>Ga0102851_10001228_pt1 | contig 14396 bp, 9 predicted proteins | sample Mud3Dept3metaG_FD_79558 | JGI IMG/M metagenome (GOLD analysis project Ga0102851, IMG submission 79558) | Freshwater wetland microbial communities from Ohio, USA, analyzing the effect of biotic and abiotic controls - Mud 3 Core 4 Depth 3... | ecosystem: Environmental > Aquatic > Freshwater >... | reverse complement strand
TGTTCAGCGACGACGATGTCCAGGTCAAGGCTGACTACCGGCTCAACATAGGCATTGACGGCCAGACCGCCAATTACGCAATAACCAGAGCCGGTCTTTTTAAGAATATCCAAGACGATCTGCACAACATCCACTTTGTTGTTGGCTATGGCGTTTAAGAATGTCCTCCCGGTCATTATCTAATTTCCTTGCCTATTATGTCCTTTTATTATACTGATTTTGCTCACACCTCAAAATGCTCCCATTCGTACTTCACCCGCTCCATGAGCTTCTGGAAGCGGGGCTCGCTACGGATATTGGCAAGGAAAGGGTCATATTCCACCAGAAATGGATAGTTAATGAAGCCCCAGTTGACTGCGTTCTCTAGCCACTCAACAGCCTCGCCTGCTTCCCCTATGAGAGCATAGCTCTCTGCCATCCAGATAGGGAAACTCTCATCGTCCTTGACAAGATCTCTAAAGTCCCCCGCTGCTGTTTGCAGAGCCTCTGACTTCTTGCCTTCTAGAGCATGCCGATGAAAAGAAGCAAGGCCAGCCCAGACAGTCCCCTGCGCTTCTTTTTCGATAAGCACAGATTGAGCATGAGACTCCCTCAGGAGTTGAGCGTAACTGAGAGTCCTCGCAAGCCAGAATTTAATAAAGGGATTCCGCTCATCCATCTGGAGTGCCTTATCGAATTCTTTAATCCCATCCCTGAATTTGCCGTCAAAGACCTCTACAGCTCCGCTTCCGAAATAGGTCAACAAATTTAAAGGGTCGATCTTGACGATTCTAGCCGTTAGGCGCCTTGCCTCCGATATCCGTCCGGAATGGGCATAGACCCAACCCAGCCACATGAGAGGATCTGGATGATTAGGATCTATGGCCAGCGATTTCTTGAATTCTTTGACTGCCTGCTGGGGATTCCTCCTTTTCCTCTCAATCATCCCTCTCAGGTAATGCCCATATGCGGATTCGGGGTCCAAGGAAAAGACTTCCTGGATACATTTTTCAGCCTCAAGAAGTACACCCTCGTCTTTTCTGATGCCGGTATCGAAGTACATAAGGTTAATGAAACCCAGATCGGCATACAGGATTTCGTTATCTCCAATGAGATCAAGTCCCTTCTTAACGAGCCGGGAGGCACGATCTAACCCATGTTCTGTCGCCTGCCAAGTTTCATGGCGGGCCATAATATGAAGATCATAGATTTCAGGGTTGGCGATAGGCCTGGCGAATATACGCGCGCTCTCTTCCGGCGTCAGCTTAAGCTTCAGGGCCTTGCCGATGGATCGGGAAACTTTTTCTTGAATATCGAAGACATCGTCGAGAGTTCCGTCGTACTTTTCAGCCCAGAGATGGGCGTCGTTTAAAGCATCAATTAATTGGGCAGTGATCCTCAGGTTGTTCCCTGCTTTCCTCACGCTCCCCTCAAGAACGTATCGCACGTTGACTTCTCGGGCGATCTCAGGAATCTTCTTCTTCGTCCCCTTGAATGTCATCGCCGAGCTGCGCGAGATGACAAGAAGGTCATGGACATGGGAGAGGTCCGTAATAATCTCTTCGGTCATGCCATCGCAAAAGTAGTCTTGCTCCGGATCGGAACTGATGTTTTCGAACGGTAATACGATGATGGATTTTTCGGACTTGGGCAGACTTTGCTTGATGACTTGCGTTGACTTGAGGTCTTTCAATAACTCGGCCATGTTCGGGTACCGGCGGGATTTGTCCTTCTCGAGAGTCTTTTGAATGATCCGGTCCAGATAATTGGGGATTTCCGGCCGAATCCGGCTCGCGGTATCCGTTGTGTCATTCAGGATCGAGTAGATAAGGGCTTGGTCGTGTTTCTGTCCGAACGGCTTCTGCCCAGTCAGCACCTCGTAGAGCGTCGCCCCAAATGACCAAATGTCGGTGCGCTGGTCGACCGCTTCTCCCCTCGCCTGCTCGGGCGACATATAGGCCGCCGTTCCCATGACCGCCATCGTCCTGGTCAGTTCTATTCCCGATTCCAGCTTGGCCAAGCCAAAATCCATAATCTTGGCCTGGCCTTTCTCCGTCAGCATGATGTTTGCCGGCTTGATATCCCGGTGGATGATGCCCTTTTCGTGGGCTTCTTTGAGGCCTTCCGCAACTTGGCCGGCTATGGCCAGAGCCTCCTCGATAGGGATTGGCCCCAGCGCAATCCTTTCTTTTAAGCTCCGGCCCTTGACATAGGGCATCGCGATATAAGTAGAGCCTTCGGCTTCGCCAATCTCAAAGACTGCGCAAATATTGGGATGGTCTAGAGCTGCAGCAGCCTGGGCTTCCTGGACAAAGCGGGCCTTGGCCTGAGGATCTCTGGTAAGCTCAGGCGGCAGAAACTTGAGGGCAACCGTCCGCTTGAGCTTCGTATCCTCGGCTTTATAGACGACTCCCATCCCCCCTTCCCCGATCTTCTCGAGGATCTTATAGTGGGCGATCGTCTTGCCGATCATTTGGCCATCCCTATTCATTCATTATGTTGCTTCCGTTCATGCAACATCTGGAGCGTGAATTTCTTGAAGAATTTTGCCGTGCCGAGGAGGAGGAAATGTTCATGCCTTCAACGACCCAAAAGCTTTTTCTTTCGGCGTAAGGGTAACAACAAAGGCTATCAGAGTCAAATTTAAGGAAGACGCTTGGATTTCCCGGCAGCATCAGGCCCTAGGGTGTCCCTTTGGGGAACGTCCCCCATTGTAATTACAGGGGGATTTTGATAGAAAAAGAATCACATCGGAGGATTCAATGAAAAAATTATTGATATTGTTGTTCTTGCTGGCTTTGAATCTGGTCAGTTTTGCTCCGGCAGCGGAATTCGGCTACCCGGTCGAGGGCGAGCCGTGGTATTTCATCAAGGCGTCATTCAGCGATACCTCTTCGCTCTCAAAGGGCGCCTGGCGAGTGTCACGCGTTACCGTAAACGGTGTCCGAGCCAAGGATTTTCTTCTCTACCAAGCAGGTTTGGAGGTCCTGGGAAAGGATATAGAGGGACAACAGGCTTTCGATGTCAAGGCTCGTTTCTCCTGGCAGTCCAGCCAAGCTTATGAAATCCAGGTCCAGCTTGAGAACCTCAAAACCAGGAAGTCCGCTACTCTGATTCAGAAGGTCTCCTCCCCTGCCCTCAAAGGCTACTGGGATCTCGGCTGGAAAAATTACCTGACTCTCGTCATCGCCGAAGAAAACGGCCTCCAACGCCTGAATTATCCGGTCCATGCGACGATCGGGATTCTCTCGAACTACCTCCGTTCCGGCGACGAGATCAGGGTCGTCAAGGCGGAGCGTGCCGGAAACGACGTCGCCTACACGGAGATCCCCTCCCAGGTCTATGACCTCATCACCTGGTCCGACCCCAAAGTCCTGGCAGTCGAAGAGAAAGACGATAAAACAGGCCTGCCGATCGTCCGCTATCAGCCCACGACCTCGCTCAGCCTCGCCTTCTTGGCAAACTTGAAGCCCAAAGAAAAAGCCACCTACCTTGTCTTCTACAATAACCCGTCTGCACCCAAACCCGCCTATGCGACCGACCTCAAGGTCCTCGGCACCGGCGCGGGCCAACCCATCGGCAAGGTCATTGAGAACAACTTCTACAAAGTCACTCTGAACAAGAAGAGCGGCGTCATTTTTGACATCACGGAAAAATCCTCTAAAACTCTTTTCGAGCACAAACTCGAGACCAACGGCTCCATCCACTGGAACCCTTGCCTCTATTCGCCGCCGCACACCTGGACGCACACCTCGGATTGGGAAAATCCACCCTATGTTGAAGTGAGCGGGCCGCTCTTCTACTCCATCAGGATCGCCGCTCCCCTCCCCTTCTATCCGCAGGCCCTGTGCAGCGTGACCTATCATTTCTACGCGAACGTGTCTTATATCCTAGTCCAAACGACGATCGACATCACCGAAAACATGTTCGTGCAGGCGCTCCGGAACGGCGAGATCGTCTTCAACAAGAAAGTGTTTAATAACGTCGGCTACAAGACCATGGACGGCCGGGTCGAAGCGATCGACCTTCAGCACACCCGGATGCACCCCGACCACGTGATAACCCTCCGGCCGGACACTCCCTGGGTTACATTCTATAACCAGGAAAAGGGCGTCGCCTTCGCCAACCTCTACCTCGACTTGGCCATGACCAACGTCGAGGGCGGCGAGGCCTCGACCGAGCAGCCCTTCGTCTACATCCAGAACGGACCCTGGTATTATCTGGCGAGAGGGCTGGTCTATTCGTTCGGCACCAATAACCAGACGCGAATGCTCCCGGTGCGGAAAGGCAGTGTTTATTCCGAACGCATCGCGTTCTATCCTTTCTCCTTCAAGAAGGACCAGGGGTATTCGGACCAAACTGACGCGCTTTTCAATATGCTCAAGTATCCGCTGAGCGTTTTGGAATCGATCGAGACCTACGCCGAAAGCCCGGAAGGATGGGTGACGCCCATCCTGACCGAGCCGTTCGAGGAGGGAGTTGAGCAGGCCATCGGAGGGAAAAAGAAAAAATGAGCATCGACGCCATCGAAAAGATCGTCACTGTTCACGGCCCAAAGATCAACCGTGACGTTGGAATCGCTAAGAAAGAGTATGCCCAGCGCTGGGCGCGAGTCCAAACGGCCATGCGGGAGAAAGGCTACGACCTCGGCTACGCTTGCGGCAGTGAGCTCGACCGGTCGGACGTGGCCTGGCTGGCGGGGGTTTTCGACCCGATCATCGAGCGCTACGGCATCCTCGTCCCGGCCCAGGGGAAACCGGTCGTCGTCGCCGGCTCCGAGGGCGGCCATGTCATCGAGGACTGCGTCAAGGCTTCCGGCGCCGAGATCGCTCTTCTCCGCGAATACCAGATCTCGGACGAAGACTACCGGTTCGCCAAGTTCGGGCGGCTCGAGGACCTCGTCTACCGGCTCGTGCCCTTCCGGCCGGGGCGGCCCATTAAAATCGCCCTTTTCTCGAGCGGCCAGTTCATCCCGCACGACCATGTCGTGATGTTCCAGGGCCGGTTCGGCTGCGACAACGTCGTCTTCGACCTTGAACTGCTGCGCCTGATCAAATACGAAAAAAGCCTGGCCGAGCTCAAGGTCACCGGCGTCGCCAACGCCATCGCCGACGCGGCTTTCCTGGGCATGCTGGCCCTGCTTAAGCCGGGTGTTCGGGAGCTCGATGTGGCGGCGGCGGCCGACTCCATCATGAAAAGGCTGGGCGCCGGGAGGACCGGATTCCCGACGATCGTTTCCTCCGGTATTCGAGGGCGGACGGTCCTCGGGCCGGCCACGAACCGGGTGATCAAGAAAGGCGAGTTCGTATCGCTCGGCCTCAGTCCCGCGTTCAACGGCTACCATGGCATCATGCGCCGGACGGTCAAGGTAGGGACTGGATGGACAAGGCAGGACAAGGCTTTTATGGATGCTTTGGAGGGCCTTTATCACGTCGTCATTCGGGCCACGGCCGAAGCCGCCCGCAAGAGCCTCCCGTCCCTGACCATCGACCGGAAAGGGAAAATATACCTGGAAAAGACCAAAGTCAGGGATAACCGAGGCCGCCGGCTGACGCCCCGCGAGCCCTACACGTTCATCCACAACACCGGCTGTTCGGAATGCCAGGAAGGATACGGCGCCGTGACCCCCTATTCGGAAAACCGGCTGGCCAAGAATGCCGCCCTGATGATCGATGTCGCTTTCATGGGTTTTGACGAGAAGCATGAGCTCATATTTCCCGTCGAATATGCGGTCATCGAGGACTCGTTCTGGAAAAAGGGAAAGGAGGTCGGCGTTTATAACCGCATCCCCCTGGCCGTTCAGGACCTTGCCGGAAAAAGCCTCGCAGACATACCCGAGGAAAGAGTCAATCCTTACTATAAACCGGTTTGATGGACGATATGAGAATCCTCTTTTTTTGGGCGGCGTATGGCCAAAGACAGAGACGTAGCATCCGCCTTCATTTCTCGGCACCTTGCCTCCTGCTCTTCGCTCTTTGTCTCTGCTCCTCGCTCAAGGCATCCCCGGACGACCGGCTGAAATTCCATTCGCCCACTCTTGAAGAGCCGTTTTACCGGATCCAGTTTCCCTTTGTCATCAAGGGCGACAATGTTTCGATCAAGGACCTTGAGCTCAATGGGGCGAAGGCCGGGCCTTTTCTGGCCTTTAAAGAGGGCAAGAACATTGCGCTTTCCGCCTCTCTCGAAGCAGGCACCTACACGTTTGTCCTCGATTACGCCTGGGCCGCGGCAAAATCGTATAAGTTGAAACTCATCTATCAGCCGGAAAAGACAAAAAATCTAGAAGCAATGGAAATTACCGGCCTCTCACCCAAAGAGGGAGGTATTCCGGGCGGCATAGAAGGCTTTCACAGGGTGTGCCAGGTTGAAGAGGAAGCCGGGATAGATCGCGATCAGGAAATCGTTGCCCTCACCCTTGTCTCCCCCAGGATCGGTCTTGACGCTCCCGACATTGTCATTTTCGACTCCACCAAATCGATTCCCTTTGAGGTTTTGGAAAGAAAGGAGTCCATCCCGCCCGAGGCCGTATCGGCAAACCATCCGCCGACATCGACATTGAAAATCGCCTTGCCCATCGACGCCAAGGCCTATGAAAAGAAGCTCCTCCTGGTGCTTAGGGGCGATTCGGGTCCGGATCCGCCGCAGGGATTCACCGTTTCCGGCGAGGGCTTGGGTAAAACCATCAAGAGCTCAAGGCTCGCGCTCGAACTCCACCCTCAGAGCGGTCAGATCCATACCATCGAGTCCATCGAGGCAGGAATCAAGCTTTTCAATAGAGCCGGCGTTATCCACTGGAATCCCGACGTTTTTGTCCCCGGCCTCGCCTGGGACCATTCCTTCGATTGGAACCCGCCCACGATCGCCGAGGAAAAGACCGGGAGCTTCCTTTATCTCAATTCCCGGCGCGGCCCCTTGCCGCGGGTGAAGGGAGTCACGCTTGACGTAAAATACACGCTCGAGGCCGATGTGCCGTATTTTCTCTCCGAGACCCGGCTGAATTTCGAAGAGGGATTAGGCGTCATCGCCGTCCGGAACGATGAGATGGTCCTTTCCCGGGAGCTCTTTGATTCTCTTCTTTATCGAAATAAAAAGGGAGATATCGTCAAGCTCCCTCTCCAGGAGAGGGAAGGAACGCCGTTCGGACTCGTCCATGTCGCGCCGGAGGGCTTGGGCTGGGTCGGGCTCGTGAACAGCCGGGAGGGATTCGGGTTCTTCAGCCTGCGCCTCCTGGCCGCTCACGGGAATTTTGAGCTTCCCGGAGAGTTTCTCCATAAGGCGGGCACTTATTTCTACGCTCCCTCGGATGGAAACTATGTCTATTGGGTCAGGCCGCTGATCTACACCTGGGCCGACTATTTCACAAACAGCCATTTTGCTTTTGTCCCGAAGGGCAGTTTCTTCTATGAAAAAAATGCGTACATCGTGATGAGGCTCGGCGACGACCTTCCCCGGAAGCTTGACCTTCTGCTGAAGAGACTCCAAAATCCTTTGAGGGTTTTCTGATGGAATACGTCGATTTCGCAAAACTCCGCAAGCGCGGACGGATCAACCTGATCTTCCCAGGGTGGAAGGAAGACGAGCGCGTGGCATTCTTCTCTCCTCACGACGATGACGCCATGCTCGGCGCGGGCTATCTGATCCTGGCCACGGTGAGGTCGGGAGGTGTTCCGGAGGTCGTTGTCTTCTGCCGCGGGGACGCCGGCTATTCGACTCCGGCGGAAAAAAAAGGGATCAGCCAGAGGCGAAAGAAGGAAGCCGCCCGTGCCTACAGGACACTCGGTGTCCGAGAAGAGAATATCCATTTTCTTGATATTCCCGATTTTTCTTTGATGTCCCATCTCGACCGCCGTCCGGCGTGGGGGGAAGGAATTTTTGACAAGATAATCTCCATTCTTCGCAAAGGGCCCATCTCGCGCGTCGTCTTTTCGAGCGGCTACCTGGAACACTGGGACCATACGGCCGTCTATGAGGCCGGGATCTACATCTCTTCCCAGGCCCAGGACCCTATTCTGGTCGACCTGGGCCGGCCGCATCCGCTCGGGACCTTCTTATCGTATTCTGTCTGGGGGGATTTCGAACCCGCCCCGCCAGGACAATCAACTCGCGCCGACTTGGGGATACTGGCTGCCGATAAGGATGAGCACCGCGTTATCGAGGCGATAAGGTCATTTTCCTCCCAAGCCCTGATCATAAAAAATATCGTCGCCCACCGCAAGAAGCGAAAAACCCAGGGAGGATACCTGGAGCTTTATAAGACGATCAATCTGCGCCAGCCGATCGACTATTCGCCGTATGTCGACCTGCTTAAAAAGCTATCATAGCGAAGGGATATACTGAGTGGCCGAGGCGACCATTAAGAATCTCCTGAATGACGCCCTCTCCTGCCTTTATCCCTCCTCCCCTTTGCGGGAGGAGGTTGGGAGGAGGGGCATCTTTATATCGTTCGCAGCAGACCCTGAAAAATCGGCCCAAGCGAAAAGCGGCAAAGGGAGGATATTATGTACGCCATCGGGATAGACTCGGGGACGCAGGGGACGAAGGCCCTGGTTGTCGATTTCAAGGGGAAAGTGCGCGGCCGCGGCTTTGGGCCTCATCGTTCGATCCCAAACCTCAAGCCCGGCCAGAGTGAACAGGACCCGCTCGTTTGGGTGGAAGCGATCCAGAAAGCATTAACCTCCGCTCTCGCCGAATCGAAAGTCAATCCCAAGAGAATCGTCTCCCTCGGTGTCTCGGGGCAGCAGCATGGGTTCGTCCCCCTGGACAAAAACGGGCATCCTGTCAGGCCCGCCAAGCTCTGGAATGACACGTCTACGATTGACGAGACCGAATTCATCATCGAGAAGCTGGGCGGCAAAAAAAGCTGCATCAGAAAGCTCGGCATCAGCCTGGCCGTCGGCTTTACGGCCTCGAAGATCCTCTGGCTCAAGCGCCATGAGCCGCGGAATTATGAACTGACAAAAACGGTCCTCCTTCCCCACAACTATCTCAACTTCAGGCTCACCGGAAAGACTGCCATGGAGTTCGGGGACGCATCGGGTACCGGGCTCATGGATATCCGCCGCCGCGTCTGGCACGGAGAAGCGCTGGCCGCCATAGACCCCGCTCTCGAGGCCAAGCTCCCGCCGCTCGTTCATCCCGCCGAGCCGATCGGCCGGATGAAAAAGCCGTTCGCCTCCCGCTTCGGGATGGGGGCCGTTCTCGTCTCGAGCGGCGGCGGCGACAACATGATGGGGGCGATCGGAACGGGAAACGTCACTCCCGGCGTCTGCACAGCCAGCCTGGGGACCTCGGGGACGATCTATTCCTATTTCAACGAGCCGTTCGTCGACCCGGAGGGAGAAATCGCCGCCTTCTGTGACTCCACCGGCGGCTGGCTTCCCCTTCTCTGCACCATGAACGTCACCAACACAACGGAATACCTGAAATCCATGCACGGCCTGTCCAACCAGGAACTGGAAGCACTGGCTTCACGGGCACCGGCCGGCGCCGGCGGCCTCGTCTTCCTTCCATTCATCGACGGCGAAAGAGTCCCGGTCCTTCCCTTCTCTTCCGGGGTTCTCTTCGGCCTGGATAAACGGACCTTCAACGCCGCTCATATCGCCCGTTCCGTCATGGAGGGGACTATCCTCAACCTCGGCTACGGCTTTGCCCGGATGCGGTCCCTGGGGCTCAGGCCGTCCGAGATCCGGGCGACCGGAGGCGGCGCCAAAAGCCGGCTGTGGCTCCAGATCGTCGCCGACGTTTTAGGGACTCCGGTCATCACCCTCGTCGAGCAGGAAGCCGCGGCCTATGGAGCCGCCCTCCAATCCATCTGGACTTACGAGAGGGAGAAGGGCGAAGGTGCCGCCGTCGCCGACATCGTCCGGGAAAGGATCAAGACAGCGAAAACGACGATCGAGCCGGACAAGAAAAACTCCGCGCTTTATGAGCCGATCCAGGAGAGGTTCAACTCCCTTTGGAGGGCGCTCATAGGGGAATTTAAGGCCCATCGCAAAATGGGAACCTAGCGCTTTGAGGATCCGGGTCTAGCACCACCCCATCTCATACCCGGCCTCGTACATGGCGATGATATTCTCGACCGGAGTGAGGGGCTGGATGTTGTGGCAGGGCGCCAGGATATAGCCCCCTCCCCGGCCGAGGATATCCAGGTTCTCGCGGACCTCGCGCTGAACGTCCGCATGGCTCCCGAAGGGAAGCGTGTTCTGGTTGTCCATCGCGCCGTGGAAGACAAGCCTGTCGCCGAACTCGCGCTTGAGCTCGGCCCGGTCAAGCCCGGTGTTCCACCATTGGATAGGGTTGAGAAGGTCGATGCCAGCGGCCACCATATCAGGGACGATCCGCCGGACATTGCCGTCGTTGTGGTGGAATACATAGACTCCCGCGCCGTGCGCCAGGTCGATGATCCTCTTCATCCCCGGCAGAAGGAATTCCCGGACATGGGCCGGGGAGATCATCAGGTCGTTTTGCCCGCCCATGTCTTCCGCCACATAGCTCAACATAACCTTTCCTGGGACTTGCTCATAAATCCGGACCGTATTCTCATAGGCCAGGTCGAAGAGCTTGCCCAGGCCGTAGTGGACGATATCCGGGTGCTCGATCAGGTCAATGAACGCCTGTTCCTGGCCGCGCAACTACTTGTAGGTCAGGAAGGGCTCGGAGCCTCCTCCCCGTATGGGGTACTTCTCCCTCCCCCTGATCTGGCCGCGGATCCCGCCGTAGTCCCACCAATCCGGATTCGGCCACTGATATCGGCGTTCGATCTCCTCGATCGAGTCAAGCCCGGCCAAGGGAGAGAAGACGCACTCATTATAGGCCCCGCTTCCGTAGCCCATCGCCCTGAACCGACAGCCAAAGACATCGGTCCGACGGGGAAGTGGGGGACCCTTGTATTCGGGCTTCAGCTTGACGACATAATCGACATGAAGCCTGGCCAGGGCCTGGTCGATCGTCCGGCAGCCGAGGTATTCCCTCAACAGGGCCGAGGTTTCATCCGTCCCCCAATAATCCATGGGCACGCGGTCGGGCTTTCGTCGGTTGAGCACCGCCAGCCAGCGCTCCCTGGGAGTCAGGCTTTCTCGCGGCATGAGGGCTTAACCCTATTTAATCCATCGCCTCGATAAAATCACTCAAAAGCCGTTCCTGCCTCAATGCCGATGCAGGTCCTTGTGCATGATCTTCCGGGTCTCCAGGAGCCGGTCGTCGGCCGGGAGATCAACCAGCCGCCTGTTCATGGTGTCGTCATTCTCCTCCTGGAGCATCCGGACCACATAGTCAATGACGCTCGGCGGGAAGACTCCATCCCTTTCATAGAGCCCTCTCTTCTCGAGGAGAATCCGGCTGGATTCGACGCAGCTCCGCGGCAGGGTCGGCAGCGTCCGGAGCAAGGTCTGGTCGGTGAAAATATTGCCCTGGACATAGAGTTTATCTGCCAGCTCAAGCGGCAGGTCTCTTTTGAACAGAGAATCGTCCTCGCGGAAGGCCCAATCGGCGGCCATCACGATCCCGGCCAGCAAGAGATGGATGATGGAGCTTCCGTCGGGGCTCCGCAGCTCGACCGTCTGCCGGCTCTGGGCGCCGGAGAAGGCGCCCGATTCCTGGGGGTGGAGTCGCTTGGCCAGATGCCTCAGGTTGGCCCAGCCCAGGGGGACGCGGATCATCGAACTCCGGTTCAGGTCGCTCCAGCAGATCCGGGTGGGCGCCTCCTGGTTGGGGACCAATCTGAGATAGGCGGAAGAGACCGTGTTTCCGAAGGCGGTCAGAGAGTCGGCATAAGTGCACAGCCCGCCGATCAGCCGCCGCGCCGGGACCGAGAGTTTCCCCTCCTCGTCAAGCATGGTGTTTTTTCCGTCTTTCAAAAGCTCCATGTGAAAATGGAGCCCGTTCCCGGCGATCCCCTCTTCGATCTTGGGCGTGAAGGTGGCGACACAACCGTATTTGTAGGCGATGTTCCGGATCAGCCAGCGGCCCAGCACGAGGGCATCGGCCATCTCTTCGGGCGGCCGAGGCGTGAATTCGACCTCGAGCTGCTCCGCCTGCTTGCCGCGGATCTCCTCGAGGTCGGAGCGGACGCTTTCGACGAACCCGACTTCGCTGTGGGCATACTTGACGGCGCCGGTTATCTGGGTGATCGAACGGATCATCTCGTTCAAAATCCGGCCGCTTTTGATATAGGGGGCGGCGGAATGATAGCCGTGCTGTTTTTGCGCCGGAAAAAGGTTGGGGTTGCGGTCGGTGAGCAGGAAAAATTCGAGCTCGCCGAGAGTCTGGAATTCCATTCCGGAATTCCGCTGAAACGCCTGATAGGCCTTGGCCAGGATGCTGTCCAGGGCGAAGGGAGCAAGGTGCCCGTCCTTGGTCAGGTAGCGACAGACAAAATCGAGGCTGCCCTCATCAAAGGGGTTGAGGAAGGCCGTTCGATAGACGGGGACAACGTAGAGGTCGGAAAGCGATGTATCCACCATCCCCTTGAAAAGCTGGGAGCCATCCACCCGTTCCCCTTCAGCCAGGACGGTTTCCACCTGCGAGGGGTTGGCGACGGGCAGCTTCAGCTCCTTGAGCTTTCCGTCCAGAGCGGTGTAATGGAAGTTGATCCTTTCGATTCGTTTCTCTTCTATCACTTTGAGGAAGTCGGAGCGGTCGAAATCCTGGGGGCTTTTATCGAGCAGGACAGAGAGGGGGTTAGCCAGGGCATAGGTGAAACGATTTGTGGACACCGGGTCTTCTCCTTGGGTTCGAAGTCTTGGCTTTTTGGACATTCAGGCCGGACGCGCTCTAGAGAGCCCTTATTCTACGGAATATGCCACGGGTTTGCAAGACAGCTGCCCCGGAGCCTGCGCTTGACAAAGGGCCGGAAATAAGCCTATATTTTAAAGCGCGGCAAGGCGCTGGGAAAAGGAGCGAAGGTTCGAACCCTCCAAAAGACGGTCGTCCCATTTGCCAGCCGGCCGAAGTCCGGATTCTTTGCGCGAGGGGGTGATGCCTTTGAATGGAAGGGAAAAAGATTCATGAACGGTCTCTCGTCCACCTATGAAAGGAGAGTCGAATGAAAAAAAGGATCGTTTTAGGGTTAAGTCTCGGGCTGGCGTCGATTTTTATAGCCTCAACGGCCTATTCCTGGAACTATGCCACCCACGCTTTTATCGCCGGCAAGATCGGAAAGAACCTGCCCGTCCACAACTTCAATGAAATGTACGGCCTGATGGCGCCGGACATCCTGAACTTTGAATTCAGCCTGATGAACGACAGTGTGTTGCGCGGCTATACCCACGGCATTCCAGCGGACGCGGCGGCCTATTATCCCTTCCCTTCCCCCAATGAGAACTTCATGAGTGTCTGGGATGCGTCGTACCGGAGCGTGCTGAAGTCGGCCGCTTTTGGCTTTGTCGCCCATAACGATGCCTGGGGCGCCGATTTTGTCGCCCATTGGAGGGCCCTGCCGACGGAAGATCCCACCCCGATTCCGTTTCCGATCTATGCGCCTCCCGGGTTCCTGCCGCAGCCGCCCGGCTACATCATCTACCTCGCCGCCGCGCTGGACTTCGGGTTGCAGCTCGAAAATGTCTGGGCGACCATGGGCCTCGAGAGCGACTATGCGACGCGCCTGATGTTCTGCCACAACATCATCGAGTACGCCGGTGATCTGGTGATCAAGAGAGAGGATCCCTTGATCGGAAGAAAGCTCGTCTGGGCCTGCCATCTCCGAAGTCCCCAATTCGAGAAGCTCCTCGAGGAGGCGTTCCCGGATGTCTACGACCCGCTGGTGGCTGCGGCCGAGCCCGCCTACCGGGATATGCTCACCCAGTACGGCCTCGTCCTTCTGGCCCCCGAAGAGACGGCCATAGAGATGATCGCCGACCAGCTCGCCGACTTGGCCGTTGACTATCTCATCTTCATCGGCATGCCGCCCGAGATGGTCGAGCCGATGAGGCCCCAGCTCGTCGAATTCGGCATTTTGACATTGACCCTATCCATCGACATCTGCGAAAACGCGGATGATTATCTTGGCGCGGGATTCCCCACTTATATGCAGGAGCTCAACGAGGTGGCCGTCCCTTGGGTCGGCGCGCAGTTGGCGGCCCACGGAATAGTCTACTGGTTCTGAGCAAGGCCGAGGCGACCGGCGCATTGCGGGATTCTGGATTGACGGGCTGATTTCTGCCTGAAAACCCGGGGCGGGAGAGAACGCCCCATAAACGGGGCAAGGATCCGGATTCAAAGGAAAGAAGGGGATATCTTCCCTATTTGTCACTCGTATAATAGATAAGGTCTTCGGGTTTCGGCAAAGGCCTTAAGATCGGGCTCATAGCCTTTCACTAGCTCGTCAATCCGCAGTCCGTTTTCCAGTGCCAGCCTCACCTTCGCCGTCCCCATGACCTTATCAAAATAGTCGGCGTGGAAAGCGAACGTGTCCGGATACA
>Ga0102851_10001227_pt1 | contig 14401 bp, 15 predicted proteins | sample Mud3Dept3metaG_FD_79558 | JGI IMG/M metagenome (GOLD analysis project Ga0102851, IMG submission 79558) | Freshwater wetland microbial communities from Ohio, USA, analyzing the effect of biotic and abiotic controls - Mud 3 Core 4 Depth 3... | ecosystem: Environmental > Aquatic > Freshwater >... | reverse complement strand
TGGCGGATCAGGCGTTACAGCTTATGATTATACACCCGTAAAAGATCTGCCTGCAAAACCAGAGATCGGGACTTATACAGCCGAACAGATATGGGATAATCTCACATATTTCTTAAAAGCTGTCATTCCTGTTGCCGAGAAGGCCGGAGTTCGTCTGGCCCTGCATCCCAATGATCCTCCCGCGGCCGTCAGTCATGGCTCCCCACAGATCATGGCGACCTATGAAGGCTGGAAGCGGTTGCTCGATATTATTAAGAGTCCTGCCAACGGCATGACCTTTGATCCGGGTGTTTGCAGGGAAATGGGTCTGGATCCGGTGGAAGTTCTTCATTACATGGGATCACGCGACCAGGTCAATCATGCTCACTATCGTAACGTGACCACACAGGAGCCCTACAACAAATATGAAGAAGTTTTCTTTGATGTCGGAGAGGTCAACATGTTTGCAGTTATGAAGGAGTTTTTCAATGTTGGATACACAAGGGGTATTTATCCGGAGCATGCACGCTTTTTTACACGGGATGCGGAATTTCCCGGATATGTTGCGGGGAAAGGCTATCCCGGAGGCGGCGGAGGTACAGGAGAGGTCTTTAATGTTGCGTATGCCCGTGCAATGATGCAGGCGGTCCAGTCCTTGGGAAAACGTTGATCATGTGGCAAATAGGAGTGTAAAATTTACACTTTAAAAATAAATTTTTTTATTCCGGAAAAGGGGTGTAAATTGTATCCGCATTACATAAGTCCTGTTGAAAAGATTTTTATTTATTGGGCCCTGATTTGTGATTCATCCTGTCTTTTTTGATTAGGTGTAACAATCTGCAATGAAGGGGCACTTAAAACAAAAAGCCATGGAAACAAAAGAAAAAGCTGTCAAGAAGCTGGCAATCGAATGTCAAGACCTGAACCTAAGGTATGAGAAGCTTCATGCTGACTATGAGGAGTTTAAGAATGTATATACAGGAAATCCTACATTCACGAATTACAGGAAATTGCATGCCATTCATAATAAGTTGATCAGGTGTTCAGAAGAATTGTGTAGTTCTCAAAGCAAGTTGATTGATGCCTATTGGATCTCTTTTGGACTTAAGCATTGGCAATTTCATTCAGTTTAATGTTTATTACCATCGATAATAGACCGGGCCGGCATATCATAAGAACCATATATTAACCGGCACAAGAAGTACTGATCGATGATTTTTCGCAACTCCTGTACCTTTGTTCAATATGCAGATATGGAAGAATATGTAAAAAATGTAAAGGATTCAAAAGAATATTTTACTGTTTCAAAATATTTCTGGTATCTTGAAAAGGAGCATGGCATAAAAAGCCCAAAGATCAGCGAAAGGAAGAATATATATCAGGCGATAGGGCTTGAGTGTGCCAGGATATGCGATGAACGCAGAATTATGGTCGAAAAGGAAATTCATATAGAACTGGGATCAATTAATAAATACCCTGAATATATACTGGCTGAGGTTATTTTTGGCGGAGGATGATGTATCTCCTTCTGTTAACTACTTGAGATAGTAACACTCAGCCTGCATATTTATTCCGCTGTGACCAGGATGTCCCGCCTTTGCACATTTACACTTTTTTATGGAAACTGATGCAGCAATTCGTCAAATTGCATGTCCTTTAATCAGTAAGGAAAATAATTATTTACAATCAACTTTAATTAATTAAGCCATGAAAAAAATGATTTTATCAGCAGTGCTGGTTTTAATACTCAGTACCGTTTCTTTCGGAAAAAAGGTTATTGCTGAAGGTAAAACTTATACAGCTCTTGGAGACTACAAGGTTGAAACAACAGACAATCCTATCCAGTTGAAAGGTGAAGATTGCAAGGCATACATCATCAGGTATGAAAACACACCTATGGAGGTAACTGTTATCAGATGCAAGGAAAGATATTACAGAAAATATGTCGTATTATCTGACAAGCTTTCGGTTCAGTATGTATGCAACCGTAACTATCTCGGTGTGGAACGACTTGATCAATCACTCGAGAAAGAAGGTTACAAAACCAATAATGCAGACCTCAACAGGGTTGGATATTTTCAACAGAAAGTTCTTGGACATGGACAGATGTCAGATCTTGAGGCAATCAGGAACATTGCCGGATTCTTCCCATCGCTTCTTATTATCGATGAAAGTATGCTTGCCGAAAAGTAAGTATCTCCTTCAGGCTGTTCAGCCTGCATTTCAGGTTTTGAAAAAGGGGCCGTCTTCAGCCCCTTTTTCATTTTATTGCCCGCGAATTTCTATTAACCTGCAGATATGCATCATTATCAGCCCTCGGAAATTAACTCCGGGGGCTTTTGTAAATATACTTGACTTTGGATTTTCATTGATGTAAATTTGATATTATCTTTATTAAAGACTATAGTTAAAGGGAGTCACCTGAAAATCCTGTAAAAAGAGTAAGGAGTGTTAGCTGAAAAACTCAAGAGTAAGCAATAATAAAAATCATCTGATTATGAAAAAGATTTACTTGTTGATTCCGGTATTTTGTATTTTGTCATTCCAGCCTGTTAATGCCCAGTTTGAAAAAGGCAAAATAATGGCAAGTGTCGTTTCCTCAGTCGGTCATTGGGACTTTGGCACAGACATAATGAGCATTGGATTTGGTACCAATAAAACTAAATACAGTGATGGAAGTAAAAGTGACACTGACAAATCGTTTGGTATTAGCCTGTTGCCCAGGGTCGGTTATTTTATTATCGATAATCTGGCTCTGGGAGTAGATCTTCAAGCAGGTTTTTGGACTGAATCATACGATGAAGGTGATTCAAGGTACACTGAATCATCAATGACCATAGGACCCTTTGTAAGATATTATTATCCACTCGAAACTATTTATCCTTTCGTTGAGGCAAATATTGGTTTTGGCTTTTATAAAGAAAAGTCTACTGGAGAATCAGATTATGACTATAAGGAAGGATTATTCACATATGGAATTGGAGTCGGTGCTGCTAAAACTCTTGGTCAAAGGGTTATGATTGATGCCATGTTAGGTTATAATTCTCAAATCTGGAAGCAGGAGGATGATGATAAGGATATCTGGGGAGCCATCGGATTAAAAGTTGGTCTTACACTATTCTTCGGACAATCGGAATAATTGGAAACAAGCCCTCGGAAATCAGCTCCGGGGGCTTATTATTCCAATAATCTGACCTTGCTTGATTATTCCGGACAGAAGTAAAAACACTTTTGGTGTATGAATCTATTATTAATAAACTGTAAAAATCACACCTTTATTCTCTTCATTTTGCTGTCCTTGCTTCCCGGAGATCTATTTAGTCAGGTCTTGCCATACAGGAATCCTGAACTGAGGGTTGAGGAACGTGTGGATGACTTAATCAATAGAATGACAATTGAGGAGAAGGTAGGCCAGATGCTCAAGCTTGATCTAAATGAGCTTAAAAGGGATGAGGCTGGAGGAATTCATCAAGACGCCCTTGAGATGATGTTTAAAGGCCAGGCCATCGGATGCCTTGATCCTCCGCGCACAAATATTGAAAATATCGCCGTTATTTCAGAAGCAGCAGATCGGTACATGAGGGAACATACCAGACTGGGTATCCCGGCAATCCAGGTAGAACTTGGTGGCATTCACGGTATGCTTGCACGCGGAGCAACAATATTCCCCCAATCAATCGGACAGGGAAGCACATGGAATCCGGAGCTGATCAAAAAAATGGCTGAAGTTATTGCATATGAAGGGAGTATGATCGGTTGCGATCAGGCATTTGCTCCCCTGTTCGATATTACAAGGGATCCAAGATATGGCAGAACAGAAGAATGCTTTGGTGAAGATCCTTTTCTCGTAGCAGAAATGGGAAAGGCTTTCGTTATCGGATTGCAGGGCGACCCTGATGTGACAAAAAGTTTTATTCCAGATCATCATCTTATTGGAACAGCAAAACACTTTGTCGGATATAGTGTGCCATCTGCCGGGATAAATATTGCGCCTGTTGAAGTTGGCCCCCGGGATTTCAGAAGCCTGTATTTGTACCCTTTTGAGAAAGCAGTCAGAGAAGTAAATGTCTATTCAATTACGCGTTCTTATAATGTATTAAACGGAATACCGGTGCATGCGAGTGATTACCTTCTTAGAGATATACTGCGCAAAGAGTTTGGATTCAAGGGATATGTATTTGCAGATTATGGTGCAGTAAATATGTTGCAGAGTTTTCACCACATAACTTCCAGTAAAGTTGAAACTGCATTAGTGGCACTAAAGGCTGGTGTCGATCTCGAAGGCACTGACTATGCATATTCTGAGCTGATCACCCTGGCGAAAAACGATAAGGAAATTGAAGCACTGGTTGACGAAGCAGTAAAAAATATTCTTACCGTTAAGTTCAGGGCAGGATTGTTTGACAAGCCTTATAAGGTTCCTGAACAACTTTCAACACATATCCATAAAGAAGAGTCGGTCAGACTTGCAAGGGAAATTGCCGGGGAATCGATAATTCTGCTTAAAAATCAAGATAATCTGTTACCCCTGAAGCTGGCTGATTTAAAATCAATTGCAGTAATTGGACCAAATGCAAACCAGGTCCAGTATGGGGATTATAGTATAACCAAGGATAATGAATCTGGGGTTACCATACTCGACGGAATCAGGAATATTGTTAAAGACAGGATAAAAATACACTATGCTAAAGGATGTGGCATAACCGATCTGAATGCTGCCGGATTCAAGGAAGCTGTAAATGCAGCCAGAAAAAGCGAAGTTGTTATCCTTGTGATAGGAGGCACAAGCATGTCATTGTCAGGACAAGGTTGGGGAGAACTGGCATCCGAGGGAGGTTATCCAACATGTGGTGAAGGTTATGACAGGACTGAACTGACTCCTCCGGGCATTCAGCCGGAACTGATAAAAGCCATCTATAAGACTGGTAAACCAATCGTCCTGCTTATGATAAATGGACGGCCTTATAGTATAAAATGGGAAAAAGATCATATTCCTGCAATTTTAGAAGCCTGGTATCCTGGTGAAGAAGGTGGTAATGCTGTTGCTCGTATCCTTTTCGGAGAAGCTGTGCCTTCAGGAAGACTTACAGTTTCAGTACCTCAGAGTGTTGGTCATGTGCCTGTTTTCTATAACTATAAACCATCAGGGAGAGGTATATATCACAAGCCAGGCACTCCGGAAAAACCAGGTCACGATTACGTATTCTCATCTACCGATCCCTTGTTCCCTTTCGGTTATGGATTGAGCTATACACAATTTGAATACTCAGATATGAGAATCTTGCAAAAAGAACTGAAAGGTACAGATACTATTAAGTTATCAGTAAAGATTAAAAATACCGGTTCGGTTACAGGTAAAGAAGTAGTTCAGGTTTATATACACGATAAGGTCAGTTCTGTTACTACTCCTGTAAAAGTGCTGAAAGGATTTAAAAAAGTTCAGATTAATCCAAATGAAACAGTAATTCTGAGTTTTTCGATTCCCTGCAAGGAGCTTGGCCTCTGGGATAAATATATGAATTTCGTAGTTGAACCAGGAGAGTTTGAATTAATGATTGGTGCATCTTCGGAAGATATTCGATTAAATGATACGATAACGATAACACGTTAAGAAAACCGATAATTTCGAATTCCTTGCATAATTACCAGATACTCTTAACATTCTAAATTTTAACAACTTGATATTTCTTTATTTTATATACTCTAAAAGGAGTTTTTAAAAACTAATATTAATATAAATGCTTATGAAAGAACCAAGAGTCTTCATTTTGAATCTTGCGGGTGTACTTTTTTTATCTCCTTTTAACTTATATAGCATTAGCGCACCGGGTAATTCAGCAATGCCTGAAAATAAAGCAGGTAATTTTAAGATTGGCTGGTCATCTGTGGATATAACACCGGATAAACCGGTACTCCTGGCTGGCCAGATGTATGTAAGGGTCTCTGAAGGTGTACAGGATCCTATAACAGCAACAGCCCTGGCACTTGAGTACGGAACCGGAGATGCAGCAGAGAAAGCAATAATGATAAGTTGTGATCTTGTCTCGATTAGCGATATTTTAAAAAATACTGTCAGAACCTTACTGAAACATACTTTACCTGAAGTAAGTTCTGAACAAATCTTCCTCAATGCAACACATACTCACACTGCTCCCACTATCGGTACTAATTCTGATATTATAGGCATGTACGGAGTAGATCTCGGCGTGATGTCTCCGGCTGAATGCCTGAAATATATTTCAGAACGTGTTGCAAAAGCAGCTGAAGAGGCATGGAAGAACCGTAAGCCCGGTGGGATAAGTTTTGGACTGGGGCAGGCGATTGTCGGACATAATCGCCTCGCCATAGATATGGATGGGAAATCAGTCATGTATCGAAACACTAATTTCCCCGGATTCAGTCATCAGGAAGGGTCAGTTGATCATTCTGTCAATCTTCTTTATACCTGGGACAAGAAGAGCAAGCTTACAGGAGTAATTATAAATATTGCTTGTCCTTCTCAGGTTACCGAAGGGTTGGTCAAGGTCAGCGCTGATTACTGGCATGATACCCGGCTGGAAGTGCGTAAGAGGTTGGGTAAGGATATTTATATTCTCCCTCAATGCAGTGCCGCTGGTGACCAATCACCTCATATACTAATAGGTCAAAATGCTGAAACCAGGATGCAGCGTCTGATAACACATGACAGCATTAACAGCGGCAGAACGAGCTTAGGGCAAAGAAAGCAAATAGCTATTCGTATTGCTGATGCCGTGACTTCAGTATATCCATACATGAAAGAAGTTATAGAATGGGATCCTGTATTTATACACAGGACGGAATTGGTTGAACTTTCAAGGAATAAGGTTGTCAGAAGATTACCAGATGCATCCAATAGACCAGTTGTACCTGTTGATACTAATTCTCGTAAAGCAAATGAATTAAAATACAACCAGTTATTAAAGGCAATTAATGAAAATCCGGAACTAAAGAAGAAGCCGCAATGGTATCTCGAAATTATAGATGCTTATTCGAAAATAAAAAGAAGCGAAGGCAGAACCGGTGGTCGTTCTGAAGCAGGGCAACAACCAGATAAAATCCAGATTGAAGTTCATGTCCTGAGACTGGGGGATGTTGTATTTGCATCAAATCCGTTTGAGCTATATCTTGATTATGGCATGCGTATCAAGGCAAGAAGCCCTGCCACTCAGACATTCCTTGTACAGCTTACAGGAGGAGGCAGTTATGTAGCACCGGCACGTTCTGTATCCGGAGGATCTTATGGTGCTTCTGGTGGCAGAATTGGACCAGAAGGCGGACAGGAGCTGGTTGAACAAACTCTAAATCTCATTAATGAACTCTGGATTAAATGATAAGAATCGTGGTTTGAAAATCGCCCCGGAATTGAATCATTAAGAATTTATGAGATGTTTATTTCTGTATTCACAGGGGGCTTTTTCTCAACAACAATTGATTACTTGCGTTTCTCCCTGATGTTGCTAAACAATGGCAAACTCGATAGTATAATAATACTAAGTCGCAAAACTGTTATCCTCCAATCCATAATAGATTAATCATAATTAAGTCTCTGACTTACAAAAGCAAAATAAATTTGACTTTGGCTTTTTCTTTGCGTAACTTTATTAAAATGTGGTGAATTAGATTTTTGAGAGTATTAATCCATAATGATATGGTTCAATAATCGCTGGTATTTTATAAACTGAAAATTTTTGTTTGTCAATCCAGAGAAGAATCTGGTTGGGTTTTGGTCTGATACTTAAATGTGGTCCACGTGGCGTGTCAACATCACTACGCCAATGCAATATTCCAACCTTACCATTTGGTTTTAAGATTCTAAAGGCTTCGATAAAAAAATCATTTGGCGAATCGTGATGAAGAATATTAAACAGCATTACATAATCAATCGAGTTTTCAGCCAATCCTGTTGTTTGATTTAAAACATCCTTCTGTTCCAATATGACATTCTCTATATGCTCATTTTTTAGTTTTTGTTGTACTATATTAAGCATATCTCTTTCGATATCGAAGGCATATATGCTACCCGTGATTCTTTTTGCAGAAGGGATTGTAAATGTCCCGTAACCACAACCAACTTCAACCAAATCCTTAATATCAGAGTTGATTTGTAATTCAGATAAAATAAGATCAACATTAAAAAAAGATGCCCAAATATTTTCTACGGGCATTCCACTATCCCTTACTTTCAATTTTCCTTATTTTTCTTGTTTACTTTATTGATTATGTACAGTACTTAAGCCGGTTTAATATTCCGATTCATTCGTAACACATTTTGCGGATCCCATTTTGCTTTAATCTCGGAAAGACGTTGCAGTCCTTTGCCCAGTGCGGCTTCGATACGACCATGTCCCTCATCTTCTGTCTGGAAGTTGATATAATTACCACCTGTAGAAAACGATTTCATGTCGTCCCAAGCCTCGCGTACCCAATCAGTGTTTTGTTTATCGTCATCAGCCTTCTCCCAAGAGCCAGGAATATTAAGGACAAATCGTGCATCGCGGTTGCCGGCTGGAGAGTGATCCTCTTTGAAATGGTTCAAAGCACCTTCAAGCTGGAACAAAATAATTGCAGAATGAGGTGACGGGATTTTAGCCGCATGTTCGATTATCTTCTCACACAAAGCGGGCTCAATACTCGGAAGGTACTCACTCTTCCAATAGTATCGCCTGCCTTTTGGGTTAGCAGTGTCAATCAGAGTCTGCATTTGTATGTATGGACGGCGTATGAGCACATCACCGACAGGATTGCCGAAAGCCTTGATCGGTGCAACAGCTTTATCTCCCTCATCGGGAGATCCGCTATAACAGGCAAGCAAGCCAACGATCGGTTTCCCATGTATGTCCTTCGGTAACCAGGGTGCTGGTGGTGCCGGGCGCATGAGCGCAACAAGTGTAAGTTCGGGGGGAGCCTGCTCAGCCAGTTTCCTGTAAAGCTCAAGGACCTTCGGCGCTTCACTTGCGTGCCACGCTACCATGCCACCTACAATTTCCGGACCCACAGGGTAGAGTCTATAATCGATGCTGGTTACAATACCGAAGTTACCACCTCCTCCCCTTAGCCCCCAGAAGAGTTCCGGGTTTTCATCGCTGCTCGCCTGTACCAGACGTGCATCAGCAGTCACTACATTCATTCCGGTCACGTTATCTGATGTCCAGCCCCAACGCCTGGTAAGATAACCAAATCCCCCGCCCAGGGTAAGCCCGACAATGCCGGTTGTTGAGACGAAGCCAAGGACAGCAGCGAGACCGTAAATCTGCGTTTCGCGATCCACATCACTAAGAAGACAACCAACCTGTGCATGTGCAATCTTTCTCTGTGGATCAACTATTACACCTCTCATAAGTGACATATCAAGCATTAGTGCGCCGTCAGCTACAGCTAAACCTGCGATATTATGCCCTCCACCTTTAATGCAGAGCAGAAGATTGTGTTCGCGAACGAATTGCACACATGCAATAACATCCGCAGTACCAAGGCAACGCACAACAATGGCGGGTTTCTTGTCTATCATTCCGTTCCATACAGTACGGCTCTCCTCAAAACCAATATCTCCTGATGTTAATACTGGCCCCTTTAGACGCAACTTCAAACTTTCGAGAATCTCCTGCTTCAGGTCGATCTCGCTACCATCTATAGTTTTAACTTTCATATCTTTTTGATTTAGAAATTGGCAATCCCTTGTTAAATATAAAGTTTCTAACAAATTTTACACGTAATTGTTTAATCCGAAGTCAACTTTATAATAGCACGTAATTAGTGTGCGAAGTGCTCTCTTTGTGTTGTCTGTAAAAAATATAATCTTCTTGAGATGCAAAAGAACGGATCAGTTCAGGGGGCTTCTTATAAAATAAATTTGACTTTGGCTTTTTGGTGGCGTAACTTTGTAAATAATTAAAATTCATTAATTATGAATAATTTTTATAAGAATAAATATTGGAAAATAATCTTTAAAAGGATCTCCTATCTTATAATAATTACTTTCATATTTCCTTCTTGCGAAGAGGAAAGTCTTGATGAGATAACACTGGGTACAATCTCAACAAATATGGGTGACAGTTTTAGACGTCATTTTGACACTGGTGCAAAAGCTGCATGGATATCACTTCCGCAAAGTTATGATCTTAAGATCTATGGCTCTGGTGGTTTTGATGAAATATCAATTACGGTCAATAGTTTAGTTAATATTTCTGCAAAGACATATAATTCCGTGCAGATTCTTTTTCTTGATGGTAATTTATTTTCACCTTTTCCAGTTGAATATAATTCCACATCAGCGACAGTCACCATTTCTGCGATAGATTCAAAAGAAGTAAAAGGAACATTCAGCGGAACAATAAGATGTAATCAAAATAATACTACTAAGAAGTTAAGTAATGGGTTATTTTATGTGAGTTTTTGAATCATTAAGGAAGTTCGTAGCCTTTAACTCTCTGAGACAATAAGCCGGATAACCTTTTAGAGTCAGATGCTGGCCAAAAGTTCTGGTTCAAAATCGGGCGTTTTTACTTTAACAAAATCTGAATTATTAAAACTGGATTTTCTCACCCTATTTGCAGATATACGAGAAACGAGTACTCCTATTGTTGATGAAAATAAATTTGACTTCGGGTTTTTGGTAGTGTAACTTGCATCAATATTCTTGATATAAAATTATTTTCGTTTTATACATTAATTAAAACCACATTACAATGAAAAGCAAAATGAAGACAGTATCCGGAATTATGTTGTTAATTGCTTTCCTATTTAATTCTGGTGGAAAAATGTTTGGACAGGAAAAAGTAAATATATCATTAGGAATTGGATTTACTGAGTGTTTAAACATTGGTATAAAATATCAAATTCTTGATCAGGCGAAAATAGGATTTAATTGTGGCTGGTGGCCAGAAAATGATGCTAATGGATGGTTGTTATCTATTCAAGGCAATTTCTATTATCACTTTTTTGGTTCATCAAAATTTTCAGACTCGCATCCATGGTATGGGAGGATCGGATTAAATTATCTTCGGGATGATTATTGGGGATTAGGAAGTGTTAATTGGTGGTATTCACATTTACGTTTTGGCAGGGATTTCTATTTAAGTAAAAAATTGGGAATAAGCATAGATGCAGGATTTTATTATCACCTTAATCCTGAGAAAACCGGGAATCGAACAATTGGACCAAGTTTAGGAGGATGTTTCTTTTATCAATTTTGATAAAATATTCAACATAGTACCGAAGATCTCCATAATACAATAATCACCAGACCTTGGAAATCAGTTTCCGGGGCTTTCTTCTTTTGTAAGGGACATACATACTGATATTTTACCTGACGTATGGTTTGAATATGGTTGGAATACTCGCATAATAAGTTTGGGTAATGGTAAACACCCGCCAAAGATATATGCCTTATATTACCTGTATACTACTGGGATGTTTAGCAAAAATAAATTTGACTTGAGTTCCTTGGTGATGTAACTTTGTGCAGGAGAATAAAAAAAACAATACTCTCCTCCAGTTATTATTCAGCAATTTAAGTTTATAATGGGTATTTGAAAAAAAGAGGAATAGAATTTTTTATCATTATGAAAATTCCAGTTATAGTAACTCTATTTTTATTATGCATTCCTATATCATTATCTGCTCAAAAAGATGTCATAAAAAAGTACAGGATTTACAGAACTTGGATTGCTTTATATGATAATCCTCATAAAGTAAAAGGAGTATTATATGAGATTAAGGATTCTTCAATTGTAATTTCAAATTCATTAAATAAAGAGGATAATTTTACGGATAAGTTTAGTCTTACAGAATTAAATATTAGAAATATAGACGAGGTTGAAACACGACGGGAAGGTGGTATTTTAAGAAATGCTTTGATAGGTATTGCGGGAGGATTCACGATTGGAGGAATAATTGGGTTTGCATCGGGTGACGATGATCCTGACAAAAAGAAAATTCCTTTTACTGCAAAAGAAAAAGCCTTAATATTTGGGATAGATTTTGCATTTATTGGAGGTATTTCCGTAGGTCTTGTCGGTTCGGCCAGAATTGAGATTCCAATAAACGGGAGTTTTAAAACCTTCAATGAAAATAAAAACAGATTGAAGAAATATTCAGTCATACATTAAAATAATTTGAAATCAGTTTAAATCTCTTGGAAATCAGCTCTGGAGACTTTTATTTATCGATTTACGCAATACAGGTTTGATCTCACAAAAAAAACCGATTATCTATTAGGTTTTTCTGATTTTTTCAATGCTATCTATTAGGGTTTTTTAAGGTAAATCCCCAAAGTGATATAAAACTATCACTCGGGGGCTATACCCCCCCCAGGATGCAGTAAATAGCCATATAAATTATCAAAACATCGATAAAGAAACAAAACTCATAAATTCTGACATACAGTTTCTGCTTTCCTGAAGCAAAATAAATTTGACTTTGGCTTTTTGGCGGTGTAACTTTGAATACAAGAGATAAAAAGACAAAAGGTACATTGATAAATGTATATTTTAATTTCACAGTATTAGAAGAATGAGAAAAAATGGAATTTTTAGACATAGCTAAAAGACGTATAAATAGAGGAGTAAACTCCCTTTTATTTTTTCTTTTGTTTTCAATTTCGTGTAATGGTCAAACAACTAAGTGGATGGAAATTGATGAAGCATTTCAAAATTATACATCAAATCCGACTCAGGACAACTATATTATTGTCTATGAACTCCTTCCAAATAGCAGACCCCGCAATGACATTCCTACGGACAAAATTTCAAACAGCATATTTTCAAATGCTATTAAATTAGAGGAAATGATTGTAAGTGAAAACAGGGATGCAATAAGAATTGGATTTAAATTATTTACAATAGCTGATGGACATTTTGCAGAAAGCCTTGATTGGACACTTGGTAAATTGATAAACAAAAACCCTAAGCTTTTTCTTCAAGAATTGAAGAAACATAGGCAATTTCTATATGACATTGGTGACCTTGTAGGTAATTATGGACATGATTTTGTAGACAAACCAGAACTTACTCTGGCAGAGACTGAAAACAGAATAATGTCATTAAAAAAAATAGACGATTCAGAATTGATTAATACAAGAGATGAATGTCTAAAGAAATTGCAAGACCACAAGGAAATTATTCTGCAATCAATGAGTCAAAGAGAAATAAGTCAAATAATTAAAGGGAAAAAGCTGTATATAAATGACTCAGCTCAATATTCCCAACAATTTATTAAAGGACTTCGTTCAGATGTCCCATTATATGATTCATTGATACTCATTGACGATATCCTTCATGTATATTATACAATTACGTTAAAGGAAAGAGCCATTCATTCAGTTCATACAGCAAAATTACCGACGGAATTGCCATTAGGGAAAGAAGTTATGTATAACGCAGAACAGAATGGTAAAAATTATCTTCTTACATTATGTAGGACAAATTTTACCGAGATAAACTTCGACCTGAAAATAGATGGTAATACGACCAAAACAGGTCTGCTGATTTTACCAAGTACCTTTTTCTTAGGTGATGAATGTGGATCAGTAGATGAAAATGGAAAAGATTATTGTTCAAGTCTATATATATCAGATAATTACCACATTGAGTCTAATCAAGACAGTAAAGTGCTTATAAAAGTTCAATTAGGTTCAGGAGAAAGAGTATTATATGGTGAGTACCTCCATGAGGACTGGAATAAAAAAACAGAACTTATTTTTCGGCGACAATAACAGGAGACCGAGGTGAAAGTTCAATCTGAAGAGCAGGAACCTCAACCGGTTTAAGTAACTGAAATTAAAGTATAGTGGAAGAATAAGAAGAAAGTTGCTGCTGCATTGGCAATAGTTCTTACACTCCTTATAGGCTTATGGCTTCTGTACCAGTTTGTATTCCAGGAGAGAGCGCTTGAAAAATCCATTGCTGTATTACCAATTACCAATCTAAGCAATGATCCTGAGCAGGAACATTTTACAGATGGAATGGTGGATGCAATCCTTAATCTTCTGATCGCCAGGTAGGATAAAAACTCGTTAATCTCATTTTGCCCATCGCCGCTGGATGTTTTTTGTTAAAGTAATAGATGTATTCTTTTATCCAATGAACATACGATTTTTCTGTTCTGTGGCTGTAATGACGTATTTGTTTTTGGTCGTATACCAGCTCTGGTAATTTTTTGGTTTTTTTTGAATCATTGTTCATTTTTTTTCTTATATTAGGGCATAATATTTACAGAAAAATATGCTTTGCAGTGTTTACAAACTATATTTAAAATAATAATTTGGTAATCAATTTATAAACAAAAGGCTAACGAGTGATAGGCTGCAGAATTGCAGTTTAATTAGTAGTCAGGCGCACACCAGCGAGTCGACGGTGCCTAGCAGCTACCAAAAACGAATATCAAATTCTTATAACATTCAAAG
>Ga0102851_10001226_pt1 | contig 14401 bp, 16 predicted proteins | sample Mud3Dept3metaG_FD_79558 | JGI IMG/M metagenome (GOLD analysis project Ga0102851, IMG submission 79558) | Freshwater wetland microbial communities from Ohio, USA, analyzing the effect of biotic and abiotic controls - Mud 3 Core 4 Depth 3... | ecosystem: Environmental > Aquatic > Freshwater >... | reverse complement strand
AGCTCTTCCGCGTCGCTTCCGTCCACGGGACGACCGTCCAGCGCGATCCGCGAGAGTGCGACCAGCACTTCGCCCGGCCGCCCGCTCGGGAACAGGTTGCCGCCCTTGCGCGGCAGCCCCTCGCTCTCGAAGTGATCGGCCAGCAGTCGGGGGAGGTCGCCCAACGCTCCGAGCGCGACCGGGAGGTCGACGTGCTGCATCGTGAACATCGTCGAGGGGTACTGGATCGCGTCTCCAACATGTGTCGCGCAGCCGGCGAGGCGCGACAGTTCCGCGTCGCCAGTGGCGTCGACATAGACCCGCGCGCGCAGCGCGAGACGACCTGCGCGCGTCGCCACGGCGATGCCGCGGATCTCGCCATCCTCGACGACCGCGTGCGTTGCCTTCGCGTGCAGCCAGAGCCGCAGCTTCGACTCCGCCGCGACGCGCTCTTCGAGCAGCAGCTTCACGCCCCACGGCACGTAGGGAAGGGCGGCCGTCTCGCGGAACGCGATCGGCCCATAGGCGTGGCCGCGCGCCTTCAGCGTCTCGGCGACTTCGAGCGGAAAGCCGCCCACGTTCGAAACGATCGAACCGTCGCGCTCCTGCCGATGGAAGCCGCAATAGGTGCCGACCGCGCCGCCCGTGCTCATCCCACCGAGGAACGGCATCTCCTCGACGAGCGCCACGCGCAGTCCGAGTTGCGCGCCGACCACCGCTGCGGCGACACCCGCGGAACCGCCGCCGACGACGGCGAGGTCGACCTCGCACGCGACGTCGAGTTCCTCGGCGGGAACACGCAGGCGGCTCGTCATGAGGGCTTGCGGCGCAGGCCACCGAACCAGAAGGACAGCCCGAGATAGAGCGCGGGGTAGGCGAGCGTGGCTTCGGCGAGATGCCAGGGCGCGGTGGCATCGCGCGCGACCACCGCGATCGAAGCGCCGATCACCCACGCAATTCCGAGTACCGCCATCGCCGTCTTCCCGGCCGGCATCTTGCTCGGGTAGAGGTACTTGAGCGGCACGAAGACGCCGATCGCGAGCGCGACGACGACGAGCGTCGCGGTGAGTTCGGACACGTCGAGCAGCCAGATGTAGAGCGCCACGATGTTCCAGTACGACGGGAAGCCGAGGAAGAAGTCGTCCTCGGTCTTGGCCTCCTCCTGGGAGAATCCATAGGCGCTCGCCAGGATCGGTGCGGCGGCGACCGCCGGGTGGAGGTAGCCGGCCGCGACCAGGAACACGACCGGCACGATCACGTAGTTGAGATAGTCGACCATGTCGTCGAGGCGGCGACCGTCGATGGCGGGCAGCACCTCGCGCACCCGCGCCGCGCGCGCGAGCGTTCCGTCGGCCGAATCGATTGCGAGCGCCACCAGCATCAGGATCGCTGCCTGCTCCCAGTTGCCCGCGCCGATTGCCAGCAGCGCGATCGCACCCACCACCGCTCCGCTCGCGGTGAAGGCGTGCACGCCCCACGCGAGACCGCGGCGGCGCGCTTCGTCGCGCGAGCGGCCGCGATCCGCGTCACCGCGTGAGTGAGCCTCGCTGCCGGCGCTCGGATTGCGCGTCGCTCGATCCGGTTCGCCCATCACGTTCCTCTCGCTCAGCTGATCACGGAGCATAGTCGAGGGCAGCTCATGATGTCGCCGCTCGCCGTTGGCTCGCTACGCGGGAGCAGAGCATGATGTCGCCGCTCGCCGATGGCTCGCTACGCGGGATCGGAGCATGATTTCGCGGTTCGATCGCGGCGACCTGTTCCAGCAGCAGCCAGCGGCTATGCTGCGACACCGAGCGCGGGGGACTGCATGGCCGGCAATCGCTACATCGACTACATGCGCCAGGGCGACGAGACCTTGCTGACGACCAAGGTCGACGCCGTTCTCAATTGGGGCCGCAAGTATTCGATGTTCCTGTATCCGTTCGTCACGGCGTGCTGCGGCATGGAGTTCATGTCGGTCGCCGGCCCGCGTTACGACCTCGACCGCTTCGGCTGCGCACTGCCGCGCTTCTCGCCGCGCCAGTCCGACCTGCTGATGGTGGTCGGCACGATTTCGCACCGGCAGGCGCCCGTTCTGAAGAAGGTCTACGACCAGATGGCCGAGCCGAAGTGGGTGATCGCGTTCGGCGCCTGCACCTGCTCGGGTGGTCCTTACAACAACTACGCAACGCTCCAGGGCATCGACACGATCATCCCCGTCGACGTCTACATCCCCGGCTGCCCGCCGCGTCCGGAAGCCGTGCTCGATGGTCTGATGAAGTTGCAGGATCGCGTGCAAGCCGAACGCGTGTCGAGCGACGGCCGGCACCGCGAGACCGCCGACCTGCGAGTGTCGGTGGTGCAGAAGCCGGTCGCCTAGCCGAGAACGGGCTCGAGCGTGTGGGCTCCGCAACCGATCCGAGCCGCCGATCGAAGCCGAGTCGGGAAGGGAGAGACGCGGTGACTACGGGCACCCGAGCGGGCGGACGCTTCGATCTCGCGGTCGTCGGATCCGGCCCGGGCGGCTACGTGGCCGCGATCCGCGCCGCGCAGCTCGGGCAGCGCGTGGCGGTGATCGAGGAAGATCGCGTCGGCGGGGTGTGCCTGAATTGGGGCTGCATCCCGTCGAAGGCGCTGCTGTCGGGCGCCGAACTGGTCGACTCGCTGCGCAATCACGGGGAGACCTTCGGCATCGTCGCGGGCGAACTGCGCCTCGACTACGGCAAGGTCGTCGACCACAGTCGCAAGACCGCCGACCGCCTCTGCAAGGGCGTGCAATCGCTGCTCAAGAAGAACGCGATCACGCTGGTGCATGGGCGCGGCCGTCTCATCGGACCGACCAGCGTCGCCGTGACCGGGCAGGACGAGGGCGTCGTCGAAGCGGCGAACGTGCTGCTCGCGACCGGCTCCACGGAATGGGTGCCGCCCGGCGTCACGGTCGACGGCACGCGCGTGCTGACCTCGCGCGAGGCGCTGGTCTCGAAAACGCTGCCGGCGCGCATCGTGATCATCGGCGCCGGCGCCGTCGGCCTCGAGTTCGCGTATGTCTACGCGATGTACGGCTCGCAGGTGACGGTGATCGAGATGGCGGCGCAGGCGCTGCCCGGCGCAGACCGGGAAGTCGCGCAGGTCGTCGAGCGCGAGTTCCGCCGCAACAAGATCGAGATTCGCACCGCTACGCGTTTCGAGGAGTTGAAGGCTCTGGCGAACGGCGTGCGCGTCACGGTACGCAAGGGCGACGAGAGCGAAGTGCTCGAGGCCGACCAGGTGCTGGTGGCGATCGGGCGGCGACCGCTCTCCGGCGATCTCGGTCTCGAAGCCGCGGGCGTTGCGACCGACGCCAAGGGCTTCGTGACGGTGGACGCGCGCTTCGCCTCCAACGTCGCCACGGTGCGGGCGATCGGCGATCTCTCGGGTGCGCCGCTGCTGGCGCACAAGGCGAGCGAGGAAGGAATTGCCGCGGTCGAGTTCCTGGCGGGCGTCGAGCGCCCCGCGATCGACCACCACAAGATTCCCGCCTGCATCTACTGCCAGCCGCAGGTCGCCTGGATCGGCTACACCGAGGACGAGGCGCGCGCGAACTTCGGCGAGGTGCGCGTCGGCAAGTTCCCGTTCACGGCGCTCGGCAAGGCCGTCGCGGCGGCGCACACTGCCGGCTTCGCCAAGTTGATCGCCGAGCCGCGCTTCGGCGAGATCGTCGGTGCGCACATCGTCGGCTACGGCGCGACCGAGATGATCGCCGAGCTGACGCTCGGCATGACTCTCGAGGCGACCACGGCCGAGATTGCCGGCACCGCGCACGCGCATCCGACGCTTTCCGAGGCGATCATGGAAGCCGCGCTGGCAGCCGAAGGTCGCGGCATCAACTTCTAGGCGAGGGAAGAGACTCGATGGCGATCACGGTGGAGCTTCCCGCGCTCGGCGAGAGCGTCGTCGAGGGCACGATCACGAAGTGGTTCGTGAAGGAAGGCGACCGCGTCGAGCGCGACCAGCCGCTCGTCGAAGTCAGCACCGACAAGGTCGACGCCGAGATCCCGGCGCCCGAAGCGGGTGTGATCGAGCGGATCCTCGCGCCGGAGGGCGAGACGGTTCCGGTCGGCGCCGCGCTCGTGACGATCTCGACCGGCGGCGCTGCCGCCGCGGCCCCGAAGCCGGTCGCCGCGAAGCAGGCCGAGCCGAAGCTCGCAAAGCCCGTCGAGCCGAAGCAGGCCGAGGTCGCGGCGGCGCCGGCGCGCCGCGCGACGCCGGTTGCAAAGCGCGCCGCCGCGGAAGCCGGCGTCGATCTGCGCGACGTCGAAGCGACGGGCGTCGGCGGTCGCGTGACGAAGGGCGACGTCGCGCGCGGCGTCGCGGCGACCGCCGCCCCTGCGGCGCCGCGACCGCTGGGAGCGCCCGCGCCGATCCACCGCGTCGCACTTCCGGGTGCCGGCAATCAGCCGCCCTATCTCTCGTACCAGGTGCAGGAGGGCGATCGCGTCATTCCGATGACGCCGCTGCGCAAGATCGTCGCCGAGCACATGGTGCTCTCGAAGCAGATCTCGCCGCACGTCGGCGCCGTCGCAGAAGTCGACATGCAGGGCGTCGTGCGCGCGCGCGACGCCCACAAGAAGGCGTTCCAGGCGCAGCACGGCTTCAGTCTCACGTTCCTGCCGTTCATCGTGCACGCGGCGGTGCGCGCGCTGCGGGAGTTCCCGCGCCTCAACGCTTCGGTGCTCGAAGACGCGATCGTCGAGAAGCGTGCGATCCACATCGGCGTCGCGGTCGAGACCGAGAAGGGGCTCGTGGTGCCGGTGGTGCGCGACGCCGACCGCCTCTCGCTCGCCGGGCTCGCCGCGGCGATCGAGGATCTCTCGGCGCGCGCGCGGACCAAGAAGCTATCGCCCGACGACCTGCGCGGCGGCACGTTCACCGTCTCGAACCCCGGCCGGCACGGGAATCTCTACGGCTTCGCGATCATCAACCAGCCCCAGGTCGGCATCCTCCGCATGGGCGAGATCGTGAAGCGCCCCGTCGTGCGCACGACCGACGGGGAAGACGCCATCGTGATCCGCCCGATCATGCACCTCGCGCTGTCCTACGATCACCGCGCCGTCGACGGCGCGCCGGCGAACGCGTTCCTGCACCACGTGCGGGAACTGCTCGAGGGCGGCGATTTCGAGTCGTAGGCGGCCCCGTCCCGCGGCGTCTCGCCGATGCGCAGGGGCTCCGCTAGCCTGCGCGCCGCATGGGGGCACGCGTCGTCACGGTCAAGCGCCACGAGAATCTCGGCCTGGCCGAGCGCACCTATCTGCCGGCGATCTTGAAGGGCCTCGCGACGACGAGCCGCCACTTCTTCCACAACCTCGGCGGCTGGCTCTCCGGAAAGCGCACCGCCTTCGTCGTGCAGTATCCCGAGGAGCGCGTCGACTTTCCCGATGCATTCCGCGGCATGCCGGTGCTCGTCGCGCTCGACGACGGACTGCCCAAGTGCGTCGCCTGCGGGCTTTGCGAGTTCGCGTGCCCCACCGACTGCATCACGATCATTCCGGGCGAATTGCCCGCGCGCGGCATCGAGCGCTACCCGGAGGCGTTCCAGATCGACATGTCGCGCTGCATGTTCTGTGGCCTCTGCGAAGAGGCCTGCCCCGAGGAGGCAATCGTGATGAGCCGCGAAATCGAGCTGGCCAGCTACGACCGCGACTCGATGTTGTACCAGAAGGCCGAGCTGCTGGTCCCCGCGAACTTGTTGAAGCGCCGACTCGAATTCATCCGCGCCGAGTACGACCGCCAGCCCGCGCCGCGTTCGCGGAACGCCGAGTGATGGACGCCGCGCAGGGCCGCGTGCTGGAGGATTTCGGTTCGGCGGCGCTGCGCCGCTTGCTCGACGCCTTCCCGGGCGACGTGCTGGCGACGCACGCGGAGCGCGGCGACGCGACCGCCGTGGTCGATGCGGCGCGCAATGTCGAAGTGCTGCGCTTCCTGCGCGACACCGCCGGCCTCGGCTTCGACATGCTCATCGACCTGACGGTCGTCGACTACGCCGGCTACCCGGATCGCGACGGGCCGCGCTTCGAAGTCGTCTACCAGCTGCTCTCGAGCCAGCACATGCACCGCGTGCGCGTGAAGGCGGGCGTGCCCGAGATGCCGTGTCAGATCGATTCGTGCGTCGCGGTCTGGCCTGCTGCGAACTGGATGGAGCGCGAGGCCTTCGATCTCTACGGCGTGCGCTTCCGCAATCATCCGGATCTGCGCCGCATCCTGCTCTACGAGGAGTTCGAGGGCCACCCGCTGCGCAAGGACTACCCGAAGGAGCGGCGCCAGCCGCTCGTCGGCCCGAGGAACTGAGACCGGATGACCAGAGGGTTCTGCTGATGGTTCACGCCCGCACGCGCGAAAGCGACTTCGACCGGGATCTGCACGCCGAACACCAGGTCCTCAACATGGGGCCGTCGCACCCGGCGACGCACGGCACCGTCAAGTTCCTGATCGAACTCGACGGCGAGACGATCGTCGATCTCGACATCCAGGTCGGCTACCTGCACCGCGGCTTCGAGAAGGAATGCGAGAGCGGCACCTGGTACCAGGCGATCCCGTACACCGATCGCCTCAACTACAACTCGGCGATCCTCGCGAACGTCGGCTACTGCCTCGCCGTCGAGAAGCTGCTCGACCTCGAAACGCCCGAGCGCTGCCAGTGGCTGCGCACGATGGCCAGCGAGCTTTCGCGGCTCGGCGATCACCTGACACGCTGCGGCGCAGCCTGTCTCGAGCTGTCAGCGATGACGCCGTTCCTGTACGGCATCGAGGCGCGCGAGCTCACCTGGGATCTGATCGAGATCCTGTGCGGCGCGCGCGTCACGTCGAACTACGTGCGCATCGGCGGCGTGAAGCACGAGATGCCGCCGTCGTTCCCGGGCGTGTGCCGCGCGAACATCGCGAAGATCCGCACGCTGCTCCGGGACTACGAGAACGTCGTCACGCAAAACCGGCTCTTCGTCGATCGCCTGCGCGGCACGGGCATGCTCCCGAAGCAGACGCTGCTCGAGTACGCCGTCACGGGCCCCCTGCTGCGCGCCGCCGGTGTGCCGATGGACCTGCGCAAGGATCAGCCCTATCTCAAGTACGCCGAACTCGACTTCGACGTCCCGATCGGCGAAGTCGGCGACAACTACGATCGCTACCTCGTTTGCGTCGAGGAGATGCGACAGAGCCTGCGCATCATCGAGCAGTGTCTCGTCGCGCTCGAGAAGCTCGGCGCGGGACCCGTGAACGTCGACGATCCACGCGTGCGATGGCCCGCGAAGGGACGCGTCTTCAACCGCATGGAAGAGCTGATCCAGCAGTTCAAGTCGGTGACCGAAGGCCCGCTGGTGCCGGCCGGCGAGGCCTACCACGCGGTCGAGTCGGCGAACGGCGAACTCGGTTTCTACGTGGTGTCGGACGGAACCGCCCAACCGTGGAAGGTGCGCTGCCGTCCGCCCAGCTTCATCAACCTGCAGCCGATGCCGCAGATGCTGCGCGGCGCGATGCTCGCCGATCTGATCCCGACCTTCGACTTCCTGAACATGGTCGGCGGCGAGTGCGATCGATGACCGCGGAGCCCTCCGGATCGATACCTGCGAAGCCCTCCGGATCGATACCTGCGAAGCCCTCCGGATCGATACGGCCGCCGTCCGCAGATCTACCGACCCGCCGCGACGTCTGGAAGCGGATCGGCGCGCCGACCGATCAAGTCGGCAGCGTGAACGATCCGCGCACCCACGACGAGTACGGCGTCTGCTGGAACGAGAAGTGGATCTACCGCAACGGGCGCGAAGTCGAACTCGTCGTGCTCTGGAACCGCTACGACCTGCTCGGCGTATTTCGCGTGCGGCCCGACGGCAGCGCCGAAGCGGAGTCCGTGCCCGGAGCTTGAGCGAGCCCGGTCCGCCGCCGCTCCGCTCGCTCGGACTCGTGCTCCAGCGCGATGGCCGCTTCACCCACGAAGGCCAGCCGATCGCGAATCGCCGCCTGCGCGCAGCCTTCGAGCGCGGCGTCCGCTACGTGCCCGCGGAGGGCAAGTACGTCGTGCAGATCGGGCACTTCCGCGGGCAGCTCGACGTCGAGGAGTGTGGCTTCTTCGTGCGCAGCGTCGACCTCGCAAGCGGAAGGATCGCGCTCTCGGACGGCAGCAGCGAGCGCCTCGACCCGGCGTCGCTGCGCGTTTCCGTGCTCGACGCCAACGCGCTGCTCTGCACGGTGAAGCGCGATCTCGTCGCGCACGGTCTACCCGCGCGCTTCACGCACGCGGCGCAGGCGGAGCTGCTGCTCGGCGTCGAGGAAGGCGCGGGCGGCTTGTCGCTGGTCGTCGCGGGCGCGCTGTACGATCTGCCGACGCTGTGACACCGATTGCGGTGGGCTCACGGAGCCGAGCGGTAGACCAGCACCTCGGCGCGTTCGAGCGTGACGAGCCCGCCGCCCACGAGCGGCTCGAGCTTCGGCAGGAAGGCATCGACGCGCTCGGCCGTGTCGATGATCTCGATCACGATCGGCAGGTCTTCGGATAGGCGCAGGACGGATGCGGTGTGGATGCGGCTCGAGCGGCCGAAGCCGGCGACTCCTCGCAGCACGGTGGCGCCGGCGAGGCCTTCAGCTCGCGCGAGTTCGACGATCGCCTGCCAGGCGGGCTGATGGCCATGGCGATCGCTCTCGCCGATGAAGATGCGCAACAGCTTGCCCTCGCGCGGGAGCGTCAAGGCGTAAACCTCGCGATGGCAGCCCCGCTCGCCACGGCGGCGAGGCCGAGCATGACGCTACCGCCCGCATTCCCCGCTGCGCGGAGCCAGTCACCCGACTCGACGAGACGCCAGGTCTCGAGGCCGAAGGAAGAGAACGTCGTGTAGCCGCCGAGCACGCCGACGAGCAGGAAGAGTCGCCATGTCGGGCCCAACAGCGAGCGCTCTTCCAACAGCGTTGCGAGGAATCCGATCGTGAGACAACCGCTCGCATTGACGAACAGCGTTCCCCAAGGAAAGAACGCATCCGCGCTGCGCTGGATGAAGCCTCCCAGCTCGTACCGGAGCAGCGCTCCGAAGCCGCCGCCGACGAAGATTGCGAGCCAGCGCACGCGCGCACGGTAGCGCCGCGCTGCAGGTCCGCGACGCGCGTGGCGCGGGGCCGGAAGCGGACGACAGCGGCTGCTCTGCTACCGTGCTCGCTCCGCCGGGGCCCGGTGGGTGAATGGTTCAGCCAGCGGACTGCAAATCCGTTTATGCCGGTTCGATTCCGGCCCGGGCCTCCAATCCGCTCCTCGCCGGCGCTTCGATCGCGAGCCGCCGCCCGCCGCCCGCGAAGATCGGGAACGACGCGAAGCCGCGTCGCTGCGCGAACAGCTGCGCAGCCGTCCGCAGACAGCCCAGTCCATAGATCACCGAGCGCGAGAAGTTGATCGAGGAGGCTTCCGGGAAGTACGCCGTCGGGCAGGAGATCTCGCCGATTTCGAAGCCGAAGTGCATCACCTGGGCGAGGATCTGGTTGTCGAAGACGAAGTCGTCGGAGTTCTCGAGCAGCGGGAGTGTCTCGAGAACTTCGCGCGAGAAGGTGCGGTAGCCGGTGTGGAATTCGGAGAGTTTCGAGCCGGACAGTGCGTTCTGCACCATCGTGAGGAAGCGGTTCGAGAAGTACTTGTAGCGCGGCATGCCGCCCTGGCGCGCGTGCCCCCCGAGGATGCGCGAGCCGAGCACGACGTCGTAGGGACCGTCGACGATCATCGCGACCATCGCCACGATCAGGCGCGGCGTGTATTGATAGTCCGGGTGCAGCATGACGGTCACGTCGGCCGCATGTCGCAGCGATTCCGTGTAGCAGGTCTTCTGATTCGCGCCGTACCCGCGGTTCTGCTCGTGCACGAAGATGGGAAGACCGAGTTTTCGCGCGACCTCGACGGTTTCGTCGCGACTCGCATCGTCGACGACGATCACGTCGTCCACGATGTCGAGCGGGATTTCGCGGTAGGTACGCTCGAGCGTACGCGCGGCGTTGTAGGCCGGCATCACGACGACGACCTTCTTTCCGTGGTACATGGGGCCGGGTTATCCTCGGTGCCGCGCTTCGAGCGCCCGGGTGGCGAAAGCGGTAGACGCGGGCGACTTAAAATCGCCTGGCCATTGGCCATGCAGGTTCGAGTCCTGCCCCGGGCACCCCACAGCCGCGGGCCATGAGCGCGTGAGACGCGCGGAGCCCATCGAACCGTTCACAGCGGAAGCAGTCGCTGGCGAACGAGCGCGCGCACGTCGTCGGCGGCGAGCAGTTCGTCGAGGGCTGACCGGTCGAGCAGCGTCGTGCGCTGGTAGCCGAGTTCGGGCAACTCGATCTCGAGCCGGAACACTTCTCGCGGACTGGAGAAGATCCGGCGGATGCGGAGAGCGTCGCCGCCCTCGAGGATCTCAGCGCGCAGGGAATCGAGGATCCGGCGGGCGCGCTGCGCGCTGCGCAACTCGGGTTCGAGCAGCGCGTCGAAGGCGCGCTCGCGGCTCGCAATCTTGTAACTGCCCGGCGGTCGCATGGGGGCCCCGAGCATACCCGTCGCCCCGCGCGACGATCAAGAACCGGCAGCAGCGACCCCGCCTCCGCGAGCTATGTAGCAGCGGCGCGCGGGTGCAGGAAGCTCTCGAGGCGCGTCGCGTGATCGGGAGTGCCGCCGAGGAACTCGAGGCCGAGTCCGTAGGGCCCGTTGGAGAGATCGTTGCTCGTGTCGGCTTCGAGCCGCGCCCACGCCACGCGGGCGATCGCTTCGAAGCTCGGCCCATCGGGAAGATCCAGTTCGAGGAGCAGGCGGCGGCCGGGCGCCAGCGGCTCGCGCGACTGCACGCGAGCGCCGCCGCGCGACAGGTCGGCGATCGTCTCTTCACAGCTGCGGAAGAAGGGGCGACCCGTCAAAGGGTCGAGTTCCGGATCGATCGTGGAGAGCCGGATCGGCACCTGCAAGACGACGCGCGGGTAACGGCGTCTCTCGATCGACGATTCCTGGGACATGGCGAACCTCCTGGTCCGCGTATCGGTGCAACCGGGCGGCAGCATGAATGCATCTCGCGCCGCAAGCGCGCGGCGCACCGACCCGGGCGGCGAGGGTGCGACACAGGCTCGGCGATCGGTCGTCCCTCAAGGGCGGCGCACGCGGAGTCGAAGGAGAGGGCGTTCCCGCGACGCGAAGAGGAGATGTGATGGCAGATCGGGAGGGTGGGGGCCGGCGCGATGCGGGCCTCCTGATCGGCGCGGAATTGCGCGTGCCCCTCGGTCTCGACCCCGACGAGCGCGTCTGGGTACGCGCCCGCGGCGCGCGAACGATCCTGCTCGAGCGATGCCGCATCGGCGAGGCCGAGTTGCCCGCCGATCGCGCTCTCGCGCTCTGCGTCGACGTGGGTGCGTTTCCGCTGCCCGATGTGTTCGGCTGGATCCAGGGCGCTGGCAAGTCGGGCTTTCTGCTCTTCAGCCACGAAGACCACGCGAAGTCGGTGTGGGTGCATCGCGGCGAACTGGTGTTCGCCGCGTCGAACCAACGCATCGACCGACTCGGCCACTCGCTCGTACGCTCGGGCGTGATCACGCTCGAACAGTTGCGCGACGCCGAGCGCCGGTTTCGCCGCGGTGAACGCTTCGGCAAGACGCTCGTCGAGCGCGGCCTGCTCTCGCCGCGCGAGCTGTGGACCGGCCTGCAGCGACAGGTCGAGGAGATCGTGCGCTCGCTCTTCTCGTATCCCACCGGTCTCGCGTACTTCTGGGACGGTGAGGTGCAGCCGGACAACATCGTGCGCCTCCATCTTTCGACGCAGCGACTGGTCGAGGAAGGAATGCGGTGGCGTGAAGAGCTGCGCCGCTTCGTCGCGGCGCTTTCGGATCCGCGTGTGCGGATCGAAGCGGTTGCAGCTCGGCGCGACAGCACGTCGGGCATCGAGCGATTGCTCTTCGATGCGCTCGCCGCGGAGTCCGCGTTCATTCCGCTCTGCCGGCGAATCGGGCTCGACGAGCCCACGGCCGCCCGCATGCTGCAGCTCTTGCACCGCGCTGGCGCACTGCGCATTCGTCGCGCACAAGAAGACCCGGACCTCACCCAGCGCATGCGACACCAGGAGTACGCCGAAGTCCTGCGAACGCTCGTCGGGGAATCCGTGCAACTGCTCGCCGCGCTGGTGGCGCCGATCGTCGCAGCAGAAGGGGAAGCCGCTCCGCGAGAGCGCCTCGCAAAGGCGATCGAGGAAGCTGCGACGCGGTATCCGCGCCTGCTCTCGGGCATCTCGCCGGGCGCCGGCGCCACGTTGGATCCCGAGAGTCTGATCGAGCGCGCGCTGGCCCTGCCCGCAGAGCTCGCGCATGAGGTCCCCATGGCACTCGGCGCACTGGGCGACTACCTCGAGTTCGAGCTGAAGAACCATCCGGGTGTTGCCAACGCCGAAGCGGTGTTCCACGCCACCGCACCGTTGCGCGCTAAGCTGCGGCGCTGAATCCCGCCGCGCTCCGACGCGGCGGTGGGATCGCGCAGTTCAGACCCGAGGCAGGTCCAAGAGGGATCGGGAGACGCGGCTTGCAATCTCGCCCGCGAGATCGGTCGCGTCGCGAACGGGGTCGGCCCGATCACGAGCTGCTGGCCGGCGTCCACCCGGTGCGCGAAGCGCTCCGCGCGCAGCGTCGCACGCTGCGGCGGCTGCTAGTGCGCGGCGGCGAGCGAAATCCGCGCCCGGAACTGCTGGATCTGCTCGGCCGGGCTCGAGCCGCGGGTATCCCGGCAGAGGAACTCGCGGCGGAGCGCTTCGACCGCGAGGCGCCCGCGGGTGTCCTGCATCAGGGTGTGCTGCTCGAGGTGGGACCGGTCCCGATCCTCGCGATCGAAGCGTTGGTGCAGCCCGCCGGCGACTGCTGGCTCGTCGCGCTGGACGGGATCGAGGATCCCCAGAACCTCGGAGCGATCCTCCGGGTCGCCGAGGGAGCCGGAGTGAGGGGGGCGTTGTTGCCCGAGCGTCGCGTGGCTCCGCTGAGCCCGGCCGTCGCGCGCGCCAGTGCGGGCGCACTCGAGCATCTCCCGGTCGCGCAGGTGACCAACCTCGTGCGCGCCCTCGAGTGGTTGAAGGCGCGAGACTTCTGGGTCCACGCGGCGGACCCGGTCGAGGGGCGCAATCTGTACGAGATTCCGGATCGCCTGCTGAAGGGCAGGCTCGTGCTGGTCCTCGGGGCAGAGGGGCGCGGGCTGCGGCCCGGGGTGCGAGCGGCCGTCGACGTCTTCGTGCGGATCCCGATGGCTGGCGTCGTCGAGTCGCTGAACGTTGCCTCGGCCGCCGCAGTCGTGCTCTTCGAGTGGGCGAGAAGGACGGGTTCACCGGGGCGAGGCGCCGGCGCTGAGCGAGCTTGAGTCTTTGTATTGCCGGGGACTTCGCCTCCGCTATAGTGCGCCGGTTGCCAAGCTGGGCTGGCGTAGCTCAATTGGTAGAGCAGCGGATTTGTAATCCGCAGGTTAAGGGTTCGAGTCCCCTCGCCAGCTCCAAGGCGAGGGTTTCCAGGGGTCCCAAAGCCTAATCCGGAACAACGAGCGGGACCATCCGGGTCCCCGGCCGGGTACGAGCGAAACCAGGGCGTCGTGGGCGGCGGCGCCGATTGAGGCTTCTACCGCTTCGCGTGTTGATCCCAGCTTGGCAGGATCGGTTCGGCAGCGTCGATTCGAAAACGAAAGTTCTGCGGCGACACCGACAATGATCCGCTCGAGTCATTCTGCGCGCCCAGATGCGCGCCGTGAAGAGAGCGGAGGTGACCGGGTCGCCGCGCGCTCATTTTCAATTGCCGGCGTCGGCAGCGACGCCGGCCAGCCGGAGAGGTACCGAAGCGGCCAAACGGGGCAGACTGTAAATCTGCTGGCTCACGCCTTCGGAGGTTCGAATCCTCCCCTCTCCACCACCGAGCCTGCGGAACAGCATCGATAGCATCGACTGGCGCGCTTCACAGACGCATCCGAGATCACGGGAGTTTTGCGGGCGGGAATAGCTCAGCTGGCTAGAGCACGAGCCTTCCAAGCTCGGGGTCGCGGGTTCGAATCCCGTTTCCCGCTCCAAGAAGCTTGCGCCCCAGGAGTTGCGACCCCGAGTGTCTTTCGCAAAGAGCAGTCTCACGAGGGAGTCCGGTTCAGGCTGAGCACCGACGCAGGCCCACGTAGCTCAGTCGGTAGAGCACGTCCTTGGTAAGGACGAGGTCACCGGTTCGATCCCGGTCGTGGGCTCCAGCCGGTACCCGCCGTCGAAGGCGGCACACGGAGTGAGCAGAAGGCGAACGAAGTCATGAGTCGGCGCGTGGAAGCGCCGAGGTCGGAGGTCCAGGGACAGCATGGGCAAGGCGAAGTTCGAGCGGACGAAGCCGCACGTGAACGTGGGGACGATTGGCCACGTGGATCACGGGAAGACGACGCTGACGGCGGCGATCACGCAGCGTCAGGCGAAGAAGGGCT
>Ga0102851_10001224_pt1 | contig 14406 bp, 10 predicted proteins | sample Mud3Dept3metaG_FD_79558 | JGI IMG/M metagenome (GOLD analysis project Ga0102851, IMG submission 79558) | Freshwater wetland microbial communities from Ohio, USA, analyzing the effect of biotic and abiotic controls - Mud 3 Core 4 Depth 3... | ecosystem: Environmental > Aquatic > Freshwater >... | reverse complement strand
GCCGTACGCCACCCGGGTCGAGGTCGTCATCTCGCTCCGGTTGTAGCTGCTGGGAACCTTTGCGGCGGGAGCAGCGGTGAAGGATGCCCCACCCTGGGAATAACCCGGGCCGGCGAGGAGCCGGTAGAGGCCGACCGCGCCGGTCGCGTCCGGCTCGTTGACGGCAGCGGTGTAGGAACCGGACGCCTTGATGGGCGCGCCAGTCGTCGCGAGGGCACCAGACTCCAATCTCCGGGTCCTGCCGTGCGGGTCGTGGCAGGAATTGCATCCCAGATTCGCCGTCGAGAACGTCCCGCCAGGAGCGGTGGTGGGGTTGTTGGACCGGCCGGTGTACCCGAAGTCGACCGCCTTGATGTCGTGGCCCATGTTCGCGCCGTCATCGGTAATCGCTTCGCCGCGCAGAAGGAAAGAGTACGTTTTCTTCAGCCAACCGAAGTCCCCGCCGGGGGTCCGCTGCAGCGGGGCGGTACCTGCCGGCATATCCGCGAGATTGGTGCTGACGTGGTAGCTGGAAGGCCCCGTGTCCCCTGCATGCTCGTGACAGGTCAGGCACGCCGAGCTGGCGTCGGTGCCGACCAGGAGGCGGGTACCTCCGACAGCCGGGCTGTGCATGCTGTGGCAGCCTGCGCATTCGGCGACGCCGCCCGAGTGGAAGGCATACGAGGTGGTGCTCACGCCGACCGCCACGAGTGCGGCCAGAAGGGTGAAGAGGGTGACCTTTGCGACTTTCATCTCTCCTCCTTTTTCCCTCTCCGGGATTCCGGAGAGTTTGTCCGGTGGGTGATTGACTACCTACGGTTTCGAATTCGACCTGAAATCTCTTTATTCTTTGCCCTGACTTTTCTCACCTCCTTATAGAGAATTGCCTTCCCTCTTGCCCGGTCAGTCGGTAGTTATGTTAAAAACCGATACCCCCCGATCCCTCACCTGGGTGACGTAGATTTTCCCGGCATTCCCCACCGCCACCTCGTTCGGCCGGATCAGGTTGTCGGGCCTCTCCCCCCGGTACCCGAACTCCTTGAGGAACCGGTACTCCCTGTCGAATACCATCACCACGCTCCGGAGCCGCTCCACCACGAAGTAGTTCCCCCGGTCGTCCTTCGCGATGCCGCTTACGACCCCGAACAGTCCGGGGGCGGAACCGGCCTTTCCGAAGGCTCCCGCCACCTTCCCGTCCGGGGAGACCACGTACGCCCGGAACAGCACCGGAACCGTGAAAAGCATGTTCTCCTCGGAGTCCAGGTTGATGCCGAACATCTCGGTGGCCGGCCGGTCCTTCTCCGGTATTTCGAGGATGTCGCCGAAGTCGTACCCCTTCAGGAAGGCGCCTTTCGGGTCCGTAACGACAACCCGCATCTGGCTGCTGCTGAAGAGGAAGATCTTGTTGTTCCGGTAAAACATGTAGTTGGGGAAAAACCTGTGGAATTTTTCCGGTACACCCGAAATCGTGAATCGCTCTCTGGCCTCCCCACGGTAATTGCACCGGACAATGGAGTATTTCGGGTTTCCAGGGTTTTTGAAATCAACGGTCAGAAGGTAGATGTCTCCCTTTTCGTCCAGCGCCAGGTCGTACATCCCCATTAACTCGGGGTCGTCGCCGAACCAGAACATCTCCATCCCGACGTCGTTGAAAACGCGCACGACCCCCCGGTCGACGATATAAACTTCGTCCCGGGCCCTGTCCACGCGGACCCTGACGTCGCTGTAAGGCACCTTTCCGTGGAAATTCGCCAGACTGTAAAGGAAGGTTGACATCACTTCCGCGCTGGCCTGGGCCGGGAAGGGGACCAGGCAAAGGAATGCCGCCAAGGCCAGGACCAGATATCTCGCGCAGCGGGTTATCATGTCGATTCAAATCAGAGCAAGCGATATGCCAGAAACTTTCCTGGATAATTCTGCTTAAAATACAGGATGTTGTATTTCTATTAAATTAGACACGCCGGGCGGTTCCGCCATATGACCGGTGAGGCTTGGGGATTTCGCCGATTGGGGGAATTCCCCCTGCCACGGTACGCCAAATCACCACTTCCCGTGGCGGGCCGCCATCCGCTGCCGACACCGCCATGAACGAAAATTCTTCAAATTTACAGTTTTAACCGTCTGCGGCATTATTAAATTTACGCGGCATAAATATTGCTCAAACAATCTCATGGTGCCAAAAAAAGTCCTCGTGGTTGACGACGACAATCTCATCGGTTGGGCGCTACACAAGGAATTGACCACCAAGGGGATGAACGTGAGTATCGCCACCACGGGGGAAGAGTTACTGGCGGCGATACGGGAAATCCCTTTTGACCTCGTTTTCCTGGACATCCACCTCCCCGACGCGAACGGGATCGACCTCCTGAATATCATCCGGGACATTTCCCCAGAAACCCGGGTGGTGATCATCAGCGGGGACGGGAATTCCCAGGGGAAGGAAAGGGCTTTGTCGTGCGGGGCGGTCCAATTCCTTGAGAAACCGTTCGACATCGGCGTGGTCGCGAAGATCATGGAAAGTACCTTCCTGGAATTTTCCTGCAAGCGGAAGCATTGGAGATATCTCTGCGACATCCCCCTCCGGCTATCCGTCCTCGCGCCGTCCCGGGAAGAGGATCAGTTCGACCTCGAAAGCCTGAGCGTACGGGCGAAGGATGTAGCGCGCGAAGGGGTCCGCGTGAAGACGGAGTATCCCCTGAAGGAAGGCCAGGGGGTCCGCCTGAGGATCGCCGACGAGGGCGACCCGTTTTCGAGGATGATCCCCCGCGAGGCGTCCGCCGAGGTCGTTTGGGCGGTCCCCGGGAACGGGATGTCCATCGCCGGCCTGAGGTTCGTTACCGAAACCCCCCGATCCGCATAAAGTATTCTCCCTAAATTGCCGAATTCTCTCTTGGGCGCATCCCTTAGCGCCGGAGAGGTTCGATGGAAAGTACCCCCGGGGTCCGGCGGTATGTTCCCCTGATTCTCCTCCACTTCCTGGCGGCGACAGCATTGGTCGGGAAGGGGCAGGCCTTCCATTCAGGGGGGATCGGGGATTGCACCGGGTGCCATTCTGTGCATCGCGCGGACGCCGGACCGGATGAAACGGGTGCGGACAATACCATCAACGCGGCATCCCTGACCGCATCGGATCCGGGTTCCGCCTGCCTGAAATGCCACCAGAAACCAGGGGAGAAACGGGCCCTCTCCTACCTGGTCGCCACCGCGGACGAGGACATGCCTGCCGGGATGCCGCCGATCCAGCTCTCCCCGGGCGGGGATTTCGGGTGGGTGAAAAAGAGTTACCGCTGGGGGGCGTGGAGCGGGGAAGGCGGGGGGATAAGTCCCGGCGAACGGCACGGGCACAACGTCGTCGCCGTCGACTACCGGTTCTCCCCGGACGCGGGCCGGACTACTGCGCCCGGAGGGTCGTATCCGGCCAGCCATCTTTCCTGCATCAGCTGCCACGACCCGCACGGGAAGTACCGTCGTTTCGTCGACGGTTCCATCGGGACGGGGGGGACACCCATCCAAGCGTCGGGGTCCTACAACACGAGCCCCGACCCGACGGGAGACCGGGCGGTGGGGGTCTACCGGCTCCTCGGTGGGAGGGGGTACGTGACCTCCCTGTACGACGGCGCGCCCTTCACGACGGATCCTCCCGCAGCGGTCTCCCCATCGGACTACAACCGCCCGGAAGACCGGGGCGACACCCGGGTGGCGTACGGGAAAGGGATGTCCGAGTGGTGCGCCAACTGCCACGCGACCCTGCTCGGGGGAGAAGGGGGGGCGAAGCTCCACCCCGCGGGGAACGGCACGAAGTTATCGGGGAGGGTCGTAGCAAATTACAACGCCTACGTCGCCTCGGGGTACCTCACGGGAGGCCCCGCCACGGCGTACACCTCGATGGTCCCGTTCGAGATGGGGACGGCGAACTACAGCGCTCTCAAGGGGGCGGCGCGTTCCGTGGGCGCATCCGCGGGACCCGACGCCAATTCGAACGTGACGTGCCTCTCCTGCCACCGGGCGCACGCCTCGGGGTGGGATCACGCCTTGCGTTGGAACGCGAGGGCCGGATTCCTGGTCTTCAATGGTGACTTCCCCGGAGTCGACGACACCACCGTGCCTCCCCGGATCTCCCAGGGGAGGACGCGCGCGGAGACGCGGAAAGCGTTCTACGACCGGCACGCTGCGGCTTACGCCACCTACCAGCGGTCCCTCTGCAACAAGTGCCACGCCAGGGATTGACCGGATCCGGCGGGTGAGGTCTACTCCAGCCCGTACTTCTTGACCTGATATCGCAGGGAGTCGTAGCTGATTCCCAGGAGTTTCGCCGCCACCGTCTTGTTGCCGCCGGCCTTCCCGAGGGCCTGGGCGATCAGGCTCCTCTCCACATTTTCCAGCGACAGCCCCTTGTCGGGGATCGTCAGCCCCGCCGCCATATCCTCCACCCTCATCCTGGGCTGCCGGATCTCATCGGGCAGGTGCTCCGGACCCACGAACTCCTCCTGCTCCAGGACGACGATCCGCTCGACGACGTTCCGGAGTTCCCGGACGTTCCCCGGCCACCGGTGGGAAACCAGCATTTCCATCGCCTCGGGGGAGAACCCCTTGAAGCCCGGTTTCCCGTACCGTTCCGAGTACATACCCAGGAAGTGTTCGGCCAGTACGGGAATGTCTTCCCTGCGCTCCCGAAGAGGGGGGATCGGAAGGGAAAAGGCGTTCAGCCGGAAATACAGATCGACGCGGAACTCCCCCTTCTCCACCGCCTGCTCGAGGTTCCGGTTCGTCGTGGCGAACACCTGGGCGTCGATGGGAAAGTCCTGGCGCCCCCCGATCCGGCGCACCGTCCTTTCTTCCAGCACCCGCAGCAGTTTGGCCTGCAGCTCCTTCCGCATCTCCCCGATCTCGTCGAGGAGGACCGAGCCGCCGTTGGCCTGCTCGAAGATCCCCTTCTTCTCGGATTTGGCGTCCGTAAAGGCCCCCTTCTCGTGACCGAAGAGCTCGCTCTCGACGAGGGGCTCCGGGAGGGCGGCGCAGTTGATTCCGACGAACGGGGCGAACCCGGCGGGATCCCCACGCTGCATCCGGTCGTGGATGTACCGGGCGAACACCTCTTTCCCGGCACCGCTCTCCCCCGTGATGAGCACCGCAGGGACCCGCGCGTCGGCCAGTTTCTCGCACCGGACCTTCAGCTTGTGGATCGTGCTCGACTTCCCGACGACCTCCCGGTGGGTCAGACCGGTGGCGAACTTCCGCAGGTACTCCACTTCGTTCTTGAGGTGTGCGCTCTCGACGATCCTGTCGACGACGATCTTCACTTCGTCGAGGTTGAACGGCTTGGTCAGGTAGTCGGCCGCGCCGGCCTTCATGGCCCGGACGGCGGTCTCCGCCGTGTCGTCCGAAGTCAGCATCACCACCTGGGTGGGAATCCTCTCCCGGACGATCTCCCCGAGAAGCTCGATGCCGCTGTGCCCCGGCATGTTGATGTCCAGCATCACCACGTCGGGGGCGAAGGAGCGGACCTTGTCCACCGTGCCGTCGGGATCCACCTCGGTGCGGACATCGTACCCGTCCCCCCGCAGGGCGCGTCCGAGCATCGACACGATCAGCTCGTCGTCGTCGAGGAGGAATATCCTTCCCCTCGGCTTCATGCCGGAGCCTCTTCCTTCCCGGTTACGGGGAGCCGGATGGTGAACCGCGTCCCCTCCCCGGCCCGGCTTTCGACCCCGATGGTGCCTCCGTGCTGCTCGATCAGCTGCCGGGAGATCGCTAAGCCCAGCCCGGTCCCCTTGGCCTTCGTCGTGAAGAACGGCTCGAAGACCTTGCCGAGCAGGCCTTCCCGGATCCCCTTCCCGGTGTCCGACACCTCGATCCGGACCCTGTCGCTCCCCTCCTCCAGGCGGGTATGCACGGCCAGCGTTCCCCCCTGCGGCATCGCCTCGACAGCGTTTAGGAACAGGTTCAGGAAGACCTGCTGCAGCTGGCTGGTGTCGGCCATGATCTGCGGGATTTCCTGAAAATCCCTCTCGATCCGTGTCGTTTCGTTTTTCCCGCCGATGGAGTGGGCCTTCAGGTAGAACGTGAGGGTGGTGTTCAGCACATGGTTCAGGTTGACCGGCTCGAAACGGGATTTCTGCGGCCTGGCGAAGTTCAGGAAGTCTTTCATCAACCCTTCGAGGCGGGTGACCTCCCCGATCACCTTCTGGAGGACCCCTTTATCCTCCGCGGCGATGTATTCTTCCCCGGCGAGGACGCTCACGGCGACCTTGATCCCCGCCATGGGATTCTTCACTTCGTGGGCCAGCCCCGCCGCCAGCTGCCCGACCACCGCCATCTGCTCGGCCCTGTGCATCTTGCGCATCTGCTCCTTCAGGGAGATCGACATCTCGTTGAAGGAGGCGCCCACCTCGCCGAACTCGTCCCGCAGCTCCGGGACCCGGTGGTCCAGGTCCCCGTTTTTCAGTTTCCGGGTGGATTCCAGCAGGACCTTGAGGGGGCGGGTCAGCCCCGTGATGAAGAGGAGCCCCAGTGCCGCCGAGACCAGCGGGCCCAGCATCACGAGCCCGAACAGGATGTATTTCGTGCGCTCGATCTCGTCCATCGCCTTTTGCGTGCTCTCCCCGAGGCGGGAGGTGGTGATGGCGATCATGTCCCGGACCTGTGTGATCAACTCCTCGCCGGTCCGGAAGGCGGCGTCCTCCTCCGCGGCGAACCGGCGGGCGTTCGCCCGGATGGTCAGCACCCGGCTGAGAGCGTCCTGGTATCTCCCCGTCTGGGCCTTCAGGTTGTTCAGCCGCTCCATCCCGCGGGGAGTGTGGTGGCAATCGAAGCAGGTGTCGATGATTCTGCCCATGTTCATGACGTTCTTCACGACGGTGTCGAACTCCCGCGAGTGCGGGGTTTCCATCAGCGTGAGGTCCGACTGCACCTTCTTGATCTGCAGCAGGTAATGCTCCCGCAGGATCTCCACCTGGTGGAGGGTGATCAGGCGGTCCAGGTCCGCCGTCGCGGTGCGGATGGTGTGGATGACGTAGAATCCGGCCAGCGTGAAGACGACGGAGTAGAGGGCCAGTCCGAGGATGATCTTCCGCTTCATCAGTCGTTCTTGTAATCGTAGTTGGCCAGGTTCAGGTGGAGGTCTTCCACGTATTTCAGGACGACGGCGTAATCCGCGTTCGTGGTCTCGATGAACCGCTTCGCGCCGAACTGCTCCAGCACCTTTTTCCCGTCGGGGTCCCGGTCCATGCTCAGGAGGGCGTCCCTCACCCGGCTCCGGAGGGAGGGATCGATATCCTTCCGGAACGCGAGGCCGTTTTCCGGCACATCGGGAGACCTCGTAAGGACGACCAGTTCCCCCGGTATCCTCGGGTCCGCCTTCGCGAGCCGCTGGTACACCGTGTTCTTGGCGGCCCCAACGTCGGCTTTCCTGTTGAGCACGTCGTAGACGACGTCCTCGTGCGTGCCGGCGAAATACGTTTCCTTCAGGTAAGTTTTATAGTCCGGTATCCCGTTGTCGTGGAAATATCCCAGCGGGAGGAGGTACCCGGCCGTGGTCGCCTTGTCCACGAAGGCGAACCGCTTCCCTTTCATGCCCCGGGCGTTCCGGATTCCGCTGTCCTTCCTCACGAAGATCAGGCCGTGGTAGGTCGAGGTGTTGTCCAGGGACATCGGCCGGGCGAGGACTTCCACCCCCAGTTTCGCGTGCGCGAGGGAGTAGGTGAAGCTGCCGAAAAAGGCGCCGTCCAGCCCGGACGACTGGAAATTGTCGATGATGTTCCCGTACCGGGGGAGGAGTTTCAACTCGATCTTCGTGCCTGTCTTGCCCGCGACATACCGCGCGAGGGGCTCGTACCGTTCCAGCTGCTTGAAGATGTTCTGCTCGGGGATCAGCCCGATGACGAGCACCGGCCTGCCCGCCGTTTTGGGGGGGGAAGACGGCTCGTTCGGGGAACAGCCCGTCAGGAGAAGAAAACACGCGGCGAGGGCGAATGGGGTGAACGGCCGCAAGTGCATCAAAATAGTTTAGCACGAAGTTCCGGCGCGACGAGAAGAACGGGGACGGCCATGCCGGGATGCTTATGTTCCGGAAGCCTCCAGGAACTGGAGGGAGTAGAGCCTCCGGTAGATCCCCCCGGCGGCGAGCAGCTCCGGGTGGGTCCCGGATTCCCGGATCTTCCCCTTGTGCATCACGAAGATCCGGTCGGCTGCGAGGACCGTGGAGAGCCGGTGGGCGACCACGAGTGCGGTCCGCCCGGGAAGGATCGCCCCCAGCGCCTCCTGGATCCGGTGCTCCGTCACGGGGTCCACGCTCGATGTGGCCTCGTCCAGCAACAGGACCTTCGGGTCGCGGGAGAGGGCACGGGCGAAGGAGACCATCTGGCGCTGCCCCATGGAGAGCTGCCCACCCCTCTCCCCAACCCGGGTGGAAAGCCCCGCCTCCCACTCCGACGCGAAGCGGTCGACGCCGGTGACGGAGAGGGCGCCGTCAACCGCGTTCCCGCCGACGGACACGTTCTCCAGCACCGTGCCGGAGAAGAGGAACGGGTCCTGGAGGACGAGGGAGAGCGTTCCCCGGAGCTCCTCCCGGGGGATCTCCCGGATGTTGCGGCCGAAGAGGAGGATCTGGCCGCGGCGGATCTCGTAGAAGCGGCACAACAGGGAAAGGACCGTGGTCTTCCCCGCCCCCGTGGCCCCGACGATGGCCCCCGTCTCCCCCTCCATCAGGGAGAAGGAGACCCCCCGCAGGACCGGGGGCCCCTCCGCGTCGGCCCGGGCGCCCTCCGCCGGCGGGCGGGGGTAGGAGAACCAGACGTCCCGGAACTCTACAGCCGGGACGGGCAGGACCGGGGGGGGCGAGGGACGGGAGGGGGGCGAAGGACGGGAGAGGGCCGGCCCCGGGACAGGCGCGTATTCCGGCGAGACGTCGGAGTCCAGCACCTGGAAAATCCGCTCGGATGAGGCCAGCGCCGACTGGAGGATGTTGTACTTGTCGCTCAGGTCCTTGATCGGGTTGTAGAATTTCTGGGCATACTCGAGAAATGCCACCAGGGTACCGAACGTGACTGCCCCGTGAAGGAGCGAGAGGCCGCCGCGCCACAGGAGGAGCGCCACGGCGAAGGTGGCGAACATCTCCACCCCGGGGAAGTAGAGGGAGTAGTAGTTCGTCAGCCGCACGCTCTCCGCGGCGTACTCGCCATTCAGGGCGTCGAATCGACGCTCCGATTTCCCCTCCTGTACGAACGCTTTCACGACGGAGACCCCGGTGACGTGCTCCTGTAGAAAGGCGTTCAGCCGGGCGAGCTTCCTCCGCATCTCCCGGTTCGCCTCCCGGATCCGCTTTTTCAGCAGCTCCACGAACAGCACCAGCACCGGGAGGGCGGCGAAGGTGACCAGGGCGAGTCGGGGATCCATCCAGAGGAGGATCGCCGCCGTCCCCGCGAGGACCGCGGCGTCCCCCACCGTGGAAACCAGTCCCGAGGAGAGGAGCTCCTGCAGCGCCTCGACGTCGGAGGTCAACCGCGTCATCAGGCGCCCGGTGGGCGTGCGGTCGAAGAAGGTGACGGGGAGGCGCTCCATGCGGGCGAACATCTCCTCCCGAAGGGCGAGGATGACCCGCTGGCCCAGGACCGACACGGCGTACATCTGGAGGTAGAGGAACCCCATGGCCCCGGCGAGGGCGGCGAGGTACAGCAGGACCCACCCGCCCATCCCCGCGAGGTTCCCGGGGGTTACGTGCCGGTCGATGACGACCTTGATGAGGTACGGCCCCGACAGCTGGCAGACGGTCCCGCAGGCAAGCGAAAGGAGCGCGCCCGCCAGGATGCCCCGGTGGGGGACGACGTACCGCAGGAGCCGCCGGAGCAGTTTCCAGTCGACTCCCCGCGCGTCCACCCGGTCCTCGAGGAAGAACCCCTCGCCGTCGCTCACGACGAATCCTCCAGCTCCCGGGCGAGCATCTGCCGGGAGTACAGATCGTAGTAGGCCCCGCGGCGGGAGAGCAGCCCGTCGTGGGTCCCTTCCTCGACGATCCGCCCCCCCGCGAGCACGAGGATCCGGTCGCAACGGGACAGGGACGCCATCCGGTGGGTGCTGAAGAGCACCGTGCGCTCCCCCCGGACCGACAGGATCCCGTCGAAGATCTCCCGCTCCGTCCCGGCGTCCACAGCGGAGAGGGCGTCGTCCAGGAGGAGAAACGGCGCGCCGGAGCAGAGGGCGCGGGCGATGGTGGCGCGCTGCTTCTGCCCGCCGGAGAGGGAGATCCCCCGCTCCCCCACCACCGATTCGAATCCGTGCGGCATCTCCTCCACCTCGTCGCGGAACCGCGCGAGGGAGACCGCCTCCCGCGCCGCGGCCGGGTCCAGGGCGTCCCGGCCGAAGCAGACGTTGTACAGGATCGACTCGGAGAAGAGGAACGGGTCCTGGGCGACCAGGGCGACGCGCCGGCGAAGCTCGGGCAGCGGAATCTCCGCGGCGTCCCGTCCTTCCCAGAAGATCGTGCCCGGCGGGGCGGGGTGGAATCCGAGAAGGAGGGAGAACAGGGTGCTCTTCCCCCCGCCCGTGGGCCCCGCCAGGCCGGTCACCTCCCCCTTGCGGAGCGAGAAGGAAACGTCCCGGAGCGCCTCTCCCCTCCCGCCCGTCTCGTGGGCGAAGGTGAGGTCGCGGACTTCGAGCAGGGGGGGCTCCCCCGCGTCACCCGTTGCGTCTTCCCGCGGGAGCGGCAGGACGCCTGGCGCCGCGACTCCTTTCCCCTCGAACTCCGTGGGCCGGCGGAGGAACTCGTTGATCCGTCCCATCGCCGCGTTGCCGCGCTGGAACAGGTTGATCACCCACCCCATCGCCATCGTGGGGAAGGCGAGCATCGCAAGGTAGGCGTTGAAGGCAACGAATCCCCCGAGGGTCAGCTCCCCCAGGGCGACGGCCCGGCCCCCCAGGTACAGGACCAGGGCCACCCCCGCGCCGGCCAGGAAGCCGATTGCGCCGTGGAAGGCAGCGGAGGTGCGGGCGACGGCGAGGTTGTGGCGGTAATATTCCCGGCATTGCCGGCCAAACCGCTCCTCCTCCCGGGCCTCCAGCGCGAACGCCTTCACCAGCCGGATGCCGGAAACGTTCTCCTGCAGCGCCGCGTTCATTCCCGCGAGGGACTCCTGGACCAGGCGGTGCTGGCGATGGAACGCGCGCCCGTACTCCCGGGAGAGGAGCACCACGAGGGGCGCGATGAGGAGGGAGAGGCCGGTGAGGGAGGGGCTGATCCGCAGCATGAAGGCGACCGCCATCACCCACGAGATGGAGGTGCCGATCAGGGTGAGCAGCCCCGGCCCGAGGAACAGCCAGACCGCGGTGAGGTCGTTCGTCATCCGGGACATGACGTCGCCCGTCGGCGTGGCGTGGAAGAACGGCAGGGGGAGCCGGATCACGTGGGAGAAGAGATGCCGCCGCACGCCCTGCTCCACCTCCCGCGCCGTCACGAGGAGGGACCGGCGGGCGAGGAACCGGAACGAAGCGTTGAGGGCCGCGAAGAGGGCCATGAACGCCACGGCGCGCGCGAGGGCCTCCCCCGCGGCGGCGCCTCCGGCGCGGCCGGCGGAGACGGCGTCGACCGCCTCCCGGATCATCCACGGGACGAGGAGCCCGAAGACGCTCGAGGCGAAGAGACCCAGGACGCAGAAGGCGTACGCCTTCCGGTGGAGGGTCAGGTGGGGTCGCAGGGTCAGAAGTTCGCGGATGGCGCAATCCCCTACATCGGAAAAGGGTTCGGGGAGAAGCTCAACAGGAACAGGAGCGCGGCGGCGGCCCCGAGGAGCCTGCGTCCCGGGGTCAGGGGCATCTCGTCTTCGAGGGGCCGGGGGTGCCGGGTCCCGAGGAAGAAGAGGAGGACCGCCCAGACGAACCAGCCGGACCACAAAAGCCCCATGAGGAGGAGTCCGTACGGTACGAGGCGTGCGGCTTCCGTGTACCGGTCCCCGAAGAGGGCGTACGCGATGTGGCCGCCGTCGAGCTGACCGGCGGGAATGAGGTTCAGCATCGTCACGAACAGCCCGATCCACCCGGCGAACGCGACGGGATGCAGCACCACGTCGTACCCCTCCGGGACCACCCCCAGCACCGCACGGGCGGCGGCCTTGAAGATCAGCGACTCCCCGAGGGGGATCCCTCCGGTCGCAGCGGCCGGCCGGAGTTCGGACAGGCCCAGGCCGATCATCAGTACCGGGATCGCCACGAGGACCCCCGCCACGGGACCCGCCACCCCCACGTCGAACAGGGCGTTGCGGGTGGGAAGGGGCGACCGGGTCCGGATGAACGCCCCGAACGTCCCGATGAAGGACGGGGCGGGGAGGAAGAACGGGGGGGTCACGTCGACCTTGTGCCGCCGGGCCGCCGCGTAGTGGCCCAGTTCATGGACCGCAAGGATCGAAAGCAGCGGGACGTTGAACACAAGTCCCAGGGGCAGGTCCCCCGGGCGCGCGACCGGATTCCCCCCCGCGAGGTACGACCCCGCGACGAGCGTGGAGGCGAAGGTCGCCAGGAACAGGAGGATGGGCATTCCCAAGAAATATCCCCTTTTCTTCCCCCGGGATATCCGGTTTACTGGGTCGTTGAGGATAAGATCAATGTCCGGGGGGTCCGGTTCCCGCCATGAAACGCGTTGCCGACGAAAGCGAAAGGACGGAACTCCTCCTCCACATCTGCTGCGCCCCGGACGCCACCCACGGCGTATCCGCCTTCGGGAAGCGGTTCGACGTCATCGGCTTCTTTTATAACCCGAATATCCACCCCCGGGAAGAATTCCGGAAGCGGCTCCTCGCCGCACTCGACCTCCAGGAGAAGCGCCCGTTCCCGATGATCATCGGGAACGACGGCGCGGAAACTTGGGAAGATGCCGTGCGGGGGCTGGAGGGCGAGCCGGAGCGGGGCCGCCGGTGCGAAGCGTGCGTCCGGATGCGGCTGCGGGAGACGGCGCGGAAAGCATCCGAACTCGGGGTGCCCGCCTTCGCGACGATCCTGACCGTCAGCCCGAAGAAGGACGCGGCGCTGGTGAACCACGTGGGGCGGGAGGAGGGGGAGCTTGCCGGCGTCCGGTACGTCGAGGCCGACCTGAAGAAGAACGACGGCTTCCTGAACAGCGTCCGCGCCAGCCGCGAGTTGGGGATCTACCGCCAGCGGTACTGCGGGTGCAGGCACTCGTTTCGCGCGTAAAGGTTTCCCTACCGTTTACCGATAATCAGAACCAGGAATGAGTTGGCGGAAGCGGGAGGGAATCCCCATGAAAGCTCGCGGTCGCCCGCGAGCTAATGGAGGGCCGGCTCGTTGCGCTGTCGCGGGGAAAGAAAAGCTGCCCGCTCTTCCTCCTGTTCGTCGGCGCGCAACTCGCTTCGATTCCCCGGGCTTCCAGAGGGGTGAAACTTGGCGGAAGCGGGAGGGAATCGAACCCACCGGAGACGTTTCCGCCTCCCGGCCGGATTTGAAGTCCGGGGGGGCCACCAGCGCCCCATCCGCTTCCGTTCCGTGCAACCCGGGCCCCGCGAAGCGGGTGCGCTTCACTTCTTCGAGGAAGCCTGACGGGCGCGGCGTTTCAGCGACTTCTTTTTCCGGTGGCGCCGCCGGTTGATTTCGCGTTTCCGTTCGGTGGTCATCGGCTTACCCCCCGTTCAAAGTCTTTCCGGCGGGGGACATTATAGCAGAAGGGAAATGAGGCCTGATGCGACGCATACTGGCGGCGGCTCTCTGTTTTTGCTCCCTCGCGGTCTATTCGGTGACGGCGCTCGCCATCGAGGCGGGAGTGCGCGGCGAATACTGGTTCCCGACAATATCCGGCAGCGCCCAGACAACCACCAACGGATTGCCCGACACCCCGTTCAACCTCAAGGATACCCTGGGCGTGCAGGACGAGGACTTCCCGTTCTGGGAGGCGTTCCTCGGCGTGAGCCGCTTCACCTTCCGCGTAGGATACATGCAGCCACAGTACGACGGCAGCAGCACGCTCACCCAGACCTTCGTGTTCAACGGCCAGCCTTTCGCGGTGAACGAGAAGATCTCAACCCGGCTCGAGATGGACATCATGGACGGGCAGTTGCAGATCGACATCCTCCGCCCCTCCATCGGGATTGCCGGGTTCAACCTGGGATTGATCCTGCAGGGGAAGTACGTCGACGGAAGCATCCAGGTAAAGAGCGCCAGCACCGGGGTCTCGACCAGTCAGGATTTCCGGCTCGGTGCCCCGATGGTCGGCGCGGCCGCCGGGATCGGATTCCTGAAGGACATGTTCCGCGTAGATGCGCGCGCGACCGGGATTGCCTACTCGGGAAGCCATGCATACGAGGTGGACGCCTACGCCTCGTTCACCCCGTTCCCCTTCGTCCGGCTGCAGGGCGGGTACCGGTACTTCGACCTGGAGGTCGACGAGTCGGACGTCCAGGTGTCCTTGAAGCTTTCGGGACCGTACGCAGG
>Ga0102851_10001223_pt1 | contig 14409 bp, 15 predicted proteins | sample Mud3Dept3metaG_FD_79558 | JGI IMG/M metagenome (GOLD analysis project Ga0102851, IMG submission 79558) | Freshwater wetland microbial communities from Ohio, USA, analyzing the effect of biotic and abiotic controls - Mud 3 Core 4 Depth 3... | ecosystem: Environmental > Aquatic > Freshwater >... | reverse complement strand
ATATATACAATGATAAACTAATATTATATGTGACAAACTATTCCAGAAACTGTTATTAATTGTTTTAAATTTGAAGATACTATCATAATGATTATTTAAAATTACGGCAAATGCAATTTCTACTGATAGCTTTTGACGCCACCGATACAGGGGCAAAAGATAGAAGAATGAATAACAGGCCACTGCATCTTGAAAAAATAGCACTTGTAAAAAAAGAAAAGAAATTCATTTGCGGGGGAGCTATTTTGGATGATACGGGCGAAATGATAGGATCGATGCTCCTGTATGAAGTTAATGACAGGGCAGAATTAAATGCATTACTAAATGATGAACCGTATATTTACAACAAAGTATGGGAAAAGGTTGAAATCAGACCATTCAGAATGGCAATTATTTAAATAAATTAAAGAATTATGAAAAAAATAGTAACTCTTCTTTTGGCAGTTTTCTGGACCCTCGTTCTTTATTCTCAATCCGGAAACCCCAATGACATTCCATTTAAAATGGAAGAAATTACTTCACCAAAATTTTCTAAGGCTGTTGAAAAAGCTGGAGGAGTCTGTGTAATTCCTCTAGGTATTATTGAAAAGCATGGCCCGCACCTTCCTCTCGGTACAGACCTGTTTGAAGCCAGAGAATTGTCATTTTCTGCGGCAAAAAAAGAATATGCCATCATTTTTCCACCATACTTTGCGGGACAGATATTTGAAGGGAAACATCAGCCGGGAACTATTGCATACAGTACAGATATAATGTGGCAAATGCTTGATGAAACATGCCAAGAACTGTCGCGTAATGGATTAAAGAAAATAATTCTGAATAACGGCCATGGCGGAAGCACTAATTTTCTGGAATATTTTTGTCAGGCACAGCTCGAAAGCCGACGAGATTATGTGGTAGTGCTTTTTCAGGACAGGTCAAATCCCGCGTACCGCAAAGAAATTGAATCACTGAAAAAAGCAAAAACAGATGGTCATGCGGGAGAAGAAGAAACATCAATGATGTATTATTTACGACCTGATCTTGTTGATATTCAGGCAATAAACAGCGAATCAGGCTTAAATCAGAGAAAACTGGAAAAACTACCTTTCGGATATACAGGAATATGGTGGTATGCAGAATATCCCAATCACTATGCAAGTGATGTGGCACCATATAATAAAAGACTGGGAGAACTTTTATTTCAGAGCTCAGCTGATCAGCTTGCCGAGTTAATAAAATTCCTGAAGACAGATGATTCAATCAGGCAGATGCAGGATGAATTTTATAAGAGATCAGAAAATCCTCTTCAGAAATAAGCGGGGAAAATTATTTTTACTATTGGTTATTTTCGATAGTGAGATTTTAACCAGGATTAGACTTTTTATACTCTTAATATGCTAAATCTTTGTACTTATAGAGATGATTGATAAAAAATATTTTAGCTTTGAGAGGCACTTTGTTAAACAGATCACATTATTTTACAATCAATTTCAAATAATATTTAAAGTATTGATATTCAGGTTCTTTTCTTAAGAATGTAATGTTAATCTAAACTAACGAAATGAGCCAAATAATTGTTTATACATCAGGTACATTTGATCTTTTTCATAGTAATCATCTGAAAATTATTAAATATGCCAGAGGATTAGGTGATGTTCTGATTGTCGGAGTAAGTACTGACGAACTGGTTAATTCATATAAAAAACCACCGATAATTCCTTTTGAAGAAAGGATTCAGATCATTGAGGCTTTAAAATATCCGGATATTGTAATACCTCAACATTCATTAGACCATACTGAGATAGTCAGAAAGCTCCATATCAATATATTCGTTGTAGGGGATGACTGGTATGGGAAATATGATTACCTTGATAATCTTGGAGTTAAAGTTTTTTATTTCCCCTATGGAAAAGGGACAAGCAGCACTGGTGTCAAAGAAAAGATTTTTACCAATTATTTAAGAATGAAAAACAGGATAGATAAACATGATAATCCTGATGTAATAAAGAAATAAATGGTAAATACTCTTATCAACAGATATGAAAAGGGTAAATAATGAGCTGGCAGACAGAATATAAAAAATCTCTGAAATTGATAAGAGTGGAAGAATATCTTGATCTGATATTCTACAGGCCTCTTGCCTTCCTTCTGGTTAAAGCAGTTTATAATACAAAAATCACTCCTGACCACCTTACATTTGCCGCAATTATTATGGGTGTTGCAGGTGGGGTTTTCTACTCCTTTGGTTTGCAGTTAACTACAAATATCGGGGCCATCTGTTTTTTACTGTTTGTTGTACTGGATTGCAGTGATGGTCAGCTTGCCCGTTTGAAAAAGAACGGCACAACTTTCGGCAGACTTCTGGATGGTGCTTCTGATTATATAGTGGTAACTGTAATTTATATCGGAATAGCAATCGGTTATTCACAGAATGAAGATCAGCCTTCGTCAATCTTGGTACTACTGCTTGTATCCGGTATCAGTGTTATGATTCAGGCAATGCTGGTGGATTTTTACAGGAATCGTTTTCTGGATATCGTAAATAAGCGCAGGAGTACTTTTAACGAGTGTATAAATGACTACAGGAGAGAATACCTAAGGCTGAAAGGAACAAAAAGCAGATGGATAGAAAAAACTATTATTTATATATATCTGGTATATTCAAGGGTACAAAGAAACCTGATTGCAAGAAAAGACAAAACCGGATTTATTAATGTTGCTTCGGGAGAGTACTATAAGAAAAATAAGTATCTAGTCCGGCTTTGGTTAATAATGGGGCCATCCGCAGTGCGAACAACTTTAATTATCTGTTCTTTGATAAGCCGTTTTGACATCTATTTCTTTGTAACAATAGTGGTATTTAATATTCTTGCTGCAATACTGTGGATAGTACAACAACGGATCGACAAATCTTATACCACACCAATAAACTGACCGGAATGGTTTTACTTCTGCTTTGTAGATATGTAAAAGACTTTCACGGGCCTAAATGGGAATTATATTGAACTTTTTTAACGAAACTAATTTTATATTTGTAAAAGTAACCGCATAAGGTTCAATGACAGAAAGCCTTATAACCATATCCGTTGTCGGTTTATTTGCAGGACTTATTTTTTCTATGCCGATTGCCGGGCCAATCAGTATACTGATTACCACAAATGCCCTCAAGGGGAGGTCGCGTTATAGTAACAGGGTGAACATTGGAGCGTCATTTGCAACATTCACTTATGTTTTCGTTGCAGTATATGGATTGACAAAACTTTATACTTTTTATAAACCAGCAATACCTTATCTGTTTTCATTGAGTTCATTATTTCTATTATTCATCGGATATAAAATCTTCAGGACAAAAATTGATATTGAACATATTGAAGATAAAAATCTTTTAAGTGAAATAATCAAGAAAAAAGAAAAAGGCGGCTTTTATACCGGTTTCATTCTTAACTTTTTAAATCCGACTTTAATTATCGGATGGCTTACGTCAACGTTTCTGGTGATATCTTTTGTTTCTTCTTTTGGATTTAATACAGGGGGGCTGGATATTTTTATTGGCCAGAGTGTAAAAGAAATCAGTAGTATGGAAAGTAGTGTTGCAGAGAACATAAAAGCCATATCATCTAATAATACCGAAATAATAAAAATTCAGGCAAATAAAAATACTCATGAAAAACAGGCAGACTTGCCAAAGCATTTTCATTTATTAATCAGTCTTTTATATGCATTTTTCATTTCTGCAGGAAGCATTATCTGGTTTTACAGCCTGGTATTCCTTCTTACACGGTTCCGAAAAATCATCAATGTCAAAATAATATCAGTATTCGTTAAAAGCCTGAGCGTTATCCTTTGCCTTTTTGGATTATATTTTGGTTTCCTTGCTGCCCAGCTGCTCTTTGATATAAAAATTTGACATGCAGACTTGATTAAAGTAATATGTCTTGAAAAAATGAATATAGTTTCCGATTCCCGACCAAGAACTAAGAGTATAAAAACCATTAATCTTGGTTTGGTCGGTTATGGAAGGATTGCTTCACGATTTATAAAAGAGTCAAAATTCGTAAGTGGAATTAATCTGACAGGGGTCTTCGGATTAATTGAAGAAGAGTTAAAGGAATTTTCAAAAGCTAACGGATTATCTTTTTATACCTGTGATTATGATCAATTGCTTGATAATACTGATGCAATTTATATTGCCAGCCCGCATTTAACACATTATGAATACGCCAAAAAGGCCCTTTTGAAAGGGAAACATGTACTTTGTGAAAAACCAATGGTTCTTTCCACGACAGAGGCACATGAACTGTTCAGATTAGCAAGAAAAAAGAAACTCATATTACTTGAAGCATTAAAAACCGCTTTTACTCCAGGTTTTATCAGATTGTTAAAAATTGCTAACAGTGGTTTGATTGGCAAGATCAAAAACATTGATGCAACATTTACCAAGCTTGTAACGGGATCTGTTCGTGAGCTTCAAAAAGAAACTGCTGGTGGAAGTATTACAGAATTAAGTTCTTACCCTTTGCTGGCTGCAATTAAGCTTATGGGTATTGATTATGAGAGTATTGTCTTTTATTCATATTTCGACGAAATACATGATGTCGATATGTTTTCTAAAATTATTTTGAAATACAAGAATGGGATTTTTACAGGTAAAGTAGGGTTAGGTGTCAAATCGGAAGGAGATTTAATTGTTTCAGGAACAAAGGGTTATATATATGTTCCGTCCCCCTGGTGGAAAACGGAGTATTTTGAAGCACGATTTGAGGATTTAAATAAAACCAAAAAATTCTTTTGCAAGCATGAAGGGGACGGATTAAGGTATGAATTAGCCGAGTTTATCAGGCTCATCAAGAATAAGGAACAAAAATCATATAAGCTAAATGAAAGTGAATCAACGGCAATAATCAGGGTTATTGAACAATTTCTGACCCGCAATAATGTCAATTATATCTGACAATTTATAAATTCTGATCCCTTTACAGTTTTCCCGAATAAAAGTTTTTTTCCCCTTTTGGCACACCGCCGATAGATTTCCTCTGCTTTTTATTAATAATTTTATAAGGGAGCCCCGTTAAAAGTAAAAACAATACTGATAATTAGATAATTCTAACTACATTTATTGAAAACTTATATATGGACAATCTAAAAGAAACAATAACTTACTTCTCTGACCTTATTGAAAAAATACGTGAGGAGACACTTGATCAATATGATTTCAGCGATCTTACTCATCAGCAATTACACTACCTGACAGCTTTGGTTAAAATGAAAAATCCCACCCTGACCGAACTTGCAAGAGAACTGAGTCTGACAAAGCCAACAGTGACTGTACTTGTCGATAAACTCACAGAAAAAGGCTATATAAAAAGGATTCATTCAGACGAGGACAGAAGAGTTGTGCATCTGCAGATTGATAAAAAAGGAGCCAGATTAAATAATTTGCGTGAAATTGCCCATGAAAGAGTAGCTGAAACAATCAGATCCGGATTAAGCGAGACAGAAACGGCAATTCTGGCCGAGTTACTCAAGAAATTTATCAGGCATTCCAGAAATTAGTTATAATGCAAATTTTTAATATTCATAATGGAAGGAAAAGAGACACCCCAAAGGCAATTGGTCTATTGAATTTTGGAAGAATTCCGGAACTGTATAGCAGGTAGTAATTAAAATGATAAAAACTAAATAGATTGCAGAATTGTTAATCTTACTATTATAAATTATTATAATTTTATCGATAGTGCTTTAGAGGGAAGATCGAAATGGAAGAGAGAGCAGTTATTGTAAAGGAACCAACTGTAACAAGACAAGAAAAAAAATTCTTTGGATTTAACCGGAATATATTATTCACGGGATTGACCAGTTTCCTGACAGATACATCTGTAAAAATGGTCTATTCAGTCATGCCAATGTTCCTGATGTCAATAGGAGCATCGAAAACCAGTCTGGCATTAATCGAAGGCATTGCTGAAAGTACCGCATCACTGATTAAGGCTCTTTCAGGTTTCTGGAGCGATAAGATCGGAAAGAATAAACCATTCATGCTTATAGGATATGGTCTTTCTGCTTTAATCATTCCGCTCTACACATTTGTCGTTTCTCCCTTTCAGGTACTTGTCCTGCGATTCATTGAAAGATTTGGAAAGGGAATAAGGACTGCACCACGTGACAGCCTTATTGCAGGTTCAATAATAAACGGAGAGAGTGGCAAAAGCTTTGGGCTGCAAAAGGCGATGGACAACAGTGGAGCAATAGTTGGTCCGCTGATCGCATTTGCATTATTGTCATTAGTGCCAGATAACTACAGACTGATCTTTCTTCTGGCCGGAATGCCTGCTATCATGGCTATATTTGTGATAATATTTGGAATAAGGGAAGCCAGCAAGAGCAGGCAGGAACTGATTACACGATTTCACCTTAAAGACTTACCGGCAAAGTACTATTTCTTTCTGGGAATCATATTTATTTTTACCCTTGGTAATTCAACTGATGCATTGCTGCTGGTTAAAGCTAATGAAACAGGAGTGAAAGTTGCATTAATACCCCTGGTCTACCTTATTACAAATGTCGTTTCTGTATTGGCATCAATTCCGATAGGTTCACTTTCTGACAAGATCGGCAAAGAAAAAATACTTGTAGCAGGATATTTAATCTATGCGATTGTATATTATGGATTCGGAGTTACAACTAGCACTGAAGCAATTATTGCCCTTTTTGCACTTTATGGCTTATACTCTGCTGCAACCGATGGAATTCAAAAAGCCTTCATATCCGACCTGATCGACAAGAACAAACAAGGTACGGGATTGGGCATTTATAATGGCTTATTAGGAATTACACTTTTGCCTGCAAGTTTAATTGCAGGATTATTATATGATAAAATCAATTCAAAAATTCCATTTTATTTTGGTGCTGCAACTGCTGTCATTTCAGCAATTTTGATGTTGTATTTTATCCTGATTTACAGAAGGAAACAAAAATCTGTTTATGAAATTAATTGAAAAAAAAGACTTCGAAAATCTATTTTCTTCTTTTAAAGGAAAAATAGCACGCAAGCTTGCTGAGTTGATCATGCAATGGTTTGCTATTGATAGAGTTAACCAGTTATATGACAATTCTGTCGATTACACAGGAGCCGAATTTACAACAAGAATATTGAATGATTTAGGTGTCAATTATGCAATTGGCAATGCCGAACGATTGAAGCTATTGACTGAAGGAGCTTTTATAACTGTGTCAAATCACCCTTATGGTGGTCTGGACGGGATCATACTTGTTGATCTGATGGCCAGAATACGTCCTGATTACAAGTTAATGGTCAATAACATACTTTCTATCGTGAAAACGATGAAGGAAAATTTTATTTCAGTAAACCCTGCCAGTGACAGAAAGAACAGTATTACCAGAACGAACCTCAATGCGGTCCGTGAGACATTAACCCATTTCAAGGGCGGTCATCCTGTTGGATTTTTCCCTTCAGGAGCTGTTTCGGAGTTCAGTTTAAAACACTTACACATAAGCGACTATAAATGGCAGACAAACATTATCCACCTGATACATCATGCAAAAGTCCCGATTGTACCAATTCGTTTTTTCGATACCAATTCTCCGTTTTTCTACTTTCTGGGCAAGATCAACTGGAAAATCCGTTTGTTAAGAATGCCTTCGGAGCTTTTCAATAAAAGCAAACAGAACCCACGTATCGGGATCGGAAATATTATATCCGTTAAGGAGCAGGAAGAGTTTGCTGACAGTGATTCTCTGGGCGCCTTTTTACGGAAAGCCGTTTATGAAATGCCAACACCGGCCTCATTCATACCCAGAACCATTATGAATTTTCCGGAAGGTGTTGCAGATACCTGATGCTACGAATATGAAAAAAGATGGGAATATTTTATAAGGAGAGAGTACTTTGAAGATATTCATTTTAACCAAAACCAAGGTTTATGCTTTTTACCGGAAACTAATCTATTCAACAGAAAAAATAATACTTTGAATATAATTGTATGAAAAAGAGAGAATTCATCCGTAAAATCAGTTTATTATCAGCTTCAGCAGCGATAATACCAACATTAGGTGGAAAAAGTTTTCATTATGTACCAGGAATTAAATCTCCGGAAAATAAAACTGCCGGCAACGTTAAAGCTGATACCGGAGAAGGGCAAGACACAACTCTCATCAGTCTGCGGGATAAGTTCTTTGGCTGCATTGCCGGATGCCATATTGGCTCAGCAATGGGTGCACCCATTGAAGGATCTTCATGGGAGAAAATCGAAAAAGAATATGGGACACTTGCCAAACTGTTGCCTTATCATCATTATGGAAACAGCAATAACTGGATACGGGAACCAGGGACCACTGAAGATGGCGTAGAACGTCAGAAACTCATGATTACGGCGATCATAGAAAAGCAGGACAGAATTAATGCTGAAGACCTTCGCAAAGCCTGGGTTGATCACATGAATCCAAATGCAGCAGGGCTTATATCCGAACCTTTTGAGGGAGCTCTCTTATCAATGGCAAAAACAAATGTTCCTGCTTCAGATATTGGCAAATACTGTGACTATTCTGGTCTTGTATCTTTGTCAAGATCATGCCATCCTGTTGGTCTGATTAATGCCGGTGATATCGATGGTGCCATAGATGATGTCAGGGAGATCGGACAGCTTTATAATACAGCAAACAGTCGTGGAATACTTTGGGCTGAGGTTGTTGTTATTGCCATTGCGGCAGCTACCAAACCCGGAGCAACAATTGACAGTGTGCTAAGTGCTGTTTTTGATAATTGTGACACTGCGGACAAGCGATTTGTAAGACAGGCTGGTATCCGGGGAGAAATAGATAGAGCACTTAAGCTGACCTCAAGTTGCAGTGATTTCAGACAGATGCGTGAAAAATTCGATGAAATATATAATGGTACCGGTGTTCCCTATGCTCAAAGTTACGCTAATGAAATTGTAACAAAAGCTATTTGTGTTTTGCGCATGACAAAAGGAAATACCTGGGAATCAATTAAAGCCAGTGTTAACATGGGACGGGATACAGATTGTCTAGCTGCTGTCGCAGCCGGTATCTCAGGATCATTAACGGGCGGCAATTCTATTCCGGCAGAATTGATTAAACAGGTGGATTATGCGACATCAATAAATCCTCATACTAACTCAAAACGGACTTTAATCGAAACTTCAGATGGATTATACAATGCATTTAAGTCAAGACTTAAGAAGTTAAAGACCTACACTGAAGAGATGGAAGTTGCTTAATTTTACTTAAAAGTTTATCAGATGAAAAAAATGTTTCTACTAATTACCGGGATCGCTCTTTTATATAATTTATCATCAGGACAAAAACCTGATCAACAACCAGTAAAAATTGGCATTGCAGGACTGTCCCATTCACATGTCATTCCCCTTCTGAGAAATTTTGAAAATAATGATTTTCAGATTGTCGGAATTGCAGAAAACAATATTGAACTGGCTCAGAGATATGCCAAAGAATTCAAAATTGATAAAAATATCATATTTAATTCCCTTGAAGAGATGTTGGATTGGACCAGGCCAGACGGTGTAATAACATTTACGTCAATATTTGATCACCTGAAGGTTGTAGAAGCATGTGCTCCAAGGAGAATAGATGTAATGGTAGAGAAACCACTGGCTGTCAGCACTAAACATGCAGAAGCTATATCAAAACTGGCCGGGAAATACAATATTATGGTGCTTACAAATTATGAAACCACATGGTATCCTTCAAATCAGCGCTGCTATGAGATGATTTCCGGTTCTGAAATAGGGGAGTTGAGGAAGATTATTGTCTATGATGGCCATAAGGGTCCCAAAGAGATCAGAGTAAACGATGAATTTCTGGAATGGCTTACAGATCCGGTAATGAACGGGGGAGGTGCAGTAACCGATTTCGGGTGCTATGGAGCCGACCTGATTACCTGGATTATGAATGGTCAGAAACCTGAATATGTTTATGCCGTATTAAAACAATATAAACCGGATGTTTACCCAAAGGTCGATGATGACGCCACCATAATACTTTCCTATCCTTCGATGGAAGGAATTATTAATGCTTCCTGGAACTGGCCATTTAACCGCAAGGACATGCATGTTTACGGAACAAAAGGATATGTTTTCAGCGATGATCCTCAGACAATACGTTACAGATTATCCGAAAAATCACAGGAAAATTCGGAGAAATTACCTTTGCGTGAAGCTCCGTTTAACAATCCGTTTTCATTTTTTGCAGCCGCAATTAAAGGAAATATTACGATTTCAGAGACAGATTTATCTTCATTGAAAATTAACAGGACTGTTGTTGAAATCCTGGAGGCTGCGCGTAAAAGCAACAAGACCGGGAAACGCGTAAAGCTTAATTGAATTTATCCGGTCTTCCTGCATTTAATGGATCTGACCTTGAGGGCTTTGCAGTTGCCGGTAAAATTTATTACAGAAAAATATTTATGAAATCGACAGCGGAGACCTGGTTCTTATTTTTGATTGTCCTTTTACCATCAGAATAATTCGTCACCGCACATTGTTTATATACTGTGCAGTCACCTTTTTTATCGGGACGATATCCCTTACATACACGTAATACATCAGGAGATATTTCGTCGATGAGTACAATTTTTCCATCGCCGGTTTTTAATCTTCCTAATTCAAATTTACCATCTATAACATGAAGATTTTTTGATGCAAACTCCTGAGAAACGATTTCCGCAATGTTCTACACAAGTTCGACACTTTGGGCGATCTCATTTTTACTCATAGCGTCTGTTGATTCCAGTGCTTCCGTTGTAATGAGAATGTCACTGTCGCCCTTTGTCCATATTTCAACTACTTTATTCAGATTCTTGCAGGGTTTTACAAAGGGATACCTTCTCCAGAAACTCCCTGTTGCATTATTTCTCCAGGTAAATTCGAGATTCAGTAATGGAGCTGATCCTTGGAATTCAGGAGATTCCACTGGCATGCTCAGGGGGGTAGCGGGCTCCACAATCATTTCATTATCTGTGATTGTATCAATGTAATGTGAAGGGATGCCCTTCTCTTTCAGCAGTTTAAAGAAATGTGTGGCAAACCTGCAAGCAATAGCACCTTTACCAGGAATGCTGCCAACAACAGTATCATAACCGGGATCAAAAATAGTCTTCCCGTTTTCAATATAGCCTGTCGCTTTATCAGTAAAAACAAATCGATACTTACCAGCATAAGGTCCTTCTGTAATATTAAATACGTCTTTTGATTTTCCACGGTATACAAGATTCTTGTCTGTCATAAGTTTTTCCCTTTTAATTGAACAGGTTAAATATACGCCTGCAGATTTATTTTGCAAATTATTTTAATATATTTCCTTGATTTTTTCGTTCAGATAATGGTCCGGAATAAATACAAAACAAAGCTGAATTCAATAATTCCCTTTCACAAGTCTGGCTGCAACAACCGGAGCATCATTCAGTTTAATCAGGTATATGTATAAACCATTCTGAATATCCGATACCTTAATGCTGATGTGCTGCTCACCGGCCATTACGATCTGATCTGCAAGCGTTTTGACATACCTTCCTGAGATATCAAATAACCGGATTTCACATCTGCCTCCGCTGCTGAGAATGAACTGAAGAAATCCCTGGTCATTTATAGGGTTGGGACAGCATAAGACTTCTGTCGAAATACTAACATCAGGCATTCCTGTACTGACTGTTTCAAAACAGCCCAGATCAGGCAGCACACCGTTAAAAGGCAGTCCAACATCCACCCCTGCATCAATCATATCGCTGCCGGGAGCAAGATGCATATAATCTACATCAGGTAATCCACCGTCCTCTTTTCTCGGACCATAAGCAGGGATCTCACTTATACTTATAAAATCTTCATTAGTAACCACAAACGGAGCCATCCAGCTATTTGTTACCTGTTCGGCAAAACTGCCAATTTCGGCCGTTTTACCAAGATCAACACAGTTTTTAACAACCAGGACTTTACCGGCAGCAAGCATCTGGTTAATCCTGAAGTCAGCTACCAGGTTATTATGTCCGGTGCAGTTATAAAGTATCATTGATCCCTTGTTGTTATTCTGGTCAAATCCTTTGGCCTTGTTTTTAAAAGAAAGGCATTTTTTCAGAGTAAAATTATGTTTAAGAGTTTTATCATCACTACCCCCCATTTTAAAACCATTGCCGTTAGCGTTTGCTCCGGGATCAGTTCCATCCTCCAGATAACCGTTCTCAAAAGCCCAGCAGTTCTCTACTGTTGTGCTTACATCGTCGGCTCCCCTCATATATCCGTCCCATCCGTCGTCGCAGTTCTTCCATGCCCTGCAACCGTAGAAGTAATTTCCATTACCCACGGTCAGTTTTGGAGCAAAACCATCAGCATCACCATAATCAGGGGGATCGGCGTTATAATAAGAATCGCAATTCCGGATTGTGTTAAAAGAAGCCCCGTTATCGAGCTGTAATCCGGTATCTCTGTTCCTGTAGAAAGTACAATTCTCAACGATATTATTATTTCCGCCTTCTATTTTCATTCCGTTATCACCGGCTCCGGTAATATTTATCCCTTTTATATGCCAGTAGCTTCCGGTTAATTTAATCCCCCTGTTGTTTGCATCCAATAGTTGTCCTGAAAAATCAAGTACAGGATTTTCTCCCGGAAAAGCAAACAATGAGATAGCTGAAACATTAGTTCCGCTTTTTGCCATTACAATGGTATTGACAAGATGATACGTTCCCCCTTTAACAAATATGGTTTCACCAGCCTGAACCATAGTCATGGCTTTTTCAATAGTAAGAAAAGGATCCTGTTCAGAACCGCTGCCTGTATCAGAACCGGTTACGGCCACATACCAGGGTTGTGAATAAACAGGAAGTGACAAAAAAAGAAGTACGATAGAGGCTATATTTCTTAAATACATTATATCGTCTGTTTTTTCTGACTTAGTAAAAGTAAGTATTTTTATGCATTGAACTTTGGATAAAGGATACATTGCATTTCATTTTCAAAGTGTCCTTATGCTCCTGGTAAAGTAGATAACATAATCCGGCAATTCATAAACTCATGCATGAATTTTGTCAAATATTTTTTTTATTTGTCATGATTGAATCTACCTTTATATATACTTTAAAAAAGCAGATTAAAGTTCATCTCAATGCATTTAAGACAAATTCTCCAATTTATAAGAAACACAATGAAACAAATATTCATGTTACTCGGGTTAGCAGTTGTTGTTTCATGTCAGGATAAGGAAATCGCTAACCAAGATTTTATAAAAACAGAACTGTCAGTTATTGAAGAAACCATACATGCTTCAATAGGTTGGGCAAAAAACAAGGATTTTAATCTTCTGTACAGTGTTATTGCCAACGATTCAGGCTACCTTGAAGTAAGCCCTAAAGGGCGGATAACAAGAGGTTTTACCCAATTCAAAAAAAATGAAACATTCTGGGGGAACCCTGATTTCAAGGCTAAGGGATATGAAATCCGGGATCTGGTCATCAATTTATCAGAAAAAGGTAATGTTGCCTGGTTTTTCTGTGTACTTGACGATATGAATGAATGGAAAGGTGAGCCTGCAAATTGGATGAATACACGCTGGACAGGTGTCCTGGAAAAAAGGAAAGGCAAGTGGCTTATTGTGCAAATGCACTTTTCGTTTCCTGAAGAATGAGTGTTAAAATCCAAAAGCGAGAAACGGTGATAAATCCTACTATCATACCTTACTTCTTTATTGATTCACTACCTGATATTCAAAACAGTGACTGCAGGGAACTGCTGCGGTTTATTGAAATACGTGCAGAGGCATCTGATATTTTTACCTGGTTAAAGCAATTGCGTATTGCACCTTACAGTTATGATTTTCTTGATAACAGATGCAGAAAATCGCCTGATTATATCATTGAAAACCTACCTCCCCTGAAAGTTAATGCACATTACCTGTTGGCGTTTCATGTTTTCGAATTTGTTGTAGATTCTTTTATAGTATGTCGTTTCTGTGAGCCAATTAATCCACCGGTAAGTTCATACATGAAGGACCTGTTTATTGAATACAGGATTGTAAAACAAGAGTCTAAAACTGAATTATGGTGCAAGATAAAAGGGTATATAAATACTGATATATCTTCAAAAATATTCTTTTATATTTTTTCTCTTTTCAATAAAATAATGATGACAAAGCAACTTAAGAACATTAGGAAGCTGTCAGAGCTTATAGCTCTTGGGAATGTTGAAATCAAAATGTATAATTTGAACGATTATTATGCTAAGTCAGGAATACACTGGTGGATATTTTGCCGTCGTCATAACTGTAAAGGATTAATAACCTAAGGATGGCGGGCAGCAGCTATCTTTTTGTCATGTTCTTGGAATATTAACAACAAATAATTAATATTGCAATCCGTTTTGCCGGAGAGGTTTGCAGTTACTT
>Ga0102851_10001221_pt1 | contig 14429 bp, 14 predicted proteins | sample Mud3Dept3metaG_FD_79558 | JGI IMG/M metagenome (GOLD analysis project Ga0102851, IMG submission 79558) | Freshwater wetland microbial communities from Ohio, USA, analyzing the effect of biotic and abiotic controls - Mud 3 Core 4 Depth 3... | ecosystem: Environmental > Aquatic > Freshwater >... | reverse complement strand
TCCACGGCGACGGAACCGCTCTCGACGTCCACCGCGTTCACGCCGTCCATGCCGCCGATGAACCGCCGGAGCGCAAGCGAACATTCGCCGCAGAACTCTTTTTGCACCTTGAAATAGGCCTTGCTCATGCTGCCCCCCTCCATTCCCGCTGAGTCTTATTGATGATAATCCCTCCCGCCGCCCTCGTCAAACGCGTTTTTGGCTCATTTGACAGTTCCGTTGTTTTCTGCTACTTTTTAAGCAACAGACAAGAGAGAGAAAAAAGAGAGGACGGAGGAACGACACCATGAAGATCACACCCCAGATCACGCTCAAGAACGTGCCGCATTCCGAAGCTGTAGAAGCAAAGATCCGTGAAAAGATAGGGAAATTGGACCAGTTCTCCGACAGGATCATGGGCTGCAGGGTAACGGTCGAGGAGTCCCAGCGCAGGCAGCACCAGGGCAAGCTGTTCTCGGTCCGCGTCGACATCACTGTTCCGGGCAAGGAACTGGTCGTGAACCGCATGGAGAACGAGGATATCTACGTCGCGATGAGGGACGCGTTCGACGCGGCGAAGCGGCAGCTCGAGGAGCACGCCCGCAAGCGTCGCGGCGACGTCAAGGCCCACGCCGAGTCGCCCCGCGGCAAGGTCGTCAAGATCTTCCCCTTCGACGGGTACGGGTTCATTGTGACAAACGACGGCAGGGAGATCTACTTCCACCGCAACAGCGTCATCGATCCGACGTTCGACCGTCTTGAGGAAGGCGCCGAGGTGGCGTTCCTGGAAGAGCAGGGAAAGGAAGGGCCGCAGGCCGTTCGCGTCGCCGCGAGCCGGTAGGAGCTACTCCGGGTACTCGCCCAGTTTGCGACAGACAAGATCCGCAATACGTTGATCCATATCCCGGCTGGCATCCATGAACAGCCGGGATATTTTTTTCGCCGGGAACACACCGTATGGTAGACACCGCGCTCTCCATCGTCGACCTTCTGGTGCAGAAAGCCGTCTTGGCGGTCCCACCGCACTGCCCGCTCGTCGTTTTCCTTAGTCATAGCAGGGCTCGAAGCCCGCTAGCTCACCGTCACCGGTAATCCAGACCGTCAGATCCATACCGGCGTCGGAGAAGCAGCGACGGCGCGACTCTCCGGCTATCTGCCGCACATCGCGGAGCTCTCTCAGCATTGCATTCCTTCGAGCAAAAGCATACGGTGATTGTCAGTCAGAGTTTTACATCGGGGCAGGGACGTCAGGTGGTTTCGCGAAGCGGGATCTTCAATTTCTGGCCGGCGCGGATCATGCGGCCGCTCCGCAGGTTGTTCGCGTCCATGATCCGATTGATGCTGGTCCGGTACCTGGCCGCGATAGTGGACAATGTCTCTCCGCGCCGCACGCGGTGGACCACATAGGTGGACTTCGGCGGCGACCATTTCGGCAGCGAATCCACGGCGGCAAGAACGGATTCCCGCGATCCCGGCGGGACCTTCAGGCCATAGGCGGTTCCGGGCGTTGCCGCATGCCGCAGCTCCGGGTTCAGCACCGCCAGGTCCTCGTACGCGCACCCTGCCTTCTCGGCGAGCTTCTGCAGATGGACCGGCCGTTCGATCGCAACGATCTCGTAGGGCAGGGGCTTGTCCGTTTCTCCGAGCGTGAACCCGTATTTTGCCGGGTCCTTCACAATTGCCAGGACCGCGAGGAAACGGGGATAGTACCGGGCCGTCTCCCGCGGCAGCCGCTCGTAGAGGTCCCAGAAATTGTCCAGGTAGTTGATCTTCTGCTGACGGATGACCCGGAGTACATTGCCCTCCCCGCAGTTGTAGGCGGCGAGGACTGTCGCCCAGTCGCCGAAGATCTGGTGCAGTTCCTTCATATAAGCGATGGCGGCCTTCGTGGACTTTTCCGGGTCCAGCCGCTCGTCGACCCATTCGTTCCGCTTCAGGCCGAACTTGTAGCCCGTCGACGGGATGAACTGCCAGAGGCCGAGCGCCCGGGCCCGGGACAGGGCCTTTGCCTTGAAGCCGCTCTCGATGAGCGGCAGCCAGGCAAGGTCCTCCGGCATGCCTGCTTCCCGTATCTCCTTCGCGAACTGCTCGCGGTACCTGCCGGAACGCTGGTACGACTCCAGGAAAAAATCGCGCTCCAGGGTCTGAAAGAGCCTGATCTCCCGCTCCACATGATCATTGATCGTGAGCGGGATCTCCTTGTCAATGCCGTTGACCGACGTGAACCGTGAAGTGTAGATCTCCGTCAACCGCTTGGAGACCACGAACCGGAGGTCTTCCTTCTGCTGGATTTCCTTGGCATCGGCGTCTGCAGGAACCTTCAGGATAATAGCATAGGCCTGGTCAAGCGCTTCGATCGCCCGGTCCCGGTCCCCCGCCGTCCAGTGCTCCTGGGACGCATCGATCAGTTCCAGGGCGGCATCGAGAGCGCTCTCATCAACCGGATCAACGTCCGCATCGTTCTCCGCCGCGGCCTCCGGGTCCGCGGGCGCGGCGTCAACGTCGGGATGCAACGGTTCCAAGTCCAAGGACGGAGGGGCCGCCGCCACCTCCGGGACCGGGACTAAAACCGGCGCCTCGGCAGCCGGCAGCGTTGAACAGCCCGCTCCGGAAAAGAAGACGAGAAGAAGGGACGCGACAATAAGGGGTGAGGGTTTCGTGAACATTGCTTGGCTAGGATATTACGACTTCATCCGGAAAAATGCAAAACATTTCATGGTCAGGAGCCCGGTTCTCCTCTCCTGCCGTGGGGCAAGAGGCGGGAGGAAGTTCGATGACAGGCTGGCATGCTGTAATCCTGAAATGATAATGTTCTACTTCGCCAAAATAGAAGTGTCCTATTCCCAGTTACAATAACTTGACCAATAAGGCAGGGCATTGTGGCGGAACATGAAGCAGCCGACGAAGAACACTGCAGAAGCACAGCTCCTGTTGCAAGAGAGAAAGACATGAACTCCTCCAACAGATCATCCTTGGAAGAAGAGGCTTTTTTTATCAAAGAGAAGAAGGCGGGAACAGCCTATCGCTGCTCCCTAATAACAGGACATTTTTATTTTGGCTTGACAGACGAAATAATCGCCTTGACCTGCCTTCCGAATGTGAGTATACTTTTTTCCATGCTGGTTCGCGGCTGTTCTGACGCGGCAGGTCGCTCAGGCGACCCGGCAAGGGATCGATAGACCTATGACAAAGCCCGTCAAAAGAGAGTATTTCACCCGCGGCAAGGGGATCCTGAGCTCGACGGGCCCTCAGTCGCGATTCATCCTCTTTCTCATTTTCCTTCTTGTTGCCTATACACTCCTCCTCCGGATATTCCAGAAAATCGCCGCCATCGTTGACCTCCCCGTATTCCTGCCGATTGCGCTCGCAACGCTCCTGGCCTTCATCGGCATCGCCGGGACGCTCTATTCCCACCGCTTCGTGGGTCCGATACTGCGCATCCGGAGAACCCTCGAACAGGTGGCGCAGGGCGACTGCTCGGTGACGCTCCGGCTGAGGGATTCCGACGATCCCATGCTCAAGGACCTGGTCCAGACGATCGGCATCTTGTGCGAGCAGAGCAGGCACTCCCACCGGTCCGTCCACGAAGCCGCGCGGGGGCTGTTCAGCGATCTCGCGGCGCTCCAGGAAAGCATCGCGAAGGGCGCGTCGGCGGGCAGCCTGGATAAGCAGATGGAAACCGTCCGCCAGAAGCAGGCGGCGCTGGAAGAGGCCCTTCAATCTCTGGGAAGATAACCAAAGGGGAAGCCATGGCGTCTGGAGGCGGAGGCGGTGTTGGCGGAAAGAGCATGAAGGCCGTCGCCAATGATGTTGGCGATGGCTATATGTCGATCAACCCACTGGTCCTGAAGAAGTTCGACAAGGATATGATCAAGGACCTCTTCGAACATCTCAACAAGGCCATGACCGCGGCCAGGAACCTCGCCGTGCCGCTCAACGACACGCTCGCCCTGCGCCAGAAGAACATGAAGCTCCAGCGCATCCACAACGCCATCATCATCCTCCGGAACACCGCCCGCGAGAAACGCATTCCTCTCTAAATACATAAAGGGACGGCCTTTCGGCCGCCCCTTCTGCGATCTCTGCGCACATCCTAGCGGTTCTTTTCCGCCGCCCGTTCCTGCTGTTATGCCACCGCGATCGCGAAGCGCTTCTTGAAGTCCTCGGGCTGCAGCTTCACCGCCGCTGCGAGCTTCTGCAGCATCTCACCCTCGAGGTCTTCCTTCTCCAGCCTGATCATGTAGCGCCGCGCCATATGGTAATCATCGGAATCGATCTCCACGGTGCGGATCCGCGTCTTCTTTGTCGCCGGATCGATGAGGTCCGCGAACTTGATCGGGATACTCTTGCCGTCCTTAAGCATGATCATGGCTCCCGACCCGCCGTTGACCAGGAACTTAACGGCGCTGAAGCCCAGGTAGCGGGTATATTCCCGGTCATAGGAGATCGGGGGGTTGCAGCGGAGCTCATAGCCGATGTCCTTGCCGATGATGGTCATCTTGATGCCCAGGGACGCGAGCTCTTGGAGCACGTGCTGCTTCAGCATGTCCGCCAGCGGGATCTCTGCCATCCGGATGTTCCCGTGCTCGTCCCGCGGGACATCTTTCAGGATCGTCATCTCTTCGGGATCGAAGCGGATGGCTACGCCTTCGGCGATCACCGCCACACCGTGGTTCCTGCCCAGAACAAGCCGCTTGATCATGGCCCCGGTAAGGATGGCAACGACCTTCTTCCACGAGATCTTGTTGCCCAGCTCCTCAGGGATGAGCGTCAGCGTCGCGCCCGCGCCCATGCCCATGCCGAGCGCGAGATGTCCGGCCGACCGGCCCATGGCAACAACGATATACCACCGGAACGCGGTCTGGGCATCTTCCATCAGGTTCTCGACGAGCTGCGCGCCGAGCTGCTTGGCGGTCTCGAACCCGAAGGTCGGCACGCCGTGAGGCAGCGGCAGATCGTTATCGATGGTCTTGGGAACGTGGCAGACCGCGATCGTCCCGCCCGCCGCCTTCTCCACCTGCGTGGCCGTATAGGCCGTGTCATCGCCGCCAATGGTGACCAGGTACTTGACCCCCAGCTCGGTCAGCGCCTTGATGACATTGGTCATCTTGGCTGGGTCCTTCGTGGGGTTCTCGCGCGACGTTCGGATGATGGAGCCGCCGCGCATATGGATGCGCGAGATCTCGTCGGGGTGGAGCGTCCTTATCTGGGACGTATCGCCCTTGGACAACCACTTGAAACCGTCATAGATGCCGATGACCTCGAGCCCCTGCTTTGAAGCTTCGAACGTGACCGCGCTGATCACACCATTGATTCCCGGCGCCGGACCGCCGCCGACCACTATCGCGAGCTTCCCTGCCATGCCTGCCTCCCCGTCTTGGAACGAATTGTACTTTAAAAATGCTTACGAACGTTACCCTGAGTAACGCGGCAAATTTAACAAAACAACAGGGAATTGTCAATCAGATTGCGGCAGAGATGGGCGCACGCGCAAACGACAGCGCCGCCCGCCCCGGGAACGAGGGAGCAGGTGGAAGGGAGCTGTGAGTTACTTCCTGAATATCCGCAGAGCGCCGAAGCCGGCGCACACAGCCCCGCCGATCAGCAGGAACCAGGCTCGTTCCGACGGCCCCCGGCCCAGTGCCCGGGAGATCTGGGAACCGAAGGCCCCGTATTCCTGTAGTCCCAGAACGAGCAGGACCACGCCAACAACCAGAAGAGCGATGCTGATAGTGTTCTTATGCATGTGCGCCCTCTCCTTTTCCGGACCGCTTGCTGCTATGTTTTCGCCTTATCCCCGAATATTTCCTTGACCTTATCAAAGAACCCCTTTGCCAATGGGTTGCAGTCTTCTTTGGATAGGCAGTCGAACTCCTTAAGCAATTCCTTCTGCTTCGACGTGAGCTTGCTCGGGACCTCCACCATGACCCTGCAGAGCTGATCGCCGGAACCAGCCCCCCGGAGGTGCGGGAACCCTTTGCCGCGAAGCCGGAAGGCGTGGCCCGGCTGGGTGCCGGCAGGCACCTTGAGCTTTTCGGTCCCGTTCAGCGTGGGGACCTCGAGTTCCGTGCCCAGAGCGGCCTGGGCAAAGCTGATGGGAATGTCGAGGATGATGTCCTGTCCCTCGCGTTTGAAGAGCCGATGCTCCTCGACGGTCAGGTAGATGTAGAGGTCGCCGGGAGGTCCGCCGTACTCTCCCAGCTCGCCCTCGCCGGACAGCCGGATGGTGTTGCCGGTCTCAACTCCGCCGGGGATCTTGACGGACAGCGTGCGCTCGCGTTCCACGCGCTTTTTTCCCCTGCAGGTGGTGCAGGGGTCGGTGATCACCCTGCCTTCGCCGCCGCAGCGCGAACAGGTGCGGGTGATGCTGAAGAATCCCTGCTGCATGCGGATTTGGCCGGTCCCCCTGCAGTTGGCGCACGTCCCGATGCCGTCCTTTGTTTTGGCGCCGCTTCCGTCGCAGGCCTCACAGCGCTCCCATCGCGGAACACGGATCTTGGTCGAGGTGCCGGAGGCGGCGTCGGCAAAGCTGATGGTCAGATTGTAGCGAAGGTCCTCGCCGGCAACGGCCCGGGTACGGCCGCGCCCTCCTCCTCCGAAAAATTCGCCGAAGATGTCGCCGAAGATATCGCCCATGCCCGCGCCTGCGCCGAAGCCGCCGGGGCCGGCGCCCTGTGTCCCGGGAACTACCCCGTACTGGTCGTAATAGGCGCGTTTTTCAGGGTCCGAAAGGACCTCATAGGCCTGGCTGATCTCCTTGAACTTCTCCTCGGAGGCCTTGTCGCCGGGATTCTTGTCGGGATGGTACTGGTGGGCCAGTTTCCGATAGGACCTCTTGAGGTCAGCTTCGGTGGCGTTCCGATGCACGCCGAGCAGTTCGTAAAGATCTTTCGCCATAGTTCCTTCGGAAATATTCTCACCACGAAAGCGCAAAGACACAATATAAAAAAAGTCAATCACCAAACGACAAGCGCCCATCATCAAATTGCAAACGTTTCAAACATTCGGAAATAGGAATACGGATACTATTGGTGATGTGAGGTTTTCAGCATTCGCGTCCTGGTGTCTTCGCAGGAGAAGATTCTTACCCATCCTTTCATAAAAAAGAGGATAGCAGGCGGCCATTGACAGGCCCCGGCCCTGCTATCCTCTCCTGTTGGGTCAATGATTACTTCTTGTCCTTGTCCACTTCCTCGAACTCGGCGTCGACGACCTTCTCCTCGGGCTTTGAACTGCCGCCCGATGCGGCCGCGCCCGGTCCGCCTGCCGCCCCGCCGCCCGGCTGCTGCTCCCGGTTCATCTTGGAGTAGACCTCTTCGGCGATCTTGTGAGACGCCTTGGAGAGGTCGGCCACGGCCTTCTTGATTGCCTCGACGTCGTTCTTGTCCTTCACTTCCTTGGTGGCCTCGACGGCCTTCTGGATGTCCGCCTTCTCCGCGTCGCTCAGCTTGGCGCCGAAATCGACGATGGACTTCTCCACGGAGTAGATGAGCGTTTCAGCCTCGTTCCGGGCCTCGACCAGTTCCTTCTTCTTCTTGTCCTCGGCGGCGTGCATCTCGGAATCCTTCAACGCCTTATCGATCTCCTCCTTGCTCATGCCGGAGGAAACCGTGATCTTGATGGACTGCTCGCGGCCAGTTCCCAGGTCCTTGGCCGTGACGTGGACGATGCCGTTCGCGTCGATGTCGAAGGTCACCTCGATCTGCGGCAGGCCGCGCGGCGCCGGCGGGATGCCCACCAGCTCAAAGCGGCCGAGGGTCTTGTTGTCCGCCGCCATCTCACGCTCTCCCTGCACCACGTGGATCGAGACCGCGGTCTGGTTGTCCGAGGCCGTCGAGAAGACCTGGCTCTTTTTCGTCGGGATGGTGGTGTTCCGTTCGATGAGCCGGGTCGCCACGCCGCCCAGGGTCTCGATGCCAAGCGACAGCGGGGTCACGTCGAGGAGCAGCACGTCCTTCACCTGCCCGGTGAGCACGGCCCCCTGGATGGCGGCGCCGACAGCCACGACCTCATCGGGGTTCACTCCCCGGTGCGGCTCCTTTTTGAAGTACTCCTTCACCGCGGCGATCACCCGGGGCATGCGCGTCATACCGCCCACCATGACCGTTTCGTTGATCTGATCGATCGTTTTGCCTGCGTCGCCCAGCGCCTTCTTCACCGGTTCGATGCTCTTCGTGACGAGGTCATTGACCAGCTGTTCGAACTTCGAGCGCGAGAGCTTGTAGAGCAGGTGTTTCGGGCCTGTCGCGTCGGCGGTGATGAAGGGCAGGTTGATCTCGGTCTCGGCGACGGTGGACAGCTCGATCTTGGCCTTCTCCCCCGCCTCCTTGAGACGCTGGAGCGCCATCTTATCCTTCCGCAGATCAATGCCCGAATCCTTCAGGAACGAATCCGCAAGCCAGTGAATGACCCGTTCGTCAAAGTCGTCGCCTCCCAGGAAGGTATCGCCGTTCGTGGACTTCACCTCGAACACGCCCTCGCCGAGCTCCAGGATGGAGATGTCGAAGGTTCCTCCGCCCAGGTCATAGACCGCGATGGTCTCGTCCTTCCGCTTGTCCAGCCCGTAGGCAAGCGACGCCGCCGTGGGCTCGTTGATGATGCGCAGCACGTTCAGGCCGGCGATCCTGCCCGCGTCTTTCGTGGCCTGGCGCTGGCTGTCGTTGAAATAGGCCGGCACGGTGACGACCGCGTCGGTGACCTTCTCGCCCAGATAGTCCTCGGCGGTTTGCCGCATCTTCTGCAGGATCATGGCGGAGATCTCGGCGGGACTGTAGACCTTGCCGCGGATCTCCACGTGGGCGTCGCCGTTCGCCGCCTTCACGATCTTATAGGGCAGGTGCTTCATGGCCTCCTGCACCTCCGCGGTGTCGTACTTGCGTCCGATCAGCCGCTTGATGGAAAAGATGGTGTTGTCGGGGTTCGTGATGGACTGGCGTTTCGCGATCTGCCCGACCAGCCGCTCTCCGTTCTCCGTGATGGCCACGACCGAAGGCGTGGTCCTGCTGCCTTCGGAGTTCGCGATCACGACCGGTTCGCCGCCCTCCATGACGGCGACACAGGAATTGGTGGTGCCCAGGTCGATGCCTATGACTTTACCCATACTGTCCTCCTTGGAATATCTCTCGTGCGAGAAAAAATGCCGGGCCGCTGTCGCCGGTGCTCCCCGTGCGCTCAGCCCTGCCCGTTCACTGGTCCTTCAGTTCAAGCGTCCTGCGGCACACTGCAGATATTCTCCGATCCTCACGCCGTTTCGGCATCCTCTCCGCTCGGCAGCCCGCGCGCTCCTCAATTCAGTCATCAGCGTCCTCATCTTCGGTATCCGCGGCTTCTGTCGGCGCGTGTTCAGCGGTAGCAGCCGGCCCGGCATCTGACGGTCTCTTCGATACGCCGACCTTGGCGTGGCGCAGGACCTTCTCGTGGTAGAGATAGCCGTCCTGGAACACCTGCACAACCGTGTTCTCCGGCACGTCAGCCGTCTCCACCTGCATCATGGCATCGTGCATGGCCGGATCGAAAGCTTCTCCCTCGGCCTTGAACGACTTGATCCCGAACTTCTCCAGCACGTCGCGGAACTGCTTATACACCATCTCCACGCCCTGATGCAGACCTTCTCCGCCGCCTCCCGCCTCGTTCGCATGCTTGATGGCCAGGCCGAGATGATCGATGACCGGCAGAAGTTCGAGGGCCATCTGCTCGTTCGCGTACTTCTTGAAATCCGACTGGTCGCGCTGCATGCGCTTCCGGTAATTTTCGAAGTCCGCGTACGTGCGGAGATACTTTTCATTGGCCTCGGCCGCTTCTTTCTTTTTCTGGTCCAGGGCGATCGCCAGGCTCTCGATCTCCTTCGCCAGGCTGCCTGCCGCCTCATTCGCCCCGGCGTCCTGCGCCGGCCTTTGGGGCTCTTCGTCGGAACCATCCCGTTCCGGAGCCGGTTCCGGGTTCAACGCGGGGTCCAACGGCTCGTTCCTGTGTTTTCTCGTCATCGCTCGATGCCCCTCTGCAAGCGTTCGTCAAGGATGCGGGAAAGCAGCCGCGACGTATAGTCCACAACCTGGATCACCTGCTTGTACTGCATGCGCACCGGCCCGATGACACCCAGGGTGCCGATCACGTTCCCCGCCTGGTAGCTGCCGACGACCAGACTGCACCCCTGCATGCCGAAGAAGGGGTTCTCGGAACCGATGAAGACCTTGATGCCCTCGGCTGCCGCGGTCTTGTCGAGGAGCGTGATAAGCTTGTACTTGTCCTCGAAGGCGCGAAAGAGCGACCGCATCTTGTCCACGTCGGCGAACTCCGGCGTCTCGAAGATCTGGGATGCGCCGCCGATGAACACCTTTTCCCCGTCGCGCTCGCGGACCTCCTGGCTCGCCTGGTAGGTCTGCTCCAGCAGGCGAATGAGGATCGCCTTTTCCTCCCGGAGCCTTTCCCGGAGACGCTGACGGACCTCGGTAAAGGCATAGTGCACAAGCTCCTCGTCAAGGTAGGAGCTGAATGAGTTCAGTTCGTTCTGCGAGATCACTTCGTCAAGTTCGATCAGCTTGTTCAGCACCGTGCCCGTGTTCGTTACGAAGATGATCAGCACCTGCGTGCCGCGAAGACGGACGAACTCGATGTGCTTCAGCGTTCCCTCGGGTTCCGCCGGAGCCACCACCACGCCGGTATGGTGGGAAAGCTTCGCCAGGAACTGGCTCGCCTCCTCCATGATATGGCGAAGGTCGCTGCCCTGTATCCCCGGCGACTGGTCGAGGTGCTCCTGGATCTCCTGCGTATCACGGTCGAAACTGATGAGCGAATCGATATAATACCGGTACCCCTTGTCCGTCGGGACCCTCCCGGCGGATGTATGAGGATGGGTCAGGAAGCCCAACTCCTCCAGTTCGGCCATGATGTTGCGCAGGGTCGCCGAGCTCAGGCTGAAGTTGTAGGTCTTCGCAAGGACGGTAGATCCGATCGGCGAGCCGGTCTGGATATAACTGTCTATGACCGCCTGTAGGACCCTTCTTGTTCTTTCATTCAGTTCCATAGGGAATGACCACGCCAAAACAAATGCCTTAGCACTCAGGTCAAATGAGTGCTAACAATGTAACATATCGTTTTTTTACTGTCAAGCATTTACGCTCCTGCAGGTTGAGCGAAACATTGTCAATCTGCAGGCGAAAAAAAGGCCATCCTCCCCCCTTGCAGGTGCCCGGGATGGCCAGCCTTTCGAATCCAGAAGCGAGCACATTCCCCGCAGCCACCTGCGGGGTTAGCGAGCGATAAAAAAATCTTTTCTTCCCTCTCGAAGCTCCCTGCCGCTTGCTGCAGGGAGCTTCAACCGATGGTTCACTCTCTCATGCCGTTCAGCTCACGCAGCCTTTTTTGCCGTTGTTTCCGCTGCGAGCTTCTTTGGCTCCTCCGTCTTGATCTCGATCTTTTTCGCCTTCGGAACCTCGGGTATCGGTACCGAGATCTCGAGGATGCCGTTCGTGAACGCCGCCTTCAGGTCATCGGTCTTGACACCCTCAGGGATCACAAACCGTCGCTCAAAGGACCCATAGGAGATTTCACGATAGGTGTAATCCTTCTCCTTCTCGTCCTTCTCAGCCTTCCGTTCACCTTTGATCACGAGCTCGCGGTCGGTGATGCTGACATCAAGGTCCTTCGGGTCAACACCCGGAAGTTCGACCTTGATGAACAGTTTCCCTTCCTTCGCATAACTCTCGATCGACGGCATCCAAAGTCCGAGACGCCCAACCTCACCAGTTCTCTCCGAACCCAGGAACCGGTCGAACAGTCTGTCCATATCCCTCTGCATGGTCCTCATTTCATCGAATGGGTCCCATGCCCTCATGGCTTTGAACGGGTCCCAACGAATTAAGCTTTTCATAAAAATCCCTCCTTTTCAGATTATTGCCAGTCGCCTGTGAAAAGGCCGGCCCTTGCTGCCTTCTATTCTCAGCCCCTTTCGGCTGCTGAAGCCTCGAGGCACGAGTTAAAGGTCACAAGCAAAATGACCTATGAAAAATCCAGCCCCATCACCTCCCATGACGCTGATTTCCTTTGACAAATATTATATACCACATGATTAGCACTCTGTCAATATGAGTGCTAATCATGTAACACGCTGTTTTTCATGGTTTATTTAAAGGAATTAGTACGATGCGGGACAGGACGGGAAATAAAAAACAGGAATGGCCCATGGGGCTACAGCAGGGGCGTTGTGCAGATCATCCCCGTGAACGGGGAACGTAATAGAGGGTTCCCTGCCGCATGCTCAAGATCTGACGGATAAGGTCTTCCAGGTCCTCGGGATTGTGGACGAAATCAATGTCCGATGTATTGATGACGAGAAGCGGGGTCTCCGTGTACCGGAAAAAATAGTGGCTGTACGCTTCGTTCACAGCCTCGATGTAGTCGCGGCCCACATCTTTCTCGAAAGGCCGCGCCCGCTGCTTGATGCGGCGCAGGATGGTCTCGGTGTCCGCCTGGAGGAAAATAACGAGGTCGGGCCTCACGACCTTGGGCTCGATCATCTTGTAGATCTGCTCATACAAGGCGAGCTCGTGGTCGTTCAAGTTCAGGTAGGCGAAGATGCGGTCCTTGGCAAAGAGGTAGTCGCTGATAGTGACCTGGTTGAACAAGTCGTGCTGGGAGAACTCCTCCTGCTGGGCGAAGCGGCTCATGAGAAAGAATATCTGCGTCTGGAACCGGAAGCGGGCGGGATCGTGGTAAAAATCCGTCAGGAACGGGTTCTCTTCGGCGCGCTCGAAGATCAGGCGCGCGTTCAGCTCGGGTGCGAGCAGCGTCGCGAGGCTCGTCTTTCCCACGCCGATGGGACCGTCGATCACGATGTACCGGGCATGCCGGCTTGCAGAGTTCTGGCTCATGGCCTCCCTGGCCCCTGGCTGCATTTCATCACTATATGACGGTCGTTCAGCTCATCGAGAAGCTGTGCTGCTGTCCGGTGCAGCTGTGGATTGACCGCATCCGGCGCGATCTCCACCAGCGGGATCAGCACGAATTTCCTCACCGCCATACGCGGATGGGGAATGGAAAGACCCGGCTGGTTGACCACCTGGCTCCCGTACAGCAGGATATCGAGGTCCGCCGTCCGTGGCCCCCACCGCAAACCGCGCTTTCGGCCAAGCCGGTCCTCGATTGTCTGGCAGACCCGCAACAAGTCGGCCGGCGTACGGTCGGTCTCGACCGCTACCACGGCATTGATGAAATCTTCCTGTTCGTGGTATCCCACCGGCTCCGTTCGATACAGAGAGGAAATTCCCACGACCCTGCCTGCCTCCGCCAGGAACTCAATGGCCTTCCGGCAATTTGCTTCGCGGTCGCCCACGTTCGACCCTATACCGATGTATGCGATGACCGGCATGGTGGCTCCGGCAGGGCGACAAGTAGACGCTGTGACGCGGGGAAAAACATCAGCTTCACCCGTCTCTTCCCTCCCCGCACCTTTATCGCCTTCCTCTGCGCCCTCGCTTAGAAGCGCCAACTTCTGGCTGCGGTAAATGTTGTTGAACCTAAAACTCGAACTGAAGCCCCGCCATCCGCTTCTTGAATTCATCAAGGACCCGCTGTTCATCGGCCTTGCCTTTCGTCTCGAAGGTCGCCGAGAGACGGAGGTAGGAACCGGCGTCGTCCCAAGGCACCGTGCTGATGAGCTTTTCGGTGATGAGAAACTCGGAGAACTCCTCCGCGCTGGAGAACTTTCTGCCGTTCTTCACGCCCCTGGGCATCTTCACGTACAGGTAGAAGGTTCCGGCAGGCATTCTTGCTGCGAAACCCATGTCCGTAAGGGTCCCGACCAGGGAACGGAGCCGGCGTTCGTACTTTTCCTTGATCTCGTCGGTGATCTCCGGATGCTCGAGCGCGTAGATGCCTGCCTTCTGGATGGCCTTGAGCTGACCCGAGTCGCAATTGTCCTTGACGTTCCCGCAGCCCGCGACCACCCGCTCGTTCCCCGCGACGAACGCAAGGCGCCAGCCGGTCATGTTGTACGCCTTGGAGAGGGAGTGTATCTCGACGCCCACGTCCTTCGCCCCCGGCACGGACAGGAACGACAGCGGCTTCGATCCGTACATCAGCGCCGCGTAAGCTGCGTCGTGCACGACGATGATGTCGTTCTCCTTCGCGAACTTCACGGCCTTTTCGAAGAACTCCTTCGTGGCCCCCGCGCCCGTGGGGTTGTTGGGATAGTTGAGATAGAGAAGCTTCGCCTTCTTCCGGACATCTGCGGGGATTGCACCGAGGTCGGGCAGGAATCCCTTGTCCTCGGTGAGCGGCAGGTTCACCACTGAACCGCCGTACCACCGCGTATGCGTTGCCATCACGGGATAGCCGGGGACGGTCATGAGCGTCACGTCACCTGGATCGATGAAGATCGAGGGGAACATAGCAAGCACCGGCTTGCTGCCGATGCCGTGCAGCACCTCGGTCTCCGGGTCGATCCCGGAGAC
>Ga0102851_10001218_pt1 | contig 14446 bp, 11 predicted proteins | sample Mud3Dept3metaG_FD_79558 | JGI IMG/M metagenome (GOLD analysis project Ga0102851, IMG submission 79558) | Freshwater wetland microbial communities from Ohio, USA, analyzing the effect of biotic and abiotic controls - Mud 3 Core 4 Depth 3... | ecosystem: Environmental > Aquatic > Freshwater >... | reverse complement strand
TCAAGTAAGCGACCTTGGCCGGGAGCGCAACTTCCGCGCCGGGGTTCGCTGGGGGAAGCCCCTGCATGTTCGAGCCTTCTGGTTGCGCTGTCACCGATGCTTCGGATGTCCTGGATGGCGGACTGTCAGGAAGCGTTCCTTCCTGAGCGATTGATAAGGATGCATCTGTTCCATGCCGGGGGAGTTGATAATGATCAAGCACTTGACATTCATCAAGCGCCAGCATGGTACTCCGGGCTAATCTGTCTGATACAGCGGGCGGAAGGAGGCGATTGCCATGAAGCCTGACGATGCGCAACTGCTTGAGATCTCCGGGCGGCGGGCCGCGGGCAATGAGCGGTCCCGACGCTTTCCCGAATTGCGCATGCCACCGGCGGGACTCAGTCTCGAGGGGCGCCTGGTGCGGCGCCTGCTCGGTTCGCTGGGCGACCCACCGCTGCGGGTGACGCTCTGGAACGGTGAATCAATATTCACGGGCGTGAGCGACGCGATGGGTTGCATCCGGATCGCCGACCGCTCTGCATTGCTCAAGCTGTTCATCAATCCGGAACTGTATTTCGGCGAGGCCTACGTCGACGGTTCGGTCGAGGTCGACGGCGACCTGGTGAAGCTGCTCGAAGTCGCCTACCGCGGTATGGAGCTCGCGTCGTTTCGCGGGCGGCTCCGCCTGTTCACGTCGCTTGATCGTCCCCGCTCGAATGCGATGGCCGCCGCGCGCGACAACATTCATCATCACTACGATCTCGGCAATGAGTTCTACCGGTTGTGGCTCGACCGGGAAATGCTCTATACGTGCGCTTATTTTCCGACCCCCGACGTAACGCTCGAGCAGGCGCAGGTCGCCAAGATGGATCATGTTTGCCGCAAGCTCCGGCTGCGGCCGGGGGATACGGTGGTCGAAGCTGGCTGCGGCTGGGGCGCGCTGGCACTGCACATGGCGACGCGCTATGGCGCCCAGGTGCGCGCGTTCAATATTTCGCGCGAGCAGATTGCATACGCCAGGGCACGCGCGCGCGCCATGGGCGTTGGAAAGCGCGTGGAATTCATGGAAGACGACTACCGCAACATCAGCGGGACATACGACGCGTTCGTCTCCGTGGGCATGCTCGAGCATGTCGGGCGCGATCACTACGGTGAACTGGGCCGCGTGATCGACCGCTGCCTGCCGCGCAACGGACGCGGAATTCTTCACAGTATCGGGCAAGACCAGCCTGCTTTATTGAATGCCTGGATCGAGAAACGGATTTTTCCGGGCGCTTATCCGCCGACGCTGCGCGAAATGCTGGCCATACTCGAGCCGCATCAGTTGTCCGTGCTCGATGTCGAGAACCTGCGGCTGCACTATGCATTGACGCTCGAGCATTGGCTGCGGCGCTTCGAGGATGCACGTGAGCGCGTGAGCGGGATGTACGACGAGCGTTTCGTCCGCACCTGGCGCCTGTATCTTGCGGGGTCGCTGGCTGCGTTCAACACCGGCAATTTGCAGTTGTTCCAGGTGCTGTTTGTCCGTGCGGCCAGCAACGACGTGCCGTGGACCCGGGCCCATCTCTACGGCCAATGACGTTGACGAGCCGATTCCCATGGATATCTGCGACGCGTTGATCGTCGGTGGCGGTCCGGCCGGATCAACGTGCGCCTGGCAGCTCGTGCGAGCGGGTCTCGACGTGCTGGTGATGGATAAGCACATCTTCCCGCGCGACAAGGTGTGCGCAGGCTGGATTACGCCGCCGGTGGTGGAATCGCTTCAGCTCGACCGCGCCGATTACGCGCAGGGCCGGGTAATGCAGCCGGTCCACGGCTTTCGCACCGGCATTATCGGTCAGGCGGGCGTGGAAATGCGTTATCCCGAAGTGGCGAGCTTCGGCATTCGCCGCTGCGAGTTCGATCATTATCTGCTGCAGCGTTCGCAGGCGCGGCTCAAGCTTGGCGAGCCGGTGCGGACGATGGTTCGCGATGGCGACGCGTGGCTGGTGAACGGCGAGATCAGGACGCCGCTGGTGGTGGGCGCGGGCGGGCATTTCTGTCCGGTGGCGCGCATGCTCGGCAGCCCGCCCGGGCATGGCGAGAGTGTAGTCGCCGCGCAGGAGCTCGAGTTTCCGCTTGCCGCGCGCGACCGCAGCGAATGCCGGATCGACAATGAAATGGTGCAACTATATTTCTGCGCCGATCTCAAGGGCTATGGCTGGTGCTTCGCGAAAGGCGATTACCTCAACGTCGGTCTCGGCCGCGAGGACAGCCACCAGCTCTCCGGGCACGTCCAAAATTTTTGCCGCTGGCTGCAGCAGCGCGGGATGCTCCCGCGCAGCCTGCCGCAAAAGTTCCGGGGGCACGCTTATCTGCTGTATCCAGCGTCGCGCCGCAAGCTGTCGGGCGACGGTGTACTGCTCATTGGGGACGCCGCGGGGCTGGCCTACCCGCAAAGTGGCGAAGGAATTCGTCCGGCGGTGGAATCCGGGTTGATGGCCGCTCAGGTTATTCTTGAAGCGGCGGGGAACTATTGGCACCGCGGGCTCGAGCCTTACGCGAGCCGCCTGGCAGAGCGCTTCGGGACGAGAAACCCGCGCCAACGAAGCGCTTCGTGGTTGCCGCAACCATTCAGGCAAAATATTGCAGCGAGGCTGATGGCGACCCGGTCGTTCGCGCGTCACGTCGTCATCGAACGCTGGTTTTTGCGCACCGGACAACGCGCCGTTTCGGAGCGGTGGCTGAGTTGACGCAGCTGTTATGATCCGTATGATCGGATCAATGTTGTATCATCCGGAGTGGGCGAAGTTTCGAGGGAGCGAGGATCATGCAAAGAGCTCTGCGGCTGCAGCAGGAAATGACGGATCGGGTCGTCTTCATGCGGCAGTTTTTGAAGCATCCGAATCAGGTGGCATCCATCATCCCCAGCTCGCGCTTTCTCGAGCGGCGCATCGTGGGACTGGCAGAGGTCGGGTCAGTCCGCACGGTAGTCGAGCTGGGGGCCGGCACCGGCGGCACGACGCGGGCAATCCTGGGCGCGATACCGCCGGGCGCGACTCTCCTGAGCATCGAGATCAACCCGCAGTTCTGCGAGTTGCTCGGGCGCATCCCGGACTCCCGGCTGATCGTGCAACGCGGCAGTGCCCGGGAGCTGCGCGAGAGTCTTTTGCGGCACAGCCTTCCTGCGCCCGAGGTGGTCATTTCGGGGATCCCGTTTTCCACGATGGGTCGCATCGCGGGGTCGCGGATACTCAAGGCGATTTCGTCGGCGCTCGCTCCCGGGGGGCGTTTCGTGGCATATCAGGTGAGCACGCGGGTTGCAGATCTCGCGCGTCCGTTCCTGGGGCCAGCACGAGTTGAAGTGGCGCTACTCAACGTTCCCCCGATGCGGGTTTACCGATGGGAGAAGCACACCGCCTGATTGACGCCCCGTGGGTGCGCGTCAACGTTTGCTCCTTTGATTTTCGTCAACACGCGGCCGTCCGCGATGTGACAGTATTCATAAGAGTTGCACGGTTGACGCGAGTCAGCGCGTGGACTGACTCAACTCTACGCCTGAATCGCACTTTATAAAGGAGCACGAACATGGCAAACATTGCCCGCTACGATCCATTCCGGGAAATTACCCGATTCGACCCGTTCCGTGACCTCGATGACATTTTCAAGGGGTTCAGGGTGAGGCCGGCTTTGCGTGACATGGAACCCGAGATCAAGATAGACGTCTCGGAGGACGACAAGACTTATACCGTACACGCTGAAATTCCGGGCGCGCAAAAGCAGGACATCAAGGTGGCGGTGGATGGCAACGAGGTTTCCATCAGTGCCGAGGTGAAAAAGCAGAAAGAGGAAAAAGAAGGCAAGAAGGTGATACGCAGCGAGCGCTATTACGGCAGCGTGTATCGCAGCTTCACCCTGGACCACGATGTGGATCCGGACGCGACCAAGGCCAGGTACGCCGACGGTGTGCTGGAGCTGACATTGCCCAAGAAGCCGGGCACCGCGGGCAAAGAGATCAAAGTTTCATAGGCGGATCGCGCGAGCGCAAGGCGCCGCCCCGGTCTCGGGTATGGCGCCTTAAGCCTATTGGAAACGCTATATGGCCATCAGACTGTCCGTTGATGTCGCGACGCGCATCAGCCCCGAATTATCGGAAACCATCGAAGCGCTGATGAATGACCCGGAGCGGGAAGTGCCGCCACAGACGCTCGACGAGGTGCGGGCCGCCCTGATCAGACGCGGCACTGCCGGGACCCGGGAAACCGAGTTTCTGCATCCTCAGGATGAGGCGTCGCTGCTCGTCGAACTTGACCGCTTGATCGAGGAATACGGCAAGGAAGCCCCCGCGATCGATTTCGTCGCCGTCAAGGCAAGCGAGGGGCTGTCGCGGATCATCCAGGCGGCGATGGACGATACCAGGTATCCGCTTACGCCGATGCTGGGTGCCATACGCGAGGCGATGGTCGGCGGCTTGACGGCCAGGCTGATTGGCGAGGGCGCGATCGATGAAGACGACGAAGGCGTGCTGCTCGGTGAGATTGACGAAATGATCCGGCGCTTCGGCGAGGAGACCCTCGCGGAAACGCTGGTGCGCTTCGAGTAGCCGCTGCGGCCGCCGCTCCCCGGGATTTGTGGCTGCGAGCCGTTTGCGGTCGCTATTTCAGGCAGTGCGAATCGAACTGTGGCGGGGAAACAGCGAAGACCGCTCGCCAGCGGTTGCAAGGCAAAGATGATGGATCGCAGCCCTATCCTGCCAGGCTCTGACGAAGTCCACGGTCCCCGGTGTCTGAGCGACCCGCTTTTCAACAAGGGGACAGCTTACACGCGCGATGAACGCGTGCGCCTAAACATCGAAGGGCTGCTCCCGCCTCGCGTGGAAGCGCTGGACGAGCAGGCGGCGCGGGTGCTGGTGAACGTGCGCGGCAAGACGCGCCCGCTGGAAAAATACCTTTACCTGAACGCACTGCGGGCCGAGAACGAGACGCTGTTCTGCCGCGTCGTGCTCGACCACCTCGAGGAAATGCTGCCGATCATCTACACGCCGACCGTGGGCGAGGCGTGCCTCGAGTGGAGCTCGATCTACGAGCGGCCTCGCGGCCTGTATATTTCGGCGGTACAGCACCGCGGGCGTATCGCGCAGCTGCTGCGCAACTGGCCGCGCATCCGCGTCGGCATTATCGTTGTCACGGACGGCGGGCGTATCCTCGGGCTCGGGGATCTTGGCGCCAACGGCATGGGAATCCCGATCGGCAAGCTCTCGCTCTACACGCTCTGCGCGGGCGTGCCGCCGGAGCTCTGCCTGCCCGTCGCGCTCGACGTGGGCACGGACAACGAGCCGCTGCGACGCGACCCGCTTTACCTCGGCGAGCGGGAGAGGCGGATGACGGCGGAACCGTGGGACGCGTTCCTCGAAGAGTTTCTCGCCGCCACGCAGGCCGTGTTTCCCGGCGCGATCGTGCAATTCGAAGACTTCAACACCGCGTGCGCATTCCGCCTGCTCGCGCGCTACCGCGATTCTCTGTGCTGCTTCAACGATGACGTGCAAGGCACCGGCGCAATGGGGCTCGCGGGACTGTACACCGCCGGCCGCATCACTGGCAGAAAGCTTTCCGGGCAGCGCATCCTGTTTGTTGGCGCCGGCGAAGCGTGCCTCGGTATTGGCGGTCTCGTGGTTGCGGCGATGCAGCGCGAGGGATGGTCCGAGGCCGAGGCGAAGCAGCGCTGCCTGTTTGTCGACTCCCGGGGCCTCGTGATCGCTGGCCGCAAGGATTTGCCCGAGCACAAGCGCCCGTTCGCGCAGGATCGGGCACCGCTGCCGGACCTTTGCGCTGCCATCGAGGATTTCAAGCCTACGGCGCTGATCGGCGCCAGCGGCAAGGGAGGACTATTCACCGAATCGGTGTTGAGGACGATGGCGCGACTCAACGAGCGGCCGATCGTGTTCGCGCTTTCAAACCCGACGTCGAAAGCGGAATGCACGGCCGGGCAGGCTTACGCATGGACGGACGGCCGCGCCGTGTTCGCGAGCGGCAGCCCGTTTGATCCGGTGCCGTTCGGCGGGCGCGTGCATGCGCCGGGCCAGGGGAATAATTCGTTCGTGTTCCCCGGCGTGGGCCTTGGACTGCTCATCTGCGGTGCGAGGCGCGTTACGGACGAAATGTTCTTCGCGGCCGCGCAGGCGCTTGCCGCGCAGATTTCCGAAGCCGATCTGGGACAGGGCCGAATTTTTCCGGTCGCGGCGCGCATGCGCGAAGTGGCCGCTCAGGTTGCTGCTGCTGTCGCGGCGGTTGCCCATGCGCAGGATCACGCCACGAAGCCGCGACCGCTGGACCTGCGCGCCGAAGCAGTTCGCGTGATGTACGAGCCACGGTATGCGTGAGCCGCCGGATGAACACCCCCGTGCGCAATCGCGCGGAGTCACTCTATTTTTGTGCGGCGACGTGATGACCGGCCGCGGCATTGATCAAATCCTCCCGCACCCGGGCAAACCGCAACTCTACGAGCCTTACATGCGCTCGGCAGTGGGCTACGTGGAGTTGGCGGAGCGCGCAACAGGAGCGATCAACAGGCCCGTTGATTTTGCCTACGTATGGGGCGATGCCCTGGCGGAACTCGAGCGTGTGCAGCCTCACGCGCGGATCATCAATCTGGAAACCGCCGTCACCGCAAGCGAAGACGCCGCGCCGGACAAGAGCATCCACTACCGGATGCATCCCGCCAACACCCGGTGCCTCACCGCGGCAAAGATCGACTGCTGCGTGCTTGCCAACAACCATGTGCTGGACTGGGGGCGCAGCGGATTGCTGGAGACTTTGGAGGTGCTACACGGAGCCGGTATCCGGACTGCGGGCGCGGGTCGCGACGATACCGAGGCTGCCGCACCGGCGCTCATCGAGTTGCCCGGCAGGGGCCGGGTACTCGTATTCGCGTTCGGCATGGAGAGCAGCGGTGTGTCCCGGGACTGGGCCGCGGGCAAGGATGGAGGTGGCGTGAATTTCCTGCCCGGTCTCTCGGCGCAGACCGTGGACGCTATTGCCCGGCAAGTGGGTGCCGCAAAGCGGGCCGGCGACCTTGTGGTGGCTTCAATCCACTGGGGCCCCAATTGGGGCTTTGCCATCCCGCGGGAGCAGCGTGATTTTGCGCACCGCCTCGTCGACGCGGCCGGCGTGGATATCGTGCACGGACATTCATCCCATCATCCGATGGCGATCGAGATCCATCGCGGCAAGCCCATCCTTTACGGCTGCGGTGACCTATTGAACGATTACGAGGGGATCAGCGGCTACGAAGCCTATCGTGGCGATCTCGCCCTGATGTACTTTCCAACCCTCGATGCCGCTACCGGCAGCCTGGCACGCTTCGCCATGACGGCAACCCAGACCCGTCATTTCCGCGTGAACCGCGCGCCGGAGGATGGCGTGCACTGGCTTGAGCAGATGCTGAACCGCGAAGGGCGAAAGTTCGGGACGCGCGTGGAACGCCGGCCCGATAATACCTTCTTGCTTCGCTGGACCTGATACGCGTGACACCGGCCGCGCGGAAGAGGTGCCGGCACCACGGATTGCGGGCGTCAACGATCCGTTCGATCCGGGCGTGGGAATGCCGTCTTGAACTGCCTTGATGCAGGTCAAGACGTTTTTCGCGTCGTGGTGTTAAATGGTCGTTAACAAGAAAACTGAACCGGACCGTATTTATTGAGGAGTTCAGCAATGTCCAAAAGCACCACTACCCATGCGACAACGCGAGGCAAGACGGGACCCCAACATGCTCAAGCGGCGCGAACGAGCGCAAGCGCGCAGGTCGCGACACGCAAACGCAGCGCTGAGCCGCCAGCGGCCAGTGCCAAGGTTTTGCCGGAAGAGCGTCAACAGCTCATTGCACAGGCCGCATATTTCATCGCCGAACGGCGGGGATTTGCGCCGGGAAACGAAATCGAGGACTGGCTGCAGGCCGAAGCCGAAATCGAGGCCTGCCTGAAAGCCGCGCTGCAATAGCGCGCGCCTTATGCGTCGGCGCGTATGAGAATCAAACCGGCGAGCGGCGGCAACATCAACTCAAGCTGCGCGGGCTGATCCATCCACGCCCCGGCCACGGCCTCGAGACTTTCGCTGTTGCCGACGTCGCTGCCGCCGTAATAGCGCGAATCGCTGTTGAATATTTCGCGGTAGCGTCCGGCGGACGGAACTCCGATGCGGTAGGCGCGACGCGGCACGGGGGTGAAGTTGAGCACGATAATGGCGCAGGCGCCGCTGCGGTCCCGCCGCAAGAAGCTGATCACCGATTGGTCGGCGTCATGGCAATCGATCCAGGAGAAACCCTGGTGATCAAAATCCAGCTCATGCAGCGCGCTTACGCCGCAATAGAGCCGGTTGAGATCGCGCGCCAGCTGCTGCACGCCGCGATGCTCGGGCCGCGCGAGCAGCCCCCAGTCGAGCTCGCGCTGCGAATACCATTCGTCCCGTTGGCCGAACTCATCGCCCATGAAGGCGAGCTTCTTGCCCGGTGCCGTCGCCTGATAGGTGAGCAGCAGGCGCAGGTTGGCGAACTTCTGCCAGTGGTCGCCGGGCATCTTGGCGAGCAGCGAGCCCTTGCCGTGCACCACTTCGTCGTGCGACAGCGGCAACACGAAGTTCTCGCTGTAGGCGTAAAGCTGGCCGAAAGTCAGCAGCGCGTGGTGGTAACGGCGGTGCACCGGGTCCTGGCGCAGGTAGGCAAGCGTGTCGTTCATCCAGCCCATGTTCCATTTCATGGAGAAGCCGAGCCCGCCGACGTAGGCCGGGCGCGACACCATCGGCCACGCGGTCGATTCCTCGGCAATCGTCAGCGCGCCCGGAAACTCGCCGTGCACCATCGCGTTCAGCGCGCGGATGAACTCGATGGCCTCGAGATTTTCGCGGCCGCCGTAGCGGTTGGGCAGCCATTCGCCGGGCCGGCGCGAGTAGTCGAGGTAGATCATCGAGGCTACCGCGTCCACCCGCAAGCCGTCGACGTGAAACTCGGCGAGCCAGTAGTGAGCGCTCGACAGCAGGAAGCTTTGCACCTCGTTGCGCGCGTAGTTGAAAACATGCGTGCCCCAGTCGGGATGCACCTTCAGCCGCGGGTCCTCGTGCTCGTAGAGCGCGGTGCCGTCGAAATGCGCGAGCGCGAAATCGTCGCTCGGGAAATGGCCCGGCACCCAGTCGAGGAGTACGCCGATTCCGGCCTGGTGGCAGGCGTCTATCAGGCCGCGCAGGTCATCCGCGCTGCCGAAGCGGCTGGTCGCCGCGAAATAGCCGGTCGTCTGGTATCCCCACGATTCATCGAGCGGGTGCTCGGTGACCGGCATCAGTTCGATATGGGTGTAGCCCATGTCGCGCACGTAAGGGACCAGGTGCTGTGCGAGTTCACGATAGGTGTAGCAGCGGCCGTCGGGGTGGCGGCGCCACGAGCCGGCGTGGATTTCGTAAATCGCGAGCGGCGCATGCAGCCAGTCCCGTTGCGCGCGCCGCGCGAGCCACCCGGCATCATTCCAGGCGTGCTGCGACGGTGCGTTAACCCGCGCGGCGGTCGCCGGGCGCGGCTCGAAGCTTCGCGCCCAGGGGTCGGACTTGATCAGCACCGCACCGCTCGCGCGGTTGCGGATCTCGAATTTGTAGAGCGTCGCGGGCGCGAGTCCGGGCAGGAACAGCTCCCATACGCCGCTCGCGCCGAGGCTGGCCATCGGGTGCAGGCGGCCGTCCCAGCGGTTGAAATCGCCGACCACCGAAACGCGTTCGGCGTTCGGGGCCCATACGCGGAAGCGCACGCCGGCGACGCCCTGGCGAGTCTCGACGTGCGCGCCCAGCAGGCGGTAGGCCTGATAATTCGACCCCTGGTTGAACAGATACAGGTCATCGGTCGCCGGTTGCGGGGGAAACGCGTACGGGTCGTGCAGCCGCTCGGTGCGCCCCTGCACGGTGACCCGCAGCGCATACGGCACGGCAGGCGCCGCGGCGCCGCGCCATTCGAAAACTCCGTCGGGTTCGATGCGGGCGAGCGGCGCAGCTGCGCCATTGGCTTCGAGCGCGATCGATTCGGCGTGCGGATGAAATACGCGTATGACCCACGTTGCACCATCGCGGTGCAAGCCGAGCAGGCGAAACGGATCGTGCTCGCGGGCGGCGATGAGCCGCGAGAAGTCCGGGGCAGGTGTCGCGATGTCCATGGCCAAAAAAAGTGCCGGCACGCGCCGGTACTGCTATTGTAGCCCTTGACGGAAAAGCACATGACGCTCGAGGAACACCGCGTGGACGACCAGCATCGGCAGGTGCGCGACCAGCCGGAGGCGATACGGTTCGTGAGCCAGCTTACGCGCGACACGGTCGCGCTGGTGCTCGCCGGAGGGCGCGGCACCCGGCTCAAACAACTTACCGACTGGCGCTGCAAGCCGGCGGTGCCGTTCGGCGGCAAGTTTCGCATCATCGATTTCACGCTTTCCAACTGCGTGAATTCCGGCATACGCCGCATCGGGGTGGCAACGCAATACAAGGCCCACAGCCTGATCCGCCATATCCAGCAGGGCTGGAGTTTTCTCGAGGGCCGCTTCGAGGAGTTCATCGAATTGCTGCCGGCGCAGCAGCAAATCACGGCGGCATGGTACAGCGGCACGGCGGACGCGGTGTTCCAGAACCTGGCGGTGCTGCGCCGCCATACGCCGCAGTATGTGCTGGTGCTCGCGGGCGACCATGTCTACAAGATGGACTACGGCCGCATGCTCGCTTTTCACCTGATGCATCGGGCCGACCTGACGGTGGCTTGTGCGGAGGCGCCGCTCAAGGAAGCCAGTGCTTTCGGCGTGATGGGCATCGACGGGGATGGGCGCGTGACAAGCTTTCAGGAAAAGCCCGCGCAGCCGCAGCCGATTCCCGACCGGCCGGACCGGGCGCTGGCGAGCATGGGTATCTACGTGTTCAACGCGCAGTTTCTCTACGAACAGCTGATTCGGGACGCCGACAATCCCCGCTCATCGCATGATTTCGGCAGGGACATAATCCCGTACATCGCGTCGCGTTACCGCGCCTACGCGCACCGTTTCGCGGACAGTTGCGTAGGCACGAATTCCGGCAGCGAGCCCTATTGGCGCGACGTGGGCACGGTGGATGCGTATTGGGAAGCGAATATGGAATTGACCAAGGTGGTGCCGGAGCTGGATCTGTACGATCGCAACTGGCCGATCTGGACTTATCAGGAACAGCTGCCGCCGGCGAAATTCGTGTTTGACGACGCGGATCGGCGCGGCATGGCGATCGACTCGATGGTCTCGGGCGGCTGCATCATCAGCGGCGCCGCGGTGCGCCGCTCGCTGCTTTTTTCTGACGTGCGGGTCGAATCCCGCAGCGTGGTCGAGGACTCGGTGGTGCTGCCCAACGTCAGGATCGGATCCAACGTGGTGCTGAAGCGCACGGTGATCGATCGCCGCTGCGAGATTCCCGACGGCACCGTGGCCGGGGTCGATGCGGAGGACGACCGCCGCCGCTTTCACGTAAGCGAAAACGGCATCACGCTGATCACTCCCGCGATGCTGGGACAGCACATCTACACCGTGCGGTGAGCGGATGAGCAGCGGCAGGCTCGAAATCGTTTTCCTGTGGCACATGCACCAGCCGGACTACCGCGACCACGCGCGCCGCGAGTTCGCGCTGCCGTGGGTCTACCTGCACGCGCTCAAGGACTACACCGACATGGCGGCGCATCTCGAGCGCCATCCGCGCGTGCGCGCGGTGGTGAACTTCGTGCCGGTGCTGCTCGAACAGATCGAGGATTACGGCGAGCAGTTCGCCAGCGGCAACTGGCGCGACCCGCTGCTCAGGCTGCTCGCCGCGCCGGACCTCGACCGGATCTCCGCCGCCGAGCGCAAGCTGATCATCGACAGCTGTTTCCGCACCAACCACGCCAGCATGATCGAGCCGTTTCCGCGCTACAAGCGGCTGCGCGATCTGTTTCGTATCGTCGAGGGGCAGGACGATGCGGCGCAGGCGTATTTTTCCGGCGCCTATCTCGCCGACCTCATCACGTGGTACCACCTGACGTGGGCAGGCGAAACCGAGCGCCGCCGCCAGCCGTTGCTCGCGGAGCTGATGACCAAAGGGGAAGGCTACACTGCGGATGACCGCAAGCGGCTCGTCGCGCTCATCGGGGACGCGGTGCGTGGCATCATTCCGCGCTACCGTGCGCTCGCCGCGAGCGGACAGATCGAGCTTTCGACCACGCCGCACACGCACCCGCTCGCGCCGCTGCTGATCGATTTTGCGAGTGCGCTCGAAGCCGAGCCCGCTGCCGAGTTGCCCCGCGCCGAGTGCTATCCGGGCGGCCGCGCGCGCACCACCGCGCAGCTCGAGTCCGCGCTCGCGAGCCACGCCGCGCGCTTCGGCGCGCCGCCCGCGGGCGTATGGCCGGCGGAGGGCGCGATTTCCAATGCGTTCCTCAAACTGCTCGCCGGCGCGGACTGCCGCTGGACTGCGGCGAGCGAAAGCGTGCTCGCCGCAAGCCTGCGGCGCGCTGCGCACGAACTGCCATCGCGCGAGCGCTACCTCTACCGGCCGTATCGCGTCGAGAGCGCGCCTGGCATCACCGTGTTCTTCCGCGACGAGAAGCTCTCCGACCTGATCGGCTTCGAGTACCGGCACTGGCACGGCAAGGACGCGGCGGCCGACTTCGTTGCGCGGCTGCACGCGATCCGCCGCCAGGTGCCGGAGGGCGAGACGGCGGTGGTGACGATCATTCTGGACGGCGAGAACGCGTGGGAACACTACCCGTACAACGGCCACTATTTTTTCGAAGACCTGTACACTTTGCTCGAAGCGGATCCCGAGCTGAGCACCACGACCTGCACCGATTTCCTGGCACGGCATCCCGATTGCGCGCCCGCGGTGCCGGGCGTGGTCGCCGGCAGCTGGGTCTACGGCACGTTTTCGACCTGGATCGGACATCCCGACAAAAACCGCGCATGGGATCTGTTGTGCGCGGCCAAGCAGACCTACGACCTGGTCACCGGCAGCGGACGCCTGAACGCGCAGGAAGAACGCGCCGCCGCGGCGCAACTTGCGGTCTGCGAGAGCTCGGACTGGTTCTGGTGGTTCGGCGGCCACAACCCCGCGCGGAGCGTGGCGAGTTTCGACCGCTTGTTCCGGCTCAATCTCTCGAATCTGTACCACGGCCTCAAAGTCGAGCCGCCGGCGGCGCTCGCGGAGCCGGTGAGCCACGGCGGCGGCGAGCCGGAAGGCGGCGGGACCATGCGCCGCGCGGCCTGAGCGCGGACAGACGCAGCGATTATCGCGATGACGATCAGTCTGTTGTTCGGCGTCCACGCGCACCAGCCGGAGGGCAACTTTCCCGCCGTGCTCGACGAAGCGCACGAGCGCTGCTACCGGCCGTTCCTGCGCACGGTGCACGCTTATCCCGAGTTCCGCTTCGCGGCGCATTTCTCCGGCGGGCTGCTCGATTATCTGCTGGACAGGTTTCCCGCCGACATGGCACTCCTGAAAGAGATGGTGGCGCGCGGCCAGGCCGAGATGTTCGGCTCGGGCGACTGCGAACCGGTGCTGGCGGCCATTCCCCACCGCGACCAGATCGGCCAGCTGGAGGCGCTTTCCGCCAAGCTCGAGCGGCATTTCGGCGCGCGCCCGCAGGGGGCGTGGCTCACCGAGCGCGTCTGGCTTTCCACTGCGGTTTCCGCGCTCGCCGAGTGCGGCCTGCGCTACGCGACCGTCGATGATTACCACTTCCTCTGCACCGGCAAGACTGCCGTTGAGCTCGACAGTCACTACACGACCGAGGACGACGGCTGCACGCTCGACGTCTTTCCGATCTCCGAACAGTTGCGCTACCGCCTGCCTTTCTCCCCGGCCGCGGATGCGGTGGCGTACGTTGAGGAACTGGCGCGCCGCGGCCAGTCTGCCGCGATTTATTTTGACGACATCGAGAAGTTCGGCATCTGGCCCGAGACCTACGCGTGGGTCTACGAGAAGCGCTGGCTCGCGCAATTCATCGAGGGCGTGCTCGCCTCGCCGCTGATCCGCACCGAGACCTACCGCAGCTACCACGCGCGCCGTCCGACGCGCGGCATCGTTTACCTTCCGACTACCTCCTACATCGAGATGAACGAATGGACGCTGCCGCCGGCAGCGGCCGCGAACTACGACGAGATGGTCGAGCGGGAAAAGCGGGCGGGGCGCTACGAGCTGACCAAACCTTTCATCCGCGGCGGGTTCTGGAAAAACTTCCTGACGCGCTACCCCGAGTCCAACTGGATGCACAAGCGCATGCTGGCGCTCTCCGCGCGGCTCGCTGCCGTGCCGGCGGCTCAGCGGCGTCCCGAACTGACCCGGCATCTGTATCGCGCGCAGGCGAACGATGCCTACTGGCACGGCCTGTTCGGCGGGCTTTATCTGCCGCACCTGCGGCGCGGGGTGTACCGCAACCTGATCGCACTGGAGGCCGCGCTCGATGCCGTGGCACCGCGCGCCGC
>Ga0102851_10001217_pt1 | contig 14450 bp, 12 predicted proteins | sample Mud3Dept3metaG_FD_79558 | JGI IMG/M metagenome (GOLD analysis project Ga0102851, IMG submission 79558) | Freshwater wetland microbial communities from Ohio, USA, analyzing the effect of biotic and abiotic controls - Mud 3 Core 4 Depth 3... | ecosystem: Environmental > Aquatic > Freshwater >... | reverse complement strand
GCGCATTCCTTACAGTGAACTTAAGGCCATTGCTGCCAGGATAGAAGCAACCGGAATTAAAACGCAGATATCAGCTTGAAAAAAAAGCGAATTTTGGTCAGTCCATTAGATTGGGGTCTGGGTCACGCCAGCCGGGATGTTCCTCTGATCAAAAATCTTCTTGAGAAAAATAATGAGGTAATTATTGGGGGCGATGGTGCGTCATTGGAATTTCTTAAAATTGAATTTCCCCACCTGGAAGTTATTCCTATTCCTTCACATAAATTTGTTTATTCAAAACTATTTCCCGCATGGTTCATGATTATAGTCCAGATACCTGTCTTTATAAAAGGAATTATTAAAGAGAACCGGTTCCTGAAAAATATTATTCATCATCATGATTTAGATCTTGTCATTTCAGATGCCCGTTATGGTTTGTGGAGTCATCAGATTCCCTCTGTCATTATAACCCATCAGGTCAGGATAATGATGCCCCGGTTTTTCAAAGCATTTGAATACCTGATAAATCCTATTAACCTTTTAGCGCTTGACAAATTTTCACAACATTGGATTCCGGATATACCAGGTAATTTTAATCTCAGTGGAAATCTTTCCCATAACACAAAATTGATATCAGATTCTGTCTATATCGGTTTTCTTTCAGGATTAGAAGAAAACAATATTGCACCCATTCCTTCAGAGAAATATGATATTGTAGTGCTATTATCAGGGCCAGAACCTCAGCGGTCTGTTCTGGAAAATAAGATAACTGGTCAGTTACTTAAACAAAACAGAAAATCATTAATCATTGGTGGTAAAACAGGAGTAAAAACGATGCAGGATTTGAGTGAATCATGCAAAAGGATATCATTCTTATCAGGCAACAAATTATATAATATACTTAAAAATTCCAATTACTTAATTTGCAGGTCCGGGTATTCTACAATCATGGACCTGGTCAAAATGAAAAAAACCGCATTCCTGATCCCAACACCCGGACAAACAGAACAGGAATACCTTGCTCGTCATCTGCAGGAACAGGGATTATTTCTTTTTTCAGAGCAAAAAGATTTTAATATGGAAGAGGCGATCCGGAGGCTTGATCATTTCAAGCCTGAAGATTTTCCCAGTACAGAAAAAACTTTGCTTGATGAAGCATTACATCGGTTATCTTTTTGAATGCAAATAAAATAAAAAAAATCAAAAGGAGTTGTATGCTGAGAAATCAGGAATCAGAATAATTCAGATGATAAACAAGGCCGAAGCAATTACACTACAACCAATCAGAAAGCCTGAATAAATTTCGAAAGGTTTGTGCGCTTCCAATATCAGTCGTGCCGTACCCACAAGCCCCGCGGTGATGAGAGTCAGTATGAGATAAAACTCAAGATTTACATGCATATGAATAATCAGGTATATAATCAGACCTGTCAGGCCTCCGATTCCAACCATATGTAAACTTATTTTCCATTTTGAAATGGCAAGTAATATGATCAGAGTACAAAGTGCGCATCCGAGGCAAAATGCTTGATAATCAGGAGGAATTGGTATACGTCGCAAAAGGAAATAACAAAAGATAAAAAGGGAAAAAGTTACCACAAGTGGAATATATCTTTCACGGCTTCGTGACAACTGGATGTCAAAAATCATTCTCTGATAAAGGAAAAATGGAATCATACTGAGTGGTATGATAAAAGTGCAAAGGATGACTATAATCAGAATCATCTTTTTATAATCAAATGGCAGGTATCCCAAATAAGTACCTGAATTAAAAAGAAGCAAAAATCCCAGGGAAGGAATAATTATGGGGTGAACCAATACGGAAATGATTTTTGCTGCTTTTTCCATTTTTGGAGGATTAATCCGGTCTTTCTGTATGGTAAGTTTATAGCTCCTTTCTTAACCGGGCAACCGGAATATCAAGTTGTTCACGGTATTTGGCTACAGTTCTCCGTGCAATATGGTATCCTTTTTCCTTAAGGATGTCTGCAAGTTTTTCGTCAGTAAGAGGTTTTCTCTTTTCTTCCTTTTCAATACATTCTTCAAGGATTTTTTTAATTTCCCTTGTGGATACCTCTTCTCCTGCATCCGTTTGTAATCCTTCAGAAAAGAAATATTTAAGAGGAAAAATACCAAAATGGGTTTGTATGTATTTACTGTTAGCTACCCTTGAAATGGTTGAAATATCAAGATTTGTGATATCGGCGATATCTTTCAGGATCATGGGTTTCAGTTTTTTTTCATCCCCATCCCTGAAATATTCCTTCTGATAATTAATAATGGCTTCCATTGTGAGCATTAAAGTATTCTGCCTCTGCCTGATTGCCTCTATGAACCATTTTGCTGAATCCAGTTTTTGTTTGACAAACGTAATGGCATCTTTTTGTTCTCTGGTTTGCTTGTCTTTACTGACCGTATAGGATTCAATCATCTCGCTATATGTCTGACTGATACGAAGTTCCGGAACATTTCTTGCATTAAGATTAAGCTGAAGTTCTCCATCATTATTTTCAAGGGTAAAGTCAGGTACAATGGATTGTATATTCTTATTTTGCGGATCACTGTATGAACTACCTGGTTTAGGATTCAGCTTAAGGATTTCTTCAACCGCTGCTTTCAGTTCATCTTCCTTAATATTCAACCTGGTGATTATTTTTTCATAATGTTTTTTCGTGAATTCCTGGAAATAATATTTAAGGATCTTTCTTGCCAGAGCTATTTCAGGAATACTCATATCTTTCATATCTATTTGCAGTAACAGGCATTCCTGTAAATCCCTGGCTCCCACACCAACAGGGTCAAAATCCTGAATGATTTTAAGTACTTCATGAAGTTCTTCTTCCGATGTATTCACATTTTGAGTAAATGCAAGATCATCGACAATGGCTTCCAGCTTTCTGCGCACGTAACCGTCGTCATCAATATTGCCGATCAGATAGAGCGCCAGAATTTCCTGTTTTTCTGATAATTCCCTTAGTCCAAGCTGATTCTCAAGGTACTCATGAAATGATGAACCTACCGAAAAAGGGATCTCTTCCCGTTTTTCATCTTTTGAATAATTTTTGGGATTGAGCCGGTAAACCGGTATATCTTCTTCATTAAGGTAATCTTCGAGTGAAAATTCTTCACCATTTTCTTCTCCCTCACTAGTGTCTTCTTCCGTCTGTTCGGTTTCTTTTAAAGCCGTTTCTTCTTCTGAGCCTTCTTCCAGAAGAGGATTTTCTTCAAGTTCTTTTTTTATTCTTTGTTCAAGTTGTATAGTAGGTATTTCCAGCAGTTTAATCATCTGTATCTGCTGAGGAGATAATTTCTGAAGTAATTTCTGTTGCAGCTTCTGTTTAAGCATTTTCGTACCGGAAACTTCTGACTATTTCACTGAAAAGTTACAAAAAATCTCTGAAACCTGCCTCTCTGTTTTAAAGCATATATCAATCCCTTTAAAAATCAGCATTGTTAGGTGTTCTGGGAAAGGGGATTACATCACGAATATTGCTCATGCCAGAGACAAATAACATGAGTCGTTCAAAACCAAGACCAAATCCGCTGTGAGGTGCGGATCCAAATTTTCTTGTTTCCAGGTACCACCAAAGGTCTTTTTCAGGGAGTTTAAGTTCTTTAATTCTCCCATATAATTTGTCATAATTTTCTTCTCTCTGGGATCCGCCAATGATCTCTCCAATCCTTGGGAATAATACGTCCATGGCCCTTACTGTTTTTCCATCTTCATTCTGTTTCATGTAGAAAGCCTTAATAGTCTTTGGATAATCTGTAAGTATGACCGGTTTTTTAAAATGTTTTTCAACCAGATATCTTTCATGTTCAGACTGAAGATCACGACCCCATTCAACTGGAAATTCAAATTTTTGATCTGCTTTTAATAAAATTTCAATGGCTTCGGTATAGACTGTTCTTATAAACTCCTGATCAAGAATGAAATTCAGCCTGTTAAAAAGCTCTTCATCATACATTTTCTGAAGAAATTCCAGATCTGATGTGCAATTTTCCAGAACATACCGGATGAGGTATTTTAAAAATTCCTCTGCCAGATCCATATTATCGTTGATATCATAAAAAGCCATTTCCGGTTCTATCATCCAGAACTCAGCCAGGTGCCGTGGAGTATTTGAATTTTCTGCCCTGAATGTTGGACCAAAAGTATAGATTGCAGACAGAGCCAGTGCACCTAATTCTCCTTCCAGCTGACCTGAAACGGTAAGATTTGTCTCCTTTCCGAAAAAATCTTCACTGTAATTTACACTGCCATCTTCTGTCAACGGTGGTGAAACGGGATTAAGAGTTGTTACCCTGAACATTTCGCCAGCACCTTCAGCATCAGATCCCGTTATAATGGGAGTATGCATGTAAAAAAATCCCTTTTCATGGAAATATTTGTGAATGGCAAAAGACAGATGATGCCGTAACCTGAGGATGGCACTGAATGTATTTGTCCTTGGTCTTAAATGAGCTATTTCTCTTAGAAATTCCATTGAATGACCCTTCTTTTGTAATGGATAGGTTTCCGGGTCAGCGGATCCGTAAATTATAATTTCTTCTGCATGAAGCTCAATATCCTGTCCCTTGCCTGGTGATTCCTGTAATTTGCCTTTTACAGCAATGCAGGCACCAGTCGTTACCTGATTTATAATTGCTTCATCAAATTTCGGAACATCTGCTACTACCTGTAAATTATTAATTGTTGTACCGTCATTCAAAGTGATAAATGCAATTTGTTTATTTCCCCTTTTCGTCCGGACCCATCCTTTTACAATAAATTCAATACCTGTACTCTTTTCCTTCAGGATGTCTCTTATTTTTTTTCTTTCTATTTCTTTCATTTTCTTTCTGTTAAATTCATTCAATCATATATTAAGTTTACAAAAATAAATATTTTCATCAGATGAATAATTTATTAAGTAAGTGTTCATAATTTTCAGGAACAAGTTTTTTTAAAAAAATAAAAAGAATGAAGTACCTTTATACAATCCTTTAGATTTATTCAGAAAAATGAAAAAAGACAGGAATACAATACTGGTTACCTGGGATTATACTGAAGTATCTGAATTTGCGCTTCTTCATGCCATAAGAATTGCAAAAATGGTGGAGAATAATATCAGGATCATTCATATTGTTGATTCCATAACAGCCAAAAAGAATTATAATGCAGTAGAGGAACATTTCAGAAAAACTGCAGAAGATTTACAAATCAAGTATGGACTGCCATTACAAACCATTATACTCACAGGAAACCTTTTTGCTGGAATTTCCAATTATGCCAGTGAATCTGATGCCAACATGGTCATTATGGGAACCCATGGGATTAAAGGTGTTCAAAAAATAACGGGTAGCCGGGCCCTTAAAGTGATTGCCGGTTCAACAATTCCATTTATTGTAGTTCAGGATAAACCTCAATCAGAAGACCGTTTCAAAAGCATAGTATTTCCGATAGATTTTAAAGCAGAAAACAAGGAAAAACTCCAGTGGGCTATTTATCTTGGAAAATACTTCAACTCAAAAGTGTATTTATTCAAAGCTCCGGTAACTGATAAAGGCCTTTTAAAAAAGGTTAATACCAATCTGAATTTTGCTGTCAAATATCTCATACAGAATAATCTGGATTATGAGATCCATACCGGTAATAAATCTTCGAAATTTGCTGAAGAAACAATTCAGTTTGCACAAAAAGTTAAAGCAGATCTTATCCTTATTACCACTACAAAATACATTAATATTGCTGATATTATGTTTTTTGGAGCGCCTGAACAGTATATTATTGCAAACAGTTCAAAAATTCCGGTTATGTGTGTAAATCCCAGGACTTCCTTTATAAATATGGGTCAATTTATGTGGGGAAGATATTAGGGTAGCTACTCGCACTTCAGTACGTTTTCCATCTTATACTTAACGTTACTGGTATATGGTTCATAGAGAGCATTCTTAAACGCGTCACAGGCTTTCTGGTATTCAACCATGCCGACGTATGCATTTCCCAGCTCAAAATAAAGCCTTGCTTTTTTTTCGGATTCACTGTTATCATATTCTATTGCTTTCAGGGCATTTTCAGCAGCTTTGTCATATTCAAGCTGTTTATTATATATCACCGCGAGCCGATAGTATGGTTCAGAATATTTATCATCATACTTCATGGAAGCATCAAAACATTTGAAAGCAGTTTCATAATCCTCAGTTTTCATGGCATTAACACCTCCAATCACATAATAATCCCTGGCTGTTTTGACTGCTGCTTCTGTAGTTTTATCATCTGCAGATGTTTTACCTGTCTCAATTGCTTTATCTAACATTGACAGCATATTGGCTTCATCATTCATTTTCTTGTAAACAAGACCCTTTCCATAATAAGCTTTAGCATAATCAGGCATATAGAAAATTGATTTATCAAAACTTGCCAGGGCTTTATCAAGTTCTTCATTCTTGAAGTGAGTATTGCCTTTGGTGTTGTACAATTGTGCAACAAAATTTATTGATTTCACCTTGAATTCTTCATTTCCGTATTGATTACATGCTTCTATCGTTTTTTCAAAAAACGTAATGGCACCATCAATGTCCTTCTCTTTATATTTATCACTGGCAATCCGATAATACAACGCCGGAATTTGTCCTTCGGCTTTTAATTTCATTTCATCACCTTCCGCACCGAGCTGGCTGGCGAGTTGAATACATTCCTCGAATTTCGAAATGGCTGCTTCAAAACTACCCGTATTTACAAACTCTGCTCCAGCATTATAGGCAGTTATTACTTCATTTATTGTCTGAGCATTTAACGCTGCGGTTAAAAATAAAAAGGTCGTCAGAATAATAATCCTGAAGGCTGAAATAATTCTTGAAATCATAGTTTTAAAATTTGAACTGCAAAAATAAGATTTTATACTTAAAATGAAACAATGGTGTATGGTCTTTTTAATTTAACCAATTAACTTGCTTGTAACTTGCAACTTGCAACTTGTAACTTGTAACTTGCAACTTGGATTGATTACTTTTAATCAAAAATTGTTCCAAATATGAATCTTCAGACATTAATACCTTTCTCATATAATTTGTGGTTGTAATTATTATTGCTTTTTATACGTTATCTTTGCACACTCTACTTTTGATTCATAAGATAATCTATGTCTATTGTCGTTCAGGGTATTACTAAACTTTATGGGGAACAGAAAGCCCTGGATAATGTATCCTTTGAGATACACAAAGGAGAGGTTGCAGGATTCATTGGCCCCAATGGAGCCGGGAAATCAACACTGATGAAAATCATTACAGGATATATTCCCCCGACAAAGGGAGAAGTATTTGTTAATGATATGAATGTTACTGAACATTCAATTGACATCCGAAAAATAACCGGATATCTTCCGGAACATAATCCTCTCTATTCCGATATGTACATCATCGAATATCTGCAATATGTAGCAGGATTATATGGCATTCGGAAAAAATCCCGTGAATGGATCACGGGTATTATTGCAAAAACCGGTCTTGAAGCTGAAAAGAGTAAAAAGATTGGAGCACTTTCAAAAGGGTATCGTCAAAGGGTAGGTCTTGCACAAGCACTGATCCATGATCCTGAAATCCTTATCCTTGATGAACCCACATCCGGACTTGATCCCAACCAGATTATTGAGATCAGGAATCTTATTTCAGAGCTTGGTAAGGAAAAAACAGTCATGCTATCTACGCATATCATGCAGGAAGTGGAGGCAATCTGCGACAGGGTTATTATTATTGATAAAGGAAGAATTGTTGCAGATGAAGAATCGGCAAAAATCAGCAGCCCTGGCAAGGAAACTTTTCAGACAATTATGGTTGAATTTGATAAAAAAATTAAGTCAGACCTTCTTAAAAGTATTCCCGGGATCGGAGAAACAGTTAACACTGAGGGCAATATCTGGCTGATACAGGCACCTGCAGGAAAGGATATCCGCGAAGATATTTTCGAATTCGCAGTTTCTTCAGGATTAAAAGTCCTGATGATGCAGAGAAAAGAGAAAAAACTTGAGGATGTATTCCGGGATCTCACTAAACAATAACTTTTGGATATCATTAGGATAATTATTTACTTCGTACCCTTCAAAAAAACATTATGAGCTATTTTTTTACATCAGAATCAGTATCTGAAGGACATCCGGATAAGATAGCTGACCAGATATCAGATGCACTGCTGGATGAGTTTTTAAGACGCGATCATAATTCCAAGGTTGCTATTGAAACACTGGTTACAACCGGATTAGTTGTTCTGGCAGGAGAAGTCCATACCAATACATATGTCGATGTTCAGCAGGTTGCCAGGGATGTGATCCGTAAAATAGGTTATACTAAAGCTGAATATATGTTTGATGCGGATTCCTGTGGAATCATCTCTACCATTCATGAACAATCCCCGGATATCAGACAGGGTGTGGAAAAACCCAATGAAATGGAACAGGGAGCAGGAGATCAGGGAATGATGTTCGGTTATGCATGTGAAGAAACAGATGATTATATGCCGCTTTCTTCAGTTCTTTCACATCTCCTTCTCCAGGAACTGTCAGTGATCCGTAAGGAAGGTAAAACAATGAACTATCTCAGACCTGATGCCAAATCCCAGGTAACCATTGAATATGATGATGATCATCAACCGTCAAGAGTGCATACCATTGTAGTATCTACACAACATAATCCATTTGATACGGATGACTCCAGGATGATGGTAAAAATTAAAGAAGACGTTAAAAAAATTCTTATTCCCAGGGTAAAAAACAGACTCTCACCTAAAGTAAAAAAGATTTTTAATGATGATTTTATTCTGCATGTAAATCCTACAGGGAAATTTGTGATTGGCGGGCCACATGGAGATACTGGTTTAACCGGCAGAAAAATTATAGTTGACACATATGGTGGTAAAGGTGCTCATGGAGGAGGTGCATTTTCGGGTAAAGATCCTTCAAAAGTCGACCGCTCTGGTGCCTATGCTATGAGACATGTGGCTAAAAATATGGTTGCTGCAGGTATTGCCAGTGAAATACTTGTTCAGGTTGCATATGCCATTGGAGTTGCCAGACCCATTGGATTTTTTGTTAATACCTATGGTACTTCCAAAATTCAATTGAGTGACAGTGAAATAGCACAAAAAATACTTGATATTTTCGATCTCAGGCCCGGAGCTATTATAAAGAGGTTTGGACTAAAAAATCCAATATATCTTCCGACTGCAGCTTATGGACATATGGGAAGAGAATATCATAAAGGTGTTGTTGAGATTATTAATAACAGCAATTGTGCACTGGAAGAAAGATTAAAAAAGGAAGTTGAGTTCTTCGCATGGGAAAAGACAGACTATATAGATATACTGAAAAAAGAATTCCTTTTATCCTGATGAACATCCTGGTTTAGAGTATTAAGCTGAATATCATGACTGAAAAGAATTGGTACGCTCTATATACCAAACCCCGCTGGGAGAAAAAAGTATCACAGCTTCTTAATGAAAGGAAAATTGAGAACTATCTGCCTCTTCAAAAAATTCTTAAACAATGGAGTGACCGGAAAAAATGGGTGCAGGAGCCCTTATTCAGATCATATATTTTTGTCCATATTTCACCGGATCAATATCTTCCTTCACTTCAGACCTCAGGTGTGGTCAGGTTTGTGACATTTGAAAAAAAAGCCGTTACAATACCCCCTGTTCAGATAGAAGCAATTAAAACATACGTTCAGACAGGTGAGGAACTTATTCAGGAAACTCCGGATGTGAAAACCGGGGATCGGGTAATTGTCATTCGGGGATCTCTAAAAGGACTTGAAGGGACACTGATTCAGGTATCTAAAAAGAAAAGACTTAGAATAATGATAGAGGGAATACAGCAATCTCTTCACATAAAAGTTCCATTATCGCATATCAGAATTATCAGACCTTCAGAATAATTTGTCTGTATTTAGCTTCCATTGACATTACCCGGTCTATATCCTGTAAAAATAACTCTGCTGTCCACCTGATTGAATCCTTTACCGGTATAAATTCCATCCCGGTTGCATGCCGAATCTTATCATTGGAAAACAGCATCTTATTTTTTGAAACAGTAATTATATCTTTTGCAATCCGTTTTTTGCCTGATGTCAGAAAAGCCCTTAACCAATCCATAGAAAATGCTGCTCTGATCATCAATGGTGTGGCATAAATGGTCGGAGGTTTTTTGCCCAGTGATTCAGCTATCATTGACAGAATTTCTCTGTATGAATGATTTTCTGATGAAAGAATATATCTTTCGCCTGAAAATTTCCCCTCCATCAATAAAATCATGGCTTTTACAACATCTCTGACATCCACGTAACCTGTTATTCCCTCGGTATAGAACCTCAATCCTTTATGCACTTCTGAAAACAAACGAAGACTGCTACGTTTCCAGTCACCCGGTCCAATTATAATTGTCGGATTAACTATTACTGCATTCAAACCCTCATTAATACCTCTCCAGACCTCCATTTCTGCCTGATATTTACTGATGGCATAAATGGAGTCTTTTCCAGGACCAGACCAGAATATTTCTTCATTCAGGGTTTCACCGGGAATTGCCGTGCCAATTGCCGAAGAGGAGCTTACAAAGCATAATTTTTCAATTTTGTTTTCAATGCATGCGTTTACTATGTGGGCAGTACCCCTGACATTGATATTTAATATTGCAGGTTTATCTGCCGAATCGAATGAAACAAAGCCAGCGGTATGGTAGACTCTGCGGATACCATCCAAAGCCTCATGCACATAAACCGGATCGGTGATATCACCATCAAACCATTCTATCAATGACAAAGCCTGATTCGGATCGTCCAGATAATAACTGAAAACCTTTTTTACCATTTCAGAATTTGAGGATACACGCTTAAGTGCCCTTATTTTTTCTCCCTTTTTTGTAAGTTCAAACAGCAAATGAGAACCAATCAGGCCTGTACCTCCGGTTACAAGGATCATCTATTTGATTTATTAGAAAAGTTCTTTATAAAAATTAAATCTGAATACGCTAAAATAGAAATTATTATGATTGCTGTGTCATTTAACTTCTCTGTGATTGTCTAAAAACCAAAACTCAGTTGGTTTGATCTTCTGGTATTATTGAAAATTTAAAATGTACATAATAATTAAAAAAATATCTGATATACGACCGATATTTTAAACATTTCTGGATTAAAGGTTGTGAAACCTTTTAATCTGACATTATGAAAAATGAAAAAACCAGGGATTCTGCCATAAGCTGGTTTATCAGCAATGATACATCTCTCAATGAATTCAGCACGAATGATGAGTATGAAAAATTTGCTGATGTTCGGGATGAAATGAATAAATTTATGATCAATCTAAACCATTCCGGGCTTTCTGAATCTGTTCCTGACCAGATTCATTTTCTTTATGTGGCACTTACCCACATTGAAAATGTCGAAAATGAATTTCTCAGGTCCAATCTTACAGAGGAAATTCTGTTTCAGAATAAAATCCTTGAAGATATTAATTGTCTTAAAATGATGGTGCTGGATCATATCCGGGATCTTTCAGATGGCATCAATAATTAAATCCACAAATAATATTTGCCAATCAATTGCAGTTTGTATCAAACTTAATAATTTCGTGATAATTTTTATTAACTAAATCTTCGTTATTATGTTTTCAGGAATTGTCGAGGAAACTGCTACCGTCACAAGACTGGAAAAAGAGCAGGAAAATCTTCATATTACGCTGACCTGTTCATTTGTTAATGAATTATCAGTTGACCAGAGCATTTCCCATGATGGAGTATGCCTTACAGTTGTTAAAAAAACAGATAAAGATTATACGGTTACAGCCATACTGGAAACTCTTCAGAAAACCAATCTTAATTACTGGAAAGTCGGAAGCAAAGTGAATCTCGAGCGTAGTGTGAGAGCCGATGGGCGTTTGGATGGACATATGGTACAGGGCCATGTGGATCTTACCGCAATCTGCACCGAAGTCAGAGAAGCCGAAGGAAGCTGGTACTACACTTTTGATTATGAACCCCGTTCCGAAGAAAATATGACGGTTGAAAAGGGATCGGTTTCCGTTAATGGTGTTTCCCTTACAGTCGTCAATTCACAAGAAAAATCCTTCCAGGTGGCAATCATTCCCTATACATACCAGGTCACCAATTTCCATGAAATTAAAAAAGGAACTGTAGTGAATATAGAATTTGATATTATAGGGAAATATATTGCCCGTATCCTGAAAAAACAGCTGGGTATTTAACAGGGAGTTAATACCTGTTCAATTATTTTTCTTCCACTTGGCTTTAAAAATTTCCTTATCTTTGCACGATTTTAAAAAGACCTATGAACAGCAAGTTTCCGGAATATAAGAACCTTGATCTTCCGCAAATAAATAATGAAATACTTGAGGAATGGAAAAGGAATGATGCTTTTAAAAAAAGCCTTGAGATCAGGAAGAATAGTCAGGAGTTTATTTTCTATGAAGGACCGCCATCTGCAAATGGAATTCCCGGAATTCATCATGTTTTAGCACGAACAATCAAGGATATTTTCTGTCGTTACAAAACCCAGAAAGGATTTCTTGTTAATCGCAAAGCAGGCTGGGATACTCATGGACTCCCCATTGAATTAGCAGTAGAAAACTCTCTTGGCATTACTAAAGAAGATATTGGCAAGAAAATAAGTGTAAAAAAATATAATGAAACCTGCCGTGAAGAAGTGATGCGATATACAAGGGAATGGGAAGACCTTACAGATAAGATGGGTTACTGGATCAATATGGAAGATCCATATATCACTTATGACAACCGGTACATAGAAACACTGTGGTTTCTGCTCAAGGAACTATATAATAAGAAGTTGTTGTATAAGGGATATACCATACAACCCTATTCTCCGGCTGCAGGTTCAGGTCTGAGCAGTCATGAACTTAATCAACCGGGATGTTACAGAGATGTAAAGGATACCACCATTGTTGGATTGTTCAAGATAATACGCAATCCGAAATCTGAATTTCTGTTTTCAGATGTGGATACAGATGTTTTTATTATGGCATGGACAACCACTCCATGGACTCTGCCTTCCAATACTGCGCTGGCTATGGGTGGTGAAATTGATTATGTAAAAGTAAGAACTTATAATCCTTATACAGGAAGTCTGATCACAGTTATCCTCGCTTCCGCATTATTAAAAGAATATTTTCCGGGAGAAACAACCAATCTCATTTTAGAAGATTATCATCCTGGTAATAAAGATATCCCTTATAAAATTCTTTCCACCCATAAAGGAAAAGAACTGGAAGGTATCTCTTACGAACAACTTATAGACTGGGTGAAACCCATAAAAAAGGCATTCCGGGTTTTACTGGGTGATTTTGTAACAACTGATGAAGGTACAGGTGTAGTTCACATAGCTCCGACTTTTGGTGCGGATGACTATAAGATTTCGCTCCAGTTTGATATCCCTCCAATCACAATTATTGACAAAGATGGAAATACCCAACCCCTTGTTGATAAAAAGGGACGGTTGTTCAGAATAGAAGATATGAATACACAGTTTGTCAGGGAATATGTTAATGTCCAGACTTATAGTGAATTTTCAGGTAAATATGTCAAAAATGAATATGATCCAACCATTCCTGAAGACAGTGAAACTACTGATGTGGCCATTGCTGTGAACCTGAAAAAGCAAAATAAGGTATTCCAGATCTCAAAATATGTGCATAGCTATCCCCACTGCTGGCGCACAGATAAACCGGTTTTATATTACCCGATGGAATCATGGTTTATTCGCACTACAGCACTGAAAAACCGGCTTATTGAATTGAATGACACCATCAACTGGAAACCCCAGTCAACCGGCACCGGAAGGTTCGGTCAATGGCTTGAAAATCTGGTCGACTGGAACCTGTCAAGGTCACGTTTCTGGGGAACTCCTTTGCCTATCTGGATCACAGAAGATCATAAAGAAGAAAAGTGTATTGGTTCCGTATCTTCGCTGAAAGAGGAGATTGAAAAATCAATAGATGCCGGATTTATGAAAACCAATCCCCTTGTTAATTTCAAACCTGGTGATAACTCTGCTAAAAATTACAACTATTTTGACTTGCATCGTCCTTTTGTAGATGAAATTATCCTTGTTTCACCATCGGGGAAGAAAATGTTCCGGGAACCTTATTTGATTGATGGCTGGTTCGATTCAGGTGCTATGCCATATGCACAGTGGCATTATCCTTTTGAAAGAAAAGATGAATTTACCAGTCTTTTTCCTGCAGATTTTATTGCTGAAGGTGTTGACCAAACCCGTGGATGGTTTTTTACACTGCATGCCATTGCAACAATGATTTCTGATTCGGTTTCCAGTAGAAATATTCTTTCTAACGGTCTGGTATTGGACAAGAACGGTAATAAAATGTCAAAAAGGCTTGGAAACGCTGTGGATCCTTTCGAAATTATACAAAAATATGGTGCTGATCCCTTGCGATGGTATATGATCGT
>Ga0102851_10001215_pt1 | contig 14455 bp, 9 predicted proteins | sample Mud3Dept3metaG_FD_79558 | JGI IMG/M metagenome (GOLD analysis project Ga0102851, IMG submission 79558) | Freshwater wetland microbial communities from Ohio, USA, analyzing the effect of biotic and abiotic controls - Mud 3 Core 4 Depth 3... | ecosystem: Environmental > Aquatic > Freshwater >... | reverse complement strand
CGTACAGAGATCGACTCTATGCTGAACCTGAGCCTGTCAGCATCCTGTTGAAAAGGCTGGACATAGAGAAGCACCTCGCCTTCCTCTTCCAGGGGAGCCTTCACCTGCACGAATGTTGGCTGACAGGCGCACAAGCAGAGAATCCCGCACAGCAGAACGAGGGACGTCTTACTGAATGTCACCGCGATGATCTCCCCTTTTTGCAGTGTGTGCAGATCCCGTTCCGGGTTGAGCCACACTCTTCATTTAAGTACAGGGACCTGCAAACTTCAAGCAAAAAAGGGGCTGGCTCTCGCCAGCCCCCTCTGACTGCCTCCTCACCAATACCTCAGACTCTCAGATGCTCTTAGTCTTTAGCATGGCACTTGTTGCAGAGCACGCGCTGGTACGGTCCAAAAACGAGTGCGCTACGATCATAATAGGCGGCCTGCGTCTCTAATGCCGTCCTGCCGCGCGAAAACTGCGGAACGGTCGGGGTGCTGTCCGTACCCGGCCACACAGTCTGGCCCGCCGTAGTACCGGTCGTCGTGTCAACGTAGGTGATGAACTCACCCTCCATCTGCCACCTCAGCATTTCGGGGAATCCGGACGCATGCGCCCTGTGGCAGGAGAGGCATGATACCTGGTCGCTGCTGGCAGGACCAGAAAGATATGTCCCATCGATCTTCGCATGGGAACCGAGAACCGTGTAGTCGCCCGTGTTCTCTACAAACGGAACGAGCGAGGTGTAAGGACCCTGGCCGACCTGGTCGCCTGTGAAGGTACCGCCGGTGGTGTTGCTTGAATTCACGTAATTGCTGTAAACAGTCGCAAGGCCGCTGCTCAAACCCTGGTCAACCGGGTGGACATAGTTGCCCGTGCTGTGCATCTTGGGATGGCACGTGGCACACCACTGGCCCCATGTCGTGTGGCCGTTCTGCGTGGTGGTTCCGTATGCAACGCGGGTCTGCTGCGCTGCTTCCGACCGGTTGTAGGTGGACGGTGCAACCGCTGCCGGTACGCCCGGGAATGCTGCCTTGCTATAGCCAGAGCCGGCCAGCAACCGGTAGGCGCCCACTGCCTGGCCCGCAGGAATCGGGGTGGCTGCGCTGTTGCCCTTGCTGTTGTTGTATGAACCGGAGCCGACTATTGGTGCCCCGCTCGTCACGATAGCGCCGGTAGAGGTCCTTCTGTACTTGCCGTGTGGATCATGGCAGGAGTCACATCCAAGCTGCGAGGAAGGGAACGAACCGCCGCCCGGGGCCGTCGTGAAATTCGGGTCAACCACATAACCATAATCGGCAGCAATAATGTTGTGGCCGTGGGTGGACCCGTCCTCTGTAGTAACAGTTCCTCTTACGGTGAAGGTGTATGTCTTCTTGAGCCAGCCAAAGTCTCCACCCGGGTTCCTCTGCAGAGGGGCCTTTCCAGCGCCGAGTGAAGCGTCCACAGTCGAAACGTGGTATGAGCTAGCCGTGGTATCAGCTGCGTTCATGTGGCAACTGAGACACGTTGAGCTTGCGTCACTCCCGATCAGCAGGGTACTGCCGCCTGCCTTGGGTGCATGCATGCTGTGGCAGCCACCGCACTCGGCAACACCGCCCGAGTGGAAGGCTGAGGCAATACCGGTCACGCCGATGGTCAGCATTGCCGAAGCAATAATAGCGAGCCAAAATCTTAATCCTTTCATCTCATCCTCCTGGTTTTTCTTTCCCTACTCCGGCAGCCCGGCCATCCTTAGCAGGATCCGTCGGCTTTGTGCCCCCACCTTTCGATGGGTTTACCTTTTTCGGAGGATGGTTAAATTTTTTTCCTGCGTATTGCTCTTTCCTGCATTTTGTAACTCGTAACTTGTAACCCGTACCCTGTAACTTTTTTCTCCGCCCACCACCTCCTCTTTCCGATTATTGTATTCCCCTGACAATACATCTTCACGCGACTGGCTCTTCCCAAGGAATAAAGTTGGCCTACTCATATGTAATCCTGTAAACGCTGACTCCCCTTCTCCCATTCTGCGTGACATAGACCCTGCCATCACTGTCGATGGCGATGTCATCAGGAGCTATTAAATTCCCGGGCTTGAGCCCGCGAAATCCAAACTGCGTAAGAAAATTATACTTGCTGTCGAACACCTGAACCGTGCATTTCAAGCGGTCAACCACCAGATAGTTTCCCTTGCTATCCAGTACGATGCCGCCCACAATGTTGAACCTGCCGGGGGCACCCCCAGGTTTTCCGAAGTAGACCACCCTTCCATCCGGATACAACCTGTACGCGCTGAAAAGAACCGGAATGGTAAAAAGGATGCTTCCGTCATCTTCCACATTGAACCCGCCGATCTCCGTGTTGCTGGAGTCTCTGCCCTTGAGACCGAGAAGAGGAATAATGTCGTACCCCTTCTTGAAGCTGCCGTTCGCATCTGTCACAACAACTTTGAGGCGGAAGAGATCAACAAGATAGAGACTTTCGGCGCGGTACACGATGCGGTTCGGTGAGAACTCCGAAAAGCTTGCAGGGAGGTCTTTCAACTCTATCGTTCCTATCGGCTCTCCCCTGAAGTTGCAGCTAATAATCTCGTATAGCCCCTCCCTGCTCGTGCCCGCAATGCCGTAGCTCAGCAAGAGGAGGTTCCCGTCCCGGTCAACGGAAAGGTCGACAATCAGGCCAAGGTCCAGATCATCACCAAAGCTATAGACTTCCATACCGTTCTGGTTGAACACCTTCACAAGGTTCTGATAGAGAACTGATATCTCGTTTCTTTCCTTATCGATGGCAACCCTTGCGGAGCTATACGGGATGGTGCCGGTAAAGTTCGAAAGATTGTACAGGTACGACGCTTTTACTCCCGCCGTGGCAAGACGCGGGCAAATCACCAGACAAAAAAGGGCCAAAATGAGCAGTGGGAATGAAGGCCTAAGCCTTCTTGGTATTTGCTTCATGTTTGCCTTTATGGACCTTAACCCTGGCATGATGGGGGATAAAGGAATGCAAGCGGCATACCCAAAGGTACTGCCCGTACTGGAAAATGTCTATCAGGTAGCTTACAATAAAATACTTTTAAAATCAAGGTGTTACGCACATGACCAGCCGGGTCGCCCGTCTCTCAAATTCTAAGCCTTTGAGCCATGCGTATTTTTGCGGAGTTTCACCCAACCAACTGCGGATTAACACGCAGCGGACGACCGCCGACCGGGGACCGGGGAAGGCGGATCGAGGACCGGAGACGGGAGAAGGCAGGGTCCTGGGGTCGGGGTCCAGGGTCCAGACAGAAGAAACAAAAGAAACAAATTGTTGCGGGTGCGGAGTCTGTTACTGTTGACTCATTGATACTGCTTACTGCTCACTGGTCTCTGTCACACTGGCCACTGTTCACCGTTCGCAGGACCCTGTCTACTGGATCCTGCTCTCACCGGTCACTGATAACTGATCACCGATCACTGCTCACTGTTTACTGCTCACTGTTTACTGCTCACTGTTTACTGCTCGCTTGGGGAGACAATCCCGAACTTCTGCATGCGGTATCTCAGGGAATCCCTGCTGATGTCGAGCAGCTTCGCAGCCTTTGTCTGATTACCCCCGGTCATTTCCAGAGCCTGCCTGACCAGGGCCTCTTCTACCTTCTCCATGGAGATACCTTCAGGCGGAATGATTAGCCCCTTCATGGCTCCCGTGGCTCCCGTGGCTCCCGCCCCCCCCCCTTGCGCAGTCCCCAGGATATCCAAGGGCAGATGCTCCATGAGCAACGTGTCGCCATCGCCGAGAATCATTGCTCTTTCAATCACATTTCTCAGTTCCCGCACGTTACCGGGCCAGTCATAACTCACCAGAAACTGCTCCACCTCGCTGGAAATCTTTTTCACGTTCTTATGAAAATCCTCGTTGTATTTTTGGACGAAAGACTTTGCCAGGGGCAGAATGTCTTCGCGCCTTTCTCTAAGGGCAGAAAGTTGCAGCGCCACGATGTTTATCCGGTAGAAGAGGTCTTCCCTGAACACCCCTTCGTCCATCAATCGTCGCAAATCCTTATTCGTAGCGGTGATGATTCTCACGTCCACTTTGATATCCTTGACACCGCCCATCCTGCGAAACGTCTTCTGTTCGATCAGCCTCAGAAGCTTCGCCTGCATGGCCTGGTTCATGTCGCCGATCTCGTCGAGAAAGAGAGAGCCTCCGTCGGCAATTTCAAGGAGCCCTCTTTTCAGCTGCTTGGCATCGGTAAACGCCCCGCGCTCATGACCGCAGAGCTCATTCTCCAGCAGGTGTTCTGCAAAGCCCGCACAATTGACGGCGACGAAGGCCATGTTTTCGCGCTTGCTCCGGTGATGGATGGCCTGGGCAATCAGCTCCTTCCCGGTGCCGCTCTCACCCTGTACCAGGACAGTCGCGGCATCGCTCGCAGCCACCTTGTCCGTCATCTGGAGAATCTTCTGCATCTCGGGACTCACAGCAACGATGTTGTGGAATCCCACCCGCCCCTTCTGCTCCTGCCTGAGGTACTTCACCTCCCTCTTGAGCTGTGATGCCTCCAGCGCCTTTTCTATGGACAGAAGGACCTTATTGAAGTCGAACGGCTTGGTGATATAGTCAAGGGCACCGAGCCTTATTGCCCGCACTACCAGGTCTACGTCTTCAAGGGCCGTGACCATGATAGGGATAATGGCCGGGTCGATCTTAAGTGCCTGCTCCAGCACCTTGTAGCCGTCCATGTCCGGAAGGTTTATGTCGAGAAGCACCACGTCCGGCGCTTCCTGTTTGACTTTCTGTAAAGCCTCCTCGCCCGTCTCAGCCAGGAGCACGCCGTAACCTGCCTTTTCCAGGCTCTTCTGCAGGGTCCACCGGATCAGCTGTTCGTCGTCAACTACTAAGATTCTGTTCTCGGACATACGACTTACTTATCGGCCTCCTTCTCGTACTCCTTCACTTTCAGAAAGACGACCTCTTTGACCTTGCTTAAAGTCGCGCCGGCTTCCGGGAAATTCCGTTTCTGCTTCACGGCTATCTCCGCTTCCTTCTTGTATTCGTCGGCGATAGCCGTCATGGTGTCACGCACAAAGCCGCTGATCCGTGCTTCTTTCCCCGGGCCAGAGAAATAGAGCTGTCCGTAAATCACTCTTTCAGCGTTGTCCACGAAAACGACCGCTGCCCTCTCCTTGCTCACAGGAACGAGTACAGCTGAAATCTCTTTGACAATCCTCTTGCCGCCCATAGTCAGATGCAGAAAGGTGCTCTGAATCAACGAGGGATTCGTTTCAGCCTCGGACTGGTACTCACCCCTCAGAAATTTCGCGGGTGCGTACCATGGATACCCGTTGCGAAGCTCGTTCATCAACGCACTGAATTCCGGCCTGGTTGACTGGCCGTCCAGGAATAGTACAAGGGCTTTCCCGAAAACTTTCTGCGCTTCCTGGCTGGAGGCCCATTTCCTCGCCTTTCTCGCTTTTGCACGGGCGTCAGCCGGTGAAACCAGGTAAGGCAGGATGCTTTCCTGGTGGCCGAGGAGGGCGGTGACATTCGCACCCATGACCTGGTTCTTTCCGATGGAGAAGGGCGCAGAAAATTCCAGGTACAGATTCTCATCCGTGTTGACGACCCCGTCCTTGCCGAACTCTCGCATGCCACTCGTGCCCATGAGGAAGTAGCTGAGCATATCATCGGCCGATCCCATCATCACGCGCTTGAGATCAGCAGAGATCGCGGTGTGCGAAATGCGCCGGTCAAGCCGCTCTTCATCTACGAGAATCGGGGCATTACTCCCCACAAGCTCTGCATCATAATGAGTCAAGAAAAGCATGGTGTACTTGAAGTGCTGGTTAAAGGTCTTGACGATCGACTTCAGATCCGCGGTGGAGAGTTCATAGATGGGCAGCCACTGGCAGAGGATGCCGCCTGGGAGCAGGTGGCCGGCAGCCAGCTTGAAATATTCCGATGTGTAGAGATAACCGGCCCCCCGGAACCACGGATGGATCGGGTCTGCGGTGATCACGTCAAATTTCTTTTGAGTAGTCAAAAGATAATTCCGTCCGTCGTTGAAGATGATTTTCAGTTTGGGATTGTCCAGCACCTTGTGGTTGTATGGACCAAAGGTCCTGGCCACGCCCAGCACCTTGGGCTCCAGCTCCACGAGGAGCAGTTCTTCCAACCCCGGGTGCACGGATATGGCTCCGAGGCTCATGCCGGCCCCCAGCCCTATGACGAGCACTTTTTTCGGCTCCTTGTGGAGAAGCATGGGCAGGTGACTGAGTGCGAACATGTTCTGCTGTCCCTGCAGGTGCGAAGACGCCTCGACCCTGCCATTGGTAATGAAAGACTGCTCCCCGCCCTTCACCTTGATGGAACTCACGATGCTTTCACTGCCCTCGCCATAATAGAGGACCTGGGTGTTCTCCATCGCGTCCCTGATCCTGTCAGGGCTGCTGAAAGCCTCCAGCTGATTACTGCGGAAAACGGCAAAATACTTCTGGTCCCATATTCTCAATGATGTTCGGTTGGCACCCAGAAATATGATGAGAGCGAGCGCCAGCGCAGCTGCACCCCAGCCCACGAGCCGCGTCTTCTTTCGACTGAAAAAGACCAGAAGACCGAACCCGATGTTGACGACGATCAGCATCTGGAGAGACCGCTCGATGCCGACGAGGTATATGAGCCCCATAGCCGCTACTGCCACGCCGAGAATCGCACCCACCGTGTTGTACGCGAGCACCTCCCCTACTGCCCTGCCCACAATCTTCCTATACTCGGCATGAATTCTGCCAGCCATGGGGAAGGCAAGCCCCATGAAGAAGGCAGGAACGAACATATATGAACAGGCAAGGAGAAAGCTCGACCAGACCCATGTGCCGAAGAAGCCCGTCTTGATGCCCAGGAAATACGCGTGGAGCCGCGCCACCTGTGCCGGCAGGTCTCGAAGGTAGATGGTCGCCAGCAGCGCAGTGATGCCGATGAGAATCTGGACGATCCCGAAACCGGAGATGGACCGATGAACGTCTGTCTCGCTCTTTGTCAGGAGCTTTGCCCACAAAGCGTATGCTCCACTACCCAGGGCAATGCCGGTGAGAAAAGCGATCAGCATGGTGGTGAAACTGTAGACGCTCGCGCCCACAACCACCGCGAGGATGCGCGTCCAGAGCACCTCGTAACCCAACGCACAAAATCCGCTCACGCCTATCCCCCACACCACGAGACCGAACCGAAAGCGATCTTCAGCCTTTTGTTCGAGGAGTGACTCCACATCATCTATCTGCACAGACGGTTCCGCCGCCGCGGACGGCTCTTTCTCCACCGCAGGCGGCACCTCCCCTCTTTCGGCCGCTGGTGCGTCTTCGGCCAGTGGTGCGCCTTCCCCCACCTGCGGGGTCCAGTCGCGGATCAACACGCTTACGATACCGATCATCAGGTTGGTTGCGATTGCGATGGATAGCGTTGCACTTGCAGAATAAAATCTGAGCAGCAAAAAGCCTGCGGCGGCCGCCCCCAGGACCGCGCCGAGCGTGTTGATCCCGTAAAGGAAGGAGAGATGTTTTCGCAAGCTCATCGGCCGGTCTGACATGAACCTCGACAGGACCGGCAACGTGCCACCCATGAGACTTGTGGGAATGATTAGGGCAATTGCCGAAAAGAAAATCCGAATCAGCGTGAGATAGAATGGGGAATCGTCTCTTCCCTGGGCCAGGATAGTGTAAATGGATGGGTAGATGTGTACGAGCCCCATGAAGATCAAAGCAAACAAACCTATGCCCAATTCCAGCAAACCGTAAAGGAGCAAAGGCCTCTTGATGCGGTCCGCATACTTCCCGATTGTATAGCCGCCGAGCGCAAGGCCAGCCATGAACATCGACAGGACGACGGTTACAGCCAGGTGGGAACCGCCGAATACGAGGGTCAATGATCGGACCCATCCCACCTGATAGACCAGCGCAGCCGCGCCGGACAGGAAAAAAAGGAAATAGACTAGGCTCAGGACGGCATAGTTCATCATTCAATCATCTCCAGGGCAAGATAGGCTATTTCCTTAATTCCTCGGGAACGGCACGACATCGAGACACCACCCGTCGAGGTGTTCGCAACTGGTGCTTTGCAGGTTGGATGCGTTGAAGTACAAGCCACTTAATTTTATACGATATCCGCTAAAAAGTCATTCGCTGTGACGCAGGAGTACTCCCTCTGGGGGCAGGGTGCGGAAAATTCCATAACCGACTGCGGAAAAATCCCTATCTCAACCGGCTTCTTTTATCTCAATCCCGGTGGTGGCCAGACAGGGCTGGAATTTTCTTTCGTAATATCGCTTTGTTATCCCTATGTCCGTACAAGAGCCCATTGCGGCACAGGTAGTGCATGTTTATTATCACATACTCCATACATACTCCATTTCTCGAGGAAGAGAAGCCATTTCACCAAAGGTCCTCATAGTCGATGACGAATTCCTGATCCGGTGGTCGCTCGTCCAGCTCCTTTCGGAGGAAGATTACGAAGTGACAGCGGTTGACGACGGGCAAAAGGCCGTCGAAATGGCTGCGGTGGAGCGCTTTGACTTTGTTATCACCGACCTCGGTATGCCAGGGCTGGACGGTTGGGGAGTTTTAGACAAGCTCATGGAATCTCAGTTTCCGCCTCGCGTAATTATTATGACCGCCGACGCAGCGGAGGAGCACCGGAAGCTGGCTAAACAGAAAGGCGCCTGCGGGTACATAGAGAAATCGTGTCTCATCCAGGAGATCAAGAAAACACTGAAGACAGACCCCCGGGGTTAACCCGGCCTGAAGCGCCACCTAGACTGGTCACCAGCATTATCACGTAATCACCCAACAACCGAATCATCTAATTTTTTTGCTTCGCGCAAATATCATTCCGGAGACGTGGCGCAGCCAATTCACTCTCTTCGTCCGGCCGCCTTTTTCTAAAGTAGGTCCCCCACCCAACCGATAATCTCAGTGAGATCCCTTGAACACAAGGCGAAACAAGCTCACGAGGTAGAGGATGAGGGTAACAAGATGTTTGCTGGTGTGCTTTGTCGTAACCCTGGTTATCATCGGAATAAATCCTGCAGGCAACGCGTTCCACGGAGGAGGGACCGGTGAATGCCAGGGATGTCACACGATGCATGACCCGAAAGCGAGCCAGCAACAAGCCTCACAGATCACCAGTTCTCAGAAAAACCCCTCGCTGCTAAAGGGTCCCGACCCGAGCTCCACGTGCCTCACTTGCCACATGGCTCCTGGCGGAACCGGCCAGCCTCAGGGCTATTATGTCGCCACCAGCGATGCGGATATGCCTGCAGGCCGACCTCCTGCGCAGCTGACTCCGGGCGGTGATTTCGGATGGCTGAAGAAAAATTATTCCTGGGGGCCGGGAGGAACGCGACTGGGAGACAGTCAGGGAGAACGGCACGGCCACAATATAATAGCGGGGAGTTTCAACTTTGTGGGTGACACGAGAAATTCTCTGGCGCCCCAGGGGATATATTCTTCAGATCAGCTTTCCTGCATCAGCTGCCACGACCCGCACGGCAGATACAGAAGGCTTGCTGATGACACCATAGTAACCACTGGATCACCCATCGTGGCTTCCGGTTCATACACCCAGAGCCCGGACCCGAATGCCACGGGCGCAGTCGGCGTATACAGATTGTTAGCCGGCAAGGGTTACCAGCCCAAGTATCTATCCGGGGGTATTGCTTTCAGCGCCGATCCTCCAGCGGCAATCACGCCCCTCTCTTTCAACAGGGAAGAGTCCGGCACGGATACGCGGGTTGCCTACGGAAGCGGCATGTCCGAGTGGTGCGAGAACTGCCACGCAACCAGCCACAAGGATGGCTCGGGTACGGCACGCCATCCTGCAGGGAGTATGAAAAGGCTTTCCGCAGACGTGGTCAGACACTATAACCTGTACATAGCTTCAGGAAATATGGGCGGCAATGCTTCCAGCTCATACACCTCCCTGGTCCCTTTCGAAATGGGCACGAAAGAGTACACCACACTCAAGAAGACTGCTAACAGCGACGCTTCCGATCGGAGCGGCCCCGATTCCGGGGGCAGCAGAAATCCCAATGTGATGTGTCTCTCCTGCCATCGGGCGCATGCATCGGGTTGGGATTACATGACCAGGTGGAACATGAGAACAGAGTTCCTCGTGTATCAGGGCCTGTACCCGGGCACCGACAATAACGCACCCCTGGAACTTGCCCAAGGCCGCACCACGCTGGAAGTGCAGAAGGCTTTCTACGGCAGGCCAAGCACCCTATATGCGGCGTATCAGCGAAGCTTGTGCAACAAGTGCCACGCTAAAGACTGATACCGATTTGCAATCAAGCGTATGCCTTCGTCGCCCTCGTCGTCGTGATCCTGCGACGTACTCTTAGTACGCCTTCGTCGGCTCCGCGCTGCCGCCCGGGGACCCAGCCAGTGGCTGGGTCGTCCATCTTGAATGCAAATTGGTATGAGACAATAGAGAGGAATTGGTAACTCATTCTCCTCGGAGAAGCTTCGCTGGCTCAGCTACCGCTCAGAATGCCAGGGATAGGCACCGTACAGAGCAACTGTCATTATCATTCCAGCACAACCAGGGCATCGACTGCCACGGGCTTCGTGCCTGAGACTATTATTGGATTGATATCGATCTCCTTGATACGGGGCTGCTCCATACCCATCTCCCCCACTCTTACAAGGATCTCGACAAGCGTACTGATATCTGCGGCAGGCATGCCGCGATATGCCCCGAGGAGATGTCCTCCCCTCACCTCTTCGATCATCTCAAGCGCGTCCTGTTTCGTAATCGGTGCGACACGTAGCGAGATATCCTTGAGTATCTCGGTGAAGATGCCCCCAAGGCCGAACGTGACGCACGGGCCGAACTGTGCGTCCCTCGTAAGGCCTATCATCAACTCCCTCACCCCGTGGACCATCTCCTGAACAAGTATCGAGCCACTGTTTCCACCCGCTCTCTTCTTTATCTGCGTGAAGGCATTGATAGCCTCCTGCCTGGTGCGGATATCCAGGTGGACGAGCCCTTGTTCCGTCTTGTGACTCACAGCAGGTCCGCTTGCCTTTATGACGCACGGGAATCCGATCTTCGCAAGGGTTTCTCTGAAGGCACGCCCGTCGTGAACTTCTCTTTCCCTGGTAACCGGTATACCGTACGCGCGTAAGCAGGCTTTCGACTCGTGCTCTGAGAGGGTTATCCTGCCTTCCTGCAGGGCCTTGGTTATGACGTCAAGATTTCTTGCGCGCTTCGCTTTTTCGTTTTTTCTGCCGGCCATACTCCGCAACGCTCCGCGCCGCCGTGCCCGGAATTGGGCACGCTCGACGAGCCTCGCCAGGGCTTTCGCCGAGCGGGCGGCGTCAGAGTATACGGAGATCCCGCTCCTCAAAAACAGAGGCACATCCTGGACCACCGACTGCATGCTCTCGGCCATGATGGTGACGACCACTGGCTTTTTCTTTTGACTTGCCGCTACAGCCTCCGCAATGATGTCACGAAGCTGCTCGCCTCCTATGACCGCCACCACCAGAAGCATGTCAACGCTCTCATCGTCGAGCAATATCCTGACGGCGTCGCCGGTGACACGAGGGGTGACGAGTGAGGCAAGCGTCAGGTCCACCGGGTTACTGATTGCATTTATCACGGGCGGCAAGGTCTTGCGGAGTCTTTCGCGCGCGCGTAGCGAGAACCGCGGTACCGTGAGTCCCAGATCGAGACACATGTCCGTCGTGCCCACTGCCGTCCCGCCGGGTCCGCTCACGATGCCGACGCGCCTGCCTTTTGGCAAAGGCTGAAGATGAAAGGCGTAGAGACAGTCGAGTGCCTCTTCGAAGCTCCTGACGCTGATAACCCCGGCCTGCTTGAACACGCCCTCCCACACGGCTCCTGAACCCGCCATGGCGCCTGTGTGCGAGACTGCTGCGCGCGCACCGGCCTCTGTTCTGCCTCCCTTCCAGAGGATGATCGGTTTCTTGCGCGTTATCTCCTGTAAGAGCGCATGAAAGCGCTTTCCATCCTTGATGCCCTCGAGGTACCCGATGATCAGTTTCGTCTCGGGGTCCTCTCCCAGGTATTCCAGGAAATCTGTGGCGGTGAGATCAGACTCGTTGCCGCAACTGATGGCCTTGCTGAACCCGATGCCATTCGCACTGGCAACCTGGGTGAGGTAGTCGGCGAAAAATCCACTCTGGGAGATCACACCCACGGACCCGGGCTCGAAGCTCGCAGGCAAGGGATAGGGCAACTTTGACGCAGGGCAGTAGATGCCGACACAATTGGGCCCGATGATGCGGGCGCCGCCCTTTCGGGCAGCGCGGACCATCTCTTGCTCCACCCCTTTACCCTGCGGACTCGTCTCACCGAAACCTGCACTGGTGATGACAATCGTCTTGACGCCTTTTGCGGCGCACTCCTCAACCGCCGTCAGCGTCGCATCCGTAGGCGTGAGAACTATTGCCATGTCCACGGGGCCGGGTATCTCACCGATAGTACGGTAGGCCTTTGTCCCAAGGATCTCCTGTTCTACCGGGTTTACCGGATAGAATTCCCGGAATCCCGTTTCCAGGAAGCGGTCCATGAGCACGCGGCCCACTTTCCCCGGCTTTCCCGAGGCGCCGATGAGAGCAACCGACCTTGGATGAAACATCGGGTCCAGCTCCGTAAATATCGATCTCTTCGTCATTCTTTCCTCCAGCTCAACTTTCCACCGTATAACCGACAACGCGCTCCATTGTCAAGGAAGGGTTTGTGGCCGCTCTTGCTGCAAGCACACGAAGTGGACTGAGCGACCAGCCGCGTCTATAGCGAAGGTCGAGGCTTCTTGAAATAGGGCGCGAGTTGTTTTAAGCTAGAGACGCCGTTTCCTTTTCTGGAGGTTCACCGTGGACATGCCGCTACAACGAGTCTCGAACAGCCGTTTGCCGGGAATAGACCTTGATAACCTGGGCTTCGGTGAAATATTTTCTGACCACATGTTCTTGCTTGATTACAAGGAGGGTCAATGGCAGTCGCCGCGCATTGTCCCCTTCGGCAATATCGAAGTCTCGCCGAGCATGTGCACGCTTCACTACGGTCAGGCGGTCTTCGAGGGACTCAAGGCATTCAGGAATCCGGGCGATGGTGTAACTGTTTTCCGCCCGGAGAAATACCATGCGCGGCTCAATCGTTCCTGCCAGCGCCTCTGCATACCCGCGCTCGACAAAGAGACGTTCTTCGAGGGCTTGCGGCAACTCATCACTGTGGACCGGAATTGGGTACCCAGGAAGCGCGGCTACTCCCTGTACATCAGGCCCTTTGTATTTGCCACGGATAACTTCCTTGGCGTGCATGTCTCCAAGACGTACCTGTTCCTCATCATCACCTCGCCGGTGGGCGCATACTACAAGGAGGGCATGAACCCGGTCAGCCTCATCACGTCTGGTGAGTACGTGCGCGCAGTAAAAGGCGGCATCGGCGCGGCAAAGACCCCGGGCAACTACGCCGCTTCTCTTCTGCCTGCGCAAGAGGCACAGAAGAAGGGCTTTACGCAGGTGCTCTGGCTCGACGGTGTGGAGAACCGGTACATTGAGGAAGTCGGCACCATGAACATCTTCTTTGTGATCGACGGAGGACTGGTCACACCTCCGCTCGAAGGCTCGATTCTGGGCGGTATCACCAGGGAGACGGTCCTTGAACTGGGCCGTCATTGGGGCATGCCGGTGACGGAACGAAGGATCACTATCGATGAAGTGCTGGCGGGCGCAAAGAACGGGAGCCTGACGGAAATTTTCGGGACAGGCACCGCAGCCGTGATTTCACCGGTGGGCCTGGTGCAGCACAAGGAAGAGCGGGTAACCGTCAACAACGGCAAAATAGGACCCGTTTCTCAAAGACTCTACGACGAAATCACCGGTGTTCAATACGGCGAGAAACCGGACACGTTTGGCTGGTGCTTCAAGATATGAGAGGACCGTGTGCAAATCAGCATCTCAGGGGGAGTAGGACATGGACGACAAAGAACGCCTCAAGATCGTTCTGAACCATCTGATTGAGCATAACGAGGGGCACAAGGAAGATTATAAGCGCTGGACCGAGCTTGCCCGGCAGAATGGGCTCAACGATGTTGCAGCCCTCATAGAAGAGGCAGGTTCTTGCATGGAGAAAGCGAGCTCATCTCTCACTCACGCGCTTGAGCACCTGGGCGGGGCACCGCATACTGGCCACAAGCATCCCCATAGCCACGACCACCACCACTAGCCGCCCATGGCGGTTCGGGTCCAGGGGCCTGGGTACCGGTCCCAAACAGGCTACGGGACCCCGGACCCTTTACCCTAGCACTATTTTCCCTTTTGGTTCTGCGACGAACTTCCCGATGACCCACAGGGAGACACCGCGAGTGGAAGCAAGCTTTTCGAGTGGCGCTAGATCATCAGGCGGTATGGCAAAAAGAAGCCCGCCCGATGTCTGCGGATCGAAGATCAGATCATAATAGAAACCCTGCGGCTCGCCTATCACACACTTACCG
>Ga0102851_10001213_pt1 | contig 14459 bp, 10 predicted proteins | sample Mud3Dept3metaG_FD_79558 | JGI IMG/M metagenome (GOLD analysis project Ga0102851, IMG submission 79558) | Freshwater wetland microbial communities from Ohio, USA, analyzing the effect of biotic and abiotic controls - Mud 3 Core 4 Depth 3... | ecosystem: Environmental > Aquatic > Freshwater >... | reverse complement strand
TTATTAATCCTGCTAACGGAGTTTTAGCACCGCTGTCATTGTTCACAGCAGTTCTTGAAAATCCACCGGTCACCGGATAAGATGAAAAGAATGAACCAATAAAATTACTTGAACCTAAAGCAATTAATTCTTTATTAGCATTGACTTCTTGTGTTCCTTTTTTTTCTTCGATCGCTTTTGAAATTGTTATTGCTTCCATAAATGCAATTAATGAAAGTGCCAGGGCGGCAGGCAAAAGAGCCATAAAATCTTCCCTGGAAAAAGCCGGAACTTGAAAATCCGGTAGACCTGAAGGAACTTCTTTTACAATTCCAATTCCAATTCCAACCTGGTCAAGATGAAAAACAGCTACTGCAATAGTTCCGAGAACTACCAAAACTAAAGCCGCAGGAAATTTTTTTCGGATATTTTTTGAGACAAGGACAAATGCAATTCCGATTAAACCAAAAATAAATGTTGCCGGATGAAAGTCGCCAATCATTTTATAAAGATCTGAAATGAGAATATGCAATTGATTATTTTTCGGAAGATCAATTCCCATCAAATAACCAAGTTGGTTGCATGCAATAATTAATGATGCGGCGGTCGTAAACCCAATAATAACAGGCTTTGACAAGAAGTTGACTAAAAACCCTAATCTTACTAAACCAAAAATTAGTTGCAATGCGCCAATCATTAAAGCAAGCAATATTGCCAATTCAATGTAACGTTCTGTTCCGTGAACGGCCATAACAGAAACTGTTGCAGCTACGAAAAGAGAATCCATTGCAACCGGTCCAACCGAAAGCTGGCGCGAAGTTCCTAAAAACGCATAAATAAAAATTGGAACGAGTGAAGCGTAAAGTCCGTAAACAGGAGGTAAACCGGCAATCATCGCATAAGCCATTCCTTGAGGAATAAGCATAATTCCAACCGTTAAACCCGCAGACAAATCACCTTTAAAATGTGATTTTTTGTAGGATTTAATCCAGGTAATTGAAGGAATTATTTTTTCTAACAATGACATTGTGCGTAAATGTAGATAAAATAAGACATAAGGCTAAACTTGCGTATCAGCCTGTTCTAAAATACGTATCATTTTATTAATAGATTGATACGTAAATCGAGACTAAATGATACGAAAATCTATAGAAATAATTAACGCATGGACACATAGATCATATAGAAGCTTAACAACCAATGTCAACCAGGTGCTTACGCGTTTCAAAAAAAAATCAATTCAGCTCAAAAAGCTGAACTTTACCTTGATTGTTTCCGACTAAAATTCCTGTTTTACCATTTCGGCCTAACTTAATTTCAACCATTGATTTGGCATCACCGGGAACAAAAAATCCTGAATCACGAAATGATTGTTGCGAAAAAGATCCGTCTGCATTTTGCAGCAAACATAAACCACAGCCGGCATCATAACGCGTTGTTTCTACTTCCGTTCCAAAACGATTTCCAACGGCTAGAATATCTTTCCTGCCGTCGCCATTCAAATCTTTCACAATAAATTCATTGATGAAAGAAAATTGCGCTTTATTTTCGAGAGGTTTAAAAGAGAAATTTCCTTTTCCGTCGTTGTATAAAATCCCGCTTCTGAATTCAGTGGCTTGATAGTGCAATGCAGAATCCAATTTTTCTTTAGAATAAATCTGGTAGAGATCTGAATTTGCAAAAGACATATAAGTTGGAAATTTTTCTGCAAGAAATGGCATTTGCCCGGTTGAACATTCTTTGCCTCTCACGGGTAAAAGCAAATCATTTTTTGTATGTGCCAAAACAATATCAAGTGTTCCGTTGTTATCAAAATCATTCGCATAAACATCAAGCGGTTTTTCTTTTGACGCTCTGAATTTATTATTCATTCCTGCATTACCTAAAAGTAAATCCTGGTCGCCATCGCCGTCAATATCATCAGCAGTTACGCATGACCACCAGCCCGGCATATTTAACGGTGTCACCTTTTTTTGAAATTTACCATTTGTATTAACAAAAATTGTCACATCCATCCATTCACCCACAAGAATTAAATCGCGATCACCATCTGCATCGATGTCAGAAAATTCTGCATCATTTACCATTCCGATGTAATTTAAATCCGGAGCAACCTGTGATGTACGATCTGCAAAAAATCCTTTTTCGTTAATCAGAAAAGTTGTAGTTCCCGGATAAGGATATTTTAGCGGAGAAGCTTTTCCGCAAATCAAAAAATCTATGTCGCCATCTTTGTCAATATCCTCCCCTATTACTTTTCCGGAATTGTTTAATTGCTTTGGCAGAGCGTTTTTCACCAGGCCAAACATACCTACACCGTTTCCGATATAAAGTCGGTTTGCATAATTGGTATCACCTTGTGAGTACTGATATCCTCCGGAAGTTATAAGCAGATCCTGGTTTTTATCACTATTGACATCGAAAACAAAAATCCCTCCATCTTCGCTCATTTGATGATTAAAAAAAGACGGTGATTCCATTTTACCAAATTTTCTATCTTCTTTTTGAATAAAAACCTGTGGAATTTTTCCAACGGCCGAACTCAAAATAAAATCCTGCAAACCATCATTATTAAAATCAGAGACGGCCATCTGTGGCCCGCTATCACTCATTCGGTGAGGTAGTAAAGTTTCCATTTTAAAATCATCGAAATCATTTTCTACATAGTTCACTTCAAGGTTTGTAGATGCCGCAATATCACGTAAATAAAATTCAGAGTTTCCAACTTCATCAGACGGCTGGTCAGAATCATCAACTTTTTTTGTAGTTAATTTCATTACAGAATTTGGTTGAAGATCTTCAAATAAAGCGGATCTTTTAAAAGGCAAATCCACGACTAATGAAACCGGCGCATCATCTTTTTCCCAATAAAAGAAAATCGTTTGTTCAACCGAAGATTGATAACCGCGAATAAAATTCGCCTCTTTTGTTTGAGAAGTTTTACGCGTTGTCAAATCAAAAGTCGCACCTAATAATAACGAATCAGGAATTTGAGACAAATCAATTTTTAAATAATTATTTCCGTTTTGAGTAGTATTCTGATAGATGGAAGCTTTCTCATCAACGTTATTCAAAATCAAATCCAGATCGCCGTCATTATCTAAATCAGCATAAGCAGCGCCATTTGAATTTAGTTTTTCATCAATTCCCCAATCTGCTCTTTTATCTGCAAAAGTCAAATCTTTTTTATTCTGAAAAAAGAAATTTTCAATCTCAACCGACGGAATTAAATTCAATAATTCCATTACCGTAATTTTATCTTTTTTCTCTAAAGCCTGGTTGATATAAAATTGAATGTCGTTGTTTTTTGTGTCACGTTTGTAGCCATTAGAGATAAATAAATCCTGCCAGCCATCCATGTCAATATCCATGAACAAAGGCGCCCAGCTCCAATCTGTTTTTGCAATTCCGCTTAATTGCGCAATTTCCTGGAAGACTCCTTTGCCGGTATTCAGATGAAGCATGTTGTGCATGTATTGATAATTCCAACCTAATTTTACTCTTGCCCAAAATTTTGCGGGAGTCATGGAAGCCATATTCATTTTGGAACGCTGATGAGTTTCAAAAGCCATGTCAACACTTATATAATCCATCAGTCCGTCATTATTAAAATCGGCGACGTCATTTCCCATTGAATAATTTGAAGTGTGTTTGAAATACATCAACGCTTCGTCTTTAAATGTTCCGTTTTTTTGATTGATAAAAAGATGATCGGGTTCATCAAAATCATTACAGACAATTATATCGGGATACAAATCGTTGTTGATATCTGTTATCGCTAAACCAAGTCCGTAGCCATATTCAACGATATTCGCTTTTTTTGTGACATCAATATATTTACCATTTACATTCTCAAGTAAAACATCACTTTCAACCTCGCCGCGTTGAATTGATTGTACATAAGTCGATAGATCAGATTTGTGCATGAATTTTCCGGGATGGCCCATCACATATAAATCTAAATCACCGTCACGATCAAAATCCAAAGGAGCTGCTTGCGTGTGATGACCAATTAAATCAAGACCATATTTTTCTGATTGCTCAATAAATTTTAAATTTCCCTGGTTGACGTAGAGAACATTTTTTAATTTTTCAGAATCTTTAAACCAACCTGAACGACAAACATAAATATCATCTAATCCATCGCCATTTACATCGAATATACAGACACCGGTACTCCAGCCATTTTTATTGATTCCGGCAGAGGCAGTGACATCTTCAAATACAAAATCGCCTTTGTTAATGTATAATTTATCATCGACAAAATTTCCCGTAAAAAATAAATCCTGCAGACCATCATTATTAAAATCACCTACTCCAACTCCACCGCCATTATACAAATAATCATACATCGTAATATTCACCGAATCATTCTCGGTAATGTCATTGCTGAATGTGATATTTGATGTCTGATCAAAAACTTTTGTGAACCCCGTTTTTTGACCCACGGAGATAAATAAACTAAACAAGTACAGTGAAAAAATAATTAATTTCATTTTAACAAAATTGTTTAAGGTGAAGATAGTACTTTTGAGACAATCATATTATCATGAAAAGCACAAAAATTCTTCCTGAAAAATACGCCTGGCAAGACTTGATCCCAAAGATTGAGCCAAATTCGTGCGTGTTAATGAATGGTCCGGAAGATCATTATATTTTGGCCTGGGGAATTGAATCAGAGCTAAAATTTAAAAGAGATGAATTTAGTTTTGATCAACTGGAAAATTACATTCAATCAAATAAAGGCGAATATATTTTTGGTTATCTGACTTATGATATCAAAAATAAAATTGAAACACAATTAAAAAGTGAAAATGAGGATTTGGTGAAATTTCCTGACGCGCATTTTTTTGTATCGAAACATGTTTTGATTTATAAAGGAAGAGAACTTAATTATTTTGGAGAATTTTCAGGTGAAGAAATTATTAATTTTATTCAGCGTGCCGCAGAACCTTTAAAACCGGGCAAGTCAGCACCCATATATCTCAATCCGAAAATAACACGAGAAAAATATTTAGAAAATTTTGCGGAAATATTAAAAGAAATTCAATTCGGGAATATTTATGAAATAAATTATTGTCAGAATTTTTTTGCGACGAATTCAGTTATTAATCCTTTTGAAACATATCAAAAATTATATTCGGAAACGCTCGCTCCTTTTTCATGTTATTTAAATTCAGGTGATCATTTTGCTTTGTGCGCATCTCCGGAAAGATATTTAAAAAAAACAGGTGATACCCTGCTAAGTCAACCTATTAAAGGTACTGCAGCAAGAGCACATGATCCGCAACAAGACGAAAAACAAAAAACGGAATTAAAACAAAATCCAAAAGAACGTTCGGAAAATGTAATGATAGTTGATTTGGTTCGGAATGATCTTTCAAAAATTGCCGCTAAAAATTCGGTTGTTGTCGAAGAACTTTTTGGTGTTCATACTTTCAAAACAGTTCATCAATTAATTTCATCCGTTTCGTGTAAATTAAAAGCTGATACGACATTTACAGATATTATCAAAGCAACATTTCCGATGGGTTCAATGACCGGCGCGCCAAAGATCAGCGCTATGCAACAAAGTGAGCGTTTTGAAAATTTCAGGCGAGGACTTTATTCAGGAACTATTGGTTATATAGAACCAAATGGCGATTTTGATTTTAACGTAGTGATAAGATCAATTTTATACAACAAAAAAGAAAAGGTCGTATCTTGCGGCGTTGGCGGAGCATTGACAATTAATGCCGAAGACGAAAAAGAATACGAAGAATGTTTACTAAAATTATCAGCACTTCAGAAAGCGTTATGTTAGATAAATTTCAGCATATCGTCGATCAGAAATTTCCGTTTTTGCGAGATTCAAAACTTTACCTCGCGATCAGTGGTGGTAAAGATTCTATAACACTTTCTCATCTTTTATTAAAAAGTAATATTCAACATACACTATTGCATTGCAACTTTAAATTGAGAGGAAAAGAATCTGATGAAGATGAAATTTTTCTTTCAGATTACGCAAAAAAAAACAAACTGGAATTTCATGTAAACCATTTTGACACAAATCAAATTGCAGCAGATCAAAAACTGACCATCCAGGAATGTGCGAGAAAATTGCGCTACGATTGGTTCCGGACTTTTTTAGATGAAAATGAAAATTCTTATTTATTAACCGCGCATCATTTAGATGATTCAATTGAAACTTTTTTTATCAATTTATTCCGTGGCACAGGCTTCAGGGGACTTTCAGGAATTCCTGTTTTTGTAAATAAAATTGTCCGGCCGCTTTCAGATTTTACGAGCGATGAAATTTATCAGTACTTAGGTGCTAATCAAATTGAATATCGGAAAGATTCAAGTAACATTGAAAATAATTACCTCCGCAATAAAATCCGAAATACATTTCTGCCATCAGTTCTTGAAATGGAACCTGAATTTCAATCAAAAATGGCAATTCTTTTTGACGAGATGACACAATTGAAAAACCTCGTTGAAAATGAAGTCGATAAATTTAAATCAACCTCTGAAAAAAGTGAGAATAATAAATTGATTTATGAATTAAACGAAATAAAAAATCTTCAACCGTTTTTCAGAGAACAGGTATTCAGATCAACAGGAATTTATCGCAAAAACGAACCTGAATTTTCGAAATTTTTAACTGCAGAAACCGGTGCTCAGTTTTATACAGATTCGCATCATTTCCTGATTGACAGATCAAATCTTGTTGTTATCCCGAAAGCTAATTCACATCATGATTTATTCGCTTTAATTCATTCATTGCCTTTAACAGCTTCTTGCGGAAATCAAACTATTTCATTTTCAAAAAAATCAGACTTTGAATTAGTCAAAAATAATTCCACGATTCAGCAATTGGATTCGGCTGAAATTATTTTACCATTAACAATCAGAAAGTGGCAACCTTCAGATAAAATTCAACCCCTGGGAATGACAGGAAAAAAATTAATTTCGGATATTTTAATTGATAAGAAAGTAGATCGGTTTGATAAAGAAAATTGTTTAGTTCTTTTTGATGCGGAAAATAAAATGCTTTGTTTGATAGGATTTGTTGTTGATGAACGATTTAAGATTACTTCGAATACGAAGGAAATCATTGAGATAAAAGGACTCGGGCAGCAGCGCTAACCCTTCCAGCGTTATTAACGCTGGAAGGGTTAGCGAGTTATCAACAATTGCAGAAATTCGAACCTCCGCCTTTTTCGAAGAGCTACATTCGGCCCGCTAAAATCTTATTTATGTTCTTAGAATCCGAAAAATATTATCATGTCTATAATCGGGCCAATGGCTTCGAGAAAATCTTTGTCAACGAAGGTAACTACGATTTTTTTCTGCGTAAATATCAATTTCATATTAGCCCATTCGTAAATACGATTTGCTACTGTTTAATGCCGAATCATTTTCATTTCGCTATCCAGGTTAAAGAAGAAAGCAAAGTGATCGAAACGCTGCGCGTAACTCTTCCAGAGTTTAAAACTCTGGAAGAGTTACGCGAGTTGAAGCCTGGTGTTAAAAAAATGGCAAGGAAGCTTTTAGAGTTCGAGAAACTCATCTTCGAAAAAAATCCCAACAGAGTCGAATATCTTGAAAAATGGATCAGCAAACAATTCAGCGATTTCTTTAATTCCTATTCACAAGCATTCAATAAACAGCAGGGAAGAATGGGCAGTGTATTCATGAAAAATTTCAAACGCAAACATATTTGCGACGAAAAATATTTTAGGAATTTAATTCACTATATTCACTTGAATCCGGTTGAAGCCGGAATTTGTGTTAATCCTGGGCAATGGAAACATTCGTCTTATCCGAAAATTCTAAACAGCAGCAGTCCGATTGTGGATACTATGGAAGTTCTTTGGTGGTTTGATAACCTTGAAAATTTTATTCAATTTCATCATCGCATACCGCTTTTTTGTGAATCCGATCTTTAATCTTCCAAAATCCGAATCAGATCATTATTAATGAAGTATACTTCTTTGCCATCCTGTTTAGAAGATAGTATCCCAATCGAGACAAGATCAGCCATGTATTTGGTTAATGTAGTTCGGCTTGATCGCTCAATTGCGCCGCCAATCAATTTTGCTTTGCAATAGGGTTGATAAAAAAGAAGTTCGTTGATTTCTTTGCTGTACCATTTCAAATGCTCCTTTCCGTGAATATATGTTGCATCCATCTGATTTATGATATCATCTATTAGACGGTTTGTATGTTGTGCTGTTTTCAGAACGGCCTCCAGCATAAAAAGAACCCACTTTTTCCATGCGCCTTTTTGTGTTATTCCACCAAGATGATAATAATAATCATCTTTATTTTCGATGATATATTTACTGAGATACAATACAGGTTGAGAAATTAATCCCTGGCTGACAAGATAAAGTAAATTAATAATTCTTCCTGTTCGTCCGTTACCATCTGAGAAGGGATGGATCGCCTCAAATTGTCCGTGCGCAATACACATTTTTAAAAGCGGATCCAAATCCGAAAATTTATCATCATTCAAAAATTTCAGCAGATTTTCCATCTTTGATTCGATGATTCCTTTACCTCTTGGAGGCGTATAAATAACTTCGCCTGAGCGAAATTCACTTTCTCCACGCTTGATTACAGTTAAAGATTGAGGCGGGCGAATTCCCTGGGTGGAATTTTTTACTTTTTTATGAATTGAGATAATTGTTTTAATTTTTAACTCCCCTGCCTGGGCTACGTGGTTATATCCTTCCCATAAAGCCTCCCGATATCTCAAAACCTCTTTGGTTGCCGGGTTGGCGCGCTCCTCTTTGACTGAGTCTGAAATTGCTTTATAAAGCTCGTCTTCGGTTGTAAAAATATTTTCAATTTCCGCAGAACTTTTTGCTTCGCGAATAGAAAGTGTATTGACCAGCATTGATGGATTTGGTAATCGTTGAAGATTACGGTTCAACTCTGCCAGGGCGCGGCTTGCATAACCCCATTTTAAAAGTAACTCACTATCCAGTTTCAAATCAATTGGCAACGCCGGCAAGCCGTTAAACGGCTTGAGACGGTCATAAACTACTTTTTTTGATTTGTCCATTTTTCTATAATTTATTGAACACATCACAAATATATGTTCATTTTATGGACAAAACAAGTATCATGTTCATTTTTTTTATATTTTCTGAACACGTTACAAAAATCTGTTCAGTTTCTGAACAAATCGGATCATGTGTTCATATTTTTATATATTATCGGACATGCTCAATTCGCTTTGATGGTTTGATGATTTAGAAAATTTTGTTCATTTTCATAATCGGATTCCCGTCTTGTCTGAGACATAAATTTAGGCTAGATTTGAACGATCAAATTTGTAACCCGTGATAAAAAAAATTTCTCCATTTCTTGTTATCTCCTTTTTAATTGCCTGCAATAATTTCAATAAACCGGACAACAGTTTTGTTCTGGTCGAACATTCTAAATTGCCGGACTCATTGATCGTAAACACAGATTCAACTGATACCTTGTATGATTTTCATTTGACTTATTGTTATGCCGGCAAAGGCTCGAATATGGGCACACTTCAACCTTACTTTGAAATCATAGATTCAGTTTTCGTCTACTCATATAAGCAGAATAGTGCTTTTGAAAGCTCATCTTTAGAAACCGATACGTTACAAAAAGGAATTATTCGCAAGACATCAATCGATTCCATTATTGACCTTGTTGATGAAATCGAAGATTCGGTGATAACAAAAACAAATCTGGGGGTAGATAACGGAGGACTAATTACAGTTTCAATAAGAACAAAAGAAATTAAGTTGACTATCTCAATGCTTAATTGTTATGACACAATTGCAGACCGAATCATACAAGTTTTAAATACTTATATTTCTGATAAGCCAAAATTAATTATTGATAAAAATCCACCACGGGATTATGGAATTGATTTGTAATTTTTTATTGTAAGGATAATATCATTTCAAAACCATTTTAAGAAATTAGATTCTCAAATTCATCAATAACAAGTCAGCAGTAAATGAGCTGCATGTCACTTATAAAATCTCGCCGGAATAAATCGCCCAAACTGATTTTGCATGTTCCAAAAATCCTTCGGGAGCGGAATTAAATTCTTTGCTAACTTCATAAGTTCCTCCTTCGCCAAATACTTCTGAGAAACCTTCGAGCGCGTATTCTTTACCGTTTTCGAGCATCAATAATAACTGATCACTCGGACTAACATCACTAGTACAGGTTTTACGACACATAAATGTTACTTCTGCAATGTCATTCTTGTTGAGATCAGTTAATCCGAATGATTCAATAATATGCGACATAATCAAATCAAATTCGCAATTCTTAATAGCATAGGAAATTGTTGAAATTCGACGAAAATGATCCTTGTCATTCCCTACATAATGATAAGCAAACAAAGATTGACTTGATGTTGGCCAATCACCTGCTTCATTATTAAACGTTGAATCTTCCTGCTTTTCTGAAACAGTTCGGATAAAATAATTTTTTCCATTCAAATCCTGCCAGCTCTGAACATCAAAAACTTCGCCTTCATATTTACATTCTATTGGCAAATCATGAGGTTCAACAAAAACCGGATTAAGGTCAACCACAGGCTCTACCTTTGTTGAATCGCTATCGGCTGATTCAGAATTCCCGGTGCCGCATGAGTATATAAATACAAGACCCAATATTAAAAGAAGATTAGTTTTCATAGAATAGATTTTGAACTGAATCAAATTTAAGATTATTATCTAACTTTAATCGAATCAAATTTGTACACATGTCAAAACCATTTTACCAGATTAGTACGGAGGAAGAATATGATAAAGAATATTCATCGTCAATTAATAAACCCGAAGAATTCTGGAGCAAAATAGCTGAAACTTTTCGCTGGAAAAAAAAATGGACCAATGTTCTTGAATGGAATTTTGCTGAGCCAAAAATCAAGTGGTTCATAAACGGAAAATTAAATATCACAGAAAATTGCATAGATCGTCATCTCGCAGAAAAAGGAAATAAAATTGCGTTGATCTGGGAACCGAATGAACCTTCGCAAGAAGTAAGAAAATATACTTATTCCGAATTGCACAAAGAAGTAAATCGCTTTGCAAATGTTCTGAAAAAAAATAAAATTAAAAAAGGCGATCGTGTTTGTATTTATCTTCCGATGATTCCTGAAGCTGTTTTTGCGATGTTAGCTTGCGCGCGAATCGGTGCCATTCATTCGGTTGTATTTGCAGGGTTTTCAGCAAAAGCCCTTGCCGACAGAATTGAAGACGCAACTGCAAAAATGGTCATTACATCTGACGGACTTTTACGCGGCGATAAAAAATTATTGCTGCGAAATATTGTCGCAGAAGCCATACAAAATTGTAAATCTGTCGAAACTGTTTTAACTATAAAACATACAGGAGATCCGGTACAAACAAATCATCTCGACAAATGGTATCACGAAGAAATTAAATCTGTTTCTGACGAATTTGTTGCCGCTGAAATGGATAGTGAAGATGAATTATTTATTCTCTATACATCAGGATCTACGGGAAAACCAAAAGGTGTTGTTCATTCTTGCGGCGGTTATATGGTTTATGAAGATTATAGTTTTCGCAATGTTTTTCAATATGAAGACAATGATATTTTTTGGTGCACGGCAGATGTTGGCTGGGTGACCGGTCATTCATATATTGTTTATGGTCCTTTGCTGGCGGGTGCAACCTGCGTGATTTTTGAAGGAATTCCAAATTATCCAGACGCCAGTCGATTTTGGCAAGTGATTGAAAAACATAAAGTCAACCAATTTTATACTGCGCCAACAGCTATCCGTGCATTGATGGTGAATGGTTCTGAAATTCCGGATCGTTTTAAAATGAATTCGCTGAAAATAATCGGGTCAGTTGGCGAACCAATAAATTTAGAAGCATGGCAATGGTATTCAGATCATGTTGGAAAAGGAAATTGCCCGGTTGTTGATACATGGTGGCAAACTGAAACAGGTGGAATCTTGATTTCAAATCTTGGAAAAATCGGTGAACACAAACCAACATTTGCAGGTAAACCGTTGCCCGGAATTCAACCTGTTTTGTTATCTCCCGAAGGGAAAGAAATTAATGAAAAAAATGCGGAAGGATTACTGGCAATAAAATTTCCGTGGCCGTCAATGATCCGCACTACTTATGGCGATCACGAACGTTGCAGGCAAACTTATTTTTCTGCTTACAAAGGATATTATTTTACCGGTGATGGTGCCAGGCGAGATGAAAAGGGAATGTATCGGATTATTGGGCGCGTTGATGATGTGATAAATGTTTCGGGTCACAGATTAGGAACTGCAGAAATTGAAAATGCGATTAACGAACACGAATCAGTAATAGAATCGGCTGTTGTGGGTTATCCTCACGATATTAAAGGACAAGGGATTTATGCGTTTATAATTTGTCCTCAAATTCCGGCCGACCAGGAAAAAGCAAGAAAAGAAATAAATTTTATTGTAGAATCCATTATCGGAAAAATTGCGCGACCGGATAAAATTCAATTCGTAACCGGTTTACCAAAAACGCGTTCAGGAAAAATTATGAGAAGACTTTTAAGAAAAATTGCCGAAGGAAATTCTACTGATTTTGGAGATGTTTCTACACTTCTTGATCCGACAATTGTTGAAAGTATTTTAAAAGGAAAAGTTTGAAATATTAATAGCGTGATGGAACGCAGATGACGCGGATAGCTTAAGAATTTTGCTGATTTGATTTTCGTAAAGTGGAAGTCTGACCAATTTTTTATAACTAAAATCTTATTTTAATCATAAGCAATCAGCGTCATCCGCGTTCTATAAAACAATGGATTTTCCGAATCTATTCTTCCGGCTTCATTAAAATATAATCCAGAAATTCTTGTTTAACTGAAGCTTCCTTAAATCTACCTCCAAATTCACTAGTCACGGTGCTGCTCTGAATGTCACGAATTCCGCGTGAATTTACACAAAGATGTTTGGCATCAATTACGCAAGCAACATCATCTGTACCTAAATATTTTTGAAGATGTTTTACAACCTGCATTGTCATTCGTTCCTGAACCTGCGGTCGTTTGGCATAATAATCCACGATACGATTCATTTTAGACAAACCAATAACATGACCCTTTGAGAAATAAGCCACATGGGCTTTTCCGACAATCGGTAAGAAGTGATGCTCACAAGTTGAATAAACCGTAATGTCTTTTTCAACCAACATTTCAGTATAATTATAATTGTTGATGAAATCTGACGAAGTCGGCGCTATTTTTGGATTTAATCCACCAAAAATTTCTTTTACGTACATTTTGGCAACCCGTTTTGGCGTGCCTTTCAGACTGTCATCAGTAAGATCCAAACCAAGCGCATGCATGATTTCACCAAACTTCTTTTCTATTATCACAATTTTTTGTTCGTCAGACAGATCAAACGCATCTTCGCGCATAGGTGTATCACCTGCGGCTGAAAAATGTCGTTCATCCTTTTCATCGTGTTCATGTAGATCTTTGTCCATTACGGGCTTCATATAGTTTCACCACCTCGTGGCAATTTTGGCAAAGTTACTAAGATAAATTTGTATTATTAATAACGCATCTAAATAAAGCAGGTAAGTACTTTAATGAAAGATATCTTTATTTCAGACTCAAAATGAACGAAATTATTACATTTGCGATTCAAAACAGAAACCTGTGGCTAAGAAATTAAGCGATCATAAAGAAAAACTTCACGCAGCTTGTCTTGCTTATGCAAATAAGCGAATTAAGACTGCTACTGAGGCTTATGAGATGGCCCAGGCCTCTGCAAACGAAGAATCAAAGAATACTTCAAGCGACGATGATAACAGCAAAGCAATGCTGCAAATTGAAGCTGAGCATCAGGCCAAACACATGGCCGAAGCGAGAAAATTGAAAGAAGAAATGCTTCGGATCGAAGTTTCTGCTAAAACTACTCAAGTTGGTCCCGGAAGTATTGTAAAGACTAACAATGGCAATTATTACATCGGAATCAGCGCAGGCAAAATAGAAATCGATAAAACTTCTTATTTCGCTATTTCTATTGCAACTCCGATTGGAATGATCCTGAAAGGTTTGAAAAAAGGTGATAAGGCAAAATTCAACGATAAAACCATTGAAATTCTTGATCTCGCTTAATTAATTTTTTGTCATTTTAATTAACATCAGTCTTCTTGAAAAATTCATCCGATTTAAAAATTCAATTGTATCAATTTTGTGTTGATTACATTGAAAAAAGAATTCGAACTTCACAAGACGCAATCAAATCTTCGCAGGCAAGTGCTAATGATGAATCAAAAAGTACTGCCGGTGATAAACATGATACGGCAAAAGCGATGATGCATATTGAAGTTGAGCAGTATTCAAAACAATTAGCGGAAGCGCAAAAAATAAAAGAAGAACTTTCAAGAGTTAATATTTCAAAAGTAAACTCTACAGTGATGCTGGGAAGTTTAGTAGAAACAAACAGAGGAACTTATTTTATTTCCATC
>Ga0102851_10001212_pt1 | contig 14463 bp, 13 predicted proteins | sample Mud3Dept3metaG_FD_79558 | JGI IMG/M metagenome (GOLD analysis project Ga0102851, IMG submission 79558) | Freshwater wetland microbial communities from Ohio, USA, analyzing the effect of biotic and abiotic controls - Mud 3 Core 4 Depth 3... | ecosystem: Environmental > Aquatic > Freshwater >... | reverse complement strand
GCGGCTGGCCGACACCCATGATTATGCGGATGCTGACTACTTTGTGGTCATGGACGAGGATGACAGATCATCTTTTTCCAGCACCTATGCTGACGATGAGCCGATAGAGCCAAGCAACTGATAACATGTCATACCGTATCCTTATAATAGAAGATGAAGAGACGCTCAGAGAGTCGCTGAAGCGTGTTCTCCTGAAAGAGGGGTACGAGGTGCATGCCGTGGAAAGCGCTGAGGCAGCATTACCGATTATTGCAGAAAAATGGTGCGACCTTATTGTCGCTGACATAATCCTGCCCGGTCAAAGCGGACTGGAATGCCTGAAAAAATGCCGGCAGACGAACCCTGATCTGATCGTGATCATCATGACGGCGTATGCGACGATCGAATCTGCTGTCGAGGCGATGAGGGCAGGCGCGCATGAATACATCGTAAAACCTGTTGTCCATGGAGACCTTAAGGCCGTCATTAAGAAAGCCCTTTCCAGCAAAACGGGCAGGAATGGATAAAAAATGCATATCGATCATTACAGCTTCGGCAGGATTATCATTGACGGGAAGACCTATGCCTCAGATGTGATCATCTACCCTGACAGGGTTGATGCCTCATGGTGGAGGAAGGAGGGACACTATCTCCAGAAATCGGATCTTGCAGGGATTATCGCCGCAAATCCTGATCTGCTTATTGTGGGAACCGGAGCGCACGGCGTCATGACCGTCCCTGAAAGTACCGTCACCTTTCTCGAATCACATAATATCAGTGTGCTCATCGAAAAAACCGAGAAGGCTGTAACGTATTTCAACACACAGTCGCAAGGGAAAAAAGTTGTCGCTGCCCTTCACCTCACCTGTTAAACGGCTGTTATTTGTGGGAAATCTTTGTGCTGCCACCTGCCAGCTGTTTACGCTTGCGGACAGACAGTGACACCCCCCCCTGAGTAGAAAACTCTTGCCAGCAAAGTTCGGGACATCTTGCGCGCATATTCGCTGGCGTTTTCATCATGTTCAAGCTTATCCCCTGAGAATGTTTCGGCAACGTATTCGAACAGGGACGGCCTCGTCCGCCGAGCCCAGAACCCAGCTTTGGTGACACTACCGGAAGAAAACTGTTTCCACCCGAGAAACTGCCACCGAGAAATGCGCTATCGCTGTCCGCTTGACTGATAACACAAGAGTCAGGCCCCACCCCGGCGGCTGATATTGCATTCGTGGGCGGCATTCATTAATATTGCACATCACAGGAAGCTCAGGGCCGCAGCATCCCTTCCGCTCTTCCTGCTATGCCGTTTCTGTATTGTCCATGCGTTGTCGTGCCTGAAACAGGTCCACGCTTCAGCGGCAAGGGTTTAACCGAGACAATCAAACGACAGAACCCGTTTGAAACGTGCTATAATCTGCTCATTCGTATCTGTGCATTGTCAGATTGCATGCGTTCTGATGTAAAAATCAGCAGCTTCACCCGCGGTTCATAATTGCACCGCATGTGGGTTGCACCGTCTGAACATTCTTCTTCATGAGAATTCTCTTTGCTCTGAGGAAAAACGGCCTTAATTGCCGCAACGTCGCATGATACTATTGAACCGGGGAACTGGTAAGACTGAAGACGAAAATGTATCACTGGGAAATGTAAAGACTTGAGTACGTGCCCGTTTTGCTCTATCCCTGCAGAGGACATTCTTGATGAGAACGAATACGCTCTTGCGGCAGGGGATAGATGCCCCGTGAGCGAGGGACATACCCTCATCATTACCAAACGGCACGTGGATAACTATTTCAAGCTTTCGATAGAAGAAAAAATTGGAACAGCCGCTCTTCTCGAAAGGGTGAAGAACGCGATCGACACGCAACTGAATCCTGACGGATATAACATCGGCATGAATATCGGAGAAGCTGCTGGCCAGAAAATATTTCATGTGCATATACATCTCATCCCCAGAATGAAGGGGGAGATTGTCAATGGAGATCGCGCAGTCAAGGGCGTCATACGAAACAAAATAAGCTATTAAAGCATGACGGCCGTGATCGTCAAGGAAATGCGTGAAACGGGAGCAGGTCTTCATGTTCTGCCTTCTTTCTTCATCACTGCTGCCCTCTGAAAACTGGAAACTATGTCCATATCTCCCTGGAGCCTTAAGGAGTTTTGATTTGACAAAAACCCGGTATTACCCTATATTGGGACTATAGGTCTGTATAACCCCTGTGTTGCATAAGCAATGAAATCCGTTTAGATGAAGATACAGATTTGGGAAACGAACCCGGCAAAGAACAGGAGGAAATCATGGATAAGATCCTGAGAATCGATGTGGGAGCCGAAGGCGGCCCGAAGGCGACAACAGTACCGGTTGGTGAATATGCGGGTCTTGGCGGCAGGGCGTTAACTTCAGCGATCATTTCGAAGGAAGTACCGCCGCTATGCCATCCTTTGGGGGGAGAGAACAAGCTGGTTATAGCCCCCGGACTCCTGAGCGGGACCGCAAGCGCCATGTCCGGGCGAATTTCTGTAGGCGGCAAGAGTCCGCTCACCGGCGGCATCAAGGAGGCAAACTCCGGCGGGCAGGCCTCCCAGGTGCTTGCCCGACTGGGCTACAGGGCAATTGTGCTCGAAGGAAAGCCTAAAGGCGATGACCTCTACAAGGTCTTTATCAACAAGGACGGGGTCAAAATCACCAAGGATAACATCCTCAAGATGCTCCTCAATTACGACCTGATCGCGAAGATGAAGGCTGAATACGGCGATAAGGCAGCGTGCATCTCGATCGGGCCTGCCGGCGAGATGCACATGGCCTCCGCAACAGTGGCATTTACCGATATGGAGCAGCGGCCTACCCGCCACGCCGGACGCGGCGGCCTGGGTGCGGTCATGGGCTCAAAAAATATCAAAGTAATTGTCCTTGACGATACCGGTATGCCGATGCGGTCTCCAAAGGACCCGGAAAAATTCAAGGATGCAAACAAGCGATTCGTTGAAGGCCTCAAGAGACATGCAGTCACCGGCCAGGGACTTCCGGCTTACGGCACGAACGTCCTGACCAACATCCTGAACGAGGTCGGAGGTTATCCGACATATAACTTTAAACAGGGCCGCTTTGACGGAGCCGCCAAGATCAGCGGCGAGACCCAGGCCGAAACCGAGAAGAAGCGCGGGGCGAATCCGACCCATGGCTGCCACCGCGGCTGTGTCATCCAGTGCTCCGGCACATATAATGACAAGGACGGCCACTTCCTCACCAAACAGCCTGAATACGAAACCGTCTGGGCCCATGGAGGCAATTGCGGCATCAGCGACCTGGACAAAATTGCGATGATGGATTTCCTGGATGACAATTACGGCATCGACACGATCGAAACGGGAGCAACCATAGCTGTTGCCATGGAGGCGGGCCTTGCCAAGTTCGGCGATGCCGATGCAGCGATCCAGATGATACATGAGATCGGTAAAGGCACGCACCTCGGCCGCATACTCGGCAGCGGCGCAGCGGCTACCGGCAAGGCCTATGGCATCGAGAGGGTGCCTGTGGTCAAGGGCCAAGCAATGCCTGCCTATGATCCCCGCGCTGTCCAGGGTATAGGGGTAACCTATGCCACAAGCCCTATGGGCGCAGACCACACCGCAGGATATGCGGTTGCCCAGAATGTCCTGAAGGTGGGTGGCGACGTAAACGCGCTCAAGCCCGAGGGACAGGTTGAGCTTTCGAGGAATCTCCAGATTGCGACCGCTGCGATCGACTCTACCGGAATGTGTCTTTTCATCGCCTTTGCGATACTTGATCAGCCCGACACCTTCCAGGCGCTTCTCGATCTGCTCAATTCCTTCTATGGTATGAATCTGACCGGCGACGGCGTGACCGAACTCGGGAAAAAGGTCCTTACGATGGAAAGGGACTTCAATGCACGGGCCGGCTTCACGCCTCAGCATGACCGGCTGCCAAGCTATTTCAAGTCCGAGAAGTTCGCTCCGCACAATGTCACCTTCGGGGTCACCGATGAAGATCTTGACAAGGTCTTCAACTGGTAACCAATCCCGATAGCCGTTCAAAAAAGGAGAGACTCCTGTCTCTCCTTTTTTGCGCTCTCAACAGTATGCGTGTGAACAACATATCCTTCTGCGCAGGGATATATACGGCATGGCAGAGAAGACTGATACGCGACTGAGCAGGGACAATGGCGCATCGTACCCCTACCTGGCGTTCGCCGTGGATGAGACCCTTGTTTCATGTTTCTATGCGCTGCTCCAGCAGGGGGTAATGGTCAGGTGCAGCACCGGCTGCAGCGTAGGTGCCTTTCTCCGGGAACAGATCAGGGTGCGCAATGAGACCATCGAAAAGATACAGTCCGTCATCCTTGATGGAAAACCGGTAGATGACCTTGAAACAGCCCGGATAAAGAACGGCTCAACGCTCGCACTCTCAGCGGCCATGCCCGGACTCGTTGGCGCAACACTCAGACGGGGAGGCACATATTCATCGTTTCGCAGCGCTATAACCTACCACGAAACAGAAGCAGCGTGTGAACCGGGAGAAGGGGTTGTGAAGATAAAAATCTTCAACCTCCTGATGTCAGGTCTGGGACGTGACCTTCTGAAAAGGGGTGTTATGGTATCTGCTGCCGATGCACGTAATTTTATTGCTGAACAGTCTTACGACTTCTGGCAGGGATGCAGGCGAATAACTCTTGACCGCGCTCCTATTGCCTTGGGGACCCTCAGGGAAGCTGCGTGGCTGTCAGGAAAGGACCAGGTTATTCTTTCGGTATCTTCGGATTAGCAGGAGCCTGAAGCTCACCCTACCCGCCGGCAATAGGGGGGAAAAGGGCGAGTTCGTCACCGTCTTTCAAGGGGTAATTTGCAGGCCGGTGCTCTCCGTTAACGATTTTAAGAAGAGCCATGTGGGGAAGATTCAGGAAATGTACGGCATCATCAACCGTAGCATCCTCAGGTAATTCAACGGTCTGTTCATCCGGACCGAATTTCCGCAATGATGCAAATAGTTTGATTTTGACGTTCATGCCACGATTATAGCAGACTTGCCGGAGTAGCAGGAATACTTTCGGCCTGCGGTCGCGGCCAGGAAAACGCCGTATGATTCGTATCATACTCCCCTGCGGCAGGGATGTTAGAATATACTCATGAAAGACAGAGGCTATCCTTCCAGGCTCTTTGTCGAGGTGACAACCAGGTGCAACCTCTCCTGCAGCATGTGCGTGAAACAAAACGACATCGGCGGAATCCCCGAAGGCATGATGTCGGCAGATACATTCGACGCCCTGACCCCTGTCTTTCCGCATCTTGATTCTCTTGTGCTCAACGGGATCGGCGAGTCTCTGCTCCATCCGCAATTAGCGTCATTCATCACGAGGGCAAAGGCTTTTCTTCCGGAGCATGCGTGGGTAGGATTTCAGTCGAATGGTATGGCGCTGACCGATGAGCGCGCAGCATCGCTTCTCGACGCCGGTCTCGACCGCATCTGCCTTTCCCTCGATACGGTTTCTGATGACAGTTTTCGCGCAATTCGGAGCGGTGGAGAGATGCGAGGGATCGTGGCAGCGTTTTCGAGCCTGAACAGGGCCAAAGCACAATACCGGAAACATGACCTCAAGATTGGAATCGAGTTCGTGCTGATGCGCAGTAACATCGCAGAACTTCCTGCAGCAATCCGCTGGGCAGCAAGAAAGGGCGCCAGCTTTGCCCTTGTTACCCAGCTCCTCCCGTACCATAACGGCCTCGTGGCGCAGACCGCCTACGACACCAACACCGCCGGCGCCATCTCCATTTACGATCGCTGGAAAGCAGCGGCACTCCGGGAGGGTGTAGACATACGGGGTTATTTTGATATTTTCATGAAATACGCAAAGACCGAGCAGGACCAGCGTGTCATCAGCTACATCGAGCTGATGAGAAGCGACGCGAATGCACAGGGCATAACCCTTCATCTGGAAAGACTGCTGCTGCGTGATGAGGAGTGGTTTGCCCATGCCGGCAGGATATTCGACGAGGCGCGCCGTGTTGCCTGGGAAGAAGAGATCGAACTGACGCTGCCGGAGATGGCGCCGAGAAACACCAGAAGGTGCGAGTTTGTCGAAGGGGATGGTGCATTCGTTGCGTGGAATGGCGACGTTCATCCCTGCTATTTCCTCTGGCACCGGTATGCGTGCTTCGTGGGTGGCATCGAAAAGCAGGTCAAGCCGTGGGTATTTGGCAATCTGAAGGACCGGAACATCATTGATATCTGGAATGATGAGGACTCCCGCTCTTTCAGGAAACGTGTGCTGGAATACGGGTTCCCCTTCTGCTTTGACTGCAGTTTCGCTCTCTGCGACTATGTCGGAGAAGCGGATTTTGAACATGATTGTTATCTCGAACTCGTACCCTGCGGCGCATGCCTCTGGTGTACCGGGCTGTTTCAGTGCCTCCAGTAAGCAGCCGTCGCTGACACCCATGGATATCCTCCCCGATACCATCAGTCTCCAAAGGCAGACACCCCATTACCGCTGCGAGCACCGGCACAATCGCAGCATGATAGAATAAAAAAAGCGTAAGGACATTCGAAAGGAGAAATCCGCATGCCAGACATACCGAGCGGAAACGAAGCAGCCGTGGCCAGAGACCGTTGCCTTGTTATTTCCCTTGTGTCCGTGGCATCCCATATGCGGACGAGCGACGGAGGGGAGATTCCCTTTGCCAGGGCAATTGTAACCATGCGCAATATCTGTGATGCAAAGGTGGTCAATGTTATACCCCACGCCAATATCGGCCAGGAGGGTGGAACGGTCCAGGACGTCACCAGTGCGTTCTCTCGCACTGCTATTGCGTCAATCCCTTCCGGGGGAAGCGTCAGTTGGGACGTATTCGACCAGCTTCTCCCTGCGCATCCCGGTACTGCAAGCAAGGTTCACATGTTTGGCTACCGGGCAGCCCTGAACTGGAGGTTCGATCTTGCCGCATATGCCGAATACCGTAATGCGTACTCTTCCCTTCCCCTGCAGACGCTTGTCTCACGATGGACGTTCCGTTGGAGCGTCACAAACACATCCACGGGAGAAGTAGGTCTTACCATTGATGCCCTATCGGCAGAATAATCCGTGTGTGTTGGGGATAAGCTGAGTGATCTCTTGCTAATCTTGCCAATTTTTGCTGTATGAAGTGACACAGAGACACCGAATCAGCCTTTTCTCCATAAAAAAGAGGGATGTTCTGAAAGGAACACCCCTCTTTCTCCCCGTCTGATATGCGGCACCCGCTCTCATTCTCGCTGCAAGCCTTTTGTCTCTTTTTCCTGCGGACACCGTGGCGGATTATCGGAAAAAGAAACCGTTCGGAACCTCTGCACCACCTCGCTCCGGAGCCTGACGTCTGAAATTTACAAAGTTAATGTGCGCTTGAGTGGGTCCCTATGTCATTGTCCGGACAACGTCGGTTTGGCTGCATGCTCTCTGGCCTGCGCACAGGTGTCGCGGCTTTTCTTTCATATAAACCGGAACGGAGGCAGCCCGCAGTGGGGCTGCCTCGTTCGTCACTTAATTGCTGCTCGGAACATTTCCCACCCGGACTTTGTATGCAGCCGGATGATCTGCGAGAGACGGTATGCTTTCCAACGACTCGCTTTTCTTTGGCGGCTTCGTGACAAGGGTCAGCAGAGCGCCAAAGAGCATAAGCCCCGCTGATATGAAATATCCGATATTATAGCTCCCGGTGAGGTCCGCGATTTTCCCCGCCATGATGGGACCGAAGACGCCTCCCACACCCCAGGCAGTAAACATGATGCCGTAATTGAGCCCGAGATTCTTCGTCCCCCAGAAGTCGGCTGTAGCGGACGGGAAGAGCGAGAGGCAGGCGCCGTAGCTCAGACCCACAACGGCAGAGCCAAGGATAAAGGTTCCGACAGTCGAGAATTCTGAAAAGAAGAACATGATTGCAGCCTGGCTTAGGAAGACGATCATTATCGTTCTGATCCTCCCGATCCGGTCGGATACGATCCCTGCAATGATTCGTCCGGCAGCATTGAAGACCGCGAGCAGGACCACGAAGAGAAATCCCGCTTTTATCATGTTTCCGGACTGGACCGAGACGATTTTTGCGAGATGGCCGATAATCATGAGCCCGGCCGTTGCCGCGCAGACATACTGGAACCATAACAGGTAGAATGTGGGCGTTTTTACCATCTCTCTCCATGCGAAATCTCCCCGGTCATTCCTGCTCCGGGCCTTGGGCTGCGAAGGGACAGTTATCTGGGCAGGGGGATTGACGATGAACTGAGCAATAAATACCGCGAATATAGCAAAGGTCGCACCCAAAATCCGGAATGCGTCGTCGATGCCGAAGTCAGTGATAAGAAATTTGCTGAACGGTGCGATGTATACCGGCGCAAGGCCGAATCCACTTACTACAATGCCGGTAATGAGACCTTTCTTCTCGGGGGGAAACCATTTCACCGCCGCGGGGGTGGCAGCGGAATAGCCGAGACCAAAACCCGTGCCTGCCAGGCATCCGAAGCCAATCACCGCAGGGAGAATATTGGTTGCGCTTGCAAAGCTGGCCAAAAAGAGACCAGCCGCTGTGAAAACGGCTCCCATGCTGGCCACCATCCGCGGGCCTATCCGGTCTTGCAGCCGTCCTGCAGGGACCATCATAAGTGCGAAACATGCAATTGCTACGGTGTAGGGAATCGAAGCTTCTGTTTTTGACCATCCGAATCCCCCTTTGTCCACCGCTTCGGTCAGCTGCTTGCTGAAGACACTCCATGCATAGAGAACGCCCAGTGCGAGATTAAGCCCCATCCCCGACAATGCCACCCACCAGCCTTTATTGCTGTTCATACCCCAGTCCTCCTTTGAAAGATTTTTATGCGGATCACGTATGATGTTCGGAAATGCAATAGGTGTGCCTGCAAAGCAAATACACACTTTTCCCATAAAATCAATATGTTCAAGGCGGAAGGCACACATGGAAATGGACAAGGAAAGATGGATATTTGCATTTGTGAAAGTCAAGCGCCGGTCTTTTCGAAAAAATGCGCTGGTTAAAGCCAATTGCGCCAAGTTGCAGATTTGAAAGAAAGTTGCAGAGATGCAAAAAAAGTCATGATGACGCGTGGCTGTCGGTTCTACTGCGGACTCACATGAATAAGTGAATGACCCGTTCTAAAACCGGGCGCATCAGTCAGGTGAAGAAGATACGGATACTCTTTGTAAACGTCAGCATGGCTAAGCCGAATCCTTCTTCAACTGGTATTTCTTGATCTTGCGATATAACGTAACAATGTTAATCCCCGCATGTTTTGCCGATTCATCTACGTTCCCCTTGTTTTTGCGGAGAAGAGATGTGAAATACTCCCTTTCGAAACGGCCAAGGGCTTCCTGGTAATCTCCCTCACCGCTCTCGCCTTCCGGATTTTGAGGCCCTCTGATAAACTGCATGACGGCTTCGCTGTTGATATGGCGTCCACCTGCGAGCGCAAGAGAGGCCTCTACCACATTAGCGAGTTCTCTTACATTGCCTGGCCAGTGATACCGCAGAAGAATTTCGATCGCATCAGGCGTAAAGCCCGCAAAATCCGTCCCGAATTTTTTATTGTGCAGCGTGATGAAATATTGGACGAGTATCGGGATGTCTACGGTCCGCTCTCTCAGTGGCGGAATCGGGATGGTAATTCCGTTCAGCCGGTAATAGAGGTCTTCCCGGAAAGAGCCCTCACTAATCGCCTTTCGCGGATCGGTGTTCGTAGCGGAAATCACTCTCACTTCTACCCTGATGGTCTTGCTGTCGCCAAGACGCCTGAATTCCTTTTCCTGCAGGAATCTCAGGAGCGCCTTCTGAACGTCAGAAGTCAGGTTGACGACTTCATCCAGAAAGAGAGTGCCTCCGTTTGCAAGCTCGATCAGTCCGGCCCTGTCCTCGGTCGCGCCGGTAAAGGCCCCCTTCCGGTAACCGAAAAGCTCGCTTTCAAGGAGTGACTGAGGGAGAGCCCCGCAGTTTATCGCCGTAAAGGCATGGTCCCTCCGTGGCGAGTTATAATGTATGGCCTGGGCGACCAGCTCCTTACCGGTCCCTGACTCACCGATGATCATGACTGGAAGGTCGCGCTGAGCCACTTTTTCGATTTTCTCAAGCACCTGCTTGATGCCTCCCGATATGCCGATGATATTTTCAAACCTGAATTTATTGAAGAGTTCCCGCTTCAGCTTCAGATTTTCCTCCAGAAGAGCGGTATTCCTCAATGCCTTCCTGATCCTGTAGAGAAACTCTTCGGCCTCGAATGGCTTCGTAATGAGATCGTCCGCGCCCTTGCGAAGCGCCTGAATCGAGACGTCCACGGTCGCGTGCGCGGTAATGATGATCACGGGCACGTTGGGGTCGATGCGTTTCACATGGTCGAGCACTTCTATACCGTCCATCCCCGGCATTTTGATGTCAGTTATGACGAGAGAGAATTGTTCGCATCCAAACTCCGCGACCGCACGGTAAGGGTCATTAAACACGATTACAATCTGACCGTCGTCGGAGAGAATGTCCGAAATGAGCCGGCTGAGCCCTTCGTCGTCTTCAACTATCATTATGGGTTTCGCGGCCGCCACATTCACTCCTTTTCTACCGGGAGCCGGATAGTAAATCTCGTTCCCTTTCCGGGTTCGCTCTCAACGCTGATCGTTCCCAGGTGCTGCTTCACGATCTGTTTTGCGATGGCAAGCCCGAGACCCGTGCCGTTCGGCTTCGTCGTAAAGAAGGGCTCGAATATCTTTTCCCGGAGCTCGTCCGGAATGCCGGGACCCGTATCCTCGAAGATAATAATCGCCTCTCCTTTTGGATCGAATTCGGTCCCGACCACGATCCGCCCTTCCCCTGCTATTGCATTCGCGGCATTCAGGATAAGATTTATCGCGACCTGATATATCTGGTCCTCATCGACCTTTACAAGGGGGAAATCGCCAGGAAAACGGGTGAGGATCTCGACGTGCCGGGTCTCCGGGAGATTTGAGGCGAATTGAACGATTTCCCCGAGTATCCCGTTAAGATCTTTTGATACGAGCTTCGGCGCGGGAACGCGCGCATAGCTCAAAAGTTCTTCCACAATCTTTTTGCACCGCCTGCTCTCGTTCTTGATGTCCTGCATGTACCGGTATATAGGCGCATCGGAAGGCGTCTTTCCTTCCAGATAAGACGCATAACCGAGTATCACTCCGAGTGGATTATTAAGCTCATGCGCAATCTTCGATGAAAGCACGCCCAGCGCTGCCATCTTCGTCTGCTGGTTCAGGGCCTTCTCCATTTCTTTGTTCCGTTCGATAATCTCTATCATCCTGTTGAAGCTCCCGGCCAATTCGCCGATTTCGTCATTTCCGGTGATCTGGATGCGCTTGTCGGTTCTGCCCCTCTTTACATTTCTCACAACTTCCATCATGCTTCTGATGGGGTCCGTCAACTTCGATGATAAGTAGAATACCAGGGGTACGGAAACGAATGTTGATACCAGCAGGATCAGGATCATGTTTCCGAAGATCTGACGTTTGATCAGATTCGCTTCCGCGTAAAACTCATTCTCATAGGAGCCTACGGCAACGATCCAGTCCCATGGCTCGAAATAGAGATACCGGACGATTTTCATCCTGGCCCCGCTTTCTCCCGGGTTTTTCCAGGGGTAGCGAATCCAACCGTCCTTTTTCGTGAGCATCTCCTTTATGAAATACTTCCCGTCCGAGTCTACCGAATCGGAGATGTTCACGCCCTCCTGCGCCGGGTGAATGGTGAGCGTTCCGCGACTGTCCAGGCAGTAAATATAACCCGTGTCGCCAACTTTCTTTTCCTTGATGATCTTCCTGATTTTTTCAAAAAACTTCCTCTTGAAGCCGACCTTTTCGTCCTCTCGATAAAGCCCGAAATGCTCGTTGTACGTGCTGAGCAGGTCGATCGTGAACCGGGTCATGTGGTCCAGGTCGGCCATGCTCGTATCGGTAATGCCACGGTATGCCTGCCGCGTCGCGACGTACCCTATTATATTTCCGACGGCTATGATCGGTATTACCACGAGCGGGAGGACGAGGAGCAGGATTTTCCATTTTATCTTAAGATTCTTCATAACGCTCGGGGACATGCGATGAATGAGCGCGAAATAAAAACGCATCGGCTTCTCCATGCATTTATGTTCAGCATCAGATCATTCATTTGCAAAAAATATGTCACATAGAGCAACTGTTCAAAAGAAATAATTTGCGCTGTTTATACATCCATGCTTTCTGCAAGCTCTCCCCGATTGTAGCCTTTGATCTTGGCCCGACAGAGGGTTGATCCGCACACCTCCCGCTCAGCACAGAAATGGGATCGGCTTTCCCATATCCTGCAGGTTTATCATATTTGCTGAACTCTCCTCGCCACTCTACGCCAAGTGTAATAATTTCCGCTTGCACGTTACAGAATTCTGACGACCATTTTTCGTGTTTGTTGCAGAAGAATCGAACAACGGTTGAGGTAAGGCGCAGGGCCAATCAGCCATTGCACAAAACCCCCTGTTTCTGCTTCTTGACGATTTAACACTCTTTATTATCCGCTTTTGTTCGTATTGAGCGATTTTGAATGATGAGCCATTCAGGTTTATAGCTACCGGCACCGTTGGAAAAGGAACCCTGATCAAGATATGCACCTTCTCGTTTTTCAACGGTAAAGTTCTGAGGATCGGGTTTGCAAAACCATGGATTGTACATGCAGGAGACATCGAAATTGTCTGTATTGCTCCCCATTTTGACACTGGCTTTGACGCCTTGATTCTTGGGCAAATCCCAATCGGTCCCGAATACTGGCTTGTCATCAATGAGACACGCACCGGACCAGGCGAGAATTTGACATCGCTTAATTTTATGTTTCTTCGCTTCAAATGGTGCGATAGTCACGTGTAATGATATTTCGTCTCCAGGAGGTGCCGTGCATGTATTTGGATCTGATGATTTTGCCCTTTCGGCACAGACGGGTGAGATCGAAACGAAAAGAAGAGTAATCAGGGACATTATTAATATGCCTTTCATTATTTTCTTTACGGGTCCAACAATTACTATGCCCTGTGGGTTTTCTCCGGTTTCACAGCCGAATATTAGCACATATCGAATGTCTCAGTAATGATTATTTCTTATTCGTACTCCACACAATTAAAGCATGCCGTCACGGCCTCACCTTCAGGAAGGAACCTTTCTTTTGATCCTTCCCGCTCCCCTTTGCTACATGGTGTCAAGTAGCTTGTGATACTCCATTATCTTTCGTATGGATTCCAGAGTTAATTGAAACAATATCCAACTTAGCGCAAGGATCACGATTGTGAGTCCGATCTTCCAAGCGCGCCTCGTATTGGGGCGCCACCAGATAAGCGGCAACGCCAGAGGTCCCACACTACAGACTGCGATGATAATAAAAGATTTTCGGAAATACCATTTGTTCGTGGCTTCCCTATTTTGCAGGCAGGAGGACGCATCGAGAAACTCACCGCAGTGTTTACACTTTATTGCTGTGTCTTGAATATCTTCAGCACAATAAGGACACTTCTTCATAATTCATTTCCTTTGGTAGAACTCAGCGGATGACCTGCGCACCTCGTCGCGCTGCTCAATCGCACTGTCCGGGACGACTCTCTTTTCCTTTGGCGTCAATCATTGGATGTCTCGGTCGCCGCGTTCGGGATCATATCTGTCACACAATTACCGTTTATACCCTTCACCATTTTAGCAGAGAGGGCGGCTAAATGTTTCAGGAAGAAAGGTTATGAAGGCATGCCAGAGACAAGTTCTCGCTGGAGGCATGGCCATCAGTGAATAATTTCTCTGTTTATGCCTGCAGTTAGGTCTGATATACTATGAGAAATTTACCGTACGAGAGGGAGGATCAGTACTATGACAAAAGCAATGACGAAGTCGCAGATTGTGGAGCATCTGGCAAAGGAGGCGGATATTAAGAAGGTACAGGCTGCCTTGATTCTTGATGAGTTAGCAAAGCTGGCTTGCAAGGAAGCAAAAAACTCATTCACTGTGCCGGGCCTTGGCAAAATTGTTCTTGTCCAGCGCAAAGCTCGTGTAGGACGCAATCCGCAGACCGGTGCTGCGATAAAGATACCGGCCAAGAAGGTGGTCAAGTTTAGAGTGGCCAAGGCCGCTAAGGACGCAATTCTGGGGAAGAAGTAAGCTTCATAAAACAGGTTATGTGAATCCTGACGATCCGTATGATCTGAATCGGTTCCTGAGCGCTCAGGAAAGCGTATATGAAAGAGCGCTCGCTGAGCTTAAGGGCGGTCAGAAGCGAACGCACTGGATGTGGTTTATATTTCCGCAGATAGATGGATTGGGGTACAGTCCAACGGCGAAGCGTTACGCTATCAAGAGCAGAGAAGAAGCCCGGCAGTATCTGAACCATCCTGTTCTGGGGAAAAGGCTGTTGGAATGCACGGAAGCGGTGGTCGCGCTCAGGGGCGGATCGGTTTCAGAAATCTTTGGTTATCCT
>Ga0102851_10001209_pt1 | contig 14475 bp, 10 predicted proteins | sample Mud3Dept3metaG_FD_79558 | JGI IMG/M metagenome (GOLD analysis project Ga0102851, IMG submission 79558) | Freshwater wetland microbial communities from Ohio, USA, analyzing the effect of biotic and abiotic controls - Mud 3 Core 4 Depth 3... | ecosystem: Environmental > Aquatic > Freshwater >... | reverse complement strand
TCTGATGGTCCTTGTGGATACCAGCGTGATCGCCAAATCCCCGGTCAGGCTGCTGGTAGCCGGTATGGGAGACGCCCTTGCGACCTATTTCGAGGCTGACATGTGTTACAGAACATCGAGCCCTCCGACCTCGACCCGCGCCCTGAGCACGAGGACGGCGCGCGCCCTGGCCAGGCTCTGTTTCGACATACTCATGGAGTATGGCGTACAGGCCAGGACAGAAGCTGAATCGGGCGTTCCGGGGCCAGGACTGGAAGCGGTGACTGAGGCGAATGTTCTTTTGAGCGGGCTTGGCTTTCAGAGTGGCGGCTTGTCGGCAGCGCACGCGGTGGGGAATGCATTCGAGCATGTGTCTCAAGCGTTTGCGCAGCGCAGGTACCACGGTGAAACAGTGGCATTCGGCACGCTGGTGCAACTTATGCTTGAATCGAGAGAACCTGTTTTTCTCGACAGGATATTTGGTTTCTGCAAGGCGGTGGGCCTGCCCATCACGTTTGAGGAGTTGACCCTCAGGAACGTTAGCGATGCGACGCTCTACACCGTGGCTGATGTCGCGTCCAGGGACATACAGATGCGATCGATGGCTGGGGCGAGCAGGGTACCAGATGAGCAAGGACGGTTTCTTGATCACCGGGCAATCTTCGACGCACTGAAAGCAGCTGACGCGTATGGTCGGGCATTTGTCGCGCGGTGAACAGAGGGAGATGCAGAATATACACCTTCCCGAGGGGAGAAGAGATAAGGTGGAAGAGGGAATGAAGGTTAGGCACAAAGAGGGAATTTGTTTCAAACCAACGTAAAAGGAGGAGGTGTCGGATGAAAGGAAAAGCGGTCTGTATCGGTTTGGTTGTGGGCTTACTCTGTTTCTGCATGTCGGTCCCGTGCAGCGCCCAGCAGAAAGGTAAAGTGATTGAACTATCGTACAGCAGTCACTTTCCTGCAAACTACGGCATGGAGATCTGTTCCATGAAATGGGCGGAGGAGATCGAGAAGAAGACGAACGGCAAGGTGAAGATCACCTTCTACCACTCAGGCACTCTTACCCCGCCCAATGCGATTTATGAGGGCGTTGTAAAGGGCATCTCAGACATCGGACATTCGGTCTTCTCTTACACCCGCGGCAGATTCCCCCTCATGGAGGTGGTAGATCTGCCCGGATATCCGGTGACTGCGGTCATTCCCTCCCTGGTTGCCCGCGACATGGCTGAGAAGTTCAAACCGAAAGAACTGAGCGATGTCCAGATCCTCTATCTCCACACCCATATTCCGGGCGGTTTTTTCTGGGTATCGAAGCAGGTCACCAAGCTTGAAGAAGTGAAGGGCATGAGGATCCGGGCTGCCGGCATGGCCGCGAGAATGGTGGAGCTCCTGGGCGGAGTCCCGGTTTCGATGCCGAAGGCTGATCAGTACGATGCCATGCAGAAGGGTGTCGTGGACGGAACCGTCGGAGGTCCCAATGAACTGATAGGCTGGAAAGTCGCCGAAGTCTCCAAGGCCAGCACCTGGGTTCCCAGGGCGGGGTATGTGAACGCCATGTTCGTCGTCATGAATAAGAAGAAGTGGGCCTCTCTGCCGCCCGACGTACAGAAGGTCTTTACCGAGGTGAGCAAACCCTGGACCGAGGTCAGCGGAAAGGAATGGGATGTCATGGACAGTGACGGTGTCGCATTCGGCAAGAAGACAAAGCACGCGTTCTATGTCACGCCGCAGGAGGAGGCGGCCCGGTGGGTGAAAGCGTTACAGCCCATGCAGGAGGAGTATATAAAAGCCGCGGAAGCAAAAGGCCTGCCCGGCAGGGAGGCCGTGAAGTACCGGCAGGAGTTGATTGAGAAATACACCAAGCTGTATCCTCCAATAAAACTTGAGTAGGCATGCGCACACTCCGGGGGCTGCTGGATCGCGAGGTCCCCGGAGGCGTACCTCACGGAGGATGTCAGAAGCCGCAGGGTGTGGTTCGAGAGAGGCCGCTTTTGCTGAACGACGTGGAGAGGGGTTGACGAAATGAAGGCATATCTGAGATTTGTGGAGCGACTTAGCAAAGTAATGAACGTGATTGCCGGAATCGCACTCACCTTTATGATGTTGCTCACAGTGGTTGACGTGATACTGCGTCGCCTGGGGAGGGCGATCCCGGGCACCTATGAGCTGGTCGCTTTCTCCGGAGTCATTGTCATCGGGTTCGCGCTTGCTTACACGACGTTGGTCAGGGCGCACGTGTTCGTTGATATGGTTACAGAGAAGCTAAAAGTGCGTACGAGGAAGATTGTCCTCGTCTTTACGAAGGTGGTGGGGACAGCCTTCTTCATCATGCTTGGCATCAACCTTATCAAAGATGGATTTAACCTCATCCAGACCGGGGAACTTTCGCCGACCCTCCAGTTCCCTTTCTATCCCATCGCCTTTGGTTTAGCGGTCTGCTCGTTTGTGGAGTGCCTGGTGCTGCTCAGCGACATACCCAAGATCATTGGAGGCGAATATGAATGAGGTGATGATCGGCATTGCGGGACTCCTGCTTCTGGTTGGTCTTGCCCTCACGGGTATGGAACTCGGCATTGCCATGGCGGTGGTAGGATTTCTCGGTTTCGGATACATCAGGGATTTTGACGCGGCGTATGGGGTCGCCTCCAGCGATTTTTTCGAGACCTTTTCCTCATATGGTCTAACGGTGATCCCGCTCTTCATCCTCATGGGGCAGATCGCCTTCAATGCGGGCATAGCGAGGAAACTCTACGGAATGGCGCACCGGTTCGTGGGCCACGTTCCCGGAGGCCTCGGCATCGCAACCGTGGTCGGTGCGACGATATTCAAGGCCGTCTGCGGTTCAGGACCGGCAACCGTTGCGACATTCGCAAGCGTGGCAGTCCCTGAGATGGAGCATTACAAGTACAGCAAGGTTCTGTCTACGGGAACCGTGGCCACCGTGGGGACTCTGGGCTGTCTGATCCCACCCAGTGTCTTTCTGATCATATTCGGTTTAATCACCCAGCAGTCGATCGGACAACTCTTTCTTGCGGGGTTGTTTCCGGGCCTTATTCTCGCCCTGTTCTTTGTGTGTATCATTCTCGGGTGGGCGAGGATCAATCCATCGATCGGACCGAAAGGTGAAAGATATTCCTGGAGCGACAGGTTGCGCTCCCTTCCGGAAGTGATCGGGCCGCTCATCATCTTCATAGTGGTGATCGGTGGGCTTATGTCAGGCTTCTTTACCCCTACGGAGGCAGGAAGCGTTGGAACATTTGCGGTGCTTCTGCTTGTACTGATAAAGAGGGACCTTGCGTTGAAGGGCTACATAAGAGCAGTCGCGGAGTCTTTGCGGACGGCCTGCATGGTGCTCCTTCTCATCGCCGGGTCTACGGTGATGGGCCATTTTCTGGCGGTGACAAAGATCCCCATGATGGCAGCGGACTGGATCTCAGGCCTTCCGCTCAACCGGTACCTGGTGATGATCCTCATCATTCTCATCTTCGAGGCGGGTGGGAGCTTCATCGATGACCTCGCATTCATAGTGCTCGCGACACCGATCTTCTATCCTGCGGTTATAAAGCTCGGTTTTGATCCGATCTGGTTTGGCATCGTGATGGGCATCACGCTGGGAATCGGTGGCATCATTCCACCCGTGGCCATGAATGTATTCGTCGTCAAGAACATTACAAAGGTCCCATTCAATACGATATACAAGGGCGTATACCCGTTCCTGATCGCGATGCTCGTTGGTCTGGCCCTCCTGTTTGCATTCCCGGAGATTGCCCTGTGGCTGCCCAGGGCGTACGGTGTCGGAAAATGAGCGTGTGGCGATTGTAGTCATCAGAGAGGAGAACCACCATGCAGGGCAAAAAGGTTGAGATGATGTTCCGGAAACCGGTACCACCTGTCGAGGGTGGCTACCCTGGGTTCAACCCCCGCATCGAGAAGACCAAGGGATTGATCATTGAGCGTGACGTCGCGGTTGCGATGCGTGATGGTGTCAAAATATATGTCGACATCTTTCGTCCGGAGAAAGAGGGGAACTACCCCGTTCTGATCAACTGGGGCCCCTATGGTAAGTTCGGCCGCATAAAGCACGATTTGAGAGGCAACTGCGGCATTACGGACAACGAGTTCAATGAGTATACTGCCTTCGAAGCGGGCGACCCGGTCTATTGGTGCCGGAACGGTTATACCCTGGTCAATCCTGATCCGCGTGGTGCATGGCATTCCGAAGGGGATCTCACCTACATGAGCGAACAGGAAGCGCAAGATTGTTATGACCTGATCGAATGGGCGGGAACGCGTGACTGGAGTAATGGCAAGGTCGGCATGCAGGGGGTCTCGTACCTGGCGTGGAGCCAGTGGAGAGTAGCAGCCCTTAACCCGCCGCATCTGGCGGCAATCAATCCATGGGAGGGAGTGAGCGACTTCTACCGGGAGCTGGCTTACCACGGGGGTATCCCGGAGACCCACTTCCGTTCATTGTTCCAGAGCAATATAAGCTTCTCGACCACTCGGGTAGAAAACTACGAGGAAATGGCACGGCAGCATACCCTGTTCGATGAGTATTGGGCAAGCAAGAATGCGGACCTCTCAAAGATAAGGGTGCCGGCATTTGTCGTTGCGAGCTGGACGGATCAGGGACTCCATCTGCGCGGGACCCTGGAAGGTTTCAAGAAGATGAGCTCCGCGGACAGATGGCTCCTCGTCCATGGGAGAAAGAAGTGGTGGCATTTCTACCAGAAAGAGCATGTGGAGAAACAGCGGCAGTTTTTCAACAGGTTCCTGAAGGGTATCGACAACCACGTTAAGGACTGGCCCAGGGTCACACTGGAGATCAGGGAAAGAATTTATGTTGGAAGCTCAAGGACCGAACGGGAATGGCCGATAGCCCGCACCCGGTACAAGAAATTATTCCTTAACGCGAAAAGCGGGAATTTGACCGCATCCCTGCCGAATAAACCGGCACACGTTCGGTACAACGTGAGCGACATGGCCGACAAGACAGAGAATGCGAAATTTGAATTCGAGTTTGATAAGAGGACTGAACTAACGGGTCACATGAAGCTGAAGCTCTGGGTACAGGCGGACGGAAGCGATGACATGGACCTGTTTGTGGCGATAGAAAAAATCGATCGTGCCGGCTACCTGGTTCCGTTCGCGTTCTTCGGTAACCATGATGACGGGCCCGTCGCCCTTGGGTGGCTCCGGGTTTCGCACCGGGAACTGGACAAAGATAAATCAACACCCTACCAGCCCGTACATAAACATGAAAAAGAAATGACGCTCAAGGCCGGTGAAATCGTCCCGGTTGAAATTGAGATCTGGCCTTCAGGCACGTTATTCGAGCGGGGCGAGAAATTGCGGGTCGTGGTGCAGGGAAGTGATATCTATGCATACCCTGAAGAGCGACACACGAATCAGCATACGGACACTGTCAACCGCGGTGCACATGTGATTTATGCCGGAGGCAAGTACGATTCTCATCTCCTCGTGCCGGTCATTCCCCCTATTTGACCATCCGCCGACTACCGGTTGTTCTGCCCGAGTCATTGCAGGTCAGCGGAACGCCTAACTTTTTCAGTAAGCCTCCTCGCCGTGGAGGTCCTCAGGCTTTACCTTGTGCCGGAAGTACACATATACCCAGCCCTGGTAAATGATGACGATCGGGACAAAGATGAGTGCCACGACCAGCATGATTTGCAGCGTGAACGGGCTGGAAGCGGAATTGAATACCGTGAGACTGTAAGCTGGATTGACCGTGGAGATAAGCATGTTCGGGTAGAGCCCCACGACACCGAACAGCGTGGCAAAGACGATCGTCAGAGAGGACGCGAACCACGCCTTCCAGTAATCCTTTCTCGCCAGGCACGCCCTCACGAGCAGCAACGCAAGGACCGCGATGAGCGGCACCAGAAAGAGGGCAGGCATAACCGTGTAGTTGTAATAGAGACTTGTTTCGGACCACGAGAATACGAGGAAGACTACGGCGAAGGCAACGAGTGGTACCCACAGCTTCTTGGCCATTCGCGCGGCCCTTTGCTGCAAGGCCCCGTCCGATTTTACCGCCAGCCAGATGGCCCCGTGCACAAGAAAAAGGAAGAGAAAGAGTAGCCCGCCAAGAAGACCATACGGGTTAAGGAGCGTGAATAAGTCCCCCTGGTAGATGCCTTCCGCATCCAGAGGGATGCCCCGGAAGATGTTGGCAAAGGCAACGCCAAGAAGAAGGGCAGGGAGAAAGCTGCCCACGGTCATGCACGCATCCCACAACGACCTCCACCGCTTACCCTCAAGCTTGCCTCTCAACTCGAAGGCTGCACCGCGTAGTATGAGACCAAAGAGGAGGAGCATGAGAGGCGTGTAGAAAGAGCTGAAGAGCACGGCGTACGTCGCGGGAAACGCTGCAAACGTGACGCCGCCGGCGGTGATCAACCAGACCTCGTTGCCGTCCCAGAACGGACCCATCGCATTATAGATGATACGCCGGTCCGTGTCGCTTTTTCCAAGGAAGGGAAGGAGCGTACCCAGCCCGAGGTCAAACCCGTCAAGCATGAAATAGACGGCCCAGAGAATTCCCCACAGTAAAAACCATATCGTCTCGAGCATGTCATACCCCCTTTCCGGCAGTCGTGCCTGCAACGGATTTCGGCGGACCCTTCCTGGCCGCACGGGCCATGAGGAGAAATGCAGCCAGGCCCAGGAGAGAATAGACCAGAACGAACGCAACGAGCGATGTTCCAACCTGGCTCGCAGCGACCGGCGAGACAGCATCCGACGTCTTCATCAGGCCATAGACAATCCACGGCTGCCTGCCCACCTCGGTGACGGTCCAACCCAGTTCGCAGGCGATGTAAGGAAACGGTATGGCATAGAGCATGACCTTAAGAAGGAGTGGATTTGATTCGAGCTTGTTTCGTTTGAACCAGGCGACAATGGTGAGGAGCGCAAAAAGCATGCCTAGTGTGACCATGAGGCGGAAGGAGAGAAAGGTAAGAGCGACCGGCGGCCGTTCCGCCTTGGGGATGTCACGCAATCCCTTGACCTCGGCGGAAGGGCTGTGATAGGCGAGCAGGCTGAGCGCCCCCGGGATCGGGCCGATCTGGATGCTGTTCCGTGAGTTTTCCTCGTCGGGAATGGCAAGCATGTAAACAGGCGCATACTTTCCGGTCTCCCAATGCGCTTCCAGCGCCGCGAGCTTCGCTGGCTGCTTGTGAACCAGGTCGGCACCGTGCATGTGGCCTTCAACGACAACGAAGAGCGAGCTGATAAGAGCGAAGGTGAGCCCCATGCGGAAGGACCGCGTGAAGAAGGAGAGGTGCTGCTTTCGAAGGATATGGTATGCGCTTATGCCCATCACGAAGAATCCCGCGACCACGTAAGCGGCTGAGAGCGTGTGCAGTATTGTGAGGATTGCATACGGCTGGGTGATGACTGCGAGAAAATCGTTCAACACCGGGCGCCCCTTCTGCATCACGAAACCCACAGGGCTCTGCATCCACGCATTGGCGATGAGGATCCAGAATGCAGACACGTTGGCGGCGAGAGCGACGAGCCAGATGGAGACCGTGTGTGCCTTTGGCGAAAGCCGCTTCCAGCCGAATGCCCAGACCGCGATGAAGGTCGATTCCAGAAAGAAGGCGACTGTGGCCTCGATCGCGAGTAGCGGGCCGAAGATGTCACCCACGTATCGTGAGTAGCGTGACCAGTTCGTGCCGAACTGGAACTCCAGCGTGATACCGGTCACAACGCCGATGGCGAAGTTTATGAGGAAGAGCTTGCCCCAGAACTTCGCCATTGACCGGTATTCTTCGTTCCCGGTCTTGAGATGCAGGCTCTGCATGATTGCGAGAAGGATGGAAAGCCCGAGAGTGAGTGGAACAAACAGGAAGTGAAAATAGGTGGCTACGGCGAACTGCAGTCTGGATAAGAAAAGTACATCCATGGACTCTACCTCCCTGAACGAGAGAGACTGAAAACCTGTGAATGGCTGATATGTTGCTGTGTCGAAATTAGTATACTTTGAACGTCAAGTCAAGCTGCCGGGAGATTTCAAGGCTTGGGAAGGCGCTTCGCTATCTCATCTGACGAGACCGCAAATCCAAACGGGCCCGGGCTCTTCATAGTGTTGATCCCTATTGCCTCGCCGGAAAGGTTGATCAGCGGGCCTCCGCTGTTGCCGTGAGTCATCTGAGCATCAGTCTGCACAAGCATCAGTTTTTCTCTGCCCTTCTCCACGGACCCTGTTCGCAAGGCACTGATGATGCCCCGCGACACGGTCTGCTCGAGGCCAAGCGGAGAACCGATGGCGATCACGGTTTCTCCCGGCGTCAACTTCTTGTAACTGCCCAGGGAAAAGAAGGGTGTGCCCTTGACCGGGATCTTCAAGAGGGCCAGGTCTGCCGACACATCCGTTTCAATGAGCTTGGCGCTGTATTCATTGCCGTCGGCCATCTTTACGAAGACAGCACCGCAGTTTTTCACGACGTGATGACTCGTCACCACGTGTCCGTTTGAGGAGATGAGAAAACCGCTGCCCTGCAGGGCCCCATCCTCATTCATGCCGCTGATCAATGAAAAGTCTTTCTTGTCTCGCACCTTCGCCTGAGGTATGCCTTTGATGAGCACAACCTTTCTCATCGCGTCCTTCACCAGCTTCGGCAGGTCGATCTCAGCATACTTCTTGCGCTCCGGCGCTGCATCAGCCTTCTCCGGCCTAGTCGTGGACTGCGCAGGCCTTGGCCCGGCGGAGACTGTCAAGACCTTTCTTGCCGCCAGCTTGCTTTCCAGGTTGCTCTCCGGTGTCAGCGTGTGTATCCGCTGAGCCAGGTCAGACGGTATGATCAATGTACCCGGTTCACCGGGCACCTTGTTCTTGAGTATCTGACCCATGAGATAGGAGTCCATGGCTTCTGCCGGCTCATCCAGATCCATACATATCTTTCCGCGCTGTTCGTATAGATGGACGATGTCATTCGAAACCTTGACTGCCGTGATTTGCAGAACAGCGTACGTGAACGTCTGCAGGTCTTTATGCTGGCTATCCCGGTCAAACTTATCCGAGTTCCTCAAATGGTTGGCGTCCTGGGGATGGACCCCCTCCAGTATCGTCAGCCGGCTCTCCGATTGTTCTTGCACCGCGTCTTCTTTGACTATAGCCTGGTTCTTTGCATCCTGCAGCCTGTACGAGATCTGGGCCAGCCTCGCGATGCGCACGTCAGTCTCCGAGTACACGTAGTCTATGTAGATGGGCACATCGTCAAAGGCCTCCGGGCTGCTCAACGTATCCAGACTCTTCAGAAGACCTTGCCAATCAGCTTTTCCCTCAATCTTCACGCCCCCATCTGACGGCCGTCCGGCCGGTTGGGATGGAACCGTGAGGAGCTGGGAACGCGCATTTTCAACCCTTTCCTTTGCCCGGAAATAGACCTCGTTCGGGACTTTTTTGTAGCCGGAGATGAACCGCGAGTACCTGGGTTGCGGTTTCGACATTTCCACCATACTATCGACCGGGTCGAGAACGGCAATCATACGAATCGTCGCATCGTCCGGCGACCTGGTGTACTGGAACACGTTGTTGCACTGGTCATTGATTGATCGAAATAGCTCGTACCCGTACGATTCGATCCGGTCAGGCGTTAGCGAAGGCCCCTTGACCTCCACGTGTATCTTCTCACCATAGTCCCTCAGACGGGCATAGAGGCTTTCCATGAAGGGTTGATCCACGGAACCTCTTTTGAAATGACTGGCATACGTGTAATAAAGCAAGGCGGTCGCTGTTTTTCTGTTGTCCATGAACAGCGCTCCCTTGTCCTGGTAGAAACGGGCGAGTCTCGTTCTGTACCGGTCTGACACCTCCGGTGGGAACACAGACTCGACCAGGTCAAGCGCCTGTTTCAGGCTTACAAAGTCTCTTTCCGCATGCAGCTTATCGAGGAAGGCTTCAACGCCCGGCCACTCCTTTGCCAGGGCCACATCAAACTGGTCGGATACTTCCCGAATGTATGGCTTGTACGGCTTGAGGCCTGCAAGGTCGCGCAGGGCCTGCTCGGTCCGGCCCTTCTCAAATTCGTCGGATACCTTGCGACAGAGCGCGCCGACCCTTACCCTTTCCGAAAGCACGTGTTGGAGCTCATGATTCAACTGTGTCCTGGTGTGGGCGTAATACGGGTTGAAGAGCATGAGTATCTCGGTGGTCCTGATGACCTGTCTCAGCATCTCGGCCCGCCTCTCGAGGTCCTCCTGGGGCAAGTCCCTGTACTGGCGCTGCTTGGTCGTGAATTCTTTGGCAAAGAGGGCTTCGTTCACCTCCTTGCGGAGCCGGGCCAGTTCCTGGTTCTGCGGGTCGGCCATCTGCGCCTCGTGGATCGCCTGAAGTGCCTGCTGATACTCCCCCTTGTTGAAGAGTTCCTGCCACTTCGGAAGTTCCTGTTTTGCGGCGCAAGGCGACCCGATCAGGACACCGAGAAGCAACACGGCAGCTCGCATCCAATTGACGCCAAAATAACTACGGGCTAGCATGACTCGCCTCCCCTGAGATGTTCTTCCCTCTTTCCGCGTGAATACCAGATAACGGGAAGGAAATCAATTGGACAAGTGGCTATTCCTTGTAGGTCACGGAGTACTAGGAAACAGGGCTGTTCCGCGTTCCCCGGCAGCCAGGTTCATTCTGGGATTGAAACCGGCATTGGACTGCGGCAGGCAACGCGCGTTCAGGTTCTAGCCATGAGTGATCAGTCGAGACCAGCAGGACTCCGAAAGACACCCTGTCCGGGCAAGACAGGGTATATGGTGTGCAGGGCAGCAAGCAAAGCCCTTAACACCCGCACGCGGGTACCCGTCGAAGCTCACACCACGAGGGGTAGGTATCAAGATGCTTACGTGCAAGGCCGGATTTTGATGATTAACGAGGCGACCCGAGGGCTGGACTGTGCAGGCGTACTTTGCGGTACGTTGAAACAGGACAAGCCGATGAGCAATGAAGTCAGGCGCAAAAGATGGCCTTGCACGTCAGTACTCTTCGAAGCGCTTGCGCTCTTCCTGTCGTAGTTCCCTGCGTAATAGCTTACCTACTTTTGATTTCGGCAGCGCATCCCTGAATTCTATGTAGTGGGGCACCTTATACGAGGCCAGATGATCCCTGCACCAGTGAATCAGGTCGTATCCCGTAACACCCTTCACATCTTCTTTCAGGACGACAAAAGCCTTGATTCTTTCGCCGACCTTCTCATCAGGTATACCGACCGCACATGCCGCAAGCACAGCAGGGTGTTCCTGCAAAACTGCCTCTATCTCTGAAGATGAGACGCGGTACCCTTTGTGCTTGATTGTGTCTGCGGTTCGGTCAACAAAATAGTAAAACCCGTTCTCATCCATCCTTATTACGTCGCCGGTTCTATACCATGTGAGGCCGTCTAACTCGATGAATGCCTCTCTGGTTTCTTCCTCTTTATTGAGGTAAGCCTTGACCATGTGGTCTGAGGAGGCGATGAGTTCGCCTGCTTCGCCAGGCTTTACTTCTTCCTTAGTGAGCTCGTCTATGATCTTTACTTTTTTTGTGCGTACTATCTTGCCGATCGTGCCTGCGGGTCGTTCTCCATCGACCGGTGAAAGGGTGATCCCCCCACACGTTTCTGTGGCCCCGTACCCTTCAAATATCTCCTTTCCAAATTTGTCCCTCCATCTCCTTGCAATCTCCTTGGGCAGGACATCGCCCCCGCTGAAGCAATAGACGAGAGAAGAAAGGCTATAGTAATCAAGCCGGTCATGTTCAAGAATCATTCTGTAGAGGGCTGGGACAGCAAACAACGTTTTTATTTTGTATCGTTGAATGGCATCCAGGTAGGCATCCAGATTGACCCTTGGCATGATGACCACGCAGTCGCCGGTTATACAGAAAGGACCTAGGCCGAACACCTGCCCGAGGATGTGGAAGAGGGGGCCTCCCTGCAGAATAACGTTTTCAGGAGGCGACACAATGGGGTAACCTACCTCGAGCTGGGCTTTGGCAGATTCAAGAAACAATGCATGACTTATGGGCACGCCTTTAGGATTTTTCGTGGTACCACCGGTGTAGAGTATTTCCAGCGGGCTGTTCTCATCGACGATGCATGGCTCAAAATCAACCCTGCTCTTCATAAGGTCTTTAAACTCAACCACGCCGTTACCTTTTTCGACCTTTCCTTTGGGGAAACGGTCAAACGCTCTGCCTATGAGTCTCTTGTAACGGGGTAAGCTATCCTGGAGGCGCGTGACAATAATATTCTTGAGTAACCCTTCTTCCTTAAGCTCTTTGACATATCCAAAGTTCGTGTCCGCGCATATTATGGTCTTTGCCCCGGAATCACCGCCCATGTATCTCAGGTCACGGGATGTATAGATAGGTGCTATAGGAACTGCCACCGCGCCAATCTTCTGCATCGCAAGCCAACTTACTATCCATTGAGGGGTGTTGGGGATATAGAGCATGATCTTATCCCCTTCATTAAGACCCAGGGACCGTAATCCTGTAGAAAAATGCTCAACAGTCTGCAGGAGATCGATATAATTGAGGGTTTCCCCAAGATAGATAACGGCTGGCCTGCCTCTACAACGATCGACCGTTTCAACAAATGACTGGTAGACGCCTGTCATACTACACTCCGAAGTAGGCGGCCTTTATTTCCGGGTTGCTGTAAAGCTCATCCCCGGTGCCGTGGAGGGTAAGCATTCCGTTTTCGAGCACGTAGCCCCTGTCGATGATGGGCAGTACGGGCCGTGCGAACTGCTCACAGATGAGTATTGTAACGCCGGCTTCTTTCCTGATCTTTACTATGGCATTGATAAGATTGACCTGTATGGTAGGCGCAAGCCCCAGGAGCGGCTCATCAAGCAGCAACAGTTTTGGTTTCACCATGAGCGACATGCCGATTGCCAGCATCTGCTGCTCACCGCCGCTCAAGAAGCCTGCCTTCCTTCTTTTCAGCGGGACAAGAGCCGGGAAGAGCTGGTACACAAAATTCATCCGCTCCTTCATGGTATGTTTTGTTGTCAGGTAGGAGGCTATCTTAAGATTCTCCTCTACATCGCTTTCAACAAAAACCGGATGCCTTTCCCTGGAGAGCACGATCCCGAGCTTAACCCGTTCGTCTGCCCAGACGTCCGTGATGTCTTTATCGAACAGGTAGACTTTGCCGAATATCGTTATGCGTTCACCACCCCTCCGTTGTTCCTTGAGCCTGGTATCAAGGAGCAGGCCGGATACGGTGTTCATCAGCGTTGTCTTTCCTGCGCTGTTGGATCCTATAATTCCAACAATTTCACCCTCGTTTACCTGGATCGACAGTTCATTGATGGCGAGGGCGTTTTCGTAGAACACCATCAATTTATCTACCCTTAGCATAAGACGCCTCGCCCGCACGTCGTGCTCGGCGTTTTAGTGTTTAGCGTTTGGTGTTTAGCGTCTAGTCTATCCACGACTCTGGTTCCCTTTGTTTCTCCAATCACTGGCGACTGGTCACTGGCTACCGTTGTTCACTGGCCGCTGACCACTATTCACTGTCTTTAGACCTCTACTCCCAGGTACGCCTTCTTTACTTCCTCGTCTTCCAATATTTCTTTTGGTGGTCCTTCTTTAATCTTCTTGCCGTAATTTAATACGATCACATTGTTGGCTATCCTGAAGAGTTCCTTAAGCCTGTGCTCAACCATGATCACTGTCTTTCCCTCAAAGAGAAGCTTCTCTATAATGGGCAGTATGCTTGTTACCTCTGCGATTGAGAGGCCTGAAAAAAGTTCATCGAGTATGAAGACGTCGCTTTTCAACGCGATGAGCCTTGCGAGCTCGAGTCTCTTCAGATATCCGTGAGGGAGGACGCTCGCGGGCTTGTAGGGCACGGACGAATCTCTCTCAAAGCCGACCTCTTCCAGTATATCAAGCGAGATCGCGTCCTTGTCCCCGTATCCGCCCCCTGACGTTGCTTTCACCCTGTCGGAGGATAGAGGCACGATCATGTTCTTGAAGGCGGGTAGGTGAAAAAAGGGTTTGACCATCTGGAAGGCCCTGCCGATGCCCAGGTTGGCTATCTTGTATGGTGGTAGCCCAATCACCTCTTTCCCTTTGAACAGGACGCTTCCGTGATCTGGTCTTACGAAGCCAGTCATAGTATTCACGAGGGTTGTCTTGCCCGAACCATTAGGGCCGATGATGCCGAGGAGGGTGTTTTCCTTTACGTCTACGCTCACATCCTCTAAGGCTTTCACGCCTCCAAAGCTCTTCGTAACTCCTTTTATTTCGAGTATTGCCATTTACTCTATTTTCACCCATCGTTCCGTTTCATTATATTTCCTCGAAAGGTAATGGAATATCCCTTCAGGCAGGGCTACCACACAGATGACGAGGATGAGGCCGTAAAACACGATACGTAATGTTCCAAATTCTCGTAATATTTCTGAGAGCGGCACAAGCACAAAAGCTCCCAGGAGCGGACCGGCCAGGGTTCCGATGCCGCCGATCGCAGATGCGGCAATGGG
>Ga0102851_10001207_pt1 | contig 14479 bp, 32 predicted proteins | sample Mud3Dept3metaG_FD_79558 | JGI IMG/M metagenome (GOLD analysis project Ga0102851, IMG submission 79558) | Freshwater wetland microbial communities from Ohio, USA, analyzing the effect of biotic and abiotic controls - Mud 3 Core 4 Depth 3... | ecosystem: Environmental > Aquatic > Freshwater >... | reverse complement strand
TTAATTGATTTGGTATTGTAAACTTGCCACCTGGCATATTATCCCATCTGCCCTTGCTGTACAGCCATTCCTGGCCCAGCTTTCTTAATTAATCCTCCACCCGCTATTCTTGCCATCTCAGCCATTTGCTGTTCTGGCTGTAAGACTTGTTGCCCTGGTTCGGGAGGCTGTGGAGCATTAGGAGCGTTGGGGGCACCACCTTTGGTTCCCTCAACTTGTCCATTCCCTGGAACGACTCCTACCCCAGAAGCTTCGGGTGTGGAGGGAGCGGGTATCAATAACTTAGATTGATTCTTAATATCCAAAACATCCAGAACCATCTTCTTAAGTTCAACTTGGTTGATCATTGGATCATTCTGGAATAACTTATAGGCTTGCATAATCTGTTGAATTCTAACTTCCCTAATGGCTGTAGTTGAAGAACCCATTGGCTGGAAGTTATACTGCTTAAGCATTATATCTACTGGCTGTTGATAGAACTTATCTCCTTCTAGAGCCATATAATCCTCAGGCCCAAGGACTTTCTCTAGTTCTTCTTTAGGTAAGAACTGGTAATCGAGCCATAAGAATATCTTAGAAATATGTCTAATGACTGTAAATTCTAGCATCTTAACGACAGTGTCAAATCGAGCGGTAGCGGCCTGCTGTAATCTCACAATTCCAGTTGCTGTCTCTCGTCTCTCAGGTGGGGCTCCACGCATATACATGAATTCCCCTGTTGCATTGTCGATATCCTGCTTAATAATCTCTTCTTCCATATAGGCCGACTTGGTCACGTCTCTCGTGTCTAATGGTTGTATGGCATTAATATCATTGGTTAAAATAACATTTCCTGGATAAGATACTAAACTACTCATATCAATGTCAGCATACTTATTGGCAATGAACATTCTGTTTATGATTAAGTTAACATTGTCCATTCGTTGGTTTCTGACAGTGTTCAATTCTTCCTGTAAGTCTTCGGCTATTTCTGGGACTCCTATTCCATAGATCTCGTGCTGAACAGGAATATATCTAGCCATTATAAAAGGCAATAGACCGTCGAAAGGATTGTCTTCTTCTTTCAGAATGACCTTTCTGGCCCCGATTGTATATATCTTATCCTTGTCCCAATATTCCAGTACTTCGATGATTCGTCTGTTTGTATCAAAACCATACTCATCTAATCGTCCAATGTCAGTAAGTCGATCTCTCTTATACTGGTCCACGTGTATATCGCTGGCTATGTATTGTTCTACGTCCTTTACGTTCTTATAGAATCCTTGGGCCTGCATTGTGTATAAATCGTCCAAGTCTACATAACTTAGTTGAATTATGTATTTCATCCTACGAATCGACTTGGCTCTGTAATCTGGGAATATATTGAAAAGATCGACTGGTTCTACATCAATATAATTGAAGGAAACCAATTCATCATCATTGAACTTTGGGATAACTTTTAGGAAGGCCGTGCCATATATGGTGCACTCTTTGAAGAACTCCAGAATCTTAGGAAAGAATTCCAATCTCTCATCGTCCAGTTGATATTCTAAGAGCCGTTCCATAACCTTGGATAGGTTTTCATTGGCCCCCTGTCTTGCCTGAACTGATATGATTGGTCGGGTATTAAATATAGTTCCAAGCATTTTTGGAACCACTGTTTCCACGATGGAAAATACATATGGTACAAAGAGATTGCTCTTGAAAGGATAGGAAGTTTGGTCTCTATAACTACGATATATCTTATAGAATTTTCTCCATCTGTCCTCGTATGATTGCCTCCAATTCTTCACCGAATCATAAAGATTGGAAATATACTCAGCGGGATTCTCTTTTAGTGTATGTGGATTTCCACCAGTAGCAACGGGTTGCTCTGTCATAGTAACTGCCATATATACCGCCTTATTTTATAGACCTATTTTTATGTCTAGGAAGTAGCATAATGTCCTCTAAGTCATTCTTATCCTTATGATGGACATCCATTGAACTTTCTTTCTTTTCTTAACCCTCTCGAATTGCCCTACGCCTATCTCTATTGCGTCTGGCCCTCCTCTTCTTCTGCTCAGGACTAGATTGGTATTCTAAGTCATACTCATAATTATCATGTCGCTTTGTCATTTCTTTCTCCCAAATCTAATTAAAACTCCTGTAGTTCGTGGAACTCTACCTTTGACAAATACACGCACCAATTCGATGTCTTCAACAACTAGAGACTTGTTGAGATCAGTGAAGTTATCAATAACAAGTTTAATCTTATCTTCCAACTCATCCTTTGTCATTCAATGTCCCATTTCCCAGTACCCTCTTCAACATCCTTCTTGGACTTCTTAAGCCCTTTAACTGCCGCAGCGGTATTTGCTCCAACTGGACCTAATGGACCTCCTTCAAGCCCCTCATATACAGTCCGTTGTACTTCTTCTATAGCATCTTCAAGTTGTTCTTTTCCCCAATTATATACTTTTTTGAGGCCAGTCCAATGATTTTTTCCATTCGGAATATTAGTATCTGCCATTTATATCTTCTCCTTATATATACTGATTCAAACTAAAGTTAGGTAAATAACGCCCTAATGGGGAATACCCAGCTGTTAATGGATTAACTGGATTATATCCCGATGTTAACGGATTAACTGGATTATATCCCGATGTTAACGGATTCGCTGGAGTTCCAAATGTATTAGTTGGAGCCCTTTGTACACCCAAATAAGGGGATATCTGTGGAGCCCCACCTGGTTGCCCCATCCTTTGTTTAGCCATTTGAGCCATCATCTGTTTCTGAAATAGATTGGGGGTTCCTGGTGCCCCTGGTGTCTGTGGAACTCGTGGGGGCTGAGGAACTTGTGGTCTCCGTGCCACTGTATCAAGAATTTGTTTTAGCATGTCAGGTGGTATACTATTATGTAAAAGTTTATCACGTTCTAATTGCATCTGCTCCTTTGTTGGTCCTGCTTGAGCAGCATTTGGAGCTCCTGCCTGTGTAGGATTAGGAGCTGCCTTATTCTGTTGAGCAAACATTTGCTGATGCGTCCTATTATTGAATATTGCATCAGTTAGTAGTTTAGAAGGTGTAACAGTTGCCCCTCCACCTGGTTGGGCTGTTACTATCTCTTGTCCAACTTGAGCACTCTGCCCTCGTGGGATAGCTCCTCCTGTGGCTTTTCCTGGAATACCCAAGGCTGCCAACAGTTCACTCTCTCCACCCTCTCCTGGACCAGCACCTGGCATGGGCATAGGTGGCCCTCCAGCTGGTGCTCCTCCAGCTCCCATTAAACTAGTTAGGAGTTGTGGATTTGACTGAAGAATCTGAATTAAAATAGGAAGTATCATTTGTAGGATTTCTGGGGTAAGACCCGCTGGACCAGCTGGCCCTGGAGCCGTTGGGGGAGTCCCTCCTCCAGCACCTAATGATGGTAACATTTGGGGATTTACTTGGGGAGTTGTTTCTGGCATTTATAATTCACCTCATTAAAAGTAACCTGTTTTCAGGTTTAAGTTTTCTGGAATCTTTCTAATTTTACCATACTCGGGGGGTCGATACACGATGTTACCCATACAAACATATCTAAGACAATCCATTAAGTGATCGTCTTTCTTCATGGGCTTTTCCTTAGGATCCAGTTTGTCTTTCCTACGATAGGCCCAATCATCCCAAATATAGTGCCTAATTTCTCTTATTAAGTTGTGACAGTTTGATGTAAAATATAGTTTGGGCTTTCCTCCATCTCCAGGATCAAGTAAACTATTCACCTTAAGACGGCCTGCTCTAATATCCTTGTGAGCAGGAATTGTATATATTCCATATTTATTTAAAAGCTCATCTGATACACTTTGTCCTGCGATGGACTGAACTATATTTGCCGATGTATCTATAATGGCCAGATTTGGAGGCCACTTGCTTCCCATCTTGGCTTTTATACGAGCAGCAAGCTCTGAAATAATACATGACTCCAAAATCTCATCAAATACAACCCACACGTTTTGTGAGGTTAGCCCACAGAATAATACCCCATGTGGATTTCTATCATGCGGATCAATACCCAGAACGATCATCCAGTCACTGGGGATCTCACCTATAGGCTTGATTACATGCTTATTATAATCAAATGACTTGTAAATCAAACCCTCGTGGGAGAAGAACTTACCAAACAATGAGGCTTCTAAATTATCCCTCATTGCTGGGTCATTCTTTATATTTATAATATCCTGAGACTCAAGATTTGGATTCTCTTCTGTAGCCACATGCCAATGCTCCACTGCTGGAGGAATGGCATCAGGATTATCATATAATGTGTAGTATAACCATGTCATCCCATGTAGGGGAGTACAGGTTATGATTAACTTTCCACTTATTCCCTTAGCAATGGTACGAAGATAGTTACTTTCATAAATATCATGTCTTGGCTCTTCATCCATTACTACTAGGTGTCTAGCAACACCCTCAAACTTTTCAATGTCCTGATCATAGGACTTTAACTCTAGTGTGGTTCCATTGGTTAACTCGAGGATTCTATCTTCTGCCCACCATTTATTAATGGAATGCTTTGGAAGCCATTCATATAATTGGGGGAGAATGATTTGCTTTCCTGATGAAAAATCAACGCTACAAATACGAATCGAAAGTGGGGGTGTTGGGTAGTCTAGGTATGGATGAATACCCAGAGCTGCCCAACACGTCTCCACGATTCCTGCCGTAGTTTTCCCAGAACGCCTTCCACCCAAGATCAATCTAGTCTTTGCTGTACTTCTATGAAATTCCAAGAACTTTTCATTATTAGGCCTATACGAAAGTAAAGGCCCCATAGCTTCAAGCTTTTGGCGGGTCACGGTATCCAGTTGTTCTAGAAATGCCTGTTCAGAAAGGTCCATAGTGGGTATCTATTAGCTCTGTAGAGTGTACGCACTCAAGCATGGAATATAATAAACCTGTCCACCAGGAGCCGTAACTTCCATAAGAATATTGGCGGATATGGCAGATGTTCCAGCAGAACTTCCACTAAACAGTTTACCAGCTGCAGGCGTAGTAAATGCTAATCGAGTAGATCCAGCACTTGTTGCCAAGGTTCCACTAATCGTACCTGCACACAAATAAGATGACGCTGTAAGAGTAGCAGCAGAAACATCCGTCGCAGTTACTGTGGTCACTTTACAACTAGTTCCAGACAGAGTAGTACCACTTAATGTAGTACCAGTGACTGTAGTTGCCTTTACATCAGTACCAGTAAATGTCGTACCACTTAAGGTCGTTGCTTTAACATTAGTAGCACTAACATCTGTAGCCGTGACAGTAGTTCCACCATAAGTGGTTCCACTAAATGTGGTACCAGATACGTTAGTGGCAGTGACTGTGGTTGCATAGACGCTAGTACCACTAAACGTAGTACCAGTCAACGTAGTAACCGACATACTAGTTCCACTGAATGTGGTAGCAGAAATAACACCTGCACTAGTCATAGCCATTGCTGTTCCACCAAAGTATACCCATTTAAGAACATTGTTGCTGACAACAGTCAATGTAAAGGGATATCCTCGCCCGTATACACTAATTGCCATTTATACTTTCACCCTCCTTATATTGAGATTAGAAATTACTCTTTCACCTCTCAGGGTCTTTAAGTACGAAGGCCAGTTCATCCATATCAAAGCCCTCGATTTCACTATCCAAACTCTTAGCCTCTTCGTCAATTGCTTGTAGGGTTTTCTGCTGTAAACTGATAATTTCGGTCTTCAGCAACTCTTGTTTGAGCATGGAATTCTCAATTATCAATTTCAACATTTCTGAAGCCCCTACCTTTGAACGTCCAGTAATCATAACCTAACTCCTTTCCTGAAAGAAAGTGGAGAATCTTTTCTTTGTTTCTCTGTCAACCTCTTCTTGTGGTTTTTCCTTTCTTTCAACCCCTGTGGCTTTGTATTCCTCTAATGCCGTATTCATTCTACGACCATAAATTATTGCCTTCTTTATATTCTCCTTAGCTCCATCATAATCATCCATATTGAGTTTCTGATAGGCTGTTTTTAGAACCCCACAAATAGTTGTGTCATCCTCTTCATCCCGCATCTCCATACTTACTGCTCCTAAATCCTCAGGTTTAATAGTCCTAAGATGAGCTTGCTCCTCCTTAATCATTTGTATCCATCCCAGTCTAATTGGATTATTATATAGATCAATTGAATTTCTACATAAATCACATACTGGGATACTAGCCAGTTCGTCATTCGCTGATAATATAATCTGACCACTACAACAAGGAGACATAGCAAATCCCACTACTATTCTATTCATCACCACCCTCAAGCTTCTTTTGCAAAAGCACTCATGCAAGGGATATAATAAACATTCCCACCATATGTTACTTGTAATAGAGCATCAGCAGATATGCAATCATCAGCCCCAACACTATAGGCAGATAAATGCTTTCCCGCTCCTGCTGTCGTAAAGCAGAATTCTGTTCCCCCAGCACTAGTAGCCGTTGAACCACTAAAGCCAGTACCACTAAATGTAGTACCAGTTACAGTTGTTGCCTTAACATCCTGACCACTAAATGTGGTGGCTGTAACTGTAGTTGCTTTTACATTCTCACCAGACACTGTGGCGGCACATAGGGTATCCGTTCGACGAACTACCATTATATATCCTTATATTAAGATAGTTGCTGAAATCGTAAAGGAGTTATTTGTAGCCCCAATATCTGCAGCGGTAACTACCTGAATTGTATCTCCTGGAAATACCTCTACACCTGCAAGTCCTCCAGAAATATAGCAAGTCTGATTAAGAGCAGTATTTCTAGCAACAGCTGCCCCGCTCCACATCACAGCATCAGTACTCCCCTGGATAATGTATATAGTTGAATTAACTGCATTTGCATAGTTTGCGGTAGTTGCAAGAATACGCAGAACCAACGATGGGGCATTCTTATCAGTAAATGTGATGGCTGTTGCTGTTGCGGCTGCCCCACTAGTAACTGTAGCCAATCCAGATACTCTTCCTAACTTCGTAGACATTTATTTCACCTCATTGATTTTCTAATCTTCGTTTTACTAACGATCTCATATCCTGTGGACTTAAACTCCCCCACAAGCCAATTTCCAATCTCTCAACTCTAACTGGGGGTTTAAGCCCAGCCCTATCTAATATCTGTAGGTTGGCATCAAGTTTAACTTTCTCACCCTTTGCATTCTCAGATAAGTCCTTCAAACGTTCAAAAGCCGCAGGAGCTTCAGCTATTAACTGAAGACGTACGGCTTCTTGAAGTATCGAAATCTGCTCCCTAACTTTTGGGTTGTGGGCTAATGTATATGCAGCCTGCTTTAGATTCTTTATGCGGGCTGTCCTATCTGGATATACTTCCCTAAACGCATCTGTAGGACCTTTCCCCATAGCAACTAATTGGGCAAACTTAAATGCCTCAGTAGATAGAATAGGAATAGCCCCAGGAATTGTCTTTCGGGCTTCTTCCTTTTCTTCCTCATCAAGGTCATCTACTAGGATTTCGGGTTCAATTACTTCTTCTTCTGATTTCATATCAACTCTGATAAGTTCGGCACCTTCTCTTCTTTAGTTGGAAATGCTTTTGGGGATATTGGTGGGACGGGTCTTAACTTAGAATTAGCAGTAGCCAATTCTTGTTCCACTTTAAGTTTCATATCTCTAGGTGGAACTCTTTGTATTGGTTCTGATTTCTTCTCTTTAGCTAGTGGACGGGGTAAAGATGGAATTCTACCTGGATCTCTCGGAGGGAGATCAAAATTAACGGTCTTATTTATATCTATATTTTCCGATTTGAATCGTCGGCCTCTCGAGGCAGGTATTTCCTTATCCACGCTGATCAGCTCAGATCATTGTTGATTCAAAGTTAGATGTTGGGGCAGGTTTAGCCACTTTCTTCCTAGGGTCAATAGATACATGGGTATTCTTACCCCCACCAAATTTAGGAATCATTGTGGGATTCCAATCACTTGTACCCGCTGGCTTAGGCTGTTTCTTCCTCGCATCTAAAGTCTTTCCTGTTGGCATTACAATACACTCTCCTTATTTTGCTTTCTTAGGACGCTCCCTCGTGCTTCCACGCCACGTCCGTTTTGTAAATCCTCTCTCATCCCCAGCCCTGCCCTCGCTCATCGCAATAGCCTTGGCTCGGGCCTCATCCTTTGGATTTCCTGGATGAAGTCTCGTACCATCACTGGCACGAAGTAGCCGTCCTTTATGGAATCGCTCCAAAACCTGTGCTACATGTTCTTTGGCTTTCTTACTCATTGCCATATGTTACCTACTTAATTTCCACTTTGGGAATATCTGGTATCTGTTTCTTATGAACACCGAACCAATATACCAATCCACCCCCAATAACTGCTCCAAAGATGAAACAAATTAATCCTGTCAAAAAGTAACCCATAAATCTCCCTCCTATCGTTTTATAACTTTAGCATCTTTAGGATTGACTGGAGATGTAGTATCTCCATATGTATAGGGTGCAGGAACACTATCTCCACTCTCATTTCCACTGGTATCAACTGCTGTCATTACAAAGATTAAAGTCATGGTAACAGTTGAATCAGGAATATCTACAGAGAATGGATAATTTGATGTCCCTGGTCCTGGATAGAATGGAATAGGCTGCTGATTAATCTTAATTCTGTTTCCCCCATCAATCCTATATAAGTTATAATGAGACATGTCTGGCTCAGTGTTTGGGGTCCAAAGAACCTTAAGATTTAAAGTAAGTCCCCATGCAGGAGATATTAACAAAAGAATCAAAACTAGGGGTAATAGAAATCTCATAAGCTTCATAATATTCCTCACTTTCCGTGTTTTAGTAATCTACTCCACACATGTTTAGCCTTGTAGCTATTGACAGCAAGTAACCCCTTATTCAGTAAAGCTAACTTTTTATTTCCAATAGCCACATCTATCTTTCTAATTATATCATCTATATCATTTGGGTCCGCCTGACTAGCACGGGCCAACCAGCGAACTTCTGGCGATCCCACAACTGGGATATTGCTGGCTACAAAATCGGCTGCTATAACACTGTAGGTTTCCGTGTAACTTACCATCATTCCTAAGTCCATCTTTTTGATGGTATCCAGGAACTCATCACGGTCCATCCATCTGTGTTCTACCAGCTCGTGGGGCACTTTATCAAATAACTTCCTAATGTTCTTAAGACAACCATCCCCACGCTGTTCAATCCTATTTACATTGATATGGAATCTAAGGAGCTTGTTCTTAGAATCAGCATACTTAATGGCAGCTAGGGCCTGAATTAGCTGATTCTTCATGGGCCTAATGGCCCCAAAACAAGCTATATCTATAATATTATGATGCCTCTTGTGATGATGTCCCTTTTTCCCTCTAATCCTAACTGGATAATAGTTTGGAAGATAGAGAATATTGGTCTTAAGTAAGTCTTCTAAAATAGCCAGTAACCTATTGCTATTGGCTCCTATATGGACATGGTCCATACCCTTATATTCAAATAGCCACTGCATGGCTATTCCCTCATGGGCTAGAAATGGAATCTCACTATGAATTCGTATAATCCATTCTATATGAGGATAAAGCTTCCTTAGTATATTGAATTTCTCTGGAACAACCCAGAGGGCTTCTATGATAACAACGTCAGGTCTGAACTTATGAACTTCTCTATCTATATCGTTATTGTCTACAACTTGGACAACCTTGGAGGGAACTCCTATGGTATTAAGCATGTCTGAGACAAGCTTAGCTGAAATAGTTAAACCCGAGGACACATGTATGCTTCCCCATCCTGAATATCCATTTTGCCTCTTCTTGCAAATAAAAAGGACACGCATTAGTTTCTCCCATATATCCCCTTACTTCTTTTACTGACGATCACTAATATTAACTACCTACTCACTTATGTAACATGAACTCCAAAAAGCCCAACAATAAGCAACAGAATCCAAACGAGGGCAATGGCAATAACAATAAACCGCATGATCTTAACCAGAACAGGCGAAATCTTACTAATCTCAGCTGTCCAGTATCCTATCGCCCATAAGGCAACTCCAGCAAGGATGGCTATAACCACTATTAGGATAAACACCCCTAGATACCCTGACACCCTAATGCTACTGTCTGCAAATGCCAGACTTGGAAATAAGCACATCAATGTGGCTAACAACCCAATAACACTCTTTTTTGCCCCTGAAAACATTTCTTTTACTTTCTTAAATAATGAAAACATAAAGACCTCCTTACTTACCCCTACGCTTGGCTGGCCTCCATCCGTGCTCACCAGCAAGGCGGGCTCTAATAGATGCTTCAGCATCTGCTCTGCTATTAGATGTGCCAACAATGGCACCCGTATCCTTCCTAATTATCTTATACTTATCCCCCTTCTTCTGAATTGTATAAGGCATATTATGCTCCTTCCTCCCCCACATTACGGGGAACATCAGGTACTGTATTGATTTTAATAATCTTCCCTGTATTCTTTGGGTTCATGTTCTTGGTTGGAAAGTCCATGCCTTTAAACATTTGTCCCTTATTCATCTGAAGAGGACCAGAGTCTTTGTCACAAGAATCCCCAACTATGCGATCCTCATTAATATTCACAGATCCAACTGCTCCATTAACTACTTCTCCCATGATTTTCCTTTTGTTATTGTGATCCTGATAAATAGGTAGGTTAGAGGTAGGGGTAACAGGTCCCCATGTATACGTTATCCTGGTTCCGACGCAAATTCGTCAATTCTATGGTCAAAGGATAAGTTCCCCTGTCGAGGTTAGTACGTTCTTTAGAGCATACGTCTATGCTACTGAATATACTATTATTCCTCTACTTATAGTAGATTTTTGAGCCGTTTCTTCCTTATGTTTTGAATATGCAATTTTAAAGAATGTCTAGTAATTCCGAGGTATTCGGCTATCTCTTCTTTAGTTTTACCATCTAATAAGGCGGCTATAACCCTAGTTTCCGTTTTAGTAAATATAGGCTTATCTACACTATCTCTCCACGGGGACTCTCCATATTCAGGATTCCCTATAGTTAGCTCCTTCTGAGCAACCTCATCCTGTTTAACATAAAGTTCGGCCTCTGGGCAAAGTGTACAACATATTGGTTTACTAGGGCAAGTACTGCATAGCCCATTCATTTAGATCCACCTCTAATCATGCATCCCTTGGATTGGATTAATTGATTTCTTTGTCTCTCTGCAAACCATACATCAAATGGCCAACTGGCTTCTGGAAAGGTCTTACTGAACTCTTCTATCTCAGCCTTGGTATAAACCTTTGGCTTCTTACTTCTTATCTTTACATAGTTCTTCCCCAACCTACGGGCTTTCTGTTCCTCATAATCAGATGGAAGAACTACATGTACTGGCTTAAAGACTGCTCCTGTCTCATTCTCCATTATTTGACCTCCGCTACGATCTCTCTGGGTACAGTTCCTGGTAGGGCTACCCCACTCTCGAGCTGAGATAGCTTCTGATCCCTAATAGATTTAGGGGCATACACATTCCCACAGGAGGCACACTCTATCCATCCATAGGGACTAGGTAGGAAGCATATATAAGGATAGCTTATGGGGCGTTGTCCACATACTGGGCATATGTCCCCTGCTATCTTGTTAATATCATCCTTTTCCCTTTTCTTAAATGACTCAATCTCTTCAATCTTCTTTTGGGCCATTGCTTCGCTCATCCTTATCCTCCTCGTACTTAATTTCCCATATACTATCAAAATAATGCTTAACAAGGAATGCTTTCATACAGTCCTTGGAACAAAAGTTGGCAAAGAACTGAACATCATCTATAGACTTTCTTCCACCCTTGGCATATAACTTATACACCTGAAAGTTAAGCCTAAGTCCACTCTCGCTGGGTTTCCCACATTCATCACATTCTATTCCCTTATATCTACGCATTTGTGAAAGGTACCTTTTTAATATAATAGGATTTGGGTTTCTTCTTTAACTTTCGACTGGCAACTATATAATCCCCTAGGGCATCCCCTATAACGCTGGCAATCATTATATAGATATTCCAATCTGATAACTTACCAATTATTAATAAGACTGCCCATCCTGATAATCCCGTCATAAGGCTGTAACTAACTGCTTTAAAAGGCTTTCTGCCTATTACACTAACATTCACCCAGTTGGCAAGATAGGATACTACAGCATTAAGTACAAAACATATGAGACAATAGAGCTCTATCATTCTGAACCCCTATATAGATCAGCCATCTCCTTCTTACACTCACTACATATCATAAATGTCTTTACACCCTTCTTGTCTTCCTCTACTGTGGCTATAGACATCTTCTCTAGGTGGATCTTAACCTTTCCACATATATCGCAGTGCATATCCCAATCCCCAAATAGCCTCACTTTATAACCCCCTGATCTCTAAGGAGTCTTGTCACCTTAGACATCTGCTTTAACTTCTCCAGATAGCTCCACTTTGGATGTCCATATATCCAGTTCTTACAACATATAGGACATATCGGAGCTCCCTTAGGCCAATCCTTGGGAATCTCATCCATATATTGGTACATGTGCCCATAAGGGCACTCAACAGTGGGTTTACTCATTTGCTTCCAGACACCTTCCAAGAGTCAACACACTCTTCTGAACAGAACTCAATACCATCACCCGAGTACGTTGGGATCCAAATCCTTCTTCCCTCCAATATCTTCTGGCACCACTGGCACTTCTTCTGTATCACTTCGTTCCCCTTCTCTAATAAGTCTTTCGTAACCATCTATCCTCCTGTCCTCAAAGTAGGTTTCCTTTAAATTTTTATCATAACATCTCTTACAGAAGTAGCGATTCCCTATCTTATATAAAGAAGCCCCACACTCTTCACACACCTTATCTTTACAATATTCTATAAATCCTGTATCCCAAGCCATTTTAGCAATGTAGTCAACGAAGGCAGAGGTACGCAGGACTAGGGAATCCTTTATACTCTTTAACACCACGGGATCGTTGGCAAACTCTGAAAAATAATCCTCCATTATCATCCCAATGGTATCCATACCCAGCACTTCCTCTAAATCCTCATGTAACTCTACAGCAGGATAGGCACTGAGAATAATAGAGCTTTGAACTAACTCATTAACTAACTTCCTTATCTTCCTCTTCTCAAACATATTACCCCCTATGTATTATACTATGTTTCTTTCTTTCATTGAGCCCCTACTTATATTATAACGTATGAAAACTACTTTTTTTAATAATTAGGACTGATTTGAAACAGATTTCTCAACCCCCATCATCAATCTCATCTTCAGGAGGCTCAGTGGGTTCAGATAGGCCTTCGTGTATCCCAGGCATAGGAGGAGCATCAAATGCGGGTAGCTGTTTCTCCTCCATAATGACCACTTCGGCATCAATGGCCCCTTCGGTCTCCCATGGATCCTGTCCAGTATACTCACGTGTCTCTATTGAATAAGATGAGACATACTTACCAGTCCCCTCGCATACTGGGCACCACTTAACGCCCCCACATGTACATGGGGAATAATGCTTTGTCTCCTTAGTTATGGTTCTCTTCATGGCAACCCCCTTCGACCTGTTCTTCCCTTCTTACTGAATATAGATCTCCAGTTTGGAAAGCCAGGACTGTCGTCAAATTCTCTTATATTCTTCTTTCCCTTCCGCATCTTCCTATTACTCTTGTCCGAGAACTTCTTCCCTATGTTCTTCTGTAACATCTTCCCCTCCTTTAACATTCTCAATGATATCCTCTGTAGTCCTGCCAATACGTGCCCTAGATAGGGGCATAATGGCATTCCTAGCGGGATCTTCCCTATTAAACCATATCTCTCCCCTATGCCAATAGGTTGTTCCATCTACTTCATCCTTGAAGTAGATAAACATAGCAGGGGCAAATATGAATGCCTGGCCATCTCCTACGGCCTTCTGGAACTTCTCCCTAACAGCATCATCCTCTATAGTACATATCCAGTGGAACTTAATCTGTAGTCCGTCAAGGACTGTGCTAAGCCAACTGCCAAATGGACCTGGAACATAGGCCCCTTCAGTGGTATTAGTACCCGATAAAGGCTCCCCACATGAAGTCACTATTTGCTCCCCGCATGTGGGACACTTAACATCATTAACATCATCTGTCCAAATAACCTCTCCTGGTTTGTGTTCACACCCGCAACTCATATATCCTCCCTTTTACATTCCCATTCCCTACACTGAATAGGACGCCATTCATATATACTACATAGATTGTCTTCTGTTAGCTTTGGGCATCTTGTCTGAAATAACTCTTCCGTGTCTGTATATACCCAGATATAACAGCATTGACCACATTTCTTACATTCCTTCACAGTAATAATCCCTACATGTCTGGGGTCTATCCTCATATATGTTACATAGTCCCTTTACTAAATGGCAGCAGGGACTCTTAAACTCTATATAGGTTCCCCTCTTAATTCCCCCTTTGTATATAAAGACCTCCTCTTCTGACTTGGTTAGGGGTTTGTTTAAATATATCCTAATGATTTCGCAGCATTTGCC
>Ga0102851_10001206_pt1 | contig 14483 bp, 12 predicted proteins | sample Mud3Dept3metaG_FD_79558 | JGI IMG/M metagenome (GOLD analysis project Ga0102851, IMG submission 79558) | Freshwater wetland microbial communities from Ohio, USA, analyzing the effect of biotic and abiotic controls - Mud 3 Core 4 Depth 3... | ecosystem: Environmental > Aquatic > Freshwater >... | reverse complement strand
CTCGAACGCCAGGTGGGCCAACGTCCCCCGCATGTGGTGGAACCGGTTCTTCGTCTTGACGACGATGACGTCGAAGCCCTCCGTGAGGGCCCAGCCTTCCTGTTCCTCGGTCAGGGCGCGATAGAACCCCCGGCCCCGCCAGTCGCTGCGCGTTCCGCCGATCCAGCTGTAGAGGACGCGGCGCGACGAGAAGTCGACCGCATCGCGAATCCGCGCGACCAGGTCGGCCAACTTGGGGTCGCGCTCGTCGCCGGTCACCTCGTGCGACACCTTGTAGGCCACCGGGATCACGACGGTCGGGTCGTCCGGCAGGCGCGTTTCGGCCATCAGGATCGAGTGAGGCCGACCCTGCAGGCGCTCCACGATCTCGGCTGCCGTCTTTCGATGCGGGAACTCGCCGAAGAACTCCTCGATGTACTGGATCTCGAGGGCTCCCTGTTCGAGGCCGTACTGCCTGATGCTGTACGTCGATGTGGGCGGTTCGCTCGACACGCGTTCGGTCCTCACCCGATCCGAATGCCCGACATTATACGAGGGCGCGCTCGGCCGCCCACGGCTCGTCGGAATCGATCACACGCTGGCCGCCGCCGCGGCCACGGACGGCTGGCGAGGACGCCGGCGCCGATCGAAGAGCGGCCGGGCCAGCACCCTGACGCTTCGCCGCCAGGCTTCGTAGAGGTAGAAGGCTGGCGTCCGGTCGGCGAGCAGCACGGTGTCGTCGGGGTTGACGACGATGCTGACCTCGATGTTCGGGGCGGCCCCCACGGGCAGCCAGTGACGCCGGCACGCCAGGTACACGTGGCGCATCACCCGCACCATGTCCTCGTAGCGCGGGCTCGGCCACTCCTCCATGTCGCAGCCCACCGTGGGCCGGAAGATGCACACGGTCGGGAAGCAGCCCAGGCCGGTGATCGCGTCGATGGCCTTGAGCGTCTCGTCGATCGGCTCGATGCCGGCAATGATCTCGCCCGACACGGCCCCTCGTGTCATCTTCTCCGCGCAGTACTGCATGGCCTCGAAGAACAGCGGCTGCCCGAGGATGCGCGCCTTGCCCGGGCAGACCTCGGCGAACCACGCAGGGTCGAAGAGCTCGACGCAGAACGACACGTGATCGGCGCCGGCACCGATGAGCCGGTCGTACGCTGAGAAATCACGCTCGGGCGTCAGCTGGATTCCCACCAGCATGCCGACCTCGTTCTTCACGGCATTCACGTAAGGGAGGATGGCCTCGATGCCCCGATTGCCCTGGAAACCGCCGTTGAAGTGCACGAACGTGGCGCCCGACTCGTCGCGGGCTGCGCGGCACGTCTCGACCACGTCCTCCACGGTCTTGCTGGCGGCCTCCGCGTCGCCGACGTTGCGACCAGTCGTGCAGAAACGGCAGTTGAGCCGCGGGTCGAAGTTCCAGAAGGCGCAGACGGCGTTCACGTAGATGCCGAGGTAGGTTCCTTGCAGCACGCCGACGCGCTGCATCGGCACGCCCTGCGAGGTTGCGCGTGAATACCACGCCGGCTCCGCGGGGATCCTGACCGGATAGCGGGTGTCCGACCGCGTGTCGTGAACCCGGTAGCCGTCGCCGGGCGAACCCTCGAGCACGTAAGGCGAGTCCTTGACGAAGTGCTCGACGACCGGCGCATTCACCCAGACTGCGGGTTTGACGAGCGATCCAGTTGGCAGCACCAGTTCGAGGCCCGACCCGAGCCCCGCCCGCGTTCGGGAAATCCCTCGCGCGCCGGTGAGGTCGACCACGTCCGGGACGCGAATGCCGCGACAGAAGAGGTCGATCTCGAGCTCGCAGGCGTTGAGTGGCATGAACCGGCGGTGGCGGCAGGCGCCGCAGGTCCGATTATATGCGGCCTAGGGTTTCTCTTTTTCTCGCTGGCGTCGTTCGAGTTCCGCGAGCACGGCCTGCACCTCGCGTCGGGCTTGCTCCTCGCGCCTGCTGCGGATGGCATCCTTGATGCCTTTGACCAGCCACTGGCTGCCGAGGGTGAGCGCGGCCGTCGTCGCGGCCATCTGGGCGAGCTCGCCCGGGGAAAAGGCCCCGAATGACTGGGCCTCGGGCGGCGTGACCATCGACAAGTACTCACGATGGGTCAGCGAGGTGGACGGTGCAGCCCCGCGGCTCAGGGTCTCCTCGCCCACGAAGTCGGCGAACCTCGGCAGCCGTCCCTCGATGTCGACCGAGAAGACCGGTCCCTGGGGCTCTGGCAGACGGATCGCGGGCTCTCGCTCGAGCCCGCGACGAATCCGGTCGAGCGAGACGGGAGGCAACGGCGTGCCCTCCGGTGACGCGGTCCCCGGTGGCTGCTGCGGATCCTGGTCGCCGCGGCCCGAGGGCGATGCCGCCCGCGCCGCGACGCACGGGTCAGCCATGGCCGCCGCCAGGGTGGCGGTCATGAACCCGGAGACCATGCGGCGCAGGATCACATTCGTTTAGACCACGCACGGAGCAGCCCGGTTGGCTACTGCTCGTCAGCCGATGGGCCGTAGATCGACGGAACTGGCACGTCCCGAAGGCGCAGGTAGACGCTCATCTGGCCCCGGTGGTGCACGGTGTGGTTGAACACAAAAGAACGGAGCACGCCCGCCTTTGGCATGGTGAGCACGACCTGCTCGCCCGACGTGAGCGACCACGACTGCATCAGCTGGGCGTCGCTGGCCTCGGCGATATGCGTGCGTGCCGCGGCGACGTGCCTGTCGAACTCGGCCAGCAGGGCGGCCACGTTCTCGTGGGTCGCATGGAGGCTCTCTCGATCCACCGAGCCCATGTCGAACCTGTCGCGGCTGAGCGTGATGGGGACCCACGACGGGATGTTCGCGATGTGCGCGGCCAGCTCCGCGATGGTCATCGACTTGGCGTGCGGTTTCCAGGCAGGGTCGGAGAACGGGACGCGTTCGAGCACGCGCCGGGTGACGGCCATTTCGTGATCGAACTCGGGGAGCAGCGCATCCTTGATCGCCATGAGGCCTCCTTGAGATCTCCGTTCCTGCAGTCTAGCACTCGGGGTTCGGCGATCGTGACGTGAAGAGACCCGTCACGCGAGGTGTTCCATCAGCAGCCGGTGGAAGTGGTGGACGCCGGCTTCGCGCGCGGGCGAGTAGCGGCCACGCGAGTACAGCCTCGACCGCACGCCACGCTGGACGGCCTCGACGACGACCTCGTCCTCCCGCTCCACGCGATCCAGGTCCACGCTGGCGCCCGCGCCAAGTTGGGCCGGGTCCCACACGTACGAGAGGAAGGAGACACGCGTGCGATCCACCGCGAGCGGCCGGACGACGTTCAAGGAGATCCCCCACGGGTAGACGTTGATCATCGTGTTGGGGAACACCCAGAAGTAGTAGGCCGCGATCGACTGGCCGTGGTCGGGTGACGACCGGGGCAAATCGAACGTCGCGTCGCCCCCGCTGGCAACCCCAACCTGCACGTTCGACCACCGGAACAGCTCGGTCCGGTATTGCGTGTAGTCGAGCGCCGCGGCGAGGCCCGCGTGCACGAACGGGACGTGAAACCCCTCCAGGTAGTTGTCGCAGTAGAGCGCCCAGTTGGCACGCACGAGGTACTCGCGCGACCGGCTGGGATCGAACACCGCCTGCCCGAGTGGCAACCACCCGACGCGAGCCTCGACCTCAGGGATGACCTCGTCGAACGCCACCAGCGGTGTGACCGACGTGAACAGCAGCTTGCCCCACTGCCGCAGCGGCAGCGCGGGAAGGCTCTCGGACGGCCGCGGGAAGTCGCGCGCAGCCTCGAACTCGGGCATCGACACGAAGCGCCCGTCGAGCGCGAAGCGGCGCCCGTGGTAGCGACAGCGGAGGCCGCCGGTGATGGAGGGTGCCTCGCACACCAGCATGCCCCGGTGGGTGCACACGTTCGACAGGCAATGCAGGCGGTCGTCGGTGTCGCGCGTGAGCAGGACGGGCTCGTCGACGCAGCCCTCGAGCACCGTGGTCGGCACGACCTGCCCAGGCACCTTCACCTGATCGATGTCGCCGACGAATTGCCAGCTGCGCGCAAAGACACGCTCGCGCAGCCGCTCGAACGTGGCCGGGTCGGTGTAGAACGACCCCGGCAGCGTCTCGGCCTCTGCGATCGCTGCGCGGATCTGGTCGGGCTCGATTGCCATGGTGGGTGGCCCGGCTGCGCACGGCCCCTTGCGGCGCGCCTCCATTGGCGCGACGATGACACAGAGGTGGCTGGTCGTGCGGCCGAGCGAGGATATCACCGTGAGGTCAGAACCGGGAACACCCGCCGGATCGACCGGTGCCGATGCCCCGGGGGTGGCGCAGTTCCACGGGGGGCTGGTGTCAGGCCCATTCACGCTGCACGACGGGACCGCGGTCGCGATTCGCTCCATCCGCCCGGACGACGAGCCCGCGATGGTGCACTTCCACGAGTCGCTCTCGGACCAGTCCGTCTACCTCCGGTACTTCCATCCCCTCAAGCTCGGGGTCCGAGTCGCGCACGAGCGTCTCGAGCGCATCTGCCACGTCGATCCCGCCCACGAGATGGTGCTGGTGGCCGAGCGCGCCGGGCCGACGGGCGGGGATATCGTGGCGGTGGGACGCCTGACCCGTCAGCAGGCCGGCCGCGATGCCGAGTTCGCCATCGTCGTCAGCGATGCCGCACAGGGGCAGGGACTCGGGACCGAGATGCTGACGCGTCTCGTGGCAGGCGGCCGGCAGGCCGGACTCGCGCGCATCACGGGCGAGATCCTCCCCGAGAACCGGGCGATGCAGGCGGTGTGCGAGAGGATCGGCTTCACTTGCGCGTACCTTGGCACGGAGGGCCTCGTGCACGCGGAGCTCGATCTCGACTGACGCGGCGGCCTCGCCGCTACTTCCGCTGGAAGTCCACCTTCGGAGCCTGCTGCGCGTCGGCTGGCGCCTCGTAGTACGGGTATTCCTTGAAGCCGAAGACGGCCGCCGTGACGTTGGACGGGAACCGCCGCCGCAGCGTGTTGTACTCGAGGATGCGTTCGTTGTAGCGCATGCGGGCCACGGCGATGCGGTTCTCGGTGCCGGACAGCTCGTCCATCAGGCGGTTGAACGACTCACTCGATCGAAGCTGCGGGTAGTTCTCGACGATCGCGAGCAACCGGGCCAGCGCCGACGACTGCTCGTTGGCCGCGGCGATGGTCTCCTCGGGCGTTCGCGCGCCGGCCAGTTTCGCTCGCGACTCGGCGATGCGTCCAAAGACCTCCTGCTCCTGTCCCGCCACGCCCTTGACGGTCTCGACCAGGTTCGGGATGAGGTCGTTGCGACGCATGAGCTGGTTCTGTACCTCTCCCCACGCACCCTTGATGGCTTCTTCTCCGGACGTGAAGCGGTTGTAGGAGCATCCCGGCAGCGCAAGCAGAACGATGGCCAGCGTGCCGGTGGCCAGAAGGGTGCGGGGGAGCCAGGCGAAGCGTTCAGTCATGGCGCGTCTCGTCGTTGGAAAAGAGCGGTCGCGTGGAAGTGTATCAGAGGATCAACATGCCGAGCACTGGCAGCGGCACTGCAGGTGTTCGCGCGCCGATCCGATACGCCGACACAGCGCATCCTACAGCCCGTCGAGTCATCGGTGGTAAGCTAGCCCACCGGGCTTCCCGCAAGATCTCGACCCGTTCACGCGTGGCGTGGTGCGCGCGTGTGGCGACGGCGTGGGTGCCCCTGTCGACAAAGGAACCGCCCGGAGCCCAGGGCGCCGGGCCATGCGACCCATGAAAACGACCGCCTCCAAGGACACGGCCGACGTCAATCCCATCGAGACTCGCGAGTGGCTGGAGTCGCTCGACTACGTCATCGAATCGAGCGGCCCCGTCAGGGCTGCCCGGCTCCTGCGGCAGCTCGAGATTCACGCTCGACGCTACGGCGTGAAGCCGCCGTTCACGGCCAACACGCCCTACGTGAACACGATCCGGGCCGAGGACCAGGTCACGATGCCCGGCAGCAACGAGATCGAACGGCGCATCAAGAGCCTCGTTCGCTGGAATGCGCTCGCGATGGTGGTGCGGGCCAACAAGCTCGAGGACGGCATCGGCGGCCACATCTCGACCTATGCGTCGGCGGCGACCCTGTACGAGGTCGGATTCAATCACTTCTTCCGTGGCCGGGGCGAGTCGGGCGCCGACGGCGACCTCATCTTCTTCCAGGGACACGCCGCGCCGGGGATCTACGCCCGCGCGTTCCTCGAGGGCCGCGTGTCGCTCGAGCAGCTCGAGCGGTTCCGCCGCGAGCTGAAGCCCGGCGGGGGCCTTTCGTCGTACCCGCACCCCTGGCTGATGCCCGACTTCTGGGAGGTGCCAACCGTGTCGATGGGGCTCGGCCCCATCATGGCGATCTACCAGGCGCGGTTCAGTCGGTTCCTCGAGGATCGCGGGCTCCGCGCGATGAACGCGCGCAAGGTCTGGTGCTTCATGGGCGATGGCGAGACCGACGAGCCCGAGGCGCTGGGCGCGATCACGCTCGCCGCACGCGAGAAGCTCGACAACCTGATCTTCGTGATCAACTGCAACCTGCAGCGGCTCGACGGGCCGGTGCGCGGCAACGGCCAGATCATCCAGGAGCTCGAGGCCGCCTTCCGCGGGGCCGGCTGGAACGTCATCAAGGTGCTCTGGGGGCGCGAGTGGGATGCCCTGCTCGCCAAGGACCGCGACGGCATCCTCGCACGCCGCATGGGCGAGATCGTCGACGGTCAATACCAGAAGTACGCCGTCGAATCGGGTGACTACGTTCGCCAGCACTTCTGGGGGGCCGATCCTCGCCTGCTCGACATGGTGCGGCACCTGTCCGACGAGCAGCTGAAGAAGATGCGCCTCGGGGGGCACGACCCCGAGAAGGTCTACAACGCCTACCTGAGCGCGCTGAGCCACCGCGGGGCGCCGACGGTCATCCTCGCCCGCACGATCAAGGGCTACGGACTCGGCGAAGCTGGCGAGGGCAAGAACATCACCCACCAGCAGAAGAAACTCAACGAGGACGAGCTCGCGGCGTTTCGCACGCGGTTCGGGATCCCGGTCTCCGACGAGGATCTCGCCGAGATCCCGTTCTACCGGCCGCCGGACGACTCGCCCGAGATTCAGTACCTGCGCGAGCGTCGGCGCACGCTCGGCGGTCCCGTGCCCGAGCGCAAGGTGGTGGCGCCCCCGATCGAGTTGAAGCCGTCGTTCGACGAGCTCTTCGAGGAGTTCTACCGGGGCACCGACGGGCGTCGCGCGTCCACGACGATGGTGTTCGTCAGGATGCTGTCGAAGATGCTGCGGGACAAGGACCTCGGACACCTGGTGGTTCCCATCGTCCCCGACGAAGCTCGCACGTTCGGCATGGAGTCGCTCTTCCGGCAGGTGGGCATCTACTCGCACGTCGGCCAGCTGTACGAGCCGGTCGACATGGATACCCTGCTGTACTACAAGGAAGCCACGAACGGCCAGATCTTCGAAGAAGGCATCACCGAGGCAGGGTCGCTCTCGTCGTTCATCGCCGCCGGCACGGCCTATGCGACGCACGGCGTCAATACGATTCCATTCTTCATCTTCTACTCGATGTTCGGGTTCCAGCGGATTGGCGACCTGATCTGGGCCGGGGCCGACATGCGCACGCGCGGGTTCCTGCTCGGAGGCACGTCGGGCCGAACGACGTTGGCGGGTGAAGGGCTGCAGCACCAGGACGGCCACAGCCACCTGCTGGCACTGCCCGTGCCCAATTGCAGGAGCTATGACCCGGCGTTTGCCTTCGAGATGGCGGCGATCATCCAGGACGGCATCCGGCGGATGTATCACGACGGCGAGAGCGTGTTCTATTACCTCACCGTCATGAACGAGCAGTACGCGCAGCCGGCCATGCCGGACGGCGCAAAGGAGGGCATCCTGAAGGGCCTCTACCGCCTGCGTCCTGGCTCGCTCGAGAAGCCGAAGCTCCGCGCGCAGCTGTTCGGCAGCGGTGCCATCCTGCCCGAGGTGCTCAAGGCCCAAGCACTGCTCGCGGACAAGTACGCGGTGGGGGCCGACGTGTGGAGCGTGACGAGCTACACGGAGCTCTATCGGGAGGGCAACGCGTGCGAGCGGTGGAACATGCTGCATCCCACAGCGACGCCGCGCGTACCGTTCGTCACCGAGTGCCTCGGGGGCACCGAGGGTGTCCTGGTGGCCGCCAGCGACTATGTGAAGGCGCTGCCGCGCGCCATCGACCGGTGGATGCCGCGCCCGCTCACGTCGTTGGGCACCGACGGTTTCGGACGCAGCGAGAGCCGGGCCGCGCTGCGCGACTTCTTCGAGGTCGACCACCGGTTCGTGACGGTGGCCACGCTGGTGGCCCTGCTTCGCGAGCGCGCGATCGAGGCCAGGATCGTCGAGCAGGCCATGAAGGACCTCGACATCAACCCGGACAAGCTCGACCCGGCGGTTTCCTAGGCGGCGCTGGAACCATGGTGACCAACGTCCTTCTTCCTGAACTGGGCGAGAACGTCAGCGGCGGGGACGTCTTGCGCGTCCTCGTGGCCGTGGGCGAAACCGTGGCCCGCGATCAGCCCGTGCTCGAGCTCGAGACCGACAAGGCCACGATCGAGGTCCCGTCGCCCGTGGCCGGGCGCGTGCAGGACGTGCGAGTGAAAGAAGGCGACCGCATCAAGGTCGGCGATCTGGTGCTGGTTGTCGACGAGGCCGAGGGCGGGGTCGAGGCGGGCGCTGGCGCGCCAGTTCGACCGGCAGCGGTTACCGTCCAGCGCGTCCATGCGGTTCCAACCAGCGCCGGCGAGGCGCCGCCAATCCCGATCGAGGATAAGCCGGGCATGCTCGAGGACGCGCTCGAAGAGGCCAGGGCCGCGACCCCGGCGGACGTTCGTCGTGCCCCGGTCGTCGACTTCAGCCGCCCTCGACCTGCAGGCGAAGGCAGCGAGCCACGCACGCTGGCTCCGGCCGCGCCGTCGGTCCGGCGAGCCGCGCGGGAACTCGGCGTCGACGTCAGCCAGGTGACCGGGTCTGGGCCCGGAGGTCGCATCTCGGTGGACGACGTCAAGATGCACGTGAAGCGCATCATGTCGTCGGGTGCCCCGCGCCCGGCAGCCGCGCCGCACGTGGGTGCGGCCCGTGCGCCGCTTCCCGATTTCTCGGCGTGGGGCCAGGTCGAACGACGTCCCATGCGCGCCGTGCGGCGCAAGACGGCCGAGCACCTGAGCGCGGCGTGGACCGAGATCCCTCACGTCACGCAGTTCGACAAGGCCGACATCACGTCGCTCGAAGAACTGCGCCAGCGTTACGCGGACCGCGCAGCCGATGTCGGCGGCAAGCTCACGGTGACGGCCATCGCCATCAAGGTGGTCGCCACGGCGCTCAAGGTGTTTCCGCAGTTCTGCGCCTCGGTCGACATGGCAGCCGAGGAGATCATCTACAAGCACTACGTCCACGTCGGCGTCGCCGTCGACACCGAGCGCGGACTCCTGGTGCCCGTGATTCGCGATGCCGACCGAAAGAGCATCGTCCAGATCTCGGTGGAGCTGTCGCAGGTCAGCGAGCGGGCCAGGGCCCACAAGCTGTCGCTCGACGACATGCAGGGCGGAACCTTCACGATCACCAACCTTGGCGGCATCGGCGGCACGCACTTCACGCCGATCGTCAATCACCCGGAGGTCGCCATCCTGGGCGTGTCGCGGAGTCGAATCGAGCCGGTGTTCATCGATGGCGAGTTCAAGCCGCGCCAGATGCTGCCCTTGTCGCTGTCGTACGACCACCGCGTCATCGACGGGGCCGATGGGATCCGCTTTCTGCGGTGGGTCGTCGAAGCGCTGGAGCAGCCCTTCCTGCTGTCGCTGGAAGGCTAGGAGCGTCGGGGTCCATGACTGAGCGCAAGACACAGGTGGCTGTCGTCGGCGGTGGGCCAGGCGGCTACGCGGCCGCCTTCCTCGGTGCCGACTTGGGCCTCGACGTGACGCTGGTCGACGAGGCCGCGAACCCGGGGGGCGTATGCCTCTACCGTGGCTGCATCCCCTCGAAAGCCCTGCTGCACGTCGCCCGGCTGCTGACCGAGGCGCGTCACGCGTCGGCGTGGGGGGTCGATTTCGACGCGCCGCGCGTGGACCTCGACCGCCTGCGGGCATGGAAGACGGCCGTGGTCGAGAGGCTGACCGACGGGCTCGGGCAACTCTCCCGCCAGCGCAAGGTGCGGTACGTCCGCGGGCGTGCGAGCCTGCTCGACCCCCACACCTTGAGCATCACGACCTCCGAGGACGAGGAGCACCTCGCGTTCGACCACGCCATCCTGGCCACGGGATCTCGACCGGCCACCATCCCGGGGCTCCCGCACGACAGCCCGCGCGTGGTCGATTCGACCGCGGCGCTCGACCTGCCCGACATCCCCGGCCGGCTGCTCGTGATCGGCGGAGGCTACATCGGCCTCGAGTTGGGCACTGTCTACGCGGCGCTGGGCTCGCGCGTCACCGTCGTCGAGATGATGTCGGGGCTGCTGCCGGGGGCCGATCGCGACCTCGTCGGGGTTCTCGCGCGGCGCGTGGAGCAGGCGTGCGACGCCGTGCGTCTCGGCACCAAGGTGGTTGGTGCGCGCGAGGAACCAGACGGCGTCTACGTCACGTTCGAGGGGCCGGAGGGGCGCGAGCCGGAGCAGCGCTTCGACCGCGTGCTCGTGGCCGTGGGACGCAAGCCCAACTCGAACGTGCCGGGGCTCGAGCAGACGCGCGTGGCGATCGATGCACGCGGGTTCATCGAGGTCGACGCCCAGCGGCGTACGGCCGAGCCCTCGATTTTCGCCATCGGCGACGTGGCGGGCGAGCCGATGCTCGCGCACAAGGCCTCGCATGAGGGTCGCGTCGCGGTGGAGGCGATCGCGGGCAAGAAGGTCGCCTTCGAGCCGCGCGCCATTCCCGCGGTGGTGTTCACCGACCCCGAGGTCGCCTGGTGCGGCCTGACCGAGATGCAGGCCAAGGAACAGGGGACGCGCGTCGAGGTTGCCCGCTTTCCGTGGGCAGCGTCGGGGCGTGCGCTGACGCTCGATCGCAGCGACGGCCTCACGAAGCTCGTGATCGATCCCGACACCGAGCGGGTGCTGGGCATGGGCGTGGTCGGGCCGGGTGCCGGGGAACTCGTGGCCGAGGGCGTGCTCGCGGTCGAGATGGCCGCCGTGGCGAGCGACCTCGCGCTGACGATCCACGCGCATCCGACGCTCTCGGAAACGGTCATGGAGGCAGCCGAGGCATTCTTCGGCCACGCGACGCACATCTACCGTCCCAAGCGGAGGGGCGCGTGACGTGACTGCCTTACCGGTGAACCGTCGGGTCGAGGTTCCGTCCAATGCAGGAAACCATGTTTCAGCACGGATCCGGGTAAGAATCGGAGGTTCTGTATGGAGAAGATGGTGCGTGTGAGTCTGACAGCGGTCGCGAACACCGTCATGTTCACGACGATGATGGCCGTCGCCGGGTGCGGCGGGGGCCAGGCCGGCAAACCAGACCAGGTGCCGGGCATCTCGTCGGCGCCGGCGCCCCAGGCCGCGGTCGACCCGGCCAAGCGAGGGGAGTACCTCGTGACCATCGGCGGCTGCAACGACTGCCACACACCGTGGAAGATGGGAGCCAACGGTCCGGAGCCCGACATGACCGCCATGCTGTCGGGGCATCCGGCCGCGCTGCAGATGCCGCCGGCGCCGGCGCCTTCCGGGCCCTGGCTCTGGTTTGGCGCCGGCAGCAATACGGCGTTTGCGGGTCCCTGGGGCGTGAGCTATGCCATCAACCTCACGCCGGACGAGGAGACCGGGATCGGGTTGTGGAACGAGCAGGTCTTCGTCAACGCCCTGAAGACCGGGCGTCACATGGGCGTCGGCCGTCCCATCCTGCCGCCGATGCCGTGGCAGGGATACTCGAAGATGACCGACGAGGATTTGAAGGCCGTCTACGCGTACCTGCGGACGATCCCGGCCAAGAAGAACCAGCCGCCGGACCCGGTGATCAACGAAGCGCAAGCGCCTCCGCCGCAGTAGGGTTTCGGCGCGCGGCGGCACGCACCTCTCAGTCGCGCGCGAGCTGGCGCGCACGACGGAAGACGTCGTCCAGCATCCCGGCGGTCAGGCGACCGGTGTTCGTGTTCTGTCGGCTGGGGTGGTACGACTCGATGAGCATCGGAAGCCCAGCCACGGCAGGCTCGAAGACGTGGCCGTGCGCGAACCGCGGTCGGGGGGTCACGGACACGCCCTTTGCGCGGGCCAGCTTCCAGTAGGCGTCTGATGCCACTCTTCCCAGCGCGACGATGACGCGCACTCGGCCGAGCGCCTCCAGCTCGGCCAGCAGGTGCGGAAAGCAGTGCTCCAGCTCATCGCGCGTCGGCTTGTTGCCGGGCGGCGCGCAGCGGACCGCCGCGGCGATGAACGCGCCGGTCAGGCGCAGGCCGTCGCTCGCATGCCGCGAGGTGGGTCGCGACGCGAGGCCGTTGGCGTGCATGGCCCGCATCAGGAAATCGCCCGAGCCGTCGCCCGTGAAGACCCGGCCCGTCCGATTGGCCCCATGGGCGGCCGGCGCGAGCCCCAGCACCAGGATGCGCGCCTCGGGATCGCCAAACCCCGGGACCGGCCTGCCCCAGTACGTGTCGTTGCGGTGGGCGGCCTTCTTGTCCCGGGCAATCCGCGCGCAGTACTCGCGGAGCCGCGGACATCGCTCACACGAGACGATCGCGCTCGCCACGCGGTCCAGTGAAGAAACCGGGCTGGTTCCGGGTGCTGGGCTCTTCGTTCGTGGTCCGTCCGGAGTTCTTGGTTCTTCGTGCCGAGCCATCAAGATTCCGCACCGATCACGTGACCTGCAGCAGCGCCGAGCGCAACCGCCTGCAGGCCCGCGCCGTCAGGATTTCGAGGCGGCCGCCCGCTCGAACGCGTCGGTCTGTTCGTGCGCGTGGTACGAGCTCCGCACGAGAGGTGCCGACTCGACGTGTCCGAAGCCCATGTCCAGGGCCAGGCGTCGCAACTCGGCAAACTCGCTCGGGTGGTAGTAGCGCACCAAGGGCAGGTGCTGTTCCGAGGGGCGCAGGTACTGACCGATCGTGAGAATCTCGACGCCCACGCCGCGGAGGTCGCGCAGGGTCTGCACCACCTCCTCCCACTCCTCGCCCAGGCCAACCATCAGCCCTGACTTGGTCGGGATGTGGGGCGCATACCGTTTCGACCGATCGAGCAACTCGAGCGTGCGCGTGTACCGTCCGCCCGATCTCGCCAGTCGGTAGAGGCGGGGCACCGTCTCGGTATTGTGGTTGAGCACATCCGGCCCGGCGTCGAGCACGGCGTGCAGCGGTTCGGCCTTGCCCTGGAAATCCGGGATCAGCACCTCGACCTTGGCGCTGGCGTTGGCCGCCCGAATCCGCCGAATCGTCTCCGCGAAGATGTAGGCTCCGCCGTCGGGCAAATCGTCGCGATCCACCGACGTGATCACGACGTAGCGCAGCCCCAGGTCGCGGACGGCGCTCGCCACCCTGGCGGGTTCCTCGAGGTCGTAGATCGGGGGCTTGCCGTGCGCCACCGCGCAATAGCCGCACGCACGCGTGCACACGTCGCCGAGAATCATGAACGTGGCGGTGCCGTGGTGCCAGCACTCGCCGATGTTCGGGCAGTGCGCTTCCTCGCAGACGGTGTTGAGCTGGAGATTCCGCATCAACCCCTTGAGCCGGACGTAGTTATCCGACCCCGGGGCGCGGACCTTGAGCCAGTCGGGCTTGGGCTCGCGCCGGCGAACGTCCGTCAGCGGAATCACGCCCTGCATATCCGGTCCATGCTACCACGCGGTCCCCCGGTTCTCCGGGGGGACAGTTGGTGCTACCCTCCTGCCACCTATGAGACGCCTTCTGCGGACGCTCCGGTTGCTGCTCCTCCTCGTGCTCCTCGTCGCTCTCGTCGCAGCCGGCTGGCTTGCCTACCGCGCGGCGGCGGCACGACCCGTCGTCGAGGGCACGCTGATCGTCGAGGGGCTGTCGGGTGAGGTCGAGATCCTCCGAGACGTGGACGCCGTTCCTCACATTCGCGCCCGGAACGAATCGGACGCCATGTTCGCCCTCGGGTTCGTGCACGCGCAGGAGCGGCTGTGGCAGATGGAGTTCCAGCGCCGGCTCGGCCAAGGACGGCTGGCCGAGTTGCTCGGGCCAGAGGCCGTCGCCAGCGATCGCTTCTTCCGCACGATCGGTCTGGGGCGGGCGTCGAAAGCGCAGTGGCCTCACCTCAGCGCCGAGGCGCGAAGGATGACGGGCGCCTACGTCCGTGGGATCAACGCGTTCATTGCCCGCACGCCTGCGCGCGCGTTGCCCATCGAGTTCGCCATCCTGCGGGCGACCCCGGAGCCATGGACGCCCGAGGACGTCATCGTGTGGACCAAGGTCATGGGCGTCCTGCTCAGCACCAACTGGCGCGACGAACTGCTGAGGGTGCGCCTGGCGGCGCGGGTGGGGACCGATGGGGCAGCGTGGTTGATGCCGCCCTACACCGTCAACGGTCCGGTCATCGTGGCAAGCGCTCCGGCG
>Ga0102851_10001205_pt1 | contig 14489 bp, 12 predicted proteins | sample Mud3Dept3metaG_FD_79558 | JGI IMG/M metagenome (GOLD analysis project Ga0102851, IMG submission 79558) | Freshwater wetland microbial communities from Ohio, USA, analyzing the effect of biotic and abiotic controls - Mud 3 Core 4 Depth 3... | ecosystem: Environmental > Aquatic > Freshwater >... | reverse complement strand
GTGGGGGCCTTACCGGGCGCCGCCAGCGCTCAGGAGTACCCGAGCCAGGATATTCGCCTTGTCTGTGCCTTTCCCCCAGGCAGTGGCGCCGACGTGATCGTCCGGTATTTTGGCGAAAAGCTCCGTCCCGTAGCAAACCGGACAGTCATCGTTGAGAACAAGGCCGGGGCCGCGGGCAATATCGCGACCGAATACGTCGCGAGGGCAAAGCCGGATGGCTACACCATTTACGTCCATGCGGCCAGTGCGGTGGCTGCAAACATGCATCTATTTAAGAAGCCGCCCGTCGACGTGAGCAAGACGATCCAGATCGCGGCGACGATCAACCAGCAGCCGTTCATGCTGGTGGTCAGCGCGAAGAGTCCCTACAAGACCGTGGCCGAACTGACCGCTGCGATGAAGCAGAAAGGGACAAAAGCCAGCTACGCAACGTCCGCCCCCAATGGCACCGTCCTGGGTGAGATCTATAAGGTCAGGACGGGGGTCCAGGCCATCGAGGTAAGTTACAAGTCCGCCCAGGATTCCCTGAATGAAATGCTCAGCGGCAAAATCGACTACGGCGCGCTGGACCCCGGATATACGATGTCTCAGGTGCGGGAAGGACGGCTGCGAGTCCTTGCCGTAAGCAGCGGCAAACGGTTGCAGGCAAACCCGGAATACCCGACAATGACTGAATCAGGAGTTCCCATGGACCTGACCGGGTGGTGGGCCGCGATGGTGCCTGCCGGGACGCCGAAACCGATCGTCACCAAGATAAACCAGTGGTTCGTTCAGATTGTGAAGACGGATGAAACGAAGAAGTACCTGAACAACTATGGAGGCGATCCCTTTATCATTTCACCTGAAGAAGGCCAGGAGCTTTTCCTGAGGACGATCAAAGAGTGGGGAGAGTACGTCAAGGTGGCAAATATCGAGCCGAAAGGGTGATGTGGGTCGGCGATGAAATCATAGTACATTGTTAGAAAAAGGGGGGGGCTATGAAACTGAAAGCGAAATCGTTGGTGTATTCCGTTGCGCTGGCCATGGTCCTGGCAGCACTTGGGGCGTTACCGGGCGCCGCGTACGCTCAGCAGTATCCGAGCTAGGATATTCGCCTTGTCTGTGCCTTTCCCCCGGGCAGCGGCGCCGACGTGCTGGTTCGCTACTTTGGCGAAAAGCTCCGTCCCATCGCAAATCGGACGATCATCGTTGAGAACAAGGCCGGGGCCGGGGGCAATATCGCGACCGAATATACTGCAAGGGCAAAGCCGGACGGCCATACCATCTACGTCCACGCGGCAAGTGGAGTGGCGGCAAATGTGCATATATTCAAGAAACCGCCCGTCGACGTGAGCAAGACGATCCTGATCGCGGCCACGATCAACCGGCAACCGTTCATGATGGTGGTTGATGCGAAGAGTCCCTACAAGACTGTGGCCAACGTGACCGCTGCCATGAAACAGAAAGGGGCAAAGGCCAACTACGCAACGTCGGCTCCTACCGGCACCGTTATGGGCGAGATCTATAAGGCCCGGACCGGCGTCCAGGCCCTGGAGATAAACTACAAGACTGCCCAGGATTGCCTGAACGAACTGCTCAGCGGCAAAACCGACTACGGCATGATGGACCCCCAATTCTCGCTGGCCCAGGTGCGGGAAGGACGGCTGCGAGTCCTTGCCATCAGTACCGAGAAACGGCTGCAGGCGACCCCGGAATATCCCACAATGACTGAATTAGGAGTTCCCATGGACATTACCGGGTGGTTCGCCGCAATGGTGCCTGCCGGCACGCCGAAACCGATCGTCACCAAGATAAACCAGTGGTTCACTCAGATTGTGAAGACGGATGAAACGAAGAATTTCCTGAACAGCTACGGTGGCGATCCCTTCATCGTTTCACCCGAAGAAGGCCAGGCGCTCTTCCTTAAATCAATCAAGGACTGGGAAGAGTATGTGCGGATCGCCAAGATCGAACCGAGAGGCTGAGCAGGGGCAACCGGACAATGGGTTCGCCAAGACCTCCATGACGCTCTCGTAGTGGGCCAGATACACGTCCTCAAGAAGTTTGTCACCCTAACCGCGTTGGCCTCCGGTCGCATCGATATGGTTGCCCGTGATCCATCGTGCATCGTCCGAGGCGAGCCACGCAACCACATCAGCTATGTCCCTTGTTTCCCCCATTCTGCCGAGCGCAGTATTCCCCGTGATTTCAGCGACCATGTTCGGGTTGCTCCGCAGCTGTCGGGCAATCATGTCCGTAGCAACAGCGCCGGGAGCAACCGAGTTTACGGTAATACCCCGAGGGCCCAGCTGCTGCGCAAGGACCATCGTGAACTTCTCAATGGCGCCCTTGGTCATGGTGTAGACGATCTTCACGGGACGAGCCACACGCACCAACCCCGAAGAAAGGTTGATAATTCTCCCGTTGTCGCGGATGCGTCTGAGTGCCCTCTGCGTCAGGAAGAAAGGACCTCTGACGTTAGTATGGAATACTTCTTCGAATACTTCCGGTGTCATTTCCTCTATGTGACCGGTGCGATCGACTCCGGCGTTGTTGACGAGTATGTCAAAGCGCGCCTCACCGGTCTCGTCGATGAGCAGCTTGTCGAGGGCAGCGAACAGCCTGTCTAACTCATCCATGGAACCATCCAGTCGTGCCCCCACGCTGAATGCCCGCCCACCAGCGTCCGTAATTGTCTTCACCGTATCGGCCGCACCCGAAGCAGTCGATCCATAATGGACTGCTACCAGTGCACCATCGCGGCCAAGCCGTTGGGCAATAGCTCTGCCGATGCCGCGGCTCGCGCCTGTCACCAATGCTACTTTTCCCGTCAACACCATGGTCGCCTCCTTGATCCTTTCCCGCTCATTCTACCACCTTCGGAGTCAGCCCTTCAACGGAACGTCCACACTCCATTTACCGTAGAAAGCTCACGAGGGGATAAGCTCAAAGTTAAGAATAAGGATTTTGACCGCAGTCGCCCAGGCCACACCTCGATGTCTTCATTTGTCCCAATCTCAGTCCGTTATTTGCTTGACAAACAATTTCCTCGATAGTAAAAGTAGTCATGCCCAATACAGAACAGCGTTCCATATATGGCACACTGTCGATTGTGGAGTCGGGTAAAAGAATCTGCCGGGATCACGAGATTTGGTCAACGGGATTCTTTACAGGCCCTGCAGGCAACATTTCATCACAATTCTAAAGGGGTGGTGGTCAGATGAAAATCATTGGCGTTGATATGTGGCCGGTCAGCATTGCCTTCAAGCGGAAAGTCAAGACAGCCTTTCGTGGCATGGCGAGGGATGAAGGTGCCAGCGAAGACAACGTAGTCATCAGGATATATACCGACGAAGGGGTCTCAGGACTGGGCGAAGCAGGGACGTGGGGGGTCTATTACTGCGGGGAGAGCCAGGAGTCGGTCATGGCTGCCATAGGAAACTACCTGTTCCGCGAAGTACTAGAAGGAGAGAATCCCTTCAATATAGACCTGATCCACAAGAAAATGGATGAGGCAGTGCTACGAAATCCTGTTGCCAAATCAGCCATCGATTTCGCGCTTTACGATATCATGGGTAAGAGCCTGAACGTACCCGTATATCAGCTCATAGGAGGATGCTACGCGGACAAGTTTCCGACGGTGGCAGCGGTTCTCGGCATAGACACGCCTGAGACGATGGCAAAGGTTGCCAGGGACGCGCTCGCAGGCCTGGGGCCGGAGGGTCGTCTGTTCAAGATAAAGCTCGCGCTGGAATATCTGAAGGACGTTAAGCGTGTGGAGGCTATCCGGGAAGCAGTCGGGCCCGAGCACTATCTCTTGCTCGACTGCAACGGATCACTGAAAGTAAAGGAGGCTATTCATTTCGGCCAGAAAGTCGAGGCGTTTTCCCCGGTATTTCTTGAACAGCCGGTGGACTATGATGACCTGGAGGGCCTCGCTGAAGTAAAGAGAAACGTGCCCATACCGGTAGGGGCTTGTGAATGCGCCCTGACCATCGAGGACATGATGCGGGTAATCAGAATGGATGCCGCTGATTTCTTCAATTTCAAGATCGACCGCCTGGGAGGAATCTACAAGGGGAAGCAGGCAGTCGGCATGATCAACGCTGCCGGGAAATGGACGCTGCTGTCGGGACAGGTAAGTGTGGGCATTGCAGCCACGGCGCGAAGTCACTTCGCTGCAGCAACGTGCTCCATGTTCCGTGCTGTTGCCTCAGGTGTTTCCGGCGTATTCACGATCTATCCGGCTTCTTACCCGGAATATACCGAGGTGGAGAAAGTCCTGATCGGCGGGCCCAAAGTCGAAAGAGGGTATGCCGGCATTCCACCGGGTCCCGGGCTTGGTATTGAGCTGAACGAGAAGGCCCTCGAGAAATTCCTGACCCCGGGGAAGAGTCGCGTGCTTGTGGGAAAGAAGGGTTAGCGCTTGGAAGAAGAAATTGCGCAACCGATCACCGCAGTCGTGGTAAGCAACGCTCGCGTTCAGGAGGTAAACAGACATGGCAGGCCCATCACTGAAAGAGAGAGACAGACGATGGTCCAACATCAGGCGTGAGCTGCGGGAGAATGGCCTGCAAGGGCTCCTGATTGTAAGTGATGGCCACCTCGAGCGAAGGGGATCGCTGCGATACGTTTCCGATGTGAACGGGATGTTACGGTACGGTTACGTCATCTTTCCCCTGGAAGGCAATCCGATAGGTATATACAACAAGGGAGGATGGATCGAAGACAGGCGCCCGCTTCCCGTCAGGGGAGGCTGGGTCGTAGAGAGTGAGCCCTATGCGCCTTTTATCGCCGACCTCATACGGGAACTGAACATTGAGAAGGGCTGCATCGGCATAGAGGGAGATTTCCTGCCCGTGCCGGTCTACGAGAGGCTTGTCAGGGAACTGCCGGACGCCACATTCAGGGCTTCAAATATCATACACGAGTTAAAGATGGTCAAGAGCCCCGAGGAAATCAGCCTCATAGAGAGCGGGGTGGAGATGGTCGACAAGGCCTTCGAGGCAGTCCTTGAATTTGCCAGGCCGGGAAGAACGTGGAACGACATGACCAGTGAGGTGTGCAAGCTGTTATACCAATCGGGAAGTGAAGATATCGGCGGTTATCCTCTCTCGCGCTCCAACAACATAATTGCCACTGGCGACATTTACAACTGTTACCCGGAGCCGCAGGCACCCGGCGGACACTGGATGCAGTTCGGAAGGTTGATATCGTTTGGGCAACCCAAGAAAGAAATACAAGCCGCATGGGAGCTGGACATGAAGGCCCAGGAACGCGGGGCCGAGAAGCTTAAGGCAGGCAACGCGGGTGGTGATGTGATGGAGGCAATTAATACTGCTCTCAGGGGGAGCGAATACACCGGGGCGGATCGAGGGTCCGGACACGGGGTCGGGCTTGACATCATTGAAAGACCCTTCATCTCTCTGGACGACAAAACAATCCTGAAACCAGGCATGGTAGTAGCGATCCACCCAGTATTGTCGCCTCACCCTGAAGTTTTCGAGGCCTGTGCGGATATGTTTGTTGTGACGGAAGGCAAGCCCCGTAAACTCTCCAGGGTCGCCCCCGAGATAAAGATTATTTGAAGGACGAATGAGCGCAAGAGAAACGGCCGCCGAAAAAAGCTCCGCGAGTTCCTTGGCGAGAGGATTAAGAGTCCTGGAGTGTTTTGGTCAGCAGAAGCATCATCGATACACCCTCTCCGAGTTGGCAAGACAGTTGAACATGCCGAAGTCGAGCATATACCGCGTGCTCAAGACATTGGCGCAGATGGACTACCTGCGATATGAAGAGCACTCGAAACACTATTATCTTGGTGTTCGCGTACTGTCGTTAGGCTTTGCCTTATTGGAAGGCATGGAACTTCGAGAAATCGCAAGGCCATACATGGAGAAGCTCTCTCGTGAATGCAACAAGACAATCAACCTCGCTGTCCTTGACAGGGTCGAGATGGTCTATGTGGAAAGAATAAGTGTCCGGAGCATCAGAGCATACAACATAAGCGTAGGAAGTCGAATGCCACCCTGGAACACTTCCACGGGGAGAGCGGTCTTGGCTTATCTCGACACTCCGATCGTTGCACAAATGCTGGAAAAAGCCAAGAAGGAAGGTGGTTTTACAGGAGGCGAAAGGAAGTTGATGAAGATTTTGGCAGAAGTCAGGAATAACGGTTTTGCGGCAAGTGACCAAGAAGCCCGGAGAGGAATACTTGCTGTCGCCGCACCACTCTTTTCATCAAAAGGGGTGGTCGGAGCGATCAACCTTATCGCCGAGCCAGAGGACGTCTCCATCGATGAATTGAAGAGAGACTATGCCCCCAAATTGATGGAGGTGGGCAGGCAGCTGTCTGAAACCCTGGGATACCGCGGCTGAACATGCATATGTGGAGTAGTTGCCATGTCAGGAACTGAGAAGTACGAAGAGAAGGTGCTCGATGTTCTGATCGTTGGTGGGGGTGGTGCCGCAGCCCTGGCAGCGTTGGAGGTCAGAAAAGCCGGTTTGTCCGTCGGGCTTGTGACTAAAGAATCGGCACTCGTGGGCGGGGCTACAATTATGGCTGCAGGCGGCACGTGCGCAGTCTTCAGTCCAGGCGATACCCCGGAGACCTTTCTCTCGGATATATTGAAAGCCGGGGGATATCTGAACAACGCAAAGATCGTTAAGATAGTGGCGGAGAAATCCTCTCAAGCTGTCCTCAACCTTGAGACGCACGATTACCTTCTGGATTGGAAGGATGAGAACACGTTTCGGACCCTCAACCACGGGGAAGGCCATGCGTGGCCCCGCGGATACCTGGACAGACGGGAAGCGCTCGGTGTTTGCCACGCGCTGTCAAGAGCATTGATGCGCAATGAGATTGCCCTCTTCCCTGAAACAATCGTGAGCAAGCTCCTCACAAAAGATGGTAGGGTCGTTGGAGCGGTAGCAATGAGCCTTGTCGCAGGCGAGTACACGGTCTTTAAGGCAAAGGCCGTACTTCTCGCTACAGGAGGTCTTGGCGCAATCTATAAGCTGACTACCAACTCCAATGTCCTGACCGGTGACGGGTTTGCCCTCGCCTTCGATGTCGGTGCTGAACTGGTAGATATGGAGTTTGTACAATTTTTTCCCATTTCTTTTCCCTACCCTGCGGTAAGGAGAGGGAAGATGATCGGCGTCTGCTCCTGGTTCGGACCGGGCGTGAAACTTCTCAACGGGCTTGGCGAGAGGTATATGACGAAGTACGACCCGGAGAGAATGGAGATGACCACCCGCGACATCGCCGCCAGGGCAAACTTTATCGAGGTCAAGGAAGGCAGGGGAACGAAAACCGGAGCAATCATGGTTGATCCTACAGACCACGATCCGGCCAAGCTGCTCAAGTTCAAGACGGCTATCCCCCACGTGTATGCCATGTTCAAGGAGGTCTATGGGAAGCGGGTAGCTGAATGGGAGGAGCCTTTCGAAGCAATATCCAGCCAGCACTTCTTTATGGGCGGGATCAGGATAGATGAAGAGTGCAGAACCAATATCGACGGTCTTTTCGCGGTGGGCGAAGTCACAGGGGGTATGCACGGGGCGAACCGACTGAGCGGTGTTGCATTCACGGAGATATTTGTACTTGGCCCTGTTGCGGGAAGGACCGTTGCTTCTTGTGCTGCTCGCGAAGGGTTTGTCTCTCCTGACGCAGCCCAAATAAACGAAGAGATCGAAAGGCTGGAAAATCTATTCAGGCAGGGAAGCGGCGCGAGGCCATTTGAGTTGAAGGCTGCGGTTCAGGATGTCATGTGGGAAAAATTAGGACCGGTCCGGGACGGGGCAGGCATTGAAGCTGCAATCAGCGCTTTCAAGTGCATCGAAAAAGAGCAGGTAGCAGGCATGACCATTGGCTGCAGCGACCGGACATACAATCGGGATAGGATGGAGGCAATCGAAATGCCTCTCATGGTCAGGACAGCGCAGCTCGTGGCACACTCGGCGCTCCGGAGAACGGAGAGTCGCGGATCGCAGTACAGGACCGACTTCCCGGAAAGGAACGACAAAGAGTGGCTCAGGAATATTGTCATTAAGAAGGAGGATGACGGAGGGATTCGCATGACGATAGAAAAAACAGTGCAGGCAGGATGAGATGCAAGTGAAATGCGATGTGTGGCGCTCTGGCGCCGACACCGAAGCCGGCGGAAGATACGACACGTATCTCCTGGATGTAGATCCGACCGAGAACGTCTTAGGTATTCTCGTGAAGATACATCATGAGTTTGATGCCTCCCTGGCCTTTCGGTTCGCGTGCGGCGTGGTCAAGTGCGGCGAGTGCGCGGTAGAGGTCAATGGGTCTCCCTGCCTGGCATGCGAAAAGAAGGCGGCAGGGGAGATGAAAGTGCAGCCCCTGGCAGGACTCCCTTTAATTAAAGACCTCGTGATCGACAGGAGGGCGGTGCTCGGCGAGATTCTGAAGCTTATCCCGGGGCTATCCGGAATTAAGGAAGGCGCTGGGCTTAGAAATCTTAACCCGGTTGACGCAGACAAATTCGTACGAATGACGAAATGCTTCGAGTGCCTGATGTGCCAATCGGTTTGCCCGGTACGTGCCGACATGCCAGATGAGTTTGTGGGCCCCCTCGGCCTTCTCTGGCTTGGTCAAATGTCTTTAGACCCCGCGAAAAGATCTTTTATCAAGAACGAGATAGACGCAGCACTGGAAATGTGCGTGCGGTGCGGCCTCTGTTCGGAAGCCTGTCCTTGTTCGGAAGATATTATCGGCCTGGCTATCGATACCCTTGAGAAGGGACCATAAGGACCCCGGCGCTGAGAAAACATTTATGACAAGGAGGGAATCATGAAAATCAAGAAAGTGGAAATTATCCCCGTAGATATTCCTTACAAGATACCGTTTCGTGTTTCTTCCGGCGGGGTTACTTCCGGTATCCAGCTCATAGTAAGAATAGTGACTGATGAGGGCATCGACGGTTTGGGGAGCAGTATTGGATTTCCAAAGGTGGGCCTGAACAGGGAAAGCGCCATGGCCAAGATACAAAGCATTGCATCGGGCCTTCTTCTGGGCCAGGACCCTCTGAATACAGAGGCGATCCTGAGCCGGCTCGATGTTGTGCTTCCGGGAAATTGGCGGATAAAGGCACATATCGATTACGCCTTATACGATCTCAAGGGCAAAATCCTGAACGTTCCGGTCTATCAGCTTCTGGGAGGGCTTTCGAGGGACAGAATTCCGTTGGAATGGATACTCATGATGGATGATCCCGAAGTGCAGGCCCAAACAGCGGTCAAATGTTTGGCCGCCGGGTTTCGCAGCATAAAGATGCATGTAGGCGGTGAGCCTGAACTTGCCCTGAAGCGTTTCAGGGCAGTGCGTGAAGCTGTCGGTCCCGACATCCCTCTTTCGATAGATATCTCCAGCGTTGCAGGCTCGCAAAGCCATTGGAATGCCCACGATGCATTGCGACTTATCGAAGCCCTGGACAAGTACGGTCTTCATTACGCAGAACAGCCCGTGACAGCAACCGACATAGACGGCCTCAAGTCAATCAAGAGCCGGACAAGCGTTCCGATTGCTGCTGACGCGAGCGCTGAGTCTGTCGATGAAGCGTACAACGTGATAAAGGAAGGCGCCGCTGATGTCTTTCACGCCCTGATGGGAAGAATCGGCGGTATCCGGAAGTCCTTACAGTTCACCAACCTGGTTGATGCTGCAAACCTTGATTACGCCATATGCGTGCTGGGGAACGGCATCGAACACGCTGCGGGCGCCCATTTTGCCGTGTCGCGCGTCAAACGGGGAAGAATCCTTGATGAACTTGGTCTCATCTTCTACCTCTATGGCGGGACGGAAACAAAGGATATTACGACAGACGTCACGAACGAGATAAACGGCACGATCGAGAAAGGCCATTTGTACCCGCCGAAAGGGCCGGGCCTCGGTATTGAACTGAATCAGGAAATGGTCAAGCGATACCATTCGTCGAATACTGATACGGTCGCGGTCGTAGGATAGGACGCGTATGCCAGTCCGTAGAAAGAACAATGACGATGGATCTGCTGGTAAGCAATTGACGTACGTATTACCTGAACCAGAGACCTGGATCGGGTTAAATCCAGTGACAAGGAGAAAGGCCATGAGAAGACGCACCCTATACGCATCCTTATTGTTGTGTATATCTCTCGCACTCATCGGGTCCGTACTCGTCGCGGACGCGCGGGCTCAATATCCGGATCGACCGATCAACCTCTGGGTGCAGTATGCTCCGGGCGGGTCCACGGACATGACGGCCCGCGCACTTGCCGTCGGAGCGGCGAAAGTCCTGGGCCAGCAGATAGTTGTTGAGAACAAACCAGGCGCGGGTGGCGCCGTTGCCCTGGCCCTTCTTGCCAAGGCAAAACCGGATGGTTATACGCTGTGCTATGCAACGGATAGCTCAATCGTACGGAACCCCCAACTGCAGAAGGTCCAATTTGCTCCCTTGAAGGACTTCACTCCCCTCATCGCAGTGTGTGCCGTGCAGAATGCCATCGGCGTGAAGAAGGAGGCGCCGTGGAAGACCTTCAAGGAGCTTGTCGACTATGCCAAGAAGAACCCCAATAAGATAAAGTATGGCTCCGGAGGGTCAGGCAGTGGCATGCATCACGCCATGGCGTACGTGGGGTTCAAGGAGAAAATCGAGTGGATTCATGTGCCATACAAGGGCAACACCGAGGCCATGACAGCGCTCATGGGCGGGCACGTGGATGTGGCCTCCGTCGGGGGCGAGATATATCCCTTCGCAAACGCGGGCACCGCGAGGATCCTTGCCATAGCTGAGAACAGAAAAAACCCAAAGCATCCCGAAGTCCCAACCCTCATCGATCTCGGGTATGATTTTGCCAATGATGCGGTGATGAGCGTCGTTGGCCCTGCCGGTATGGCTCCAGACGTAGCAAAAAAGATCCAGGACGCCTTCGCAAAGGCGGCAGAGGCGAAGGAGGTAAAGGCACTCTTCGATCAGCTTGACCTCCTGCCCATCCTTGTAGTGGGCAAGGACTACGAAGAGCGCCTGAAGTCATACTGGACTAGAATGGAGAAGGGATTGAAAGAGACCGGTCTCATAAAAGAACCGGCAACGAAGCCGTACTGAGGTTTAGGATAAAGGATTTTTCGAATGAAGCAGGTCTCGTGTTAAAAACGAGTATCTGCCGGTTGTGGGTGGGCTCATTGACAATACCTTGCGGGGATGCCGATATTGATGCAGAAGCCGCCGCTATTCTGTAGTGCAGCTTCGTGCGAGTGCGGCGGCACGCAGCAGGAAATATTCTTTGTCGGCGGAGACGCACCCCAGGTCGGCCTTCAGGCACCAAGCACTATCGGTATCTGGCTATCACATCCGATGCGCATCTTCGCCGCTGCCCGCCTTTCTCGTAAGTATTTCTTTCCGTAATGCTTGATCCGCCGTGATAGCTCCCAGCGTAGTCTTGGTCTAGTCAATACCTATTCTGACGTGCTCTTGCGTTGTTCGTTATGTCAAGTTCAAGTTTTTGCACTTTAGAGCCTTAAACCTGCAACTTGTAACCTGCAACCCTTGCCACCCTCAGGCTAATTCCGTACCCCTTATCCCTTGTTCCTTACCCCTTGACCCTTTCTCTATTTCATCCCCGTTTCTATAGGCAGCTCAGGGATGTTCGACCATTCGTTGAAGCTTCCGTCGTAATTCTTCACGCTCTTGTAGCCGAGCAGATACTTGAGCGTAAAGTACGTCTGCGACGACATCTGGCCCTGGCCGCATGAGACAATGACGGGCTTTTCGGGCGCGCCCCCGAGTTTCGCATATGCTGCCTTCAGCTCATCGCGGCTCTTCCACGTGCCGTCCTCCTTGAGGTCTTCACCCCAGAAACGGCTTAGCGAACCTTTGATGTGCCCCTTCCTCTTCCAGGCACCTTTCTCGCCCGTGTAGAGTTCCACCGGACGGACATCAAGGATCAGGGCGCCGCCAGACTCAACGATCTTCTTGACCTCTGCCAGGCTGGCGCGCACGTCGTTCTGCAGCTTCGTAGGCCTGCCATATTGGGTTGCCGTTATTTTCGGGTAATCCTGAGTCACGGGGTTCCCCTCGGCCTGCCATTTGCCGAACCCACCCTCAAGCACAGCAGAGGAAGCGTGGCCGATATAGTCAAGTGCCCACACAAGGTACGCGGCCTTGAAGTCACCCTTTTCCGTGTAAACGATCACACTCGTCTTTTGTGAGATACCCATTTTCCCGAGCATGATGGCAAGCGCTTCGGGCGGCATAAGCATCACAGGAACGCCTCTGTCGGCGAGCCTCATGGCGTCGGGATGAAAGTAGACCGCGCCCGGGATGTGACCGGCCCAATAGTCGGCCACGTTGGACCTGACGTCTACGATTCGCACGTTATCGGCCCCCAGATTTGTCTTCAGCCAATCGGTGCTTATGAGCTTGGAAGGGAGCCCCTCTGCCGACACCTCTGCCGCAGAGGCAAAGATAGATAGAGCCAGCGTTAAGAAAAGAAACCCTTGGAAATAAGACCTGTGCTTCACGGCACGCTTCATGGCACGCTCCTTGTTCTTTTGTTCTTACAGCTCTAACTGTAGCACACGTAGAATCTTTGTCAATAATGCCCAGGGGTCCTTGACCCGGGCAGCGTGCTTCCTTATACTCGTCCTATGGTGTCTTATGGTTGGGGCGGGTTGACACCTTCGAACCGACTTCGGGCACAGTTCTTGCTGATACAAGCGTTAGTTTATGTTTTCTTCTAATCTGCCGATACTATAGGTGCATATCATGACGATACATCTGTATATTTTCTCCGGGCTCAGTGAGGGGCATGCATGGTAAGGAAGATCCTCTCATGGATGCTTGGACTGGCTCTTTTCAACTTCATACTCTTCGTCGTTTGCTTCTTCTGGTACGACATACATAAGATGGTGACCACCCCAGAGGGAGTTTTCTTTGCCTTCGTCATCATCGCCGGTTTGTTGACACCCCTCACTATCCGCAAGTACACCGAGTATCGAAAACGGGAAGAAGTTCGCAAGCAGGTCAAGTTGAACAAGGTCAGACACGAGGTGCAAACGCAGGTGCGCAAAGAAATCGGCATCGATTTCTAGCGTCGCCTTTTTCCCTTCACTCCAATCTCTGCCTTTACTTTACTCTTTTCTTTTGTCTGTTTTTTTCCTTTCACCTCTCTTTTCACCTTTGTCCTTTTCACTGCCTTTGCCTTTACTTTACCTTTGTTCTTGTCTCTACCTTTACCCGTACCTGTGCCTTTGCCTTTGGTCGTCCCTTGACCCTTGCCCCTTGACCCTTGCCCCTTCCCTTCAAGGAATTCCTCGATCTCCTCTACGGCAAATTCAATCCCTTCCGCCAGACCCTGCATGGTGCAGTGGCTCGCAAAGTCCATGGCATGATCATACTCTTGGATGAGCCTTCGCGTGTACTGAAGCTTTTCCCTGAGTCGATCTAACAGCTCTTTCAGTTCGTCCATGTGCATCTCCTTATGTGTCTGCCAAGAATGGCTTGCGTCTTCGTTGGACCGGGGCACCAGCACCAGGTAGGCTGTCTCGTTCCCCGTGCTACGTGCCACGTATGCTGCTTCATATCCCATGCTATTGATGGACTCGTAAAGAACCGGAAAAGTGGCCTCTTGCCACTCCAGAAGCCTTCCCTCGTTGTCCCCTGAGCCAACAGCCGGGAGCTCAAGAGCAAACGATCGGCCTTGTCGAACCTCGTCCAAAAACTTGACTGAGTCGGCTTCTCTTACGGTCTTTGACTGGAGTGGCACGGCTTGAGCCAAAAGGTCCCAGCGGACAAGCAGGCGATGACTCAACCTGTTCCTGCTGGAACCCTCTGCCTTGAGCCCGTAAAGGTTATAAAAGACGCGTACGCCTCTACCGCCACATTTCGTGAGGTATAGGTTCCCGTTCCTCACATCCATGAAATCGTACGTGAAGAAGAGGTGGGAAGCGCCGCCTGCTCTGCTTCTCGATCGCACCTCCATCATGATCTTGTAACCTACGCCGTAACCTTGAAAGTGGGGCAGCACGGCAACCTCATGCAGCCAGTGCTTTTTCGGGTCAGAGGTGTAGGTGACGCGTGCGAAGCCGACGATTTCGCCGGAAGAAGCCTGCTCTGCGACAAGCACATAGCCCAAATCAACGATGTCCGTGACGAGCCCGATCGAGTCGGCCCGCAGGATGTGCGACGAGACAGCCTCGCCTCCCCATCCCACCTCTTCTTGAATACCAACGCACTGTTCACACTCTTTCAGGGTTTTTTGGGGATCGTCAGAAATAGACCGCACCATTATACGTTCGATAACCGTCACGCGTGTAGAGCCGCCCCTTCGCCTGACTGCTATTATAAGTGGAGTGCTGTAGTTTTACAATCCTTCGGTGGGCAAATTTGACGACGTAATCGGCAGTTCAGATGCTCCCTAAGGGGGGCGAGAACTTGGTGGAGAGGATGTGAGCTACGTAAAAGCGTGCCCCCGGCATGACTCGAACATGCGGCCTGCGGATTAGGAAT
>Ga0102851_10001204_pt1 | contig 14491 bp, 1 predicted proteins | sample Mud3Dept3metaG_FD_79558 | JGI IMG/M metagenome (GOLD analysis project Ga0102851, IMG submission 79558) | Freshwater wetland microbial communities from Ohio, USA, analyzing the effect of biotic and abiotic controls - Mud 3 Core 4 Depth 3... | ecosystem: Environmental > Aquatic > Freshwater >... | reverse complement strand
CAAGCTTCACGGTCCATCTGCCGCGGACCGGCATCACCGTGGACATCGAGGTCGAGCCCGAGACCCTGAGCAAGAAGAGCCATGGCAACTGGGTCATGGTGGAGATCGAACTGCCGCACGGCTACGACGCGTCCGATGTTGACCTGTCGTCCATCCGGCTGGAAGGGACGGTCCCGGCAGTGGCGTGGCCTCATGAAAAGAAGAAACGACGCCATGAGCACGGCTGCGGGCATGATCACGAACGGCACGAGCATTCTGAGCTCAAGGTCAAGTTCAGGAGAAGTGAGGTTCTCGCGGTCCTGCCCGCCGGGAAGCATGTTCCGGTCCATGTGACGGGAACGGTCGCCGGAGCACCGTTCGAGGGAGTTGACATCATCAAAGTGATCCAGTAACAGGATCGACATCCTTCAGCCGCCGGGTCGCATGATCCGGCGGCCTTTTTTATTGGCCGTGCGTCAAGGCTTTCACATCGATTATCAGTGCTCCTGTTTGGATATCATGATACAGAATTAAAACGAGCACTATGTTGCAGAAGAGCGGACCTGCGCATACCCTTAAAATACCCTGACGGAGAGCGTCTATTCTCTTGACGCTGAACGCAATACGATGCTACCTTTAAAACCGCATTGGTATAATGCGCCTATGAACGCGACTGCGTCCATGATGCGGATTTATCAATGTGATGAACAACACCATATATAATGAAAAAGACACCAGGAGGTGCCGCAATGACAAGAGCAATGAATACTGTGAAACGCACTCATATCCTGTTTTTGATCTATTGCTGCATCGTCTCGGCATTCATTCAGTATCCGCTCCTCGCCGCAGCCGCTCCCGGCGATATCATCACGGTGGCTGGTGGCGGAGTTGGTGATGGCGGACCGGCAACAGCAGCGATCATGGTGCCGTACCACATTGCAATCGATGCTGCGGGAAATTTATACATCCCTGATTGCGCGCTTGATCGCGTGCGGAAAATAGACAGCTCCGGCGTCATAACGACCGTCGCGGGTATAGGCGGTTCCGGTTATTCAGGCGACGGCGGTCCGGCAACTGCAGCGCGGCTGTGGTGTCCAAGGGGCGTGTTCGTAGACGGGATGGGAAATATTTTTATAGCGGAGGATTATAACCAGCGTATCCGAAAAGTAGACGCTTCGGGCATCATATCAACCTTTGCGGGCAATGGAACCAGCGGCTATTCGGGCGACGGTGGCCCTGCCCGGGAAGCCCAGCTGAACCGGCCTTCGCACGTTTTCGGAGACGCGTACGGAAATATCTACATTGCGGACACGTACAACCAGCGCATCAGGAAAGTGGATGCAGCGGGTACGATAACGACGATAGCGGGCAATGGCCTTTCCGGGTCTCAGGGTGATGGAGGGAGCGCTATTGCAGCTAGTCTCAGAGATCCCGCCGGCTTGGCAACCGACAGTACGGGCAATATCTATATTGCGGATCAGAACAACCACCGTATACGAAAAGTGGATACAGCAGGCATCATAACCACCGTTGCGGGCAACGGGACAGCAGCCTTCACCGGCGACGGAGGACCTGCAACTGCTGCGAGTCTTACCTGCCCTAGCAGTGTCTATGTGGATGCGGGCGGTACACTCTATATCGTTGATCATTTAAACCATCGTGTTCGAAAAGTGGACGCAGCCGGCGTCATATCCACCATCGCAGGCAAGGGGTCCTGGGGTGCCTTTTCCGGAGATGGCGGACCTGCTGTCGATGCGAACCTGAACTCTCCCCTCGGTGTTGTTACAAACGCAGCGGGGAGCATGTTCATTGCCGATTATGGCAACCTCCGCATTCGGAAGGTGGATAGCGCCGGAATGATGAGCACCGTGGCAGGCAACGGCTCTGCGACCTATTACGGCGACGGAGGTCCCGCTGAGTCGGCCGGTCTCGGATCGCCCGCAGGCGTTGTCATGGATACAGCTGGAAACCTGTATATAGCCGATAACGGTTCTCGCCGCGTCCGTCGGGTGAACGACACAGGTGTCATTACGACCGTGGCGGGAAACGGGAGTCAGGTCTCTTCCGGCGACGGCGGACCTGCAACCTCGGCCGGCATCAGCTACCCTTATGGCGCCGCAATGGATGCCGCGGGAAACCTGTATGTGGCTGATGTTTTCTTTGCACAGATCAGGAAGATCGATCCCGCCGGCATCATAACGACAGTAGCAGGGAACGGCACGTACGGATATTCCGGCGATGGCGGCCCGGCGACTTCGGCAAGCCTGAACCACGCCTTCTGGATTGCCGTGGATGGAGCGGGAAACCTGTATATTGCCGACCGCGACAACCATCGAATTCGAAAAGTGAACTCTTCGGGAATCATCAGTACAATCGCAGGGAATGGCACTGCAGGCTATTATGGAGACGGGGGTCCTGCAATCGAGGCGTCCATCAACACCCCTTTCGGTATAGCCGTGGACAGCGAAGGGAACGTCTATTTTACAGACAGGGGCAACCAGCGCGTTTTCAAGATCAATGCAGCGGGCACGCTTACCACAATCGCGGGAAACGGTATCGCTGGATATTCCGGCGACGGAGGCCCGGCGCTATCGGCAAGCCTCAATAATCCCGGTGGAATCGCTGTCGACGCATCAGGAACGGTCTACGTGATCGACAACTCTAATCTTCGCGTTCGGAGCATCGATGCGTCGGGGACCATATCGACCGTTGCCGGAAACGGGACCAGCGGCTTTTACGGGGACGGAGGCCCTGCGACTTCCGCAAGCCTTAATTCCCCTGCGGGCGTCTTTGTCGATAACGACGGCAATATCTACATTGCGGACGCACAGAATCAACGTATCCGAAAGGTAGTTGCGCCAGACGACCGCCCGACGGGCTCGATCAGCATCAATGCCGGCGCAGTGTATACCAACAATCCTGCCGTAATCCTGGCCCTTTCCTGCGCCAGTGCAGCGGGAGACTGTACGGAAATGCAGATTTCGGACAGTTCCGGCAACTGGACAAACGAGGCAGAGGTCTTTACCACAGTCAAGACGTGGACGTTATTGTCCGGGGACGGAACAAAGACCGTATATGTCAAATTCAAGGACAGCGCGGGAACCTGGTCGAATGCCTATCAGGATTCGATTATTCTCGACACGACTGCCCCGGCAGTGACGATCACCTCGCCTGCGACCGGCACCATCAATACCGCGACACCGCTTCTCACCTATGGTGTCAGCGACGGTACCGTGACAGTTGAAGTGGATGGTGTTGTGGTCAGCAAGGTTTCGGGCAATAACCTCGGTCCGCTTGCCGACGGACCGCATGCGGTGAGGGTGCGATCAACGGATGCTGCCGGAAATGCCGGCCTTGGAGAAAGAACCTTTACGATAGATACCGCTGCGCCTGCTGTAACCATTACGTCACCGGCATTGGGGACGATGAATGATAATACGCCGCTGCTCATGTACACGGTGAGCAAGGGGTCGGCGACGGTAAAGGTGGACGGCGTCGCGGTCAATACGCCATCGGGTAGCGATCTTGCAGTGCTCTCCAACGGTTCGCATACGGTGCGTATCGAAGCAACGGATGCAGCGGGCCAAAGCGGGTTTGCCGAAGTATCCTTGGTCGTTGATGCTGTGTTCCCGCTGGTCACTATCGCATCTCCTGCTTCAGGATTAACGAATACCAATACTCCCCTTTTAACCTACACGGTGAGCGACGGCATCGAGTCCGTTCTAGTCGACGGTGTTCCGGTGGCAATGCGTTCCGGCGAGACGTTGTCCGCGTTGCCCGACGGCACACATACGGTACGCGTGGAGTCCACCGACGCAACGGGGAACCAGGGATATGCCGAAACAGTATTTACCATTGATACTACTCCTCCCAGCATAGCTGAGATATCGAAGCTTTCAGCGGGGGCTCGATACAATTTTGTGCTGGATTCTAACGGTACACCGTTGTCATGGGGCTATAATCTTTACGGCCAATTAGGGGATGGCACGACTATCACCCGCTCGACACTCAGTGTAATCGGAGCAAATGATCAGTGGAAAGTGGTGTCTGCGGGAAATTTACATACGATGGCTGTTCGGATCGATGGCGCATTGTTCGGGTGGGGATGGAACTTCAAAGGCCAGATCGGTGACGGGTCGACAGTCAACAAGCTGTTGCCTGTGCGAGTGGGCGACGAGAATACGTGGTCGTCCGTCTTCGCGGGAAATCAGCGCACCTATGCGACAAAATCGGATGGCACACTATGGGCATGGGGTACAAATAGTGGGACATTGGGGGACGGCACTACCGTTGACAGGCTTACGCCGGTCCAGATCGGGACAGATGCCAATTGGACTTATATCGCCACAGCTAATGGTGGATTGCATACATTGGCACTTAAATCCGATGGAACGCTTTGGGGGTGGGGTTTTAACTGGGCCGGAGAGATTGGCGATGGCACAACGGTGAGTAAGTCGGCGCCTGTTCAGATAGGAACGGCAAACAACTGGATCGCAGTCTCCGCAGGCGAGGACCACTCCCTGGGGTTGAAAGCTGACGGGACCCTATGGGCTTGGGGTGATAATACGTACGGTCAACTCGGCGACGGAACAACGACCACTCGATACTCACCGGTACAGATTGGCACCGATACGACCTGGACGACCGTCGTCGCGTCCACCTTCGCCTCCTATGGTCTGAAAGCTGATGGATCCTTGTGGGCTTGGGGCTACAACGGCAATGGACAGGTCGGTGATGGGACAACAGGGACGAACCGGACCACACCGGTCCAGATCGGTGCAGGCAATACGTGGGTCGCTGTTGCAGCCGGTGACAATCATGGCCTTGCTTTGAGGTCCGACAGGTCGCTTTGGTCCTGGGGCAGCAATGAATACGGACAATTGGGTCGTACAACCAGTCCTCACTATTCCCCTATGCCGGTTATGGATACGTTAATGTCCATCAATGGCGGCGCAAGCCATACGAAATCCGAAACAGTTACATTATACATTCCGATTTATGATGTGAACGGCGTTGCCGAAATGCAGCTCAGCAACGATGGTATGACCTGGACGGCCCCCGAGCCGTATACAGCCATAAGGAACTGGACGCTCGAGCCTGGTGATGGGACCAAGACGGTATCCGCGAAGTTCAAGGATGCTCCGGGTAATTGGTCGAGAGCTTTCACTGATTCTATCATCCTTGATACCATTGCGCCGACCGTGGCTATTTCCGCGCCAGTGTCGGGTGTCACGAACACGAGCACCCCCCTGTTGTCATATACCGTAAGCGACGGTACGGTCGTCGTCAAGGTCGACGGAATTGTTGTGAGCAAGACGTCGGGCAGCAGGCTGGGGCAGCTTTCCGAAGGCCCACATTTGGTGAGGGTTGAATCCACGGATGCGGCGGGCAACGTCGGCTCTGCTGAAGTTGCATTTACGGTCGATATGCCGCCGACCGTGACGATCTCGTCGCCTGCAACAGGATACACGAACAATGCGACGCCGCTCCTGACATTCACAGTCAGTAATGGAACCGTTGTCGTATTGGTTGATGGTGTGATTGTGAACAAGGTCTCCGGCAACAGCCTGGATCCTCTCGCAAACGGTTCACATACCGTGCGGGTGGAAGCTGCCGATGCAGGAGGTATAGGCTTCGCTGAAAGGACCTTTATTGTCGATACCGTTGCTCCGACCGTCGTCATCAGTTCGCCGACAGCCACGACAACTACGGACAATCAACCGATATTGATCTATACGGTGAGCGACGGTACGGTGACCGTTAGAGTTGACGGTATTATCGTCAGCAAGGTTTCCGGCAACCGTCTGGCGACACTGTCCAATGGTACGCATACTGTCCGCGTAGAAGCGCGAGATGCGGCAGGGAATATTGGTTTTGCCGATGTGACCTTTACAGTTAATGCTCCGACGAACCTGATCGAGAACTTCGAGACCGGAAATCTGACCAAGCTGCCGTGGGTCACCAGCGGCAATGGTGTGTGGTCCGTGAAGACCACAACGAAGCACGGCGGTCTCTATGCAGTTGAGGCGCCGGCATCCATTGGGGACAACCAAAGCGCTTCACTTGAGGTCTCAGCCAATTGTGCCGCCGGCAATATCTCCTTCTGGTATTCGGTAAGTTCCGAACCAAATTATGATTACCTTCGTTTCTATGTTGACGGTGTACAAAAAGGGGCATGGGCTGGTTCCGTGCCCTGGTCCCAGACGAGCGTTGCAGTAACTGCAGGAACACATACCTTCAAGTGGGTCTATTCAAAGGATGGATCAGTTTCCACAGGATCTGATACGGCATGGATCGATGATATTGTGTTCCCGACTTTTTCAACCCCGCCGCCGGGCGGCAGCACGAAGAACGATGGATTCGAGACCGGCAGCCTCACCTATCTCCCTTGGGTGACAAGCGGCAACGGCCTATGGTCCGTGAAGACCGCGACGAAGCACAGTGGGCTCTATGCTGCCGAGGCGCCAATGTCCATTGTGGACACCCAGACCGCCTCTCTGGAAGTGACGCAGAACTGCGCTGCAGGGAACGTCACCTTCTGGTATTCGGTCAGTTCCGAGGCAAGTTATGATTACCTGAAGTTTTATGTAGACGGCGTGCTGAAGGGGCAATGGTCAGGCTCAGTGGCCTGGACCCAGGCGAGTTATGCGGTAACATCGGGGACGCACACGCTGACGTGGGTCTACAGCAAGGATGGGTCCGTTTCAACGGGTTCGGACACGGCCTGGATCGACGACATCTCCATTCCGATTCCCTGAACCGATAGCCTGACATCTTTGGGATGCAGGGCCGGCGATCCGTCGCCGGCCTCTATTTGTCAGGGTGTCCTGCGGGAATTGGGCGTCTCCGCGGATATCACGAACGTCGCAAGGAGCATGAGAGCGAGGTGCATCGATCATCATTAGGACGGGATACGAAAACAGCCGGCCGAGAGCGATGATAAGGATTATGAGAGACCTGGACCTACGACCGAACGTCATTGGTCAGCGTGAAAAAGGCACGGCGTGCTACATAATGCAATAAAATGGCATATACCCTAAAAATACCCTGACTATTAAATTCGTCATATATTTTAATATGTTGTAGGCATTCTAGGCAGACAATAAACCTGCACAAATTAATGTGTCTTGACACACAAAAAGAAAAATTGCTATAGTGCCCGCCTCACAGAAAAATGTCCTGTGTCAGTATGAATCCGGGAGCGAGTGATGAGTATAACGATACCTTCCCTGAGGACCGAAGATTCCCTGCAGTTTGTTTCAGGGAGTTTCAATTAGTTAGTAGAGTGTAGTAGTTAGTAGAGTGTAGCAAAGCGCCATTGAACCTGTTAAAGAGCAGTTAGCTTGGTTACGCATGACCGAAAGGCGTAGATGACCCCAAGTATCGTGCATAACGTCCGGGACCTCATGCAGCGACCAGGCAGACGGAGCTTTCTCCTTAGCGCCTCGCTTGCTGTTTTTCTACTCGTGTCCGGCACGATAGCCTTGGCGCTGCCGGAGATCACCCTCCTCGGTCCCAAGCGGTACGATCGGCTCAAGGGAAAGCCCACGGTCTATACCGATGCCTTTGCGGGCTGCAACTCCCCCGCAGCACAGGGCATTCTCAAGGTAACGAACGGCGATTCCAGGAAGACCAGGATCAAGTCCGCCCGGATCTTCGTCAACGGTCAGAAGGTCGCGAAAGAATCTGATTTCAGGAAAAAAGCCCCTGCCTTCGAAAAAACCATCCCCCTCCAGGAACAGAACATCCTCAAGGTCGTGTTGAAGAGCGGCCACCACGACTACTTCGACAAGCTCTCCCAGTACCAGAGAAAGCAGGCTGAGGTCGAGCGCGAGCTTGCCAGACTGCAGGCCCTGAAAAAAGAGGTTTCCGCTTCGACCTCCACGGCAAAGCTCGAAGAGCTGCTGCGGGGGCTTCGCGAGATCAGTAAATCCCACGACGACCGGCACGGTCATTTCGCAGCTATCACGACAAGCCTCGATGAGGATGCCGAGAATGAGGGAGACGACGATTCCGACGACGAGGATGAGCTCGATTCCGGCTGGGTCGGGAAGGAACGGGAGAAGCTCGAACACTATCGCAAAGAGCTCAAAGACGCTGCGCGGGAATGTGAAAAGGCCCGTGACGACCTCGACAAGACGCCGAAGCACAAGCGCTCCAGGGACCACGACAAAAAAGACGAGGCCCTCAAAGACATTACAAGGCTCCTGAAAGAGATAGATCACGCCATCGAGGGCCATCTTGAAGAACTTGCGGGCATATCCGAAAAGATCGAGAACATCAAGAAGAAAGGCCCGTCGTTCCTCATCATCGAGGTTATCGGAAGGAACTGCGACAGCACGCCGCCGGTGATATCGGGTCCGGCGCCCGCTGACAACGCGCTGCTGAACACGGCCCGTCCCGTTATCTCGGCCCAGTACGCCGACGATGCCGGCGGCGCGGGCATCGACACGGCAACGGCCCGCCTCTCGGTAGACGGCACGGACGTCACCGCGGCATCATCGGTCTCGCTCACCGGCATCAGCTACACCCCTGCGTCGAACCTTCCCGAAGGAACCCATACCATCATTGCCGCGGTGGCCGACAAGTCGAACAATACGGCGGGCCTCACCTGGCATTTCACGACCGACACCGCCGCCCCTGTCGTCAAGATCACGTCCCATCAGAACGATCAGTACGTCAATACCGCGGGCGTCACGCTTGCCGGCACCCTGGACGACGCGACCGCGTCGGTCACGGTGAACGGCAGGGCCGCCGCGGTCTCGGGAAACACCTTCAGTCTCGCCGGCCTCGCGCTCACCGAGGGCCGGAACGCCATCGCGGTCGAAGCCAGGGACCCGGCGGGCAACATCGGCAGGGACAGCATCGATCTCAATCTTGACACAGCGTTGCCAATAGTAGAAATCACAGGGCCGCAGGCCGGGGCGTATCTGAACACTTCCCGCATCACGGTTGCCGGCACGGTGAACGAGCCGGTAACGTCGGTCCTGGTAAACACGATTGCCGCCGTGGTTGCGGGAAATAGTTACCGCGCCGAGGGGATACCGCTCACGGAAGGGCTGAATACGATCGTCGTTGAGGCCAGGGACCGGGCGGGCAATCCCGGAACCGGGAGCGTCACGATCACCCTGGACACGGCGCCGCCCCGGGCGGATCTTACCGGCGCTCCCGCAGACCCGACCAGGGCTACGGAGGCGACACTGTCCGTAGGCGGCGAGGATGTCCTCGCCTACCGATACCAGCTCGATGGCGGAAGCTATTCTCCCGAGACCGACCCGTCCACGGCGATCATCCTCACGGCGCTGTCCGAGGGTACGCACAGCGTCAGCGTGATCGGAAAGGACCGGGCCGGGAACTGGCAGCCGGAGACTAGCGCGACAACGGCGACATGGATCGTGGACGCGACCGCTCCGGCGCTGAACGTCAGCACGCTGGCGGACGGTTCCTTTACGAACAAGGCGACCTTGAACATCGCGGGCACGGCCACGGACAACGTGGCCGTCTCGGGGGTCACCATCAACGGCCTTGCAGCGCCGCTGAGCACGGACGGGTCTTTCAGCCAGGCGATAACGCTCCTTGCAGGATCGAATTTAATAACCATAGTCGCGTCGGACCAGGCGGGGAATACGACCACGGACGAGCGGACCATTACCCTTGACCAGACCGCGCCGGCGCTCGTCATCACCGCGCCGGTTGACAACAGCGTGACGAATGCGGCGGCGGTGACGGTGACGGGAACGGTCGATGAGACATCGACCGTGAGCGTGGCGCTCAATGGCGGAACACCGGCGCCGGCGGCCGTGTCGGGCAATGCGTTCAGCGCGGAGCTGACGTACACCTATGGCCAGAACACGATCGAAGTCACGGCAACGGACCGCGCGGGGAACTCCAGCGTCGCCAAGCGCACGGTGACGTTCGATAATCTAGGCCCGTCGCTCGCCGTAACCAACCCGGCCGAGGACATCACGACGAACCAGGCTAGCATCCTGCTGCAGGGCACGGTGACGGACCTGACCACGCCGACCGTTGCCATAACCGTGGACGGGACCGCGTATGCGCCGGCAGTGATTGACGGGGCCTTCCAGCAGCAGCTGTCCTTCAGCGCGGAAAAGACCTATATCGTGGTCGTCGCCGCAACCGACTCGGCGCAGAACACGGCAACGGTCCAGCGGAACATCCTCTTTGACGCGACGCCTCCGTCCGTTGCCGTCGACCCGGTAACGACCCCGACCAACCAGGCCAGCCAGACCGTGAGCGGGACCAGGGAGGCGGGAGCGACGGTGAACATCGCCTGTCCGAGCGCTGCAGTGGGTCCCGTCGCCTATCCGTCTGCGACGACGTGGCAGGCCACGCTCACCAACCTGACTGAGGGGAGCAATATCCTCGCGGTAACGGCAGCGGACGCGGCCGGGAACGCATCGAGCCCCTTGAACCCCGCCATCGTCCTGGATACGCTCGCTCCCGACACGGTCATCGGGAGCGGCCCCGATGCCGTGACGAACAGCACCGCAGCGGGCTTCGGCTTCACGTCGACCGAAGCCGATGCGACCTTCGAGTGCCGGCTCGACGCGGCAGCCTTCGCGACCTGCGTCAGCCCCCGGAGCTACACAGGGCTCGTCGACGGCGGTCACACCTTCCTCGTGAGGGCCACGGACGCCGCCGGCAACAGCGATCCAACACCCGCGGCCCGCACATGGACCATAGACACGGTTCCGCCCCTGGTGCAGATAACATCGCCGGCAGCAGCCTCCTATCTCACAACACCGTCCCTGATTGTTACGGGCACGGTGAACGAAGCAGTCTCGTCGGTCACGGTGAACGGGACGCCTGCAACAATCACAGGAACCGGATTCAGCCTGCCTGGTGTCCAACTGACGGAAGGCGTGAATACCATCACTGTCGTCGCAACGGACCTTGCCGGCAATCCCGGCACGGGTGCTGTCCCGGTGACGCTCGACACCGTTGCCCCCGAGATACAGGTCACCTCGCCGGAGCAGGGCTCTTTTGTCACTACTCCGAAGATCACCGTCACCGGCAGCATAACCGAGCCTCATCTTGCTGAAGTCCGGGTCAACGGTACCTCGGTACCGTTCGCGAACGGAGGCTTCAGCCTCGCTGATTTCCCACTCACCGAAGGGCTGAACACGATCACGGTCACGGCAAAGGACCTTGCGAACAACCAGACGACAGCGACGGTGACGCTGACGCTCGACACGCAGGCGCCCACGATCACGATCACGACCCCACCTGCCGGTTTCCTGACGAAGAACGCACAGGTCCCGGTCGCAGGATCGGTGAGCGAACCGGATACAACGGTAACGATAAACACTGCTTCGGCAGTGGTGTCGGGACAGAGCTGGTCCTTTGGGTCCTACGGGCTCTCGGAAGGCCAGAACACGATCAGCGCGACGGCAACCGACCGGGCGGGCAATGCCGGATCAACGAACGTAACCGTCACGCTCGATACCACCCCGCCCAATCCGCCGGTCCTCGTACCGGCCGCCAGCCCCACCAACGTGGCAACGACGACGATCGCCGGCAGCGCCGAGGCAGGCTCGACGATAACGGTCTTCGCCGCCCGCGGGGCCGGGGCATCACAGGAGATCGGGACCACGACTGCCGATGCGCAGGGAACGTTCAGTCTTGCGAACGTGAACCTGCAGGAGGGGACGAACACCTTTACTGCCGTTGCCGCGGACGCGATAGGCAACGCAAGCAGCCAGTCCAATGCCGCCGTTGTGGTGCTCGACACTCTGGCGCCGGTCGTTACCATTGCCGCGCCCTCAGCGGGCGCGCTCCTGAAAACTGAACTGACGACGGTGACCGGCGCCGTAAGCGAACCGGTTTCCACGGTCCTGGTAAACGGCATTGCTGCGACGCTCTCGGGACTGAACTTTACCGCCGTCATAACGCTTGTCCAGGGACCGAATCCCATCACGGCTTCCGCCCAGGACGGCGCGGGCAACGCCGGCTCTGCGGTTGTCACCGTTTCCGTGGACAGTCTGCCTCCTGCCGCGCCGGTCATCTCGCCGCTTCCCACGCCCTCGCCCACGCCTGTCGTCACGGTGAACGGTACGGCAGAGGCGGGCTCGATGGTCACCCTCTCGGTCCAGAAGACCGGCCAGACCGGCTCCGTCACGGTCGGGACCGCGACGGCGACGGCCCAGGGCGGCTTCAGCTTCGCCGACGTCCTCCTGGCGGAAGGCATCAGTATCTTCACGGCCACGGCCGCGGATGCGGCCGGCAATACGAGCGGGCCCTCTGCCCCCGTCAGCGTGGCGCGCGACACCACGCCGCCCGTCATCACCGTCGCGTCGCCGCCGAACAACTCCTTCACGAACCAGACCGCCATCGCCGTCACCGGCACGGTGGACGAGCCCGCTGAGCTCAAGATCAACGGAGCCGCCGTTACCCTGGATAATCTCGCATTCACGCACTCCGTGACGCTCTCCGGCAGCACCAACTTCATCGTCATCTCCGCGAAGGACCTCTCGGGCAACGTCTCCACGGTCAACTGGGTGGTCTACCTCGACCAGGTCCTGCCTGTGGTCGTGATCACCGCGCCCGCGGACGGACTCCTGACCAGGACGTCGCCCGTCACGGTCAGCGGCACGGTGAGCGAAACGAACACCACGGTGACGGTGAACGGAACTCCGGCGACGGTCACGAACAAGAGCTTCACCGTCGCGAACATCAGCCTCGCCGAAGGCCAGAACACACTGACGGCGAATGCAACGGACCGGGCGGGGAACGTCGGCACGGCCGGCGTGAATGTCTTCCTCGATACCCAGCTTCCTGCCGTGACGGTCGGCGCGCCGGCACAGGCGGCGGCAGGCACGAGCATCGCGATCTCCACGGGCGCGTCGGATAATCGTGGTCTTACCCTGGCCGAAGTGAGCGTCAACGGCGTATCAGTATGGTCTTCCACGCTGAACGCGGAACTCAGCGCGCAGAACTCCCTGGCCTATACCATTTCGGCCGATGCCGTTGTCGGCTCGGTCCTCACGATCGCGGCCAGGGCATACGACAGCGCCGGGAACATCGGGACCGCAACGGCACAGGTCCAGGTCAACCAGGGCCCGGCCGGCCCGGGGTACCTCCAGGGAGAGGTGTACGACGACACAAGAGGATCGCTGCTCCCGGGCGCGACTGTTTCGATTTCCTCCGTGTCCTCCACGGCGCAAGCCTTGACCACGCTCGAGGATGGAACGTATTTCACGGAAACCGCCGCGGATACGTATCTCATTTCACTCTCGAAACCGGGATTTACCACTGTCGACAGAACGGTCACGGTCAAGCCGGAGCAGGACACGGTCGCCGTGGACGCCAGGCTTACGCCGGTGAATGCAGCGCAGAACCTGATTGATGGGAACGGCGGGACGGCAAAGGCCGATTTGGCCACGGATGGACACGGATCAACACGGATAATTGAACTTCAAATCCCGGCAAATGCCCTTGTCGATCAATCAGACATACGCATAACGCCGATCAGCAACCAGGGCCTTGCGGGACTTCTGCCCACAGGTTGGTCGCCGATCGCGGTCGTGGATATCAGGGCGTTTGCCACAGAGGGCACTGAGATCACCGAGAAGAGCTTTGGGCCCGGAACTTCGCTTCGGATACCGGTCTTGACGGGTCTGAATCTTACCGCAGCCGGCGCTGCACCACTGGTAAAATACGATACAACGAATCATCAATGGATCGTGCAGACTCCCGGCGCCGTAAGCTCAGACTCAGCATTCATCACCGCATCTATTCCATCAGCCGGTCAGTATGCCTTTGTTTTACCTGATTCCGCTGCAACAATTGCTGTTCAAGGTTCTGCGCTTCCAACTTTGAACGCTGAACTCATCACTCTGAACTCGTCGCCCACCGCTACCGGCCGCGTCGTTCCCGCAGTTGCGCCCGCGGCCGCCGGCATCAAGGCAGTAGGCGAGATCATTCTTTCCTTGCCGTCCACGACAATAACCTCAGGCACGATCATCAACGCCAAGGTGACGGAGCGCTTCGACCTCCTGTCCGGCGAAGTGGTCCTGCCGACGGACTACGTTCAGGACTTGGTGCTTTATCATTATCCTTGCATTACGAATTTCAATCCGCAGTCCGCAATCAGCAATCCGCGATCGGTCCAAACCACGTTCCCGGTGACCCCGTCCCATGAATACACCATCATCGACCTGATGAAGGGCAAGGTGGGCGTGGAGATCAGCCTCAGTCAGGGCGCCGACGGTTCGGGCACTATGGTCGGTACCGAAGGCGCCAGGCTCCTGGACAAGGACGGCAACGTGCTCGTGGTCCCGCAGAACGGGCTCACGAAGACCGTGCCGGTCGAGACCAGGACCGTTCCAGCCTCGACGCTCACCGGCGTGGTGGGCTCGGACTTCACCCTGCTCCGGGCGGTCGAGGTGGACCTGGCGAACCAGACGCTCGCAGGCTCTGCGGAGCTCTCCATCCCCGCGCCGTCGAATGTCAGCTCCTCGCTGCCGATCGTCGTGGCAAAGGCCATCGAGAT
>Ga0102851_10001203_pt1 | contig 14493 bp, 9 predicted proteins | sample Mud3Dept3metaG_FD_79558 | JGI IMG/M metagenome (GOLD analysis project Ga0102851, IMG submission 79558) | Freshwater wetland microbial communities from Ohio, USA, analyzing the effect of biotic and abiotic controls - Mud 3 Core 4 Depth 3... | ecosystem: Environmental > Aquatic > Freshwater >... | reverse complement strand
GGTCCACGCGCCCGCGGAGCGCGGGCAACGGAGGAGCGGCCGGAATGGAGAAGGGTTGCTCCGCCCCGGCGACCCTCCAGCCCGGCCGCGCGGCCTCCCGCTCCCGCTCCCATTCGACGAGGCGGGCGACGTCCCGCTCCACGACCCGGCACTGGATCCGGTACAGTCCGGGCAACCCCGTCGGATTCTCCCGGGAAAAACGGGCCACGGCACGGCGCGCGGCGACGGCCGCGTCGCCCCACCCTTTCCCTTCCGCGGCGTCCCGTCCCAGGCGGTGGAGGATGTCGTGGGCGATCGCCCCCATGTCGGCGGGGGTGAGGAACAACGCCTCCTCCGGTTCTTCCGGAGGCTCGAGGGAGAGGTGGCGAAGCAGGAAGTAGCGGTACGGGCAACGGGCGAGCTCCTCCAGGGAGGACGCGCTGTGGGCCGCGGGAGCCCGGACCCGGACGGCCGGACCCGGGAAGATCCCCTCCCCCCTCGAACGGGCGGCCCACGCGGCCAGGACGCCGCGGACCCTCCCCCACGGAATTCCCTCCGCGTCGGCCGGCGCGTCGCCCGCCCTCCACGCCGCGAGGGCCGCCTCCCGCCGGCTGAACGGACCATCCCCCGCGAGAGCCCCGAAGGGGGAGCGGGGAAGGCGTTCCGCGACGGCGCCGGAAGCCGCCTCCCACTCCTCCGAGAACACGGACGGGCCGGCGAACCGCGAGAGGAGGTGCAGCAGGTACCGGGACGGCCGCCGCGCGCGCCCCCCCTCCTCCGCGCGGGGCACGGAGAACGCGATCCCCTGCCGCACGGAGGCGGCGGGCAGGGAGAACAGGAGCTTCTCCTCGGCGGCGTTCCGCCGCCGCAGCGACAACGCGTCCGGAAGGTCCGCCTGCCGGACGACGCGGTTCAGCTCGTCCCGGTCCTCGTCGGGAAGAAGAGGGTCCTCCTCGAGTTGCGCGGGCACCGCGTCCTCGTTCACGGAAAGGACCAGAGCGCGGTCCCCCGTGACGCCCCGCATCGCGAAGGCGTCCCCGAAGACCACGGCGCCGGGGGCCCGCATCCCCCCCCGCTCCCCGACGAAGAGCCGCTGCGCGGAGAGGAGGGAGGAAAACCACTCCATCCCCTCCCGGAATCCGGGCCACGGCGCCTCGCGGTCCGGGATCCCCTCGAGATCGGAGAGGACCGCGAGCAGCGCCTCGACGGCGCGCCGGTCCCGTTCCCCCTCGGGAGTGCCGTCCAGGACCACGCGGAACTCCCGTACCAGCAGCTCCCGCACCGCGCGGGCCAGGCCGGCGTACCCCTGCGCACCCGCGAGGACGCGCAGGGACGCCCGCAACGCGCGCACCTCCGCCGACAGCAGGGCGAGCTGCTCCCGGCGCCCGTCCCGGTCCTGCCCCTCGCCGTCCTCCCCGCGCCGCCTCCGGGGCGCGCGGGAGAGCCGCGTCTCCCAGTCCGCGCCGGAGACGACCATCCGCTCCTTCGATAGGAGGTCCCACAGGTCGGGGCGCGGGGAGATCCCTCCGCCGTCCGCTGCGAGGCGTCGGTACGGCGAGGAGAGGACGTCCACCACCTTCCGCCGGGGGAAGTCGTCCCGCGCCACCTCCAGCATCCGGAGGAGGAGGCGAACGGGAGGCACGGAGGAAAGCGGGACGTCGAGACGCCCGGCCGTCCGGACGCCGTATTCCGCCGCGGCCCGCTCCCACTCCGCGAGCGTCTCCGGCGTGACGCTGCGCGCCACGACGAACACCGGGGCTCCGGGGAATTCTTCGAGCCAGCGACGCACGCGTCGGGCGGCAAGGCGCGTTTCGCCCTCCGCATGGGGGGCGGAGAGGACGGGGAACGGCACCCTGCAAGGTTCCGGCGGGGCCTCCGGGGCGAAGATCCGCCCCCGCACCGCGGCCACGTCCGTGGAAGGGAAGTCGTCGAGCAGCTCCACGTTCCCCTCGAACGCGGCCTTCAGGCGGTCCCAGACGCGGGCCGCGTACAGGAACGACGGGGAAAGGTTTCCGTCGGGATCGAAGGTCCCGGGGAAATAGACCTCCTCCAGCAGGCCGCTCGACAGGAGCCGGTCCACGAGGGTCCACTGCAGGCGGGTGAAATCGTAGAAGCCGTACAGCGTCACGCGGAACGGATAGCCGGGCTGTTCGAACCCCGCCACCGCCTCCTGGAAGATGCGCCGGCGGGTCATCCCGCCCATTGCCCGGACTTTCCGGACCACGGCGGCCCTCAGCCGCCTCCACTCCGCCCACCGGTTCGCCCTGCGGTCGTCCCCCCGCTCCCTGGCCGCACTTTCCGCCGCGGAAAGCTCCGCGTCCCCCACCCACCCCTCCTCCAGGTCCGAAAGGGTCCGTGAAAGGGCGGGGACGAAGCCCGGCGTGGCGGCGATACCCGCGAAGTCCCCTCGCCCCGCGGCGTACGCCTCGCGCGCCGTGGCGAGCACCGCCGCAGCCATCCGCGCGGGAGGGAGCTCCGCCGGGAAGATCCCCCGGTGGGCAAGGAGCCGCAGGGCGAAATCGTAGAGCGTCATCACGGAGACGCCGGCGAGAGCTCCGTCTCCGGAAGCGGCGACGCGTTTCAGGAGGTGCTCCCGCAGTTCGTTCGAAGGGACGAGGAGGACGTGCTCCCGCCCGGAATCGCGGCCGGCGCGCCCGAAGAAGGCCGCGATCACCCTGTCCTCGAGGGCGGGGAAAGGACCCGCGTACAGGCGGGATACGGAAGGCGGGGAGGCGTCGCGCATCGCCCGTTCATTGTACCCGGCCTTGTAATCGCTGGGGTCGCGTCGGAAAATAGGGTGGGAGGGACGCGATGACGACGTTCCCGAAGGAACTCACCCGGGCCCGGTTCGGCCGCGTGGCGGAGAAATACCGGAAGAGCGCCGACCACGCCGACCTGGAGGACCTCGACCTCCTCTTCTCGGGCCTGGACCTCGCGGCGGGCCTGCGGGTCCTGGACGTGGCGACCGGCGGGGGGCACACCGCCGCCGCGCTGTCCGGCCATGCAGCCCGGGTCGTCGCCTCGGACCTCACGCCGGCGATGCTGTCGGAGGCGCGGAAGCTCGCCGCCGCAAGGGGGGCCGCGAACGTTTCCTTCTGCGCCGCCGACGCCGAGGCGCTCCCCTTTGCGGACGGGGCGTTCGACCGGGTGACGTGCCGCATCGCCCCGCACCATTTCCCCGAGGTGCGCGCCGCCGTGTCGGAGATGGCACGCGTGACGAAAGCGGGAGGGCGCATCGGCATCATCGACAGCGTCGTCCCGGGGGTGCCATCCCTGGACGCCTTCCTGAACGGGATCGAGAAGGTTCGCGACCCGTCCCACGTCCGCAGCTACCGCGTCGAGGAGTGGCTGGAATTCCTCGCGGGCGCGGGACTCTCCCTCGTGCAGACCGCTTCCCTCTGGAAGATCCACCCCTTCCCGGAGTGGGTGGCCCGCACCGGCCAGCCCCCGGCGGTGCAGCGGGAGATCGAGGCGATGTTCCTCTCCGCGTTCCCCCTGGCGCAGGAGACGTACCGGATCCGCGCGGAGGGGGGCCGGGTCGTCTCCTACGCGGACGAGAAGGCCATCTTCGTCGCGAGAAAAACCGGGGCGCCGCCGGCCCCGTAGCCGCCGCCCCTCCGGGCAGGCCGCACGGACGCCCGCGCCGGCAGCGTCACCGGTGACCACATCGATGGATACCCGACCCGACGTCGTCCTCACCCGCATCTTCGTCCCCGCGATGGACTGCCCCGACGAGGAGCGGGAGGTGCGCGCCGCCCTCTCGCGCCTCCCCGAAGTGGAGTACCTCGAGTTCCACCTCTTCTCCCGTCAGGTGTTGGCGCGACACCGGGGCGACACGGAGCCCCTCCTCTCGGCCCTCCGGCGGATCGGCATGGAGGCCCGTCCCGTCGACGAGGCGCTCCGTGCGGCGAACGTCCCCGGGCCGAACCGGGCGCACCGGAACGTCTTCCTCCTCTCCGGCGCCGCGCTCCTCCTCGGGGCGGCGCTCCGCGCGCTCCTCCCCGGCGAGCCGCTGGGCCGTCTTCCCTTCCTCGCGGCGGTCCTTCTCGGAGGGGCCCCCGTGGCGATCCGCGGGGCGCGGGAGGCGCGCAACCGCTCCCTCGGGATGAACGCCCTGATGACGATCTCCATCGGCGGCTCGGCCCTGCTGGGCGAGTGGGAGGAGGCGGCGGTGGTGGTCACCCTCTTCGCCCTGGCGAACCATCTCGAGGCGCGAAGCCTCGACCGCGCACGCCAGGCCACCCTCGAGCTCTTCGCCGCCTCCCCCGGCAGGGCCGTGGTGCGGGTGGGGGGCGTGGCGGGAGAGGAGCGGACCGTGCCGGCGGAGGATGTGCAGCCGGGGGACACGCTGATCGTCCGCCCGGGAGAACGCATCCCCGTGGACTCCGTGGTGCGCCGCGGCGCCTCCGACCTGAACGAGGCGGTCCTAACCGGGGAATCCGCCCCCGTGGAGAAGGCGGAGGGGGATCCGCTCTATGCAGGGACGGTGAACGGCCGGGGTCTCCTGATCGCCGAGGCCACGCGCACCCTCCCCGACTCCACCTGGGCCTGCATCCTGCGGCGGGTGGAAGAGGCGCAGGGGGAAAAAGCGCCCGTGCAGACGTTCATGGAGCGGTTCGCGGCCGCGTACACCCCGGCGGTCCTCTCCGTGGCGCTCCTCGTGGCGGCCGTGCCGCCGCTCCTGTTCGGGGAGGCCCCGTTGGTCTGGGCGTACCGGGGACTCGTGGTGCTCGTGATCGCCTGCCCGTGCGCGATCGTCCTGGCCGCCCCGGTGGTCACCCTGTCCGCGCTGACGCGGGCCACCCGGGACGGGATCGTCGCAAAGGGCGCGCGGCACCTGGAGACGCTGGGGACGGTGCGGGCGGTGGCGTTCGACAAGACCGGTACGCTCACCCGCGGGCGGCTGCGCGTCGTCCGCGTGCGCCCCGCCACGCGGTTCTCGGAGGACGATGTGATCCGCCTCGCTGCGGTCGTGGAGGGCGGTTCCGCTCACCCGGCCGCGGAGGCGATCCGCCGGGAGGCGGCACGCCGCGGGGTGGCGACGGCGGCGAGGGGCTCCCTCGCCCGCACCTTCGTGTCCGTCGACGGGATGGGAGTTTCGGCCGAGGTGGACGGCGTCCGGGTTCACGTGGGAAACAGCCGCCTGTTCGAGTCGTTGGGGTGCGAATCCGGGGGGCTCGGGGAAGGCGGCGGGCCGGCGGGGCCGGACACGGTGGTGTTGGTCGGGTCGGAGCGGGGCGTGGCGGGGGCGATCGACCTCTCGGACGAACTGCGCCCCGAGGCGGCGGAAACGGTGCGCGCGCTCCGTTCGCTCGGGGTGCGGCACGTGGCGCTTCTCACGGGGGACCGCGAGGCGGCGGCGAGGTCCGCCGCCGCCGCCGCGGGGATCGATGCGGTGTCCCACGGGCTGCTCCCGGAGGAGAAGCTATCGGAGGTGCGGCGCCTGGTGGCCGCCCACGGGGCCGTGGCGATGGTCGGCGACGGGGTGAACGACGCGCCCGCGCTGGCGCTGGCCACTGTCGGGGTGGCGATGGCGGCCGCCGGATCCCCTGCGGCGATGGAGACGGCGGACGTGGCGCTCCTCGCCGGCGACCTCCGGAAGATCCCGTCCGCCATCGTGATCGGCCGGAGGATGGTGTCCCTGGTGCGCCAGAACGTGGCCTTTTCCCTCGCGATCAAGGCGGCGTTCCTCGGCCTCGCCGTGGCCGGGTACGCCACCCTCTGGATGGCGGTCCTCGCCGACATGGGGACCACCCTCCTCGTCATCTTCAACGGGCTGCGCCTGCTTCGGACGCCTGCGGGGGCACACGGAACCCCATGACGGCTGGCACGAAGCTGCACCGCAACGTCCTGGCACTGGGGCTGGTGAGCCTCCTCACCGACCTGTCCAGCGAGATGATCTACCCGCTGCTCCCGGTGTTCCTCGCCACCACGCTGGCGTCCGGGCCGGTCGCCCTGGGGCTGATCGAGGGCGTGGCGGAGACCACGGCGAGCCTGCTGAAGCTGTTTTCCGGCGCCTGGTCCGACCGGGCGGGGAAAAAGAAGCCGCTGGTGCTGCTGGGGTACGGCGTCTCCGCCCTCGCGCGCCCTCTGATCGGGTTCGCGGGATCGTGGGTGCACGTCCTCGCGGTGCGCTTCTCAGACCGGATCGGGAAGGGGGTGCGCACCTCCCCCAGGGATGCGCTGATCGCGGCCCACGTGCCCCCGCAACTGCGGGGGAAGGCGTTCGGGTTGCAGCGATCGCTGGACCACCTGGGAGCGGTTCTGGGCCCCGTGGCGGCGTTTTCCCTCCTGTGGGCCGGCCTGTCGCTGCGGGCGGTGTTCCTTCTCTCCGTGATTCCGGGTCTGCTCGCCGTCGCGGTCATCGCCCTCCGGGTCCAGGACGCCCCCGCGGAAGGGGCGCCGCGCCACGCCGGCGGGATCCTCGGCCGGGACGTCCTCCCCGGGGAGTTCCGGAGGTACCTGGCGCTGGTGGGGCTGTTCACCCTCGGCAACGCGAGCGACGCATTCCTCATCCTGCGGGCCGTGGACGAGGGCGTCCCCGCCCGCTACGTCCCCCTGCTGTGGGGGGCGTTTCACGTGGTCAAATCGTCCCTGTCCACCCCGGCGGGCGCGCTCTCCGACCGGATTCCGAGGAAGTGGGTGGTCGCCGGGGGGTGGTGCGTGTACGCCGCCTGCTACGGCGCCTTCGCCCTGGTGAAGGGGCCCGTCGCGACGGTGGCGGTATTTCTCCTGTACGGTTTGTACGCCGCCGCCTGCGAAGGGGCGGAGCGGGCGATGGTGGCGGATTTCGTCCCGGCGTCGCGCAGGGGGACGGCCTTCGGGTGGTTCCACCTCGTGGTCGGCATCTGCGCCTTGCCGGCGAGCGTACTCTTCGGGCTTCTCTGGAAAGCCTTCGGAGCGACCGCCGCCTTTGCCGCCAGCGCCGGCCTCGCGGTCGCCGCCGCCGTCCTGCTGATTTTCCTTGCCGATCCGGCGGTTGCCGGCCACGACCCCGATCGTCCCTGATTGGGAAAATATTTTCCTGCTTATCCCCAGAAATTCAACAGGTCTTGTTGGGAACAGTTCTTCCAGCAGTGGACGTCAAATACGCAACACTTTGATTCAATAGAGTTTATCATTTAATTTCTCTCCGGAGTGCGTGTTGGCACGGAGAGTGTTTCTTCTTCTCCCAGGGGACGTGCAGGGTGGAGCAGCGGAAGGGAGAGCAACGGACCGTGCGGACCAGGCGCCCGCTCCTCGCCAGGATTTCGTACGTTTGCATGCTGCCGGTCTTCCTCTTCTTCTCCTTCCCCGACTATTGCGACAACTGCGCATAACGCGACACCACCCTGTACGCCTACAGCATGGCGCCGGGCCGTCCAACCGCCGGCTCCCCCTGCACCGTCCCCCCCTCGCCACGTCCGCGTCACGCACTGCCTCACTCCTGGAATTCAACCCGGCGGAAATGCGGATGGTCGATCTCCGGTTGGCCTGCCGTGCGACAATAGGGACGGGGAAGGGGAGCGCGCACGCCGTGGAACGGCCGAAGGACAAGGGATCCGGGACGAGGCACGCCTGGAAATGCGTGGGAGCCTCCGTCCTGCTGCACGTCGCAAGCGCCATGGTGGCGCTCTTCGCGATTCCCGGCGTGCCGCGTTTCCGGACACCCCTGGTGATCGACCTCACGATCGGCGGGCCCTGGGGACCCGGGGATCCCGCCGCGCCGGCCCCGGCGCGGGAATCCAGCAGCACGTCGGGTGCCATCCGGCAGCAATCCCCGCCTGCCATCCCGCCTCTACCGGCGCCGGTAACCCCGGAACCCGCGGCCATGCCGGGCACCCGGCCCCCGGATCGGCAAACGGAGGCGGCCGCGCCCCGGCCATCGGAACCCGCCGGGGGCAACGAGCGAACGTCCGCCTCGCACGGTTCGGCCGCGGTTTCCGGTGACCCCGGGTCCACCGCCCCCGCCGTAGCGGGCTTCCCGCAAGGGGGGTCGACCGCGCGCGCGACAACGGAGGCCGGCGCGGACGCAGAGGAGCCCGGGGAGGCGCGCGCGAATGCGCGGGGCCGATACCTGGAGCGGAACTACGCCTACATCCGGGACGCCATACAGCAGGGGATCGCGTATCCCGTCATGGCGCGCAGGATGGGATGGGAGGGGAAGGTCGTGGTTACCTTCCTCGTCCTGTCGGACGGCTCGGTGCGCGACGTCCGCGTCGTGCAGGGATCGGGGCATCCCGCCCTGGACCGCGGCGCGGTCGAGGCGGTCCGGAACGCCGCCCCCTTCCCGAGGCCTCCCGCCGAGGCGGTGATCGTCACCCCCGTCGTGTATCGGCTCGAATAGGGTGCGGGCGCTGGCGGGGGACGCTCCTTCCCTTCCTCCCCCAATAGATCAGGAATGTCCCCCTAAATGCTATCCTGTCGGAGTGACGCCGCTCGTCGACCTCATCCTGCGCGGGGAGGAGCGGATCCTTTCCGCGTTCCTCTCCCACGCCCGGGACAACGGCTACTTCCGCTTCGCCCCGCACGACGCGGATGGCTGGCGGCCCACGGTTCGCGGTTTCTCCGGGTCGCTCGTGCAGTCCCTCCGCCACTCCCCCTCCTCCGCCGGGCTCACCGCGGATGACGTCGGGCGCGACGACGGCCTCACCGCCTTCGGCGTGGTGGAGGCGCGCAAGCACCGGCTCGCCGGCATGCCCCTCGGGATCTACCTCGGGATCCTCAAGTCCCTCCGTCACGCCTTCCTCGAGGAAGTCCGTTCCGACGGCCTTCCCCCGGAGGAGATGGAACCTTGCGCCTTCCGCGTGAACCGGTTCTTCGACCGCAACGAGATCGCCGCCAGCGTGGCATGGACGCTGGAGGGCGGTTTCGAGCGGGCGAGCGAGCTGGCGCGGAAGGACGACGAGGCGATGACGGAGCTCCGGAGGCAGCAGGCGGACATCGTCCGGCAGGAGAAGATGGCCTCCATCGGTTGGCTCGCTTCGGGGGTGGCCCGGGAAACCGCCGGGCCGGTCGGGGTCATCCGGAGCAACCTCCTGGCCCTGGGGAAACACCTCGAGAAACTCGCCGGGTTCCTCCAGGCGCAGTCGGAGTGCATCGCCGCGGGCGCGAAGCCGGAGCACGTCGAGCCGGTGCGGCTGAAACGGGCTCATCTCCGGATCGACTACCTGCTGCCGGACGTGGACGACCTGATCCGCGAGTCCCTCGAGGGGACGGAGCGGATCCGCAGCATCCTTTCGGACCTGAAGGGGTTCTCCCGCACGGGCGAGACCGGATTCCGCCGGGAGGACATCAACGGGTGCGTCCGGCGCGCGATCCAGTTCGCGGGGACCGAACTGCAGCGCCGGGCGACCGTGCGGGTCGAACTCGGGGAGATCCCCCGGACCCTGTGCGAACCCGACCGGATGGACGTCGTGTTCCGGAACCTCCTCCTCAACGCGGCGCACGCCATCGAAGGGCGAGGGATCGTCACCGTCCGATCCTGGCGGGAGGACGGGTTCCTCTGCGTATCCGTCGCCGACACGGGGTGCGGAATCCCGGAGGAGAACCTGGACAGGATATTCGACCCCTTTTTCACCACACGGGAGGCCGGCAGGGGAGCGGGCCTGGGCCTGAGCATCGCCTGCGACAACGTGTACCGCCACGGGGGGACCATCACGGTCCGCAGCGAGGTGGGCCGCGGCGCGATCTTCACGGTCCGGATCCCGATCATCGAGGAGGCGTGAGATGGCGGAGACGACACGCATCCTGTGCGTCGAGAGCGACCCCGACCTCCTGCACTCCCTCGAAAAACTCCTTGCCGCCGACGGGCACGAGGTCCTCGCCGCCTTCTCCGGTGCGGAAGGGATCGCCCTCCTCTCGGGAGGAGGGCCGGTGCACGTCGTCCTCGCCGGGCACCGGAGCGCCTCCGGGGAAGGACCGGAGTTTCTCGCCGAGGTCGGGAGGGTTTCACCGGCGTCGGTCCGCATCGGACTGTACCGCGAACCGGAGTCGGAGGCGGTCGACGGCGGGCTCGTCTACAAGTCGCTCTTCGTGCCGCTGGACGGGGAGGCGGCGCGGGCCGCGGTGGATAGCGCAATGGAACGGTTCCGCCTCGTGGAGGCCCTGCGGGGAAAGGAGGAAGATGTCCTCCGCTCCGTCGCCCAGGAAGTGGAGCTCCGGGACCCGTACACCCGGGGGCATTGCGACCGGGTTGCGGACGTCGCCCTGAAGATCGCCTCGGTCATCGGAATGCCCGGCGAGGGGACCGCCGCGCTGCGCTGCGGTGCGTGGCTCCACGATTGCGGAAAGATCGGCGTCCCGGAGGCGATCCTCAATCACCCGGGGAAACTGACGCCGGAGCAGTTCGCGGTCGTGAAGCGTCACCCGCGGTGGGGAGCCGAGGTGGCGCGGGACGCCGGGCTCCCGGACGGGGTCGTCGACATCCTCCTCCACCACCACGAGCGGTTCGACGGGGGCGGCTACCCCTCCGGCGCGGGGGGGCAGGAGATCCCCCTCGCGGCCCGGATCGTCGCGGTGGCGGACGTCTTCGACGCCGCGACCGCGGACCGCCCTTACGCCCGAGGATACGACCGGGAGGAGGCGATGCGCGTGATGGCCGTGATGCGGGGAGGAGCGTTCGATCCGGAAGTCGTCGACGCCCTGTTCGGCGTGCTGAAAGGGTAAGAGGGAGCCGTCTCCCGGCTACCCGCCCCAGCGGGCGCTGGGCGGCGTCCCGGGGATCTCCGTCACACGGAGGCGGAACGGCGGCCGGCTTCCGGGCATCCTGTCGAAGCGCATGTCGTAAAACGTCACCTCCGTGCGGCCATGGTCGACGGTAACCTTTGCTACGGGAAACCGGGCGAACCACAGGTACGTTTCCACTTCCGAAATCCCCCGCAACGATCGCACCTCGGGCATGTCGTAGCCGCGCAGAACCCTCTCTCTCCACTCAAGTTCCCCGCGGAGCGGCGCGATCCTCGCCCGCAGGTACGACCGCCCGTCGTCGATGAACCCGTCCCAGGCAAGGGGTCCCGCGGGGAAGGGAACGACGGTCCCGCCCCCTTTCGCCCGGACCGCGGGCGGCGAGGCCACGGCAGAGGTAGCGAACCCGACGCGGTCCAGGTCGGGGAGTTCCACCATGGGGAGGCGCGGCAGGGCATGCGCCGAGACCACCGGGACGCCGGACCGCATGGCGGCGTCCCGCACGACGTCCACCGCGCGGGCGTGGAGCACCGCCGCCACCCCGACGTACCCCGCGAGGACGGCCAGGGCGACCCGCGCCCGGGCCGCGTGACCTCCCCGCGACAGGGCGATCCCCGCCACGATGATGCCGGAGAAGACCAGGTCCACTACGAACAGCAGATCCAGGGAGAAACGGGCGTCGGAGAACGGCTGCAGCACCATCGTCCCGTAGGCGTTCAGCAGGTCCAGCGCGATGTGCGAGAGCTGGCCGAGCAGGGTGAGCAGGAAAAGCCGCTTCCGGTCCTTCCAATGTCCGAACCGGGAGAACAGGAGGGCAACCAAAAGGGATGAAACGGCGACCCCGAGGAGGGAGTGGGAGAGCCCCCGGTGGAACCGGACGTACATCTCGCTCCCGCCCACCAGGGAGACGATGTGGTCCACGTCCGGAAGGACCGCCCCCAGCGTCACCGCGGCGGTCGCCTCGTTCCGATTCCATTCCCCCGGCAAGGCCCGCGAAACGAGCCAGCCGGTCAACCCGTGGGTTACCGTGTCCATCCTTTTACCATTGTACCAGCGTCCAGGATCATTCCGACCTCCTCGGGGGAAAGAATCCCCTTCTCGAGGAGAAGCGCCCGGATCGTCTTCCCGCCGTGGTACGCCTCGTGGGCCAGCTCCGCCGCCCGGTCGTAGCCGATGCGGACGGCCAGCGGGGTCACCATCGCCAGGCTCTGCTCGATCAGCTCCGCGCACCGCTTCCGGTTCGGAGAGATTCCCGAGACGCACCGCCGGGTCATGAGGGTCGACGAGGAGGAGAGGAGGGAAGCCGACTCCAGCAGGTTGCGGGCCATCACGGGGAGCATCACGTTCAGCTCCAGAACACCCAGGCTCCCGCCGAGGGACACGACGGCGTCGTTCCCCATCACCTGCGCCGCCACCTGGATTGCCACCTCCAGGATCACGGGATTGACCTTCCCCGGCATGATCGAGGAGCCCGGCTGCAGCGACGGGAGGTCGATCTCGCCGAATCCGCACCGCGGCCCCGACGACAGGAGCCGCAGATCGTGGGAGATCTTCATCATCGAGACGGCGACGCCCTTCAGCGCGCCGCTGGCCGACACCAGCGGGTCCTGCGCCCCCATCGCCTCGAACCGGTTTTCGGCGGGCCGGAACGGGATCCCCGTCGCCCGGGCGACCGCGTCGATCGTCCTCGCCCCGAAATCGGGGTGGGCGTTGAGCCCCGTCCCCACGGCGGTGCCGCCCAGCGGCAGCTCCTCGAGGTCGGGAAACGTCGCCCGGATCCGCCGGATCCCGTGGTCGACCTGCGACGCGTACCCCGAGAACTCCTGGCCGAGGGTGACGGGAACGGCGTCCTGCAGGTGGGTGCGCCCGATCTTCAGTACGTCGGAAAACTCCGCCGCCTTTCCCGCGAGGGCGTCCCGGAGCTCCCCGAGGGCCGGCAGGAGCCGGTCCGACAATTCCCTGCGCGCCGCGATGCGGATCGCGGAGGGGATCACGTCGTTGCTGGACTGGCACCGGTTGACGTGGTCGTTCGGGTGGACCGGGTCGTTCCCGCCGAGCGGCTTTCCCAGCAGCTCGTTCGCGCGGTTGGCCAGCACCTCGTTCACGTTCATGTTCGTGGAGGTGCCGGAGCCGGTTTGGAAGACGTCCACGACGAACTGGTCGTCGAACCGCCCCTCGAGGACCTCCCGCGCGGCCCGCGAGACTGCTTCCGCCAGTGCCGGCGGCAGGAGCCCCAGCCCGGCGTTGACCTCGGCCGCGAGGCCCTTGACCAGCGCCGCGGCGTGGACCACCGGAAGCGGCATCGGCTGACCGCTCACGGGAAAGTTCTCCACCGCCCGCCGCGACTGGGCGCCGTAGTACGCCCCCGCGGGCACCCGGACCTCGCCCATCGAGTCCTTCTCGACCCGGTACCTGTCCATTTCCATGAGATTCCCACCACCGCGGAGAGGTTCCGAACCCCGGGGTCTACTCCTCCTCCCGGATCGGCTCGTACTGCTCCCTTCCGGGGTTGTACTGGAAGACCGTTCCGGCTCCGATGTCGAAAAACCACGCGTGGACGTGGAGTTTCCCCTCGCGGGCCGCCTTCTGGACGACCGGGTAGGTACGCAGGTTCTCCACCTGGACGAGGACGTTCTCCTCGGCGGTGATCTCGTACCGCTCCTCCCGGGAGAGGTCCGGGTAGTTGGCCGCCACCACCGCCAACGTCCTGTCTCCGTGCGAAAGCCACCGGGCGATGTGGGGGGTTCCGGAGAATTTCGCCCGGTCCTTGTACAGCGCCTTCATCGCCCCGCAGTCGGAGTGGCCGCACACGATGATGTCCCGCACTTCGAGGTGCTTCACCGCGTACTCCACGGTCGCCGCCACCCCCGTGCCGTCCAGCGGGTCCTCGTTGTACGGAGGGACGAAGTTCCCGATGTTCCGGTGGATGAAGAGGTCCCCCGGCTGCCCGTGGGTGATCACCAGCGGCGCCACGCGGGAGTCGCAGCAGGTGATGAACAGCGCTTCGGGGAACTGCCCGTGTTCCGCGAGCCGCTTGTACAACTCCCAATGCACGTCCCGGTACTGTTTCTGGAACCGGTGTATCCCCGCGATCAGCTTCCGCATGGAAAATCCTCCCCGGCGGCATTTCCCCAAATGATACACGGTTTTACCAAGGGACCGGCGCGTTTTTTTGGCTTGACCTGCGTCAATGCACGGGAGGACGATGGCCGGGTACTATGCCTTTTACCGATCCGTATCCAGGGCAGGGCGGAAGGAAACTCAACCGGAAAACCGGCGATTTTTGGCGCCGGGGCGAGGGAGGGGAAGGATGACCAAGAAGATCGCCTTCTGGATTTTCCTGATCGGCACGCTGTCCTCGGCGGCCGTGTTCCTCTGGGCCACCTACGACACCCACCGCCAGGTGGGGGCGCTGGCGAACGTGGACCAGCTGTCCGATCAGGTGGTGGCAGGGAAACGGGCGTTCGAGAAGCACAACTGCAACGACTGCCACACGATCCTGGGCTTCGGCGGCTACTACGCGCCGGATCTCACGAAGGTGGTCCAGCGGGTCGGCGAGGAGGGGATCCGGTACCGGGTGAAGTCGCCCGAGATCGCATTCGCCAACTCCCCCCGGAAGATGCCGCAGCAGAACCTGTCCGACCAGGAGATCAACGACCTCGTCGCCTTCTTCAAATGGGTCGGCGAGATCAACAACAACGACTGGCCGCCGCAGGACAGCAAAAAGCGCCTTTCCCGGGGCGAGCAGATGATGGTCGCGAAGGTGGGGGTGTCGCCCGGGGCCGCCGTCTTCCAGACGAAGGGGTGCATGAACTGCCACGCCCTCAAAGGGACGGGGGGGACATTCGG
>Ga0102851_10001201_pt1 | contig 14502 bp, 12 predicted proteins | sample Mud3Dept3metaG_FD_79558 | JGI IMG/M metagenome (GOLD analysis project Ga0102851, IMG submission 79558) | Freshwater wetland microbial communities from Ohio, USA, analyzing the effect of biotic and abiotic controls - Mud 3 Core 4 Depth 3... | ecosystem: Environmental > Aquatic > Freshwater >... | reverse complement strand
GGGAATCTTCGATCCTCAAGGTAGAACTATTTATTCTAATCGCTCGCTAACCCCGCAGCAAGCTACGGGGAATGCGCTCGCTCCTGGATTCAACGCTGTGGTTGACCTGTTTAAATATACCCGCTTCTGATTTGGACTTGATCCGAAAAATCAAACCGCGGGATATCTATTTCTATTTCCAGTCAATATAGCGGATCCGGGTTATCCCCGGTATCAGCCGGCCCAGGTCGCGGCCATCCTTGTTCATGAGCCGGGCATCAGTATACCCCACGCTCTTGAGATAGACAAGGTATTGTCCGGTGGGGTCATGGACCGGCAGCCAGTTGACCCAGCCGTCGGCCATCAGCGTACGCTCGACGCTTCCGTCGATGCGGGCCTCGACGATGTTCCATGCCGAGTAGATAAATGACGGATCATGGGCATAGTCCGTACCCTTCATGAACCGTTCGAAGACCGCGACCGTGTACGTAGCGGTCGGATCATGGTCGGACGTATTGACGATATTGGTCACCTGAGTGACATTGCTCCCATCCTTGTCCATGACCGCGATGCGCACCTGCGGAGACCCAAGCGTGCCGAAGCGGTCGGTCTTGAACACGATGCGACCGTCAGGCAGCCAGTCGGGATCATTGTCATTCGCACCGGACGGGGTGAGCGCTGAATGGAGCACCGTCCCTGTTACGGAACTTCTAATGAGCTTTGCCTTGTCCGTCGCGTAGAACGAAGCATACACGATCTCCTGGTCGTCAGGCGACCACGCCGGGTGGCCGTCCAGGATCGAATTGGTGGTCAGCGAGGTCAGGCCTGTTCCATTGACGTTTACTGTGTATATCTCAAAGTTGGCGAAATCGGTGCTGGTCGGCGCGGCGTGGATAGCGATCCTCGTCCTGTCGTGGGACAGGGAGGCGCAGTCAAGGTATAACCGGGTGGTGTACGTCACGCGCGTGACGACCTTGGTCCCGGGATCGAACGTGTACAGCTCTCCCAGGGGATTTTCATGATCGCTGATGAACGCGATGAGGCCGGTCAGGTTGTACGGCATCTGGGGCTGGTCGTGAAGTGCGGGAGCGGAGGAGGGCAGCAGCGGCCAACCGCTGCTGTCCATGCCGACGGACAGATTGGGAGGTCCGCTCAGGCTGCCGACGTTCCCGGCAAGAATCGCTATCTGGATATTATCCAGGATGTTGATGTTAAAGTGTGTACTGGCGTTCAGGACGCCGTCTTCACCGGTCGCGTCCGGCGCCAATGGTATCAGGAACTCGGCGTGGTAAACGCCAGCGGACCAGGCCATCTTGCCGAGGCCGTCACCGATCGCGTCATTATCGTCGTTCCCGGAACTGACATTATGCAGATCGCTGTACCCGGAGCTGTAGATGTTCATGACCAGCCGGCGGGCGTCCTCGTTCTCCTCGAATATACCGTCGCCGTTGTTGTCGAACATGACGACAACGCCGTCGAACGCAGTGAGCCCTACGGCGGGATCGAACGCAGTCGGCGTGGCATCGGTCCACACCATGGCGATGTAGAGATGCCGTTCGTCATTGGCCATCGCGTACCGCAGGGTCGTCGTTCCGACCGAGACGCCGCCCCCGAACGAGTCCTTCATGTCAATGGCCTGCTGCTGCACCATGGTGAACGTTGAAAGATCAACGACGCCGTCTATTTTATATTGCTCGGCAAGAGGCTTGGGCAGGGGGCCGCGACCGGATGATCCGCCGCCCCCGCCTGAACAGGAGCCGAGGAGCGAGCCAAGCACCGCGAGCAGTACGGGCGTGATGACACCGAAACGCTTAAGCATTCTTCGCTCCTCAGGCAGGAATATCGGAAGACAATTAAGTCCCTGCAAAATTGAGCCATAACCCACTGATAATTCTACCACAGGGAAAACAGCAAAAAAGGCCTAAATGGCGTCAGTCCTGGATTTCATGGTTCTCCACTACGTCTTTTTGACGCTCTTTGACGTGGCGCTCATTATACACGGTTGCAAGGAGAGAGAAAAAGCGGGATCCCTTGCAAAAATGAGATTACTTTTTCCGGGTACAATAGAAAGCCCGTCACCCGGGCCGACCGGAATGACGGGCAATTTTGATTCGTCTTCAAAATAACGGGAACTTATCTTCCGAAATAACTTCTCGTCAGATCGCTCAGGAATGCATACATGTGCATTCTGTCGTCGAGGTCACCGTCGCCATTGAGGTCCTGGTTGTAGTCACTCTCACTGCCGATGTATTCGATCATCCCATTCGAGATCTCCCCCCAGTGTCTCTTTTTAAGGCCGGTGCTTACCACCCTGCCGGTCGGGATGTCGTAGAGGACCACGATCGGGTCTGCCGCAACCTTGTCGCCGTTCAGGTCTCCCATGACCCATTCATCAGCAGATATGGCGATGATCCCGTCGCTGATGCTCGGCATGGGGTTGCAGTCCACGTCGGTCAAAGGCGTAAGAACGTATTTATTTGTAGCTATCACATAGTATGCAACATACCCTGCGCCGGAATTGAAGGCAATGATCCCGTTGTCGATCGACGGCTTGTTTCCGGGGATCAGGGTGTCGTTCACTTGCTGCGTGACGACATTGTAATACCCTATATTGCCTGCCGTATTCTGGAAGGCGACGATATCGCCGCTAAAGGACGGATTGAAGTCCCAATCATTGGCAGCCAGGACCCCCGTTGTTGTGTTTACGTCTGAAGTCGTGTCATAGATGCACAATTCAAGGTCGGCCGCGCCGTCCCCGTTCAGGTCCCGAATGGCGGCAACGAATGCTATTTTGCCGTTGCTCACGAAACGGTTACTGTCGCCGTTCCTGAAATTGGAAAGCGCGATGCCGGTATCCGTCCAGGTATAGGAGCTGATGGAATAATAACCGAGCGTCCCGGTCTCCGCGTGCCGGAATGCGATGATGTCGCCCCCTATGGACTCGGCATCAGCAGGTATTCCGGTATTCACCGCTGTTCCCGAATTGAGATCATAATAACCCACAACGGAATCTTCGGTATCGCCGTCACCGTTGTAGTCCGTCTGGTCTCCATACTCGTCAAACGTGAGGGCTATGATGTTCCCGCTGACCGAGGTATCTCCCGTCGTGCTGTAATTGATGGTGTTTAACGTTTGCGGCAGGATCAGCAGGTCGGACTCCACACTGGCCGGGAATTGACCGGGCTCGATCGCATAGGTGACTGTCGTGCTCCGCTCCCCGTTCGCGATCGTGAGCGTCAGCGTGCCTGCTCTGTTCTCATTGTATCCCTGCAGGACAGCGGGATTCGTCCCGGCATCCACAAAGGAAAGCCCGCCATCGAAACTCCAGGAGTAGGACAGCTGCTCCAGGGGCGCAGTATCGCTCACCCGTGCATAAAAGGTCACGTCCGAGCCGGTTCTCGTGGGAACCAGCGCGGTAATCACGGGATTGAACTGCACCAGGGTTTCAGCGCTGGCAAGCTGGGATACGACCTGCGTCGTGAAGGTCGTCTCCACGCTGCTGCCGCGGCTGTCCACCACTTCCACGCCATGCGTGAAGGTTCCGGCTGCACCCGGCGCCGTATAGACAAACGGGATCGCGGCCAAATTGCCGTTGAGGGTTACTGATCCGGATATGGAATCGAACGTGCCTCCGTCTGCGGCAGGCGTGATGACATAGGACAGGGTTTCATTCGTGTTTCCCGTAACAACAATGCTGACCGGAGCAGTGGTCGACGCTGCAATCCGTGCGGGACGTCCGATCTGAGTGATATTCAGGAATTGCAGGGCCGTATTGTTCGACACCGGCGCCAGGGGAAGAGTGACCTGGGCGTTCGTTCCGCTCAGTACCGGCGTTGCGATGCCCGTGAATATTTCCTGCGAAGAACCGTTGAACGCATGGCCGGTGAACGTGAGCTGCTCTCCTGCCGGAATATCATTGATCATCCCGGACCATGTGCCGTTATTGTTGGCGAGGTGCACACCCTGGACCACAAATGCGCCGGAGCCGTCCTGAACATCGACGGTGATCGATGCCACCTCCGCGGCCGTGCCCACGACCGCTGCCGCGGACCGCGCCTTTGAATTCTGGGTATTTGCCGGGAAACCGGCCTTGATCGTAGCCGAGATACGGCGGGCCGGATTGTCTGCCTTGCTGCTGCTGCAAGCCGCTACAGTAACGAGCATTACGAATGAAACGAAAACGAGTAAAAGTTTTTTCCCCTTCATATCTTACCCCCTGGAATGGAATTGAACTGCGGTTGAATACAATGCGGCGACATTTGTTGAGAGCGTGATATTCAAATCATGTTGAATCAAGTTTCACGAAGAGCACCTCCTTTCTTGCCAGCATTCATTGATGCTCCATTTGAACCCGGGCAACCCCCCGACCAGAGATGATCACTTGACGATAAAGCACATGAATAGGGAAACAGCTCCCGCACAGTTCTTTAAGCGCTCAGGATGAAGTGACTCTGGTTGTTTTTGTGCTAATGGATAACGCGGGGTTGGGGAAGAAAAAGAGATGTCAGCTAAGTGCAATAAGTTGAAACGAATGATTCATATACAAGCAAGGCGTAGACTATAGCAACATTATTATTTTCATGTCAAGAAAATTAGCTTCAAACAGGTTTTCTTTCGATGTTGACGCTGCAGAAAAGCGAAGAATGTAAAATTGTGCTAGTTAATGCAATAAGTGAACGCAGAAAGATAGCGGTTGATCCCTCACCCGAGACCCACGCGAGCGCTGCACCGCTCGTATAGTTATTATCCTGGTTGTAAAAAAGGTCGTTCTCAACGATGAGGCTCATGACTCCGGATGGAACTGCCTCCCCGCCGAATGCCTGAGTTCCGGCAGATAAGATCATCAGCAAAATGACCACGATCCCGATCGAACAGGCAATCCATTTTTTCATGCCATCGTCCCGATGGCCTTCCGGAAGCGTGCCAGGGAGATAGAGAAGAAGACCGTACCAATGAGGATGAGAGCGGCGAACTGCGGCCATACCACCGACAGCCCTGCACCGCGATACAAGATGGACTGGGCGAGCGCCACGAAATGGGTCGTCGGCATCGTAAGCATGATGTACTGAACGATCTCGGGCATGCTTTCCCGCGGCGTCATGTTGCCCGACAGGATCTGCAGCGGCAGGATCACCAGCATCACCAGGAGGGCGAACTGCGGCATCGAGCGCGTGACCGTAGCCATGAAGATGCCCATGGAGGTGGTGGCGAAGAGGTTCAGCGCGGCGCCTGCCAGGAACAGGGCGATCGAGCCTTCGATGGGCACACCAAGCAGCCCCTGGACCACGAACACCAGCGACAGGCCCGCTGCGACGAGCACCACGAGCGTCATTGACCAGACCTTGCTGCTCATGATCTCGAAGGGCGTCACCGGCATCACGAGCAGATGTTCAACGGTCCCGTGCTCGCGTTCGCGGATCAGAGCGGCGCCGGCAAGGACGATGGCCAGCATGGTGATGCGGCTGATGACCTCCATCACCGCCCCGAACCAGGACTTGTTCAACTCGGGGTTAAAGCGCGCCCGCAGCACCAGATCGACCGCGGGTGTTTCCGTTGCCTGGTAACCCTGGACAAAGGCGTTCACCTCGTTAAGAACCATGGACTGGATATAGCCGCTGCCGGTGAAGGCCTGGCTCATCCGGGTGGCATCGACATTAAGCTGCAGCGAGGGGTTGCGTCCGGCGAGCACATCGCGTTGAAAATCGGGCGGGATATTCAGGGCGAAGGTGTCGAGACCGTTGTCCATCCGGGTATCCATCTCAGACTGCGTGATGAACACCGGCCGAAGAAAATGCGGCGGGAAAAAGCTGTCGGCGATGCGCATGGAAAGGGGCGATCGATCCTCGTCAACAATGGCGATGGCCGCCTTGTGCAGCGTTTCGGGCTGCGCCGTAGCCGCCGTATAGATCGAAAACGTGAAGGCATAGATGACCAACACAACCATTATCGGATCACGCAGCAGACTGCGCAGTTCCTTGATGCCGAGGTGGAGGATGTTGGCTGCACGCATGTCACCGCTCCTGTTTTTTGAGTAATACCGCGCCCACGCCGATGAGCACGGGCACTGCGATCAATAGGGGAACGAAAGACCCCCGGAGATTCGCGAAATCGAGCCCCTTGGAGAACGTGCCGCGGGAGATGGTCAGGAAATGGGTTGTCGGATAGATCCGACCGATGAACGCGCCGGCCCCCTCCAGCGACGATACCGGGTCCATCATCCCGGAGAACTGAACAGCCGGCAGGATGGTCAGCACGGCAGTGCCGAAGAGGGCAGCGAGCTGGCTGCGCGTAAAGGCCGAGATCAGCTGCCCCATGGCGGTTGCCGCGATCACATAGAGGAATGCCGCGACAGCGAGCGCAGGGAAACTGCCGGTGATCGGCACGCGGAACAGAACAACGGCAAGCATGGTCAGCAGCAGGAAATTGGTCATGGCAAGCGCGACGTAGGGGATCTGTTTGCCGAGAAGGAATTCCAGGCGGGTGACCGGCGTGACGTAGAGATTGACGATCGAGCCGAGCTCCTTTTCCCGCACCACCGACAGGGCGGTGAGCATGGCGGGGATCAGCATCAGCAGGATGGGGATCACCGCCGGCACCATGGCCGGAAGGCTTTTCACGTCCGGGTTGTAGCGGAACCGCGTCTCGATGCTGATCAGGCCGGCAGTGGCAGCCCTTCCGGAGGCCTCGCGGGCCTTCGTGGTCAGCCAATGGTAGTGCATGCCCTGGGCGTAGCCCTGGACCGTTTCGGCCCGCACAGGCATTGCACCGTCGATCCAGGCGCCTATCTTCACCGGCGTGCCGCGCGAGATGTCGCGGCTAAACCCGTGCGGCAACTCGATCGCAAGGCTGATCAAGCCCCGGCGCATGCGCTCGTCCAAGTCGGCGTAGTCCTGGAGCGGCGGCTTCTCGATGAAGTAGCGGGAGCCGGCCAGGTTCAGCGCATAGTCGCGGCTCATCGTCGTCTGGTCGCGATCAAGCACCGCAAAGGTGAGGTTCTCCACGTCCATATTGATGCCGTAGCCCAGCACCAGCATCATCAGGATGGTGCCCAGCCCGGCAAGGGTGAGGCGGATCGGGTCGCGCCGGAGCTCCAGGGACTCGCGCCGTGTGTAGCTCAGCAGGCGGCGGAGATCGACGAACCCCCAGCGGGCGGACCGTGTTCCCCTCTTTTCAGGACCGGACTGCGGTGCTGCTGCCGCAGCAGCCGCAGGTTCCGGCTCCTCTTCCCTGACCGCCTCTTCGAGGTAGGCAATGAAGGCTTCTTCGAGGGTGTTCTTCCCGCGCTGCCTGATAATGGCCGCCGGCGTGTCGCTTACCAGCACCCTGCCCGCGTGCATGAGCGAGATCCGGTCGCAGCGCTCAGCCTCGTTCATGAAGTGGGTGGAGATGAAGATGGTCACGTTGTCCCTGCGCGCCAGGTCGATCATGACGTTCCAGAAACCGTCTCGCGCCACCGGGTCCACGCCTGATGTCGGTTCGTCCAGGATCAGCATTTCGGGCCCATGGATCATGGCCACAGCGAGCGAGAGGCGCTGGCGCTCTCCCAGGGGCAGGGCATCGGGCAGCATGTCCATGATCTCGCTAAGGCCGAAGCGCTCCGCCATCTCACCGATGCGTGCTTCGATGCGGTCCGGCGCGATGCCGAAGAGCCGCGCATGCAGGGCCAGGTTCTGGCGCACCGTCAATTCTCCATAGAGCGAGAAGGACTGGGTCATGTAGCCCACGCGGCGGCGCGTGTCGATATCATGCGGGTCCACCGGATGGCCGAAGAGCCACGCCTTGCCCTCGCTCGCAGGCAGGAGTCCCGTAAGCATCTTCATGGTGGTGGTCTTGCCGCATCCGTTGGACCCGAGGAACCCGAAGATCTCGCCGCGGCGGATGCGGAAGCTCACATGGTCGACTGCCGTGAAGTCGCCGAAGCGCATGGTGAGGTCCTTCGCTTCGATCGCGGCCTCCGCGTCCAGGCTCTTCTCGTGGGGCGGGATCACCACGGGCCGGTACCCCTCCCGCTGCGCCGCGGGCAGGAGCGCGATGAAGGCCTCTTCGAGCGTGCGCGTTCCGGCCCGGGTCAGGAGCTCGGCCGGCGTACCGGTGGCAAGCACCTGCCCGCCATTCATCGCCACAAGCCAGTCGAAGCGCGCCGCTTCTTCCATGTACGCGGTGGCGACGAGCACGCTCATGCCGGGCCGGCCGGAGCGGATGCGGCCGATGAGCTCCCAGAACTGCCGCCGCGACAGCGGGTCCACGCCGGTGGTGGGCTCGTCGAGGATCAAAAGGTCCGGGTCATGGATCAAAGCGCAGCAGAGCCCGAGCTTCTGCTTCATGCCGCCCGAAAGCTTGCCTGCGGGCCGGTCGGCAAAAGGCGCGAGCCCCGTGGCGTGGAGGAGCTCGCCGATGCGCCGCACGCGCTCCCGCCTCCCGTGCCCGAAGAGTCGTCCGAAGAATTCGACGTTCTCGAAGACCGAGAGCGTGGGATAGAGATTCCTGCCGAGCCCTTGCGGCATGTAGGCGATCCGCGGACAGACCTCGCTGCGATGACGCGCGTCGGCCATGTCGCCGCCGAGCACTTCGATTCTTCCAGACTGGATGGCACGCGCGCCTGCGATCAGCGAGAAAAGGCTCGACTTCCCCACGCCATCCGGCCCGATGACCCCCACCATGCAGCCCGCGGGTATCTCGAGCGTGATATTTTCAAGAGCTACCGTTTTTTTGTAGCGCAGTCTGACGGCCTGGAGGCTGACAATAGACCGGTCCGAAGGCAAAAGGGAGGGCGGTATGGGAGGGGGCTCGTTCATCTTCAAGTTGTCGATCAATTGGTGATCTTATATTGATTATCTACCTTCTAAAGTGACCACCAAATCTAAAGACCATTTTTCACACGAAGACACAGAGAACAGAAATAGACGAGTCAGTATTTTCTTACTTCGTGGCTTCGTGGCTTTGTGCGAGACCGTCGTTGCTCATGGTCTGTTTGTAGGTCTGAGGCGTGGCTGCCCTAATTGCCTTATTCAGGCTCATTGCGGCAACATCACCTGCAGGTGGGCCGGCCACTGGGCGGCAGCATCGAGCCGAACATAGGCCATGCCGGGAAGTCCCGTTTTCACCTTGGTGATGTATTTGTTGAGAAGGTCCGCGGGGATCTTCGCCCGGATGCGGAACATCAGCTTCTCCCTTTCGCTGGCCGTTTCCACCGTCTTGGGAGTGAACTGGGCCACATCGGCGACAAAGGACACCTGAGCGGGGATCACATATTGGGGGGCAGCGTCGAGGATCAGCCGGACCTCACTACCGAGCGCGACCCGGCCGGCCGCTGCTGTCGGCAGGAAGAAGGTCATATAAACATCGCTCAGATCAACGAGGGTCAGCACCTTGCCGCCTGCGGTGAGCACCTCGCCGGGCTGCGCGACGAGGTACTGGACCCGGCCGTCGCGGGGTGACTTGAGAGCGCTGTCCAGTATGTCGGCCTGGATGCGCTCGACCGCGGCCTGCGCTGCCACGACCGCTGATTCTGCTCCGGCGACCTGTGCCCGCGCTGTTGCGATGTTCGCCTCCGCCGCGGCTACTTGCGCCCGGGCCGCGCTTACGGCTGCAGCTGTGCTCTGAACGAGGGTGCTATCATCATCCGCATCCTGCCTCGATATGAATTTGCGTTCCAGGAGCTGAGACGACCTGGCCGCATGTTTCCGGGCGTTCTCCTGTTCTGCTTCGCGCTGCTTCACGAGGGCCAAGACAGCTTCTTTTTCACTTTCCCGCTGGGCCATCTGGCTGCGTGCGGTCGTTACCGATGCCTGCGCCTGTTTCTGCTGCGCCTGAGCCTGGCGCAACTGCGCCTGGAGGACTTCGACATCCATGATAGCAACCACCTGCCCGGAAGTGACGAAATCCCCTTCATGGACCAGAATATCCTTGATCCGGCCTGCCGACCTGGCAGCGACGTCTATCTCCACGGCCTCAATGCGGCCGTTGCCGCTGACCACATCTTTGTTCCTGCCGGAGCTGACGACCCTCTGCCAGACCACGATACCCAGCAAAGCAATAGTCAACAGCACCGTGGCTCTGATCAGCCATTTTTTTTGATGTTCGGTCACGGAACACCCCTCGCTGGAGAAAGAAAAGTCCGCTCAAAATGCGGCCCGCCCGCGTACTGCATCGCAGGACGGCTATATCATTTCTTCCGCCGGTATGACGAAGCGCCGTACCCCTGATCGGGGATGCGCTTTTCACAATCTTAGCACAACATCCTTGACCCTGAGGCTGTCTTCATAAGGCTCGGCCAGACGAGCCAGGCACCTTCACCAATAAAGTAGGGAAATATGTCTCTCAGTATTAGCCGGCTCCTCACGATCTTCTTGCAATTGCGATTGCATTCAATTCCGTTCGTTCAGTCCGGTGTTTCAAGCGCGGAACGGCCGGTGTGGACGTTCTGAAATGCCGATTCTGCCTGGCGCTTCAATCCGCGCAGCGATGCCTCGAGCGCTCTCCGGGCCGCGCTGATCTCTTCCTCTGAGGTGCCGTCCACATACAGAGGAGCGCCGTACACGACAACGGCCTCGGTGAACGGGGCGGGGATCAAGAGCCGGTCCCAGCTGTTCTCCAGCATATATTTTTTTCTTGCCGATACTGCTACCGGGATTATGGGCGCTTTCATCAGGCCTGCAAGGTACAGTGCGCCCGGCTTCACCTCGTGGAGGGGGCCGCGGGGGCCGTCCACGGAGATCGCAACGGTCTTTCCCCCGCGCATGCCGGCGATCAGCTTACGGAGCGCTTTCTGGCCCTTGCGTTTGCTCGAACCCCGCACCACATCGAAACCAAAGTTCTTCAGCAACCGGGCCATGATCGCTCCGTCCCTGCTTTCGCTCGCAGGGATCAGGATGCCGGAATTCCGGTACGCGGGGAACAGGAGGACCATATCTCCGTGGTAAAAAGCATAGATGCCGTTATTTGTTTCGGAAGCGAGACGATCGGCGGATTCTCTGTTCACGAAGCGGACCCTGACAGACCAGTTCACCAGCAGAACGAACAACCAGGCTATCCGACCCAGAATCCTCGCGCGGATCATTGACCTTCCCTCCCTGACCCTTGATCTTGATATCATTATATCATTGCTGTCCATCGGTCGGCCATGCTCCATCGGCCTCTGACCGTTGATGCGCAGCCTGTGTCCTGCCAGGGAACCCTGATCCGTCCCGGAAAAGCACGGTAATTTGATGTGTCGTCTCTGATATATATTTTACTAACGTGCTTCCGATCCGCCCGGCAGCTCCAATAATTAATATATGCATAGGATATTCTCCCCGAAAAAGTCTGCGCAGTAGCCGGCGCCGCGATTCGCCAGATTGATGACGCACCGAACTGTTGGATTGAGGCTCTTTTCGATAGAGGTGAGCAGGTGTTCTAGGGCAGGATGGAAAGACGTCTCGGAGCATTGGATTGGAGAAGCCGACCCTCTGGTCAGAAGGGGAAGGCCGGCGGGCACCGACATAAGAGAACGGAAGCGGCCAGTGCACTCTCCCGGGGTAGCATTGGTGGCATGCAGCAGAAGATGCTCAGTCCAGTGCCGGAGACCCGATGCGGCGAATGGAGGAGGGCATCAACCGGTGCGTATAAGGAGACGAAATCACGCCGCGCCGTATCGGGAGTCGGAGGGGTCCATAGTACTGCTTGAAGGCATGGGACAACAGAACCCAGCCCGAGGGAAGGGGCCCTGCTTTGTTCGTGCAACCGAAGCGCGAAGGGTGATGGAGATTGCCGAATGGCTATCCACTTCACGCGAGGGGCTGGCCCCATTTTATTCCGCCCCTCACCCTGCCCCTCTCCCCCGAGGGGAGAGGAAAAAAGGGAGAGGGTACATTTATTATCGAAGCGCGTGAGATCTTGAAATAAATATTATTTACCGAAACATCTTATCAGGTGATCCCTCCTTTCAGTCATCGTTTCTCCGACCCATCAACGATTAAGGCGTCCGGATATCTCAAGTTCAGGATGATAATCAAGAATCAGTCTCTTCCAGGGTTCATAGATCTCTATATGGAACTTGCCTTGCGTCTTACGGTCGAAGTAACTACAGACGTCGCGAAGATAATCACACCAACTTGCACCGTGTTCAGCTATGTCAGGAAGCTCTTTAGACGCAACTGCCTTTTCATAGTGGATCCATAACTGAGCTTCATTGTAAGCAAGGTCAGGTGGAAGACTCAAAATAAAATCCCGGTTTTCAGATGGTTTTTCGAATATCTGCTCGTGAATGAATTTCTTTTTCAAGTGTAGATGCCATCTCCCTTCCTTTTCCTTATCAAGCGGTCTTGGTTTCATTTCCATCATTTCCCGCCGAATCAACGCAAGGAATCTACGGCGCTTCCCCAACTCGATAATATGCGGCAGCATTGCCCCAAGTGCGAAAATTACAACGGGCACGATCACGACGTCCAGGATGTCCTTTACTGTATCAAAGCCGGATTCCATATGCTGTGTGCCTCCTGCAGTGGTTCTATTGAGAAAAATCAAGAAGCAAGACCTGACCCTATAGGTTTTGCTATAGGTTTTGCATGGCCGAGCTTCTCGCATGGCTTCCCGGAAGAAGAGATCGAGTTTGGGCGGGCCATGCGGGGTGCTTGATAGAGAGACCGCTACTTGTCAACGGAAAAGATTTGATCCCGTGAGGACCCTCAGTCGATGAAAAGGTAATCGATCTTTCGCTCGCCTCTACCTTCAGGGACTTCGAGGACGCGGTACAGTATTATTCAGCACTCCACGTCAAAGCTGATTGCCTGATCACCCGGAACAAAAGCGATTACCGTGCGGACCGGCTTCCGGTCATGACTCCCGAGGAGTTTCTTGCGCTCATTGGCGCCTGACTTGGAACCTATCATGCACGGAGAAATACTTGACCCTCAGATTCTATGAGGAGAGTTTAGCAGGAGTTTGAGAAAGAGTCCAAGAGTATGGACCTGCCCCCAAGATGTTCATCAGCGAGTCGGTTCCAATGGGTGACCCCAGGAAGTTAGTCGGCCACGACATACTTGAAATCATACACCTCTTGGATGAGCTTGAAGTCCTTTTCATTCTTCGTGATCAGGACCGCGCCAGCATACCGCACCGAAACGGCAATCAGGATGTCTGCAAGAAGTCTCTTGATGCGCTCCGGGTCGATCTTCTTATCCCTCCGCAGTTTCATCATGATCTCGCCGCACACAAACCACTGATGCTCAGCAATGGACAGGACCGTGAAATTCCGCGCAATCTGGTCGATCAGCTTTTGTTCTTTCGGATCAAAGGCGCCGGCAAGAAGTTCCATCAGCACGACAGAACTGAACGCAACATGATAGTAGCGGGTAAGATTGAGAAAGGATTCTTGAACGGTCCCCTTGCGGAAGTGCTCAATGAGAAACGAGGTGTCCGGAACCGCTTTCGGCTTCAACTGAGACCTTCAAATTTGAATTTTCCTGAGGTCTGTTCGATGAACTTCCGCATCTTCTCCTGATAGATGACCTCTGCAAGCGCAGTTTCGATGGCTTCGGTCTCGGTCTTGGAACCAAGAATCTTCTGCGCGTTCCTGATCATCGTTTCATCAAGCCTGAAATGCTTGGCGGTCTTCTTTGCCGTGGTCTGCATAGCTCCTCCTTTCCGCTTGTATATACATTATACTTAATTGTGGCTACGCGTCAAGACAAAATCATATTTTCATGCCCGGCTTCCTTGAGCGCACCGCGGATCGACGAGGACGACCTGGTCACATGCGGTTGGTGATAGGATACACACCGCCGGGGCATTCTCTGCGGAGAGGTCCGGCCATGAGAGGAATTTAGCAGTGTTTGAGTAAAAGTCCAAGAGTATAGACCCCAGGAAGTTGTTCCGTTTACTTTGAACGCTGTAGAGCACCTACACGTGTTGATGCAGGCGCCATCGCTTCATCAGGTATAAGCTGGGCTGCAAGCTTGATAACGGAGGGACAGCACCGGAACGCCCTTGACGAACCGGAGTTTGCCCTAACGGGCGGTTTTATGGTTACTATCCGAAGAAAACCTGAACTGGCCTTCAAAGCTGTCGGGGCGGGGTTACCGGGAAGTCACCGGTTCCCGGTTTGAAATCGCCTCTGCAGTCGCCTTTCCCATCAGTTCATCCTGAATCGCTCGCTGCGATGCATGAGGAATTATGAACAGGTCAGCCGCCTTAAGCTCCAACAGTACCTGTTTTGACTTTTCCCGCTCGCTTGTAATTGGCAATGATCACTCCGGTTGGTGTAACCAAACTCTCTGTTAATGTAAAGGCTGCCGGGATCGCGCCATTGTCAAACAACTTTTTCCCTTTACCAAGGGTCAACGGGTGAATTTTGAGCCAGAGTTCGTCCACCAGATCATTCTTAAGCAGCAACTGAATGAGCTTGCCACTGCCGTGAACCTGAATATCAGAACCTTTTGTATTTTTGAGCTTTTTGATATCCGCCAGGGTTTTGAGGAATACTGAGTTTTTCCAATCTGACTTTTTCATGGTCCTGGACATGACGTATTTTGTGACATCATTGAT
>Ga0102851_10001200_pt1 | contig 14503 bp, 13 predicted proteins | sample Mud3Dept3metaG_FD_79558 | JGI IMG/M metagenome (GOLD analysis project Ga0102851, IMG submission 79558) | Freshwater wetland microbial communities from Ohio, USA, analyzing the effect of biotic and abiotic controls - Mud 3 Core 4 Depth 3... | ecosystem: Environmental > Aquatic > Freshwater >... | reverse complement strand
CGCCGACTACCTCATCGACACCTCGGGGACCGTGCGCGAGACGGAAGCACAGGCCGAGAAACTGCGGCGGAGCCTTTTGGCGGATTTCCGGCGGAAGCAAACCGAGCGAGAGGAAAGGCGCGTCAGCGTCCGGCGGCGAGCCCGGCGGCCAGAAGCGGGATCATGATCTCGTGGTGGCCGATGAAATAGAATCCCCTTCCCTTTTTCCCGACGGCCCGGCGGACGACATTTTGTTCCGGGCGGTAATGGTGAAGGAAGTCAAAGACGGCCGTCGAAAAATGTTCAAGACGGATTCCCCGGTTCCGGACATAGCTCAGAGCCTTAAGGAAGACTTCCGGAAGAACCACCGCCGAGCCCATGTTGATGTAGACTCCTCCCCCTTCCAGCTTTTCCAGGAGAGAACAAAACAGGAAAAAATCAGCCAGCGACGTCCGGCCAAGAGCCTCGCCGCTGCATCCCGGATGAAAGTGGATCGTGTCGGTGCCGATGGCGACGTGGATGCTGGCCGGGATGCCCCGCTCGAAGGCAGCGGCCAGCAGGCTGACTTTCTTGAAGGGCAGCCGGGAACCCGCGATCATGCCGCCCACCGCGGCGCCCAATCCCACTCCCCTTCCGGCCCCGTCCTTGATCGCCGCGTTGAGCCGCTCCCCCGTCTCGCGGGCCATCCCGAACTTCCCCTGCTTGATCTGGGCCGCGACATCCTCCGAAGTTCGGCCGCAGTAGGCGATCTCAAAGTCATGGATGATTCCCGCTCCGTTGAGGGCGAGGCCGCTGATCCAGCCGTCCTCCATCAGCCGGATGAGCACCGGGCTCAATCCGACTTTGATGACGTGGGCGCCCAAGCCCACCAGGATGGGCTTTCGCTTCGCCCGGGCCGCGCGCAGGATATCCAGGAAGTCCCGGAATTCTTTCGCCGCCAGAATGTTGGGAAGGCTGTCCAGGAAACCCGGCAGGCCGCTTTCGGGTCGGAAGGGTTGGGCGAAATCTTCGACTTTCACCCGGCTCTCCCGGGAGCAGAGCGAGTATGTCCGCAGGCCCGAGGCCGGCGTTTGATGGGATCTTGGGGAATCCGGGCGGGCGCGCCGCAAACGAGTTTCTCGCACCTCCCGCCTATTTCTTGACCAGCGTGCTTTTCAGCTCCTGGCCGGAGCGGAACTTTATCCGTTTCCCTTTTTCTATCTTGATCTGCTTTTTCCGCCGGATATCTCGTCCATAGCCCGTCTTTTTGTCCACCACCCGGAAACTGCCGAAGCCCCGGATCTCGACTTTCTGGTTTTTCTCGAGCGCCCCCTTCAGGGATTTCAGGATCGATTCCACGATGAGCAGCGATTTGGCCCTGTTGAACTCCGAGTTCTTTTCGATGGCAAGGGCGATGTCGTTCTTGATCATCTGAATCTCCTTAGGTCCCGATGGACGAGAGATAATAATTAATGGAACACCCTGAAAATGTCAAGCCGGCGTGTTGACTTGATTTCTCCCAGTACCTATAATGAAATCAATATGAAACGGATCTTCCGCCTGTCCGTCGTCGTCCTTCTTCTCCTCCTCCCGGCGCGGGCCGCGATCATCCGGATTACGGTCGAGGCGCCCATTCATCCCGTCACTTCAGAGTACATCATGCGCTCGCTCGACAAGGCCGCCGAGGGCAGAGCCAGCCTCCTCATCATCGTCCTGAACACACCCGGCGGGCTGGATACGGCGATGCGCGAAATCATCGCCAAGATCCTGTCTTCGCCGGTCCCGGTCATGACCTATGTCGGTCCGGCCGGGGCCCGGGCGGCTTCGGCCGGTTTTTACATCGGGATCGCTTCCGACCTCTTCGTCATGGCTCCGGGGACGAACACGGGGGCCGCCCATCCCGTGGGCATCTCCATCACGGGCCAGGCCATGGACAAGACCATGGAAGAGAAGGTCACCCATGATGCCGCCTCGTATATGAAAAGCCTGGCCGAGAAACGCGGGCGCAATGTCCAGGCCGCCGAGGATGCCGTTCGCAAGAGCCTCTCCTATACGGAAAAGGAAGCCCTGGAAAACGGGCTGATCGACTTCGTGGCCGGCACGACGGAGGAGATCGTCTCGCACTTCGACGGCCGGACCCTCCGGAGGTTCGACGGGGAAACGGCCGAGCTGAAACTCAAGGGAGAAGAGGTGATCGACCTGCCGATGTCCGCGCGCCAGAAGTTCCTGCTCACCATATCCAACCCCAACCTGGCCTATATCCTCCTGATGCTCGGCCTGCTCGGGCTGTATTTTGAATTCGCCCACCCCGGGGCCATCCTGCCCGGCGTTCTGGGCGGGATCAGCCTGCTCCTGGCCATCTTCTCGTTCCAGATCTTGCCGCTCAATTATGTGGCGCTGCTTCTGATCCTGTTGGCGATCGGGTTGTTCATCCTCGAAGTCAAGGTCCAGAGTTTCGGCATACTCGGCGTGGGAGGAGTCATCGCCATGGTCATCGGATCCGTCATGCTCGTCGATTCCCCGGTTCCCGAGCTGCAGCCGAGCCTGAAAATCATCATTCCCCTGGCCGTGGGCCTGTCCCTGATCTTCCTCTTCCTGCTTTTCCTGGTGGTCCGGGCTCATTCGAGAAAGGCCTATACGGGAAAGGAGGGGCTTGTCGGGGAAATCGGGACGGCCCAAACCGACCTCAGCCCCGAGGGCAAGGTCTTTGTCCACGGCGAGCTCTGGAATGCCGAGGCCGCCGCCGAACACATCGCCAGGGGGAGCAAGGTCAAGGTCACTCGGGTCCTGGATTCCCTCAAGATTCGTGTCGACAGACTATAGGCTTGGGCCTGCCGGGTCGGCCCCGGGCTCCGGCAAGCCGGGATGAAAAGAGAGAAAGGAGATTTCTATGGTTTCTGTTCCGGTTATCATCCTCGGCGTCATTGTTCTTTATCTTCTGAATTGCATTAAAGTCCTCCGCGAGTACGAGCGCGGCGTCATCTTCCGCCTGGGCCGGGTCCTCGCCCAGCCGAAGGGACCGGGCTTGATTTTCGTTTTTGCGCCGATCGACCGCATGCTCAGGGTCAGCCTGAGGCTGGTCACGCTGGACATCCCGCCCCAGGATGTCATCACCAAGGATAACGTATCGGTAAAGGTGAACGCGGTCGTCTATTTCCGGGTCCTGGATCCCCTCAAGGCCATCATCGAGGTCCAAGATTATCTTTATGCCACCTCCCAGCTCGCCCAGACGACCCTGCGCAGCGTGCTGGGAGAGGTCGAACTCGACGACCTCCTATCCAAAAGGGAGAAGCTGAACGCCCATCTGCAGGAGATTCTGGACAAACACACCGATCCCTGGGGAATCAAAGTCCAGCTCGTCGAGACAAAGCACGTGGACCTTCCGGAGATGATGGTTCGGGCGATCGCCAAACAAGCGGAAGCCGAACGGGAGCGGCGGGCCAAGGTCATCCATGCCGACGGCGAATTCCAGGCGGCCGGGAAACTCACCGAGGCCGCGGAGATCATTTCCCAGAACCCCCAGACCCTGCAGCTGCGTTTCCTGCAAACCCTGACTGAGATCGCCACGGAAAAAAATTCGACCATCATCTTCCCTCTCCCCATCGAGTTCTTGCGATCGTTTTCTCTGGATAAGCCCAGGGCGGACAAATCATGATGAAAACCCGAGAGTTCCGCGAGATCCAGGTTTCCAGCACCCAGCTGGCCGTCATTTTCCTGGGCATCCTGGCCATCGGCGTCGTGATATTTCTCCTGGGCGTTTCGGTCGGCAAGAAGCACGCCCAGGTGGCCAAGCAGGCCAACGTCATCGCCCAGAAAGAGCCGGAACAGATCAAAGAGAAAATCGTATCGCTTCCCCAGACGAAGCCGGATGAGGGCGCTTCCGCGGAGGCGGCCGAGAAACCGACCCCCACCCAGACAGACACAACTCCGGCCAAGGTGAACCTTGTCCCCAAGAAGCCGGCGGATAAGCCCCAGACGGAAGCGACGCCGGAGGAGGCCGGCGCTCCGGCCGAGTCCGCCCCGCCGCCGGCAGTGGCCAAGAAAAACCTGTTCTATGTTCAGGTGGGAGCCGTCGCCGAGAAACAGGCCGCCCAGGATACGGCTCAAAGATTCCGCAAGCTGGGCTATCCGGTTGTCGTCCTGGACCCCCAGCCGCTGGACAAGAAACCCGTCTTCCGGGTGCGCGTCGGCGGTTTTTTAACCCGGGAGCAGGCGGATGAGGCCCGGTCGAAGCTCTCCGCGTCGGCCCGAAAGAAAACAGACTACTTCATCGTCCGGGACGAGAAATGACCGAGAAAAGGACCAACCCCGCCGAAAGCCTGGCTGATTTTCAAGCCCGGATCAAAGAGCTCCTCGAGAAATTCGAAGTCGTCCGAGGTTTTCTTTGACCTCGATCGAAAGCGGACCGAGCTTGCCTCCCTGACGGATGAGCTCTCCTTGCCAGAGACTTGGCAAGACCAGAAGAAATCCCAGCATCTCCAGCAGCAAAAGAAGAGGCTGGAGCGCGATATATCAGCCTTCTCCCGGCTCCTGGAGAAGAAAGAAGAAGTCGAAGTCATGGCCGAGCTGGCCGCCGAGGGCGAGGACGCCGGCCCCGATCTTAACCGCGCCTTGTCCGCCCTGGCCGAAGCCCTGGAAGAGGCCGAGCTTCAGAGCCTTTTTTTTGAGGAGGACGACGGACGAAACGCCCTGTTCACCATCCACCCGGGCGCGGGAGGCACGGAGTCGCAGGATTGGGCCCAGATGCTCCTCCGGATGTACCTGAGATACGCCGAGCGCAAGGGATACAAGGCCGAGATCCTCGATTCCATGCCGGGGGAAGAAGCCGGGCTAAAAAGCGTCACGGTCCAGGTGTCCGGAGATTATGCCTTCGGCCATCTCAGCCAGGAATCCGGCGTCCACCGGCTTGTCCGGATCTCTCCCTTTGATTCAAACAAGCGGAGGCACACATCCTTCGCCGCCGTTTTCGTCTTTCCGGAGGTCGAGGAGGATATCGAAGTGGCTATCGCCCCCGACGATTTGAAGATCGACACCTTCCGGGCCGGCGGCAAGGGCGGCCAACACGTCAACGTCACCGATTCGGCCGTTCGGATAACCCACCTCCCGACCGGGATCGTCGTCCAGTGCCAGAACGAGCGGTCCCAGCATAAGAACAAGGCGTCGGCCATGAAGGTGCTGAAAGCGCGCCTGTACGAGCTCGAAAAAAAGAAGCAGATGGAAAAACTCGAGAAGATGGAGGAAGCCAAGTCCGACATCGCCTGGGGAAACCAGATCCGTTCCTATGTCCTTCATCCCTACCGCCTGATCAAGGACCTGCGGACGAGGGTCGAGACGGGCGACGTCGACCGGGTGCTGGACGGCGACCTTGACCCATTCATCAAAGCCAGTCTTGGGCTCAGGAAAAAGACGGCATCCGAGTCCTAGTTCTCCTGTCCGAGAACCGCCCGTTTTCCTTCACCCCGTTTGCTTGAATTGCGGCCGAAAAAACTGTAGCATGAAATCTCGCGCCAATACGCGTGGCGCCGGATATCAACCGCTCCCGTTGGGTCGCTCAATGCGGCAAAAAAGAGGCCAAGCATGACCGTAGATGACTCCCGCGCTTCCCGGACGGCCGCTCCCCCCGGCGATCCTGAGGGGCCCGGCGTCCTTCCGCCCCTCGATTTCAGCTCGATCGTTCTCCCCTTTTATACCCAGGCCCTTCTCAAGCTCGGGCTTCTCAGCGAGCCGGGCGGACCCGAGCCGGAAGTGAACATGGACCTGGCCCGGCGACTCATCGATATCCTCACCCTCCTCAAGGACAGGACCAAGGGCAATCTGTCGTCCGAGGAGGAGAAGTCCCTCGACTCCTGCCTTCAGCAGCTCCGGATGGCCTACCTGCAGAAGTCGAAGGTCATTGCCATCTGACACCCGATGAAGGTACTGCGCGGGTTCAAAGAGCGGCCCGCCCGCGGGACCGCCGTCGCCATTGGGAACTTCGATGGTCTCCACCTCGGGCATCAGAGGATCCTGCGCTATCTTGTCGAGACGGCCCGCGAAAAGGGCCTGATTTCCCTCGTCCTGACCTTTTCGCCGCATCCGGAAAGAGTCCTTGAAGGCGGGCGGATCGCCATGATCCAGACCCTGGGGCAGCGGCTGGAGGCGGTAAAGGCCCTCGGGGTCCGGGTCGTTCTGGTCGCCTCCTTCGATCGGGACTTTGCGGGCCTTTCTTCGGCCGAATTTGTCGACCGCATCATCGTTTCCTATCTGAGGGCCAAGGAAGTCGTGGTCGGTCAAAATTTCCGGTTCGGGAGGGGCCGCCAGGGAGACGTCGATGACCTCCGGCAGTTCGGGCAGGAACGGCATTTCGCCGTCACGGGGATTCCGGCGGTTATCCGGGCGGGCCGGGTCGTCAGCTCAAGCCTGATCCGCCGCCTGCTTGAAGAAGGAAGCCTGGCCCGGGCCAATTCCCTCCTCGGGTATCCATACGAGATCGAAGGCCGGATCATCCGCGGCTCGGGCCGAGGCCAGGCACTGGGGTTTCCCACGGCCAATCTGAGGACCGTCAATGAGATTTTGCCTGCGGGTGTATTCATAACCGAAGCCGGTATCGGACGCCGGGTCTTTCCTTCTATCACGAACATCGGGCGGCGGCCGACCTTCGGCGGGGGCCGTCTGGAAGTCGAAACCCACATCCTGGGCCTTCAAGGCCCGCTTTACCGGCGGCATATCGCCGTGCGCTTTTTACGGAAACTCCGGGACGAGAGGAGGTATCCGGATGCCTCCCGGCTGGTCCGGCAGGTTCAGAGGGACATCGCCTCCGTCCGGGCTTACTTTGAAAAAAAAGGAATGATCGCGGGGCGACAGCCAGCGGACCGGGTCATTTGACATTTTGCCCGTCTTAAGGCATTTTCAAGAAGGCCGGATACCCAGGAGAGAAATCATGGAAGAGAAGATCAAGGCCAAAGTCATGGACGCCGGAAAAATCAGGCGGGCTCTCATCCGAATGACGACCGAGATCCTGGAGCGCAACCGCAGCCTCAAGAACCTGGTCATCGTCGGCATCCGGACCCGGGGCATCTACATCGGCAAGCGCATCTCCCGGTTGATCTATGATCTGGAGAAAATCGAAGTCCCGGTTGGAGCTCTGGATATCACACCGTATCGGGATGACATGACCGAAACCGGGGCCTTCCCCATGGTCCAAAGGACGGAGATCGCCTTCCCCATCGCTAAGCGGGATGTCCTCCTCGTGGACGATGTCCTCAACACCGGGCGGACGATCCGCGCGGCCATGGGCGGGCTTTTTGACTTGGGACGGCCGCAGACGATTCAGCTTCTTGTCCTCATCGACCGCGGCCACCGGGAGTTGCCCATCCGGGCGGATTACGTGGGCAAGGTCCTCCCGACCTCGAAGCGAGAAATCGTCAAGGTCCAGCTGACGGAGGTGGATCAAAGCGACGAGGTTCTCATCACGGAACCGGCCGGAAGGAAGGGCGGGCCAAGCCCGAGACGGAGCGGGAATGAAACTTCTGATTAAAAACGGCCGGGTCGTCGACCCCATATCCGGAACTGACGATACCCTTGACGTCCTGATCAGCGACGGAAAAATCAGCGCCGTCGAAGCCCGGATACAAGAGCCCGGCGTACCCATAATCGATGCCTCCCGGCTGGTCGTCGCCCCCGGTTTCATCGACATGCACGTCCATGTCCGGGAGCCCGGACAGGAAAAAAAGGAGGATATCTCATCGGCTTCCCGGGCGGCCGCCAAAGGCGGGTTCACGACCATTTGCGCCATGCCCAACACAAACCCTGTCAACGACAGCCGCAGGGTGACCGAGTATATCATCTCCGAAGCCAGGAAAAGAGCGGTCGTCAACATCCTCCCGATCGCCGCGATCACCCTTGGGCTGGCCGGAGAGGAGCCGACAGACATGGCCGACCTTGCCGCCGCCGGGGCCGTGGCTTTCTCGGACGACGGCCGCTGCGTTCAGAACGGCTGGGTTATGAAGAAAGCCCTGGAGCAGGCCCAGAGGCTGGATGTCCTGGTCATAGATCACTGCGAGGACGCCGACCTGAGCAGGTCGGGCATTATGAACGAGGGTCCGACTTCTGTGCGCTTGGGATTCCCGGGTATGCCTGCGGTGGCCGAGGATGTCATGGTCGCCCGGGATATCATTCTCTCCGGAGCGGCAGGGGCCCGCATCCATATTGCTCATCTCAGCACTCGGGGAGCCGTGGATCTCGTCCGGGAAGCGAAGCGGAAGAAACTCCCCGTGACCGCTGAAGCCACCCCTCATCATCTTCTCCTCTCGGACACCGCTGTCGAGAAAACGGGCCCGAACCTCAAGGTCAACCCGCCGGTCCGGAGCGCCGAGGACGTTCAGGAGCTGCAAAAAGCGGCCGCCGAAGGCGTCGTCGATGTTCTGGCGACCGACCATGCCCCTCATTTGCCGGAGCAGAAAGATGCCGGCTTTCTCAAGGCTCCTTTCGGGATCAACGGTCTCGAAACGGCCGTTTCGCTGCTCCTGGACAGGCTGGTTTCACGGCAGATTCTGCCGCTCCCGCGGCTCATCGAGATGTTCTCGACCCGCCCGGCCCGGATTCTCGGATTGCGCGGCAAGGGGCGGATTGCGCCGGGCGCGGACGCCGACCTGACGATCCTCAACCTCCACCAGGATTTCGTTGTCGATGTGCGAAAAATGGTTTCCAAAAGCCGGAACAATCCCTTCGACGGTTGGAAGCTCAAAGGCGGGCCGCAAATGACCATTCGCGCCGGACGCGTGGTTTACCCTTTTGACTTCTCCCCAAGGATATGAAAACCAAGCTCTCCCCGGTCGAAAAAGCCATCGGCTTCGAATTTTCCGATAAGGACCTTCTGCGCCGGGCCCTGGTCCATTCGTCTTATGCTTATGAACACCTCGAGGAGGCGCCTTCGGACAACGAGGTTTTGGAGTTTTTGGGGGACTCCGTCGTCGGGCTGGTGACGGCAGATTTTTTCTGCTCGACCTTCACGGGTCTCACCGAGGGCGACCTGTCCAAGTACAAGGCCGTTGCGGCAAGCACTGAAGCCCTGTCCGAGTTCGCCCGGGAGAAGAAGCTCCACAAATACATTTTTCTCGGCAGGGGCGAGGAGAAAAGCGGCGGCCGGAAGAAAAGGACCATCTTGGCGGGGAGCTTCGAGGCGCTGCTCGGCGCCCTTTTTCTGGACAAGGGCTATGAGGCGGCCAAGGAATTTCTCCGGCCCATGCTCCAGAAATCATTCCGCAGAACCGAACCCGGCCATCTCGTGATCAATAACTACAAATCGGCCCTCCAGGAGCTGTTCCAGAAAGAGAACCTCTCGTCGCCCTCCTACCGGACGGTCACCTCGATCGGGCCGGATCACAGCAAGACGTTCGTCGTCGAGGTTTATCAGGGCACTCATCCCCTGGCCAAGGCCAGAGGCTATTCCAAAAAAAACGCCGAACAAAAGGCAGCCCAGAAAGCCCTGAAGAATATCCTGGACGTAAAAATGAAAGACCTCGGGTCCGAGATGTTCGTCCGCAAAAAATGATGGCGCTTCGGGCCCGGAAAACCCCGTCCTTGAGGAAGGGTGAATCATCCGACCTCTGAAAGAGGCGCGAACGGACCATGACCATTTGCTCTCACTGCCGTCAGAGAAAGGCCAAGAGGAGGTGTCCCGCCCTGGGGTCCGGCCTCTGCCCGCTTTGCTGCGGGCTTCTCCGGGAGAAGGATCTCCACTGCCCGCCCGGATGCCGCTTCCTCGCCCAACATAAACCTTACCAGGAAAACAAGATCATCCGGAGGAAAACGACTCCGCCCGCGGCGGCGCCACAGGATGAGAGACTGAACTGGCTGGGACTGCTCGTCGAGGCCTCCCTCCATGCATATGCCGGAGATCATCCCGCTTTCAGCGACAGGGATGCCGTGCTGGCGCTCGAATACGCAAGAGACAGGACGGAAAAGGGCCGCTCCCGGCTGCTCCTCACCGGAGAAGAGAACCGAGTCAAGAATGAAGCCGGAGAGGCCATCCTGGCCGGCCTCGACCAGGCCCGGTTCGAAAGAAAGATCATCCTGCCTCAGGACGTGGAAAGATACAGCTCGGAAGAAAAACTCAAGAGCCTGGGAAACATCATTTTGGGCGTCAAATATGCGGCCGGAGGTAACCTGGAGGGACGGGCTTATCTTCAAGACCTCGCCCGAAGAATCGATCGGCTCAAGGAGCTCTCCGACCAGAAGAAGATCGTCTCCCGGCCTTGAGCGGCTCCCCTATTTGCTCATGATCACGGCGATGGGCATAAGGGAAGGGATATTGGCGCAGACGATTTTGATGACGGCCATAATCGGAACGGCCAGGATCATTCCCGGAATCCCCCAGAGCCAGCCCCAGAAGAACAACGAAAAAAGGACGGCCAATGGGCTCAAGCCCAGTCCCTGTCCCATGAGCTTGGGCTCCAGCAAGTTGGAGATGACGGCGTCCAGGCCGACGAGCAGGATAAAGATCCAAAGGGCCGGAAAAATGCTTCCGAATTGAAAGGCCGCGATGACCGAGGCCAGTCCCATGCTGACGATGGAGCCCAGGCTCGGGATGAAGTTCAGGAGGAACGTCAGGAAGCCGAATAGCAGGGCGAAATCCACGCCGAAGGCCAACAAAACAATCATCGTCAAGGTCCCCGAAAGGAAGCTGATCCCCGTCTTGATGACCAGGTATTTTTGAACCTGGCGGTCGATCTTGTCGACGATCTGGTTGATCTTCGCGGCCCGCTGGTGGCTGAAGGCCCTCTCCACCTTGAGCTTGAGTTTGCCGCGGCCCGCCAGCATGAACATCAGGAAGACGAAAATCAGGACAAACGTCGAGAAAAACGAGAAGACTTGGTTCATCGAGCGCAGTACCAAGTTGGCGACTTTGCTTGCATCCAGGGTCTTGCTCCACATCCAGGGATCCCAGTTGAACTTCGACAGATGAAGCTTTTGGGCGATGGAGCCGATCACCGAATTCATTCTCTGGGCGTAATCGGGAAGAGACGCGGCAAACGCCCGGCCGCTGCTGTAGAAAAGCACTCCCATAAGGTAGAAAAGGAAGAACGCCGTCACGATGATCAGGCTCACGGCGATGGCCTTGGGGATTTTCAAGCGCATCAGCCCGGAAAGGACGGGCGAGAGGATAAAGTAGAAGAGGATGGCCAGGAAGAAAGGAAAAAAAACGGGCTTCGCCAGGCGCAGAAGGAGCCCGGTGAGAAAAACCAGGACGACGGCCGACGAGACCAGGGTGACTTTGCTGTTTTCCATGGGATTGTTTTAATTATACACGTTCCGGGCGATGAAAAACAGGGATTTTCCGCCGTTCGAGGGATGAATGCGAAGGCCTTTCCCTCATCTCCAGGGGAGGGTTTTCCCTACCCCTCCGGGTGAGATGGAGAAGGGCAATTTCACCTCGCCTTTCACCCGGAAAGGCGATTGACCCAAATTCGAGGGAAGCTAAAATCGGCTTGCGGTAAATCATAAGCTTAAGGACTGCCAATGAGCACAACGGACGGCAAGCCGGCGGACGGCCCTTACGGGGCCAAGGACGCCCTCTCTGAGCGCGTTCTCCGCGAAAAAGCCCATTTCGAGAACCTGGTCGAGTACGCGATGGAGGGGATTGTCATCGCCGACAAGGACGGCCGCATCCTCAGAGCCAACAGCGAGTTCCAGAGGATTTTTGGCTATTCAGCCGCAGAGCTCATCGGCCGGCGTCTTGATGACCTCATCGTTCCCCCGGAACACATGAAGGAGGCTGTTTCCCTTACCCAAAGAGTCCTCCGGGGCGAAAAGGTCACGATCGAGACCGTCCGCTGGCGCAAGGGCGGCCGGGAAGTTCCGGTTTCCATCATCGCCTCCCCGATCTTCCCATCGGAAAACCTTGAAGCGGTGTTCGGAATCTACAGGGATATCTCGGACCAGAAGAGAATCCTGGAGGAGCTGAAGAACTCCGAAAAGAGATTCCAGGACATCGCCCTAAGCTCGGCCGACTGGATCTGGGAGGTAGATAAAAACGGGCTCTACACCTTTGCCTCGGGTAAGGTCAAACAGATTTTGGGCTATGAAAGCGAGGAGATCATCGGCAAATCTCCGTTCGACCTCATGCCGAAACACGAGGCCGCCCGAATTCGCCAGATCTACGGGCAGTTGATCGCGGACAAGCAGCCTCTCGTCGACCTGGTCAACTGGAACCTGAGCAAGGACGGACGCCTGGTCTGTCTGCAGACCAACGCCGTTCCCATCCTGGACGGAAACAACGAAGTCATCGGCTACCGCGGCATGGACAAAGACATTACCGAGCGACGGCATGCCGAAACTCGGATCTTGAAACAGAACATGCTCCTCGAGGCCATTAACAAACTCCTTCAGAAGGCCATCACGGACGAGAGCGATTCCGACCTGGCCGCCTCCTGCCTCGAACTCGCCGAGGGCCTCACCGACAGCACGTTCGGGTTCATCGGCGAGGTCAATCCCAGAGAACGCCTGGACACCATCTCGATGAGCGTTCCGGGCTGGGACGCCTGCCGGATCGCCAAGTCCAACGCGCCCCTGTTGATCAAGGATATGAAAGTCCGCGGCCTCTGGGCGGAGCCGCTGAAGGACGGCAAAACCCATCTCATCAATAGTCCCGGCACCCACCCGGCGCGGGCGGGCACTCCCAGCGGCCACCCCGAGATCACAAGCCTTCTGGCGGTTCCCTTGAAACGCGCCGACAAGCCCGTCGGAGTCTTGGCACTGGCCAATAAGGAAGGCGGCTACGACCGGGACAATCAGAAGGCCGTCGAGGCTCTGGCCACGGCTTTTATCGAAGCCCTGGACAGGAAACGGGCCGAGGAGGTCATCAAGGGCGAGACCAGCAAGCTGACGGCCATCATCTCGGGGATCGAGGAGGGCGTCGTCTACACCGATACGGCCGACCGGATCGTCGAGGTCAACGACTATTTCCTCCGGGTTTTTAAGAAAAATAAGGCCCAGTTGATCGGGCAGACCCTTTGGGACGTCCATATGGGTGAAATCCTCCCCAATCTGAAGGCCGATATCGAGATATTCCGGGCGACCCTCGACTCCCCTCCCCTGGAGGTTCAAAGGACCATTGCCGACAAAGAGGTGATTTTCAGGATCAAGCCCACCTATATCCACGGGGGCTATTCGGGTTTGATCCTCAACCTTGTGGACGTCTCCGAGCTCGTCCGGGTCCGCAAGGAGGCCCTGGCGGCGGACAAGGCCAAGAGCGATTTCCTGGCTAACATCAGCCACGAGATCCGGACTCCGATGAACGGGATTCTGGGGATGACGGAGCTGGCGCTGGACACCGAGCTGACGCCGGAACAGCGGGAATACCTGAGAGGGATCAAGTCGTCGGCCGAATCCCTGATGACGCTGATCAACGATATCCTCGATTTCTCCAAGATAGAAGCCCGCAAGCTCGAGATCGAGAAGACCCCCTTCAACCTGGAGGATTTGATCTTTGAAACGCTCGGCCCGCTGGCCATCCAGGCCCACCGTAACAAGCTCAACCTCGTCTGCACCATCCCGCCGCGACTGGATACTGATCTCATCGGCGACCCTGGGCGGCTCAGACAGATCCTGATCAACCTGGTCGGAAATGCCGTCAAGTTCACGGAGAAAGGCGAGGTCATCGTCTCGGTCGAAGAAGAAACAAAAGGGGGAAACAGCCTGCTCCTGCACTTCCTGATTTCCGACACCGGCATCGGCATACCGGAAGACAAGCAGAAAATCATTTTTGATGTTTTCGCTCAAGCCGACAGCTCCATGACCCGGAGATATGGAGGAACCGGCCTGGGGCTGGCCATATCTTCTCAGCTCGTCGACCTGCTGGGCGGGCGGATCTGGGTGGAGAGCACGGTCGGGAAAGGCAGCCGGTTCCATTTCACCGCCCGGTTCCTTTTGCCCGAGAAGGAAGACCAGCAGCCCAGCCTCAGGCCGAAGATGCTGTTCGCCGACCTGCCGCTGCTTTTGATCGAAGACAACGCGAGCATCCGCGGGTTCATCCGCGAGTGGGCGACGTTTTGGGGCCTAAAGGTCAAGGAAGCCGAGAGCGCCGACGAAGCCATGGTCATCCTGGACGATGCCCAAGAGAGAAGGAGACCCTTTCAGATCATTCTCATGGACGCCAACCTCCCCGGCCACGACAGCTTCCTCATCCTGGATTACGTCAAGGACAACCCGGAGCTGGCCAAGTCCGTCATCATGATGATGAACTCTTCCGGCAATCGAGTCGATGCCACCCCCTGGCTCAAAGTCGGCATCTCGACCCACTTGGGCAAGCCGGTCAAGCCCTCCGAGCTAAAAAAGGGGATACTCAATGTCCTCGGCATGGCTCCCAAGCCTCTGGAGCAGGCCGAGGAGGGAGGCAAGGACTCGGGCGCCATGCCGAATCGCCGGGCCTATCGGATTCTGATTGCGGAGGACAACCTGGTCAACCAGAGGGTGGCCATTTATATGCTCGAAAAGCAGGGGCACCAGGTGACCGGGGCCATGTACGGCTAGGAAGCGATGAGCGCCATGGAGAAGGAGAATTTCG
>Ga0102851_10001198_pt1 | contig 14510 bp, 10 predicted proteins | sample Mud3Dept3metaG_FD_79558 | JGI IMG/M metagenome (GOLD analysis project Ga0102851, IMG submission 79558) | Freshwater wetland microbial communities from Ohio, USA, analyzing the effect of biotic and abiotic controls - Mud 3 Core 4 Depth 3... | ecosystem: Environmental > Aquatic > Freshwater >... | reverse complement strand
TCCAGATCGTTTCGCTGCGTAGAGAGATTCTCCGGATTCAGAAGGAGAATTTGGACCTGAAAAAAGAAATTGAAAATAGCATAAAGCGTAGAGGTGAAATTTAAAAGTCTTTGACATAAAGTGCTCTATTCGCAATGGTGAATCCCTTACGCAAGGATGATCAGTGAGTAAATCAGCCCTATTCCTTACGAATGCTTATCCTGATTTTGATTCCTCCTACCGGGGCATATTTATAAGAAAGATGGCAGAACTGTTGGATGCGGAAGGGTATGAGATTTCAGTTGTTACCCCGAAAGTCTATGCGGAGAGCCGTTATTATGAAAAACAGAACGGAATAAAGGTTTATCGTTTCCCCTTCTTTGCAGGAAACAAACTACTGATTGAACATGCTAAGATTCCTTATCTGAGAATGATTCTATATTACATTAGCGGGTTTTTCCTAACACATTATGTTGTGTGGAGGCACAAATGTAATGTGATTCATGCGCATTGGGCAATTCCTACAGGTCTCATTGGTGTTTGGGTGGGGGCCCTGCTAAGAAAGCCGCTTATTGTAACGATCCACGGTTCTGACCTTAGGATGGCTTTAGAAAGGGCGGGATTAATAAGGAAGCTTTTCACGTGTGTATGCAAGAAGGCAACCCACCTCAACTGTGTTTCGGAAGTGCAAAGAAAAGAAATTGAACAATTAGGTATCAGGAGTGAAAAAATATCCGTCATTCCAATGAGTGTGGATGAGTCGTTTTTGGAAATGGGAAAGAGTAGGAAAATTGAGTTGGATGAACATCCGTTCATTGTCATCAGCAATCGAAACCTTTTACCAATCTATAATGTCTCTTTGTTAGTTCGAGCTATTCCAATTGTTATGAAAGAGGAGCCGGAGACAAAGTTCCTGATTGCAGGAGATGGTTCAGAGAAAGAAAATTTGGAGAGGGAAGTGGAGAACTTAAATTTGAATGCATCTGTCCAGTTTCTCGGTCAGGTTCCACATAAGGATATGCCTAGGCTATTGGCTCAGGGAGATATTTATGTCTCTACTTCCCCCTATGACGGAACATCTGTTTCATTGCTTGAAGCATTGGCTTCTGGGGCATTCCCGGTTGTTACGGACATCCCCGCAAATAGAGAATGGATCGTTAATGGTGACAATGGGTTCTTGGTTCCGGAGGAAAATGAAACATTATTAGCGAAGAAGATTGTTGAAGCCATTCGAAACCGCAGGTTGTTAAGGAAAGCGTTTGATAAAAATCGAATAATTGTTAAGCAAAGAGCCAACGGGGGAGAGAACGTAAGAAGAATAACAGAACTGTATCGTGATTCCCGGTGATTTTTTTTGGATGGAATGTTCATTAGCTGAACATTCAACGGATAAGAGATGAAAATTCTTTATATTACTTTAGAAAACCTTTCCCTTCATAAAGGATCGGTCATCCATATCAAGGAAGTGATTGAAGGACTCCAGAAGCGGGGGCACCAAGTTGGTTTGATCGGAAATGCTTCGGACGAAATAAAACCTGCTAACCACTTCTATAATATCTACCCCAAGACCTTATTCAATTTTAGGTATTTATGCCGCAAAGGGAAGTCATACTTTATTTCATCTGTATTTCTTTTTCTCACCCTTCTTAGGATCATCCGACAATACGACATCATTTACGCCAGAGATTTCCATACAGTGATCATTGCTCTTATCCCTCGCCTTGTCTTTAGAAAAAAGCTGCTGTTTGAAATTAACGGATTGGCCAGTGAAGAACAACGGTTAAAAAGACAATCACTCTTCAATCAGGTTCTTGCTAAGGTCTTTCAAAAAGCCGAAAACTTGGCTGCAAGATGTTCTAACGGGATTGTCTCCGTCACCCCTGAGATTGCCACTTACTTGACTCAGCACTGTCATTGCCGTACAGAAAGGGTGCACGTGATCGGGAATGGGGTGAATACAGAAAAATTTTTCCCCATCGACAATGATACGTTGCTTTCGAGCTGGAGAAACAATTTGGGAATCAAAAAGGAAGATTTTGTGATAGCCTTTGTTGGTAATCTTGCCCCGTGGCAGGGGGTGAATATCCTTATCGAAAGTGCATTTCAGCTTTTAACCTATGAAGAGAATATAAAGTTTCTTATTGTTGGGGGGGGGGTTTTGAAATATTCCGTTGAAAAAAGAGTTTTTGATTCTGGACATGAAAAGAAGTTCATTTTTACTGGAATGATGAATTATGAAGATATTCCTGTTCTGATTAATATGGCAGATATTTGCGTAGCTCCTTTTATTTCAAGGAGAAATCGAACGACAGGAGTCTCGCCCATTAAGGTATTTGAGTATATGGGGTGTGCAAAGCCCGTCATATGTTCAAGAATTGTTGGCTTAGAGTTTGTTGAAGTCGAAGGGGTAGGGTGCCTTGTAGAACCAGAAGATGTGATGGGTCTCGGAAAGGAACTGTATAACCTCATCAAGGACCCTAAAAAGAGAGTGAGAATGGGACAAAAAGGCCTTCAGTTAGCCCGTGAGAGATTCAGCTGGGATTCGAAGGTGGTCAAAATTGAAGAAGTATTGAAAAGATTGGCACAGTGATTGCTTTTTTTAAGGATTGAATCTGGGGAGCCCTTCGGTCAAATTTTGCAGCAAACTTAACTAGTTCTATAAGCTACGGGAGAATTTTTTTTAAGTGAACCGTTCATCAGGTGAACAAATTTGGTTTTTGGGTGGACAATTTTCGACCATTTATGATCTACATGAGACGGATTGACCATGACAAGCCTTGACCTCTTCAAACCTCCTCACGATATAAGGGAGTTAAATCTGCTTCAAGAATTGGAGAGAAACCCTGTCATTTCACAGCGAGAATTGTCTCACAAGTTTGGGATAGCACTCGGGGTGACCAACGCTTGTCTAAAAAGAATGGCGCGGAGAGGTTGGATCCGAATGATGAACCAAGATCATCACAAGATTGGATACTTCTTGACTCCGAAAGGGTTTGCAGAAAAGGCAAAGCTTACCCTCCACCTCATTTCGTGGACTGTTCAAAACTATTCCACATTAAGAGACATCATCGGCGCAAGGTTGCTGGAAATGCAGAACAAAGGGGCCGAACGGATCCTATTCTATGGAGTAAGTGATGAAATGGAAATTGCGTTGATTTCACTTCAGGGCACAAATCTAAGATTAATTGGAATCGTTGAGGATGAAGAAAAACTCACTCGCCGCACCATTTTTGGTCATCAACTCGAACCAGTGGGACGGGTGAAAGAACTTAAGCCAGATGCTATTTTAATCACTTCTTTAACGGAAATTGAAAACAAGAGAGAAACACTTGGAAATCTTGTCAATATAACGACCGTTTTCATTTATGACATTTGCAGCTAATGGCGAGCATATGGACGATGGAAAAAAGTCTATCTGTATCATTTCTTTTTCTCCAATTTACCGTGACGGACGGGTATTGCGCCAAATAAAGTACCTTTCCACTTATTATCGGTTATCGGTGATCGGGTACGGTCAACCTCCTTCTGATTGGGTGAACCACGCAAATGTAAAGTGGTATTCCGTTGAGGTCCCAAACCCCGAAGATCATCAAACAGAATCTTTGAACAAGAAAAGATATATGAGTCAATATTCGATTAGCAAACTTAACCATACTTGGATTGTAAAACTCTTGCTCCCTGCCGCAAAAAAACTTAAAGTTTTGCTCAGCTACTCTCTTTTAGGTTTGGGAAGATTCCACCCATGGTTTTATGAAGTTTGGTACTGGAGACAAAAATACAGGCTGAAAAGCCTCCAATATGCCGTTCAAAGCGGATGTCACGCATTCCACGCAAATGATTGGGAAGCCTTGCCAATAGCTGCAAAAGCAGCGAGACGGTGTCAGTCTAAGTTAGTTTTTGACGCCCATGAATACGCACCTCTTGAACTTGAAAACCGTTGCTATTGGAAACTTCTTTTTCGTCCAACTGTTATTTATTTTATTAAGAAGTATGCCTCTCAAGTAAACGCCTCCGCAACAGTTGCTCCCGTTATCTCTGAGCGGTACAAAAAGGAATTTGAACTTGATGCTGTTGTCATTCTAAATACTCCGGAATCGGAACACTTACCGGTGAGGCAATTAGATTTTCATCATATACGGCTGGTTCATCACGGTGGTGCTATTCGAGACCGGAGATTGGAGAAGTTAATCGAAACATTGGCACTCTGTGATCAACGTTTCAGTTTACATTTTATTTTACTCGAGAATGATATGAGGTATCTAAAAGAACTTACAAATCTGGCTAGAGATCGAACACCAGGACGGGTGACGTTTCATGAACCGGTAGCTCCAGGAGAAATTGTTAAAAACATATCTGAATATGATATAGGATTCTGCCTGATTGCCCCGACTAATTACAATTATCTAATCTCTTTACCCAATAAATTCTTCGACTATATTATGGCGGGCTTGGCAATATGTATTGGCCCATCTCCATCAATGGCAGAAATTGTACACCAATACGGTCTCGGATGCGTCGCACCGTCATTCGTACCGCGTGACATTGCCACTATGTTAAACGAATTGACGAGCCAACGCCTATCGGAGATGCAGAGGGCCTCAAGGGAGGCTTCCAGGCAGTTATGTGCCGAAAAAGAAATGAAAAAATTGGTTGAGTTATATGATCACATTATTTGATTTAAAATATTTTGTTAAAAGTCGGGACATCGGTGACAGAAGACCCGGTCAGTCAAGAAAGCTCGGTGGGAATAGATAACGCCTATGTGTGGAATTTTTGCGCTCCTCGAACCTGGGAAAGACACAGTAGATGCAAAAATGTTTGAGAGAATGTCCCATTCTCTTGAACACCGAGGACCTGATGATAACGGATATGCTTTTTTTGAAATCATGGGTGAAGAACGAGTAATAGAGGCCCGGACCCCTACCAATCAAGACAAAATAACCAGTTTTAATGGATTATTGACATTCGGTCATCGGCGGCTATCCATCATTGATTTATCTGAAGCAGGTCATCAACCCATGTGTAATGAAAACAGAACAGTTTGGGTCATCTATAATGGAGAGATATATAACTATCCAGAATTAACTGAGGAACTGCTCAAGAAAGGCCATCTTTTTAAATCAAAGACAGACACTGAGGTTATACTCCATGCTTATGAGGAATGGGGTATTGAATGCCTGAATCGGTTTAACGGCATGTGGGCGTTTGCTCTTTGGGATAGCAATCGTAAAAGACTTTTCTGCGCAAGAGACCGGTTTGGAATAAAACCATTCTACTATTATTTTACAGGCCAAAAATTTTTATTAGCTTCGGAAATCAAGGCAATTCTTCAAGATCAATCCATTGTGAGGGCTCCTAACGACGATAGAATCTATGATTATCTCTCCTATGGATATTTAGATCATACTAACGAAACTTTTTTTCAAAATGTCTATCAATTAAGAGGTGGTCACTATTTAACTTTAAAAATCCTGGGAACTAACGATTTTCAATTGGACGTCCACCCCTATTGGGATCTAAAACCCAAGGAATGTGAAATAGAAGATGGTAGAGATGATTTCAAGGAGAGATTCTATGAGCTTCTCGAAGATTCAATACGACTTCATATGAGGAGCGATGTTCCAGTAGGAACCTGTTTAAGTGGGGGGATCGATTCTTCTTCCATTGTATGTCTTGCCAAACACTTTCTGGACTCACATATTCACAAGACATTCTCCTCCTGTTTCGATGATAAGAAATATGATGAAAGAGAATATATTTATAAGGTGGTAGAGGCAACCGATTCGGATCCTCATTATATCTTTCCGAGGCCAGAAGACCTATTCCAAGAAATCGAGGATCTCGTGTGGTATCAAGAAGAACCTTTTGGTTCGACAAGCATTTTCGCTCAATGGTGTGTCTTTAAGTTAGTTAAGTTAAATCAGGTTAAAGTAATCCTCGATGGGCAAGGAGCAGATGAGCTTTTAGCTGGCTATCATCCCTATTTTGGTTTCTACCTGAGTGAATTGGCCAGAACCTTCCGATTTCAGGAATTCATCGAAGAATACAGTAAAATTCGATCTCTTTATCATTATTCTCATTCCTGGATCCTTGGACATTTAATGGTTTGTTTGTTACCCCTGGCTTGGTCCAGAGTTATCAGAAATCAGGTTCTCTTGCACAAGAATAAGTGGTTGAACGTCTATGACCATTCCATGAGGGAAATTGAATTTCAACAAAACTATAAAAACATCTTTTTTGATCGCTTATACCAGTCATTGATACATTTTACTCTTCCAGGCCTGCTTCACTATGAAGATCGTAACTCGATGGCCCATTCTATAGAGGCCAGGGTGCCATTTTTAGATTACAGATTAGTGGAGTTTGTCTTTTCACTTCCCATGAACCAAATTATTAGAAATGGGACCACTAAAGTCATTCTGCGAGAAACCATGGAGGGTGTAATCCCTGAAACCGTCAGGACCCGTCTCGATAAAATGGGTTTTGTTACCCCTGAAGATATTTGGTTTAGGGGAGTGTTGAAAGATTACATTTCCGAGATTATTAGTTCAAAAAGTTTTGCAGCGCGAGGATATTTTAACGTCAATGAGGCGAAGAAAACGTTCGATAGGCACTGCACGGGAGAGAAAAATCTGAGTTCAACCATATGGCGTTGGGTAAATTTGGAGCTTTGGTTCAGAATTTTCATTGACAGGAAATAATGATTATATTGATGTATTGTTGGCCTGTTTACTGAAATAATGTCAGAAAAAGAGTAAAGATGGCATTTATAAAAGATTCTGTAAGGGTATTAGTCGGCATCACAGCTCAAAGGATCTTGTCCGTTGTAATGGTTCCGGTGGTTGCATGGCTCCTTGGGCCTGTCGATTACGGAATCTTTAATGTTGGCATATCAATTTGTACCTTGTGCTCGGTCATTGGAGGACTTGCTATGGAAGCCTCCATCGCTATCTCCGTGTCAAAAGAACAGGCTTTTGCAAGGGCCGTCTGCACCTCTCTGCTCGGATTATTCAGTGGTATACTTTTTCTAATTCTGGCCGTTCTTTTTCGGCCCTTTTTGCTGAAATACTATTCACCTCAAGCCGTAAGCGCTATTATTTGGATGATTCCTTTCTTGGTTCCACTCACGGTGATGAGCATAGCCATGCGAAACTATGTAGCCTATTTAGGTAAATTCCAATTTATAGCCGCTGGAGATATTGTCTATTCCATTGCAGACTATGGCACCTTGATTTCAGTGTACTTCTTACTGTATCAAGATTATCGCGCACTCATTATAGCATCGGTCCTGGCATTTTCTATTCGTCTTTATATTTTTTTCAGGGCATCGATAGAATCGAAAGTTTTATTGAATGACTATATTTTACCCGTTCGAGTCCTTAAGGAGATATGGGAAACACGTCAGTTTATTAAGTTTAATTTCCCATGTAACATCTTAAATACAGCTAATGTGCAGCTACCTCCTATACTGATTAACCTGAGATACAGCGAGGATGTTGTGGGACTCTTTAGCATGGCAAGGAACATTATCACGATTCCGGCAAATCTTTCATCGCAGTCGCTTGGGCAAGTGTTTTATCCCGAGGCGGCCCGGGAGTATCGAGAAGGCCAAGGCCTTGAAAAAATTACCTGGCAAACATTTATTTACGGCTGTCGATTAACGATCTTTCCTACTATTTTTATTGCGTCTGCTGCAGGGTTTGTGTTGCCTTTCTTGCTGGGCGAGAAATGGAGTGAAGTTGCGATTTACACCATTTATCTCTTACCGATGGTTCTTTTGAACGCCGTCCAGACCCAGATTGGAATTGGTTTTATTTTTAACATCTTAAACGAACCTCACAAGATCCTGTGGGGTAACTTATTCCTTTTTCTATGCCGTATCACTCCATTGGTTTTTGCCTTAGTCTTTATGTCGACACATCCTGCAATCCCTATTCTGATCTATTCCATCGGAAGTGGAGTGGGTTATGCCTTTCTTTTGGCCTGGGTATTCACAGCAACCTCCATTTCTGTTTATAAGGCCTGTGTAGTGTGGTTAAAGTATCTTGGATTGGCTCTTTTGTGTGTTTCGCCAATGCTTTTGTCCTTAATAAACGAAAAACCCTTGATTTTAGCGCTTTCATTATTATTTTCGGTTCTGTTTTATGGTTTGGTGGTTTGGTTTTTCTTTCTCAACCAGGAGCAGCGGCGAATGATCATTACCAGAACACCTAAATTGCTTCTTTTCCTAAAAAGCGAGAGATCGACCATATCGAAGGTATTCAGAGGATAGAATAGGAAAATGTCTGTTGAAAGAAGTCAAGTTATCAGGGTTATGTAGAATCACAATGCAGGCTGAAAACAAGGGGATTAGAATTATCCTTGATAACGACCTCTGCATCAGTTGCGGTACGTGTGTTTATATATGCAGGTACCAAAATATTGATATGCAATTCAATTTCGCCAGGGGGAAATGGGAGCCATTTGTTAAGAAGCCTGATGTTTGCAAGAGGTGTGAGGATGAATCCATCTGTCTCTCGGTCTGTCCGAGCCATGACGTAGACTATATGGAACTGGCGGGAAGCCATGAGAATGCACTATTGGGAAGAATAAAGAATGTTTATAACGGATACGCCAAGGATCCTATTCTCCGGTTTTCATCAAGTTCTGGAGGTTTTATTCGTGTCTTGTGCAACACCTTGTATGATCGAGGGGAAATCGAAGGAGCAATCACCATCATGCATGATGGGGGGTTGGAATACTCTCCACAGATTGTGACAAATTTCAAAAGCATGCCCAATTCAATTTACCATAATATCAATTTCCAAAATGCGATAGACCTCATTAAAAGAAATATCGGAAGATATCTCCTCATCGGTTTGCCATGTCAGATTACAGGGATTGAATTGTTTCTGAGAAAAAACAAGGATCAACATTTAAGAGAAAGAATATATGCAAAAATCTCATTGATTTGTGGATATACCTTTCATCGGAAGAACATTCAGGCATTTGCCAATTATTATGGTTTTCCGCTTAAAGAGGTTTCCTATCGGCAAGGAGGTAGATTCCGTAAAACGAAGCTAAAAAATAACTCTCAGGAAATATTCATAGAAGCCGTTCATCCAAGAAGTTTGAAGGATAAAATCAACAACATGATCTGTTTTGACAATTTGATTGTTCAAACGGCTTGTCTCTATTGTGTAGACCACTTGTGCTATTGTGCAGACCTGGTTGTTGGAGATGCCTGGCAACGGAGATACAGCGGGGATCGTATCGGTACGAATATAATCATTTCCCGGACCCAATTGGGTGAGGAAATCCTATCAAAACTGGATCAATTTCATCTTGAACATGGTAATCAAGAAGAAATCATCGAATCCCAGAGTCAAAAGTACGCTCTCGGTGCGATTGGAGAAGGGATGAGCCAGGTAAATCTCGGGAGAGGTTATTTCTTTCCAAGTCGACGGAGGACAGAGAATTTACAAGATGTTGTGGTATATAGATTTAACATTAAGGATGTCATAAAGATTAGAATGATAAAAAAATGGCTTCTAAAAGAAAGATTTGGGATGGCCAAGTACGTTTACGCTCTGTTAGAAGGAAGAAGACTGCTTTTCGAGTTGCTAAAAATCCGCTCAAAGGAAGCATCAAAATGAAGTGTTTAGTGACAGGATTATGTTTGAGCAGGAATCTGGGAGGGCCGGCAATGGCCCTGACACTCGTGGACCAAGTCAAGCAGAGACTTCCCGACGCCGAATTTATTTTCGCTATCGATCCAGTATCATTCAACCAGGAAAGATATTGGGCGGAGTGTTATGGGGTACGGATCATACGCGGCGATAACTGCGTATCACATTTTTTTAATACCAATACATTCCTCCGTGTCGTCAGATTCTTATACCGCAAGATTATGAAAAGAACAATCTCTCTAAACTCGATAGATTTTAAGCAATTGCATAAGGAATTCATGCAATGCTATCAGGATTGTGATTTGATCATCAGCATGCGGGGGATTTCCTATGTTGGGGATGGCACCCGGGGCAGGTTTGAAGGTCTTTTGTCTTATTCTGATCTGTATTATGCCAAAAAGAACGAGAAGCCATTTGCACACTTTGTGCAATCGTTCGGTCCGTTTAATGATTGGAAAGTTAGGTACTTCGCTCGAAAAGACTTCGCCCATGTCGAATTTATCCCCGCCCGAGGAAAAGAATCTGCAAAGTGTTGCCGAGAAATCGTCGCCTGTCCTGATAAAGTATATGATTTCCCTGATATTGCTATTTTGCTTCCTTTCGCAGAAGATAGGTGGACATTGGAGTATCTCCATCACCTGGGCTTCCGCAAAGGAGAATATACCATTTTATCTCCGAGCTCAGTCATTTATCGCCTGCCCCCTAACGTCCGAGGAAGCACTGGAGAAAAACATATTGAATCTTTTTACCTTATCGCCCGTGATCTTTTATCTTACGGAGAGAATATCTTATTTCTTGCTCATATGTATTCCGACGATAAAAACCAATGCGATCGGGAGGTTTCCCGGCAGGTTATTCAACGCCTCGAAGAGAGTGGACAAGATCTTTCGAGGTGTAAAATCGTAGAAGAGGATCTCAATCCCTATCAAGCGAAGGCGTTGATTGCGAAGTCGAAGTTAGCAGTGGCCTCTCGCTACCATGCGATCGTGGCCGCTACTTCCACGTTTACTCCCGTTATTGCCATCGGTTGGAATGTCAAATATCATGACATTCTGGATTATTATGGAATTCCTTCCATGGGTATCGACGTCCGAGATAGAACACCGGAAGAAATCAGGGCTTTTGTGGTAGATAAATTCAGAGAATATATGGATAAAGATTACAGGGTCCTTCTTAAAGAAAAACATGAAGAGAATCTTCAAAAAGTCGAAGCAGCTTTTGACCTTTTAATGGAATGGATAATAAACAATGTCAAAACTCTAGAAAATTAGAAGAATCTTACTAAAGAATATAACGAAACAAACAGTTCCAATAAGGCAATGATTATAATAGATGGGCTTTTCTAAAATGGAGTGTCGAAAATAGTATAATGACAATATGTAAAGTATGTGATTCCAACAATTGTAGGTTCTTAAGTGATTTTAGGCCCTACAAAGATATGGAATGGAATTTTGAGATATTCGCCTGCTTAAATTGTGGCTCAAGATTTGCCTTGAGAAATCCAGGGATCAACTATTATGAAATACTTCACTCTGCACCTGGTTCAAGCTACGGGTATCATTACGATATTGCAACAAAAGTAAAATATTTTCTTGAAGCCAAGCGCTTAGATAAGTGCGAACGTTACCTAAAAAAGACAAGTTATAAGTACAGTGAAGTGATTAATTTCGTCAAACAAAAAAGCAAGCCCATTTCGATCCTTGAAATAGGATGTTCAACTGGGTTTATGACAGCTTTTTTCAGAGCTCATGGACATGATGCTGAGGGGATTGATGTTTCTGAAACTGCTATCCATTATGCCAATTCTACATTTGGCCCCTTTTATTCACTTAGTCCATCTAAGGAAAGTTATGATTTCATATTTCATCTGGGTTTAATAGGGTGTGTTGATAAACCGAAAGAGTTCTTGTCTAATTATGTGCGACTCTTGAAATCTAGAGGTGAGATGGTCTTTAATGCGCCGAATGTCAAAAGCCCGGAACAACTTAATGAGCTATGGGTGAGTACTCCACCTCCTGATCTGGTTTATTTGTTCCATGAGAATTCATTCCGCAACATTTTTAGTAATCAGTTCGGCGTCGAGGTTAGAAAAGTTTATACTAAGGATGAAGTTGTAAATAAAATTATGAAAAGATATTTCGGTGAGAGATATACCAGCTACCCTGTTAACTTCCGAGTCGCCCGTAATAAAGCTGATAGAAGGATAGACATTTTCCTAAGAAGATCTCTAAAAGAAGTTATTTGGTTATTATGTGGAATGTTGCACGATTTTAATATTTTTAGGAAATATGAGAATGAATATGGTCTTATCGTAACCATAAATAGAATTTACAGGTAAGTATGACTAAACAACCAGACACGCTCCTTGATTCTGAAAAGCTTCTTCGTGGTTACTACGAAGCGAGTAATTTGCCAAAAGATTTCTCGTCAGATCGGATCGTGCCTGACTTTGGCTTTAATGTCTTGAACGCAATGGGACTCCTCTATACTCCCGTTGTTGACAAGCACTACCTTAGCATGGGAAAGAAGAGGCCAACTTGGCCAAATAATAAGCCTTTTGCAGTTTGCCTCACGCACGATGTAGACAGGGTATTACCGAATCCTCCGAAAAAAAGATTATGGAAGCGGCAGATTCAGCTATCGAATCCCCAGAATCCTTGGGAAAAGGCACGGAGGACTTTAGGGAATATGGCTTATGCAGTTTATTCTCCACCCTCTCCTGAAAATCCCCTTCACACCTATGAAAAATGGCTGGAAATAGAGAAGAAGGTGAATGGCCATTCCACTTTTTTCTTCTGGCCAGGGTTCAGCAATGTCAAGAAACACCATTTGACGGATTGCCTCTATGATTTAAATGATCCGGTGGTCTTCGATGGACAGAAATGCGAAGTCGCTGAAATGATCCAGGAAATAGATCATCGGGGCTGGGAAATAGGACTCCATGCATCCTGGTACTCTTATGATAATGAAGACGCCCTGAAGGGACAAAAAGAAACGTTAGAGGAGGTCTTAAATCATGAGGTTCAAAGTGTTCGACAGCACTGTCTTCACTATGATATCAGAGTGACTCCTTCCGTTCATTCTAAAGCAAAACTGATGTATGATTCCACGCTTGGCTTCAATGACAATGTAGGGTTCAGATTTGGTACCTGTTATCCATGGCATATTATTGACCTCAGAACAGACAGGGAAACATCCATTCTCGAGATCCCTCTTCATGTTCAAGACAGCGCAATGCTCGCTACCAACAAGGGGTTAAGGTTGGACGAAGAAATGGCCTTCCAATATGTAGTTCAAATTTCCGAGTCCGTGAAGAAAGTAGGTGGGGTGTTAACCCTACTTTGGCATCCACATTATATGATAGAACCGACTTGGTGGAATCTTTACCTTCGAACTCTTCAATACCTTAAAGAAAGAGATGCCTGGTTTGCATCGGTTAATGAAATTGGAGAGTGGTGGAAGACCATAATCAAATAATATGGCCTCATACCTTTTAAAAAATAGAGAAAGAGTCATCCTGATTTTACTTATTTTAGTAACATTAGCTGGAGCTTTATATCTCAACACATTGGGCAACCAATTCACTAACTGGGATGATGCAATGATTTATGCAAATCCACAGATCCGGAGTCTTAGTTTGGAGAATATACGAAGGATATTTACATATGTGAAAGGGTCTACGTATCAGCCAGTTCGGGTATTGAGTTACGCCGTGGATTATCACTTCTGGAAGCTCAATCCAGTGGGTTACCACATCACAAATATTCTTTTCTACATCCTAACCTGCATCATGGTCTTCTTTACACTGCGACACCTTTCAACCAGTCTGAGAAATAAGGTTTCTCCTGATTCTCATGACAGGGTAGCCTTCTTTGGGTCCCTTTTATTTGCAGCCCACCCAGTACACGTAGAGGCCGTGGCGTGGCTTGCGGCTCGGAAGGAAGTCCTTCAGGGGTTTTTCTTCTTCCTCGCTTTCTTTCTCTACTTGAAAGGGAGGGGCAAAATTGGCCGGGACAAAATGTTCTATTTCGGCTTGGTTCTTTTTTCATTTCTTCTCGCAGTTCTTTCAAAACCTTCCGCGATCGTGTTTCCCGGGGTGATCCTTGTCTACGAAATTGCTCAACGAAAAAATAGATGGATAGAATTTATAAGAAACCATTGGCTGTTTTTTGCCCTTTCCATACTTATTTCAATCATCTTTGCTTCCATTCTAATCAAGGTGATGTTAGACGCTGGAGGTGTTAAACCCTACCGGGGGGGGACTTTCTTTAACAACTTCCTCATCAGTTTCTATGCCTTCCTCTACAATCTTAAACTGTTACTCATCACAATAAATTACTCTGCTGCTTACACCATTTCTGTCTCCAACCCTATTTTAGGCCCTCGGACGTTCATCTTCATCGGGACGACGATCCTCTTGATCGGGTTGGCTTTTTGGTCTTTGAAATATACGAAGACGATCTTTTTCTCATTCTTCTTCTTTCTTATAACCTTGTTGCCCTATCTCAATATCATTCCTATCAGCACGATCCTGGCCGACCGGTACGTTTTTATAGCTTCCTTCTCATATTGTTTCCTCTTAGGAATCGTTTTCGACAGATTTTACACTTTCACAAGCAAAAAGTTCTCAATGGGGTTTTTTAGGCTCCTGGCCGTTACGTTATTTCTTTTTCTATTAATCGGTTATTCCTTCATGACGATATGGCAGAATAGGATTTGGAAAAACAGTTATACCTTGTGGGCAGACGCTTTAGAAAAATACCCGGACAGTAATACAGCAAATGCGATCATGGGTGTCGTCTACATGGAATTCGGGATGGACGAAAAAGCGGCAGAATATCTTGAAAGAGCTGTCGAGATTCT
>Ga0102851_10001196_pt1 | contig 14513 bp, 10 predicted proteins | sample Mud3Dept3metaG_FD_79558 | JGI IMG/M metagenome (GOLD analysis project Ga0102851, IMG submission 79558) | Freshwater wetland microbial communities from Ohio, USA, analyzing the effect of biotic and abiotic controls - Mud 3 Core 4 Depth 3... | ecosystem: Environmental > Aquatic > Freshwater >... | reverse complement strand
GTGGCTCGTGCAGCAGGAACGGGTCGTCGCCATCCCGGGCGTCCTGAACGTCGAACAGTTGCGCGAAAACCTGAAGGTCCTCGACGTCACGCTCACGAACGACGAGATGGCCGCTATCTCGGCGTTGGCCCGCGGAACACGAATTGTCGACCCGCCGCACAGTCCGGCCTGGGACTCTGCGTGTTGACGGTCTGGGGTCGGGGGTGCATTCTATGGGGGGCAATAAATAAAACGTGGCGGCTGCCGGCACGAGGACGCGGCCGCGACGGAAGTAAAAAAGGCGCCGCTGCAGCCCAATGCGGCATCGGAATATTGCCGTAATCAATCGAAATCACCCAAAGGAGATGTCATGAAAAACTTGTCTGCTGTTAGCGCAGCACTGCTGATTATTGCGTTGACTGCTTTCGGATGCGCGAGTCCCGGCGGCGCGGGATGGGAGACCCTTATCGACGGCGAAAATGGCCTCCAGAATTTCAATCAGATCGGCAACGCCGACTGGCGTGCCGAGGGCGGCGCAATCGTGGCCACCAAGGGAAAGGGCGGATACCTCGTATCGAAGAAGTCGTACAAGAATTTCGATGCCTACGTCGAATTCTGGGCGAATGAAGACACTCAGAGCGGCGTCTTCCTGCGCGCTTCTGATCCCAGGAATGTCGGCGCGGCCAGCGCCTACGAAGTGAACATTTTCGACAAGCGTCCCGGCCAGGAATATCGCACCGGTGCCATCGTCGATTTCGCCCAGGTGCCCGTGCCGACCGTCTACAAGACCAACGGCGGTTGGAACACCTTTCGCATCACCGCGAACGGTTCCGAGTTGACGGTCGTGCTCAACGGCGCCGTGACCGTCCATACCAGCAACAGCAAGTTCAAGGATGGGCCGATCGCGCTTCAGTTCGGCAACCGCGGCAAGGAACCCGGCGGCACGATCAAGTGGCGCAAGCTGCAGATCAAGACGCTCTAAGCCTGACGCATCAGGCAGCGGAATAGAAGACCAGCGTCGATCTGCTGTTTGAAAAACAGCCGCCGCGCGAGGGCAATCTGCCATCCGCGCGGCAGTCCGGCATTCGAACCGGACGTAGCGCCATGACCAGGAGGAACCGCTATGCCGTTCTACGAAAATGGCGACGTCCGCATCCACTACGAAGAGGCCGGCTCCGGCTTTCCGTTGCTAATCATCCCCGGCGGGGGTTTGAACGCGACTATCTCCTTCTTTACCGGTAGCGCGCCGTTCCATGCGATGGAGGAATTCAAGCGCGAGTACCGCTGCATCACGATGGACCTGCGCAATGCCAACGGCGGCCAGTCCTCGGGCCCGCTCGACATCGACCGCCCTTGGGACGCGCACGCAGATGACCAACTCGGCCTGATGGATCATCTGGGCATCAAGGAGTTCATGGTGATGGGCTTTTGCATTGGCGGCCCCATGATCTGGAATCTGTTGAAGCGGGCGCCCAAGCGTATTGTCGCTGCCGTGCTTGCGCAACCCAGCGGGTCCCGTCCGGAGATGCGCGACCTTTTCTACGACAACAACATGAAGGGCTGGGCCCCGGCGCTGACCGCCCGCCGGTCCGACATCACGATGGCGATGGTCGACAAATTCCTGACCAAGATGTACCGCTCCAACCCGGATTTCGTCTTCACCGTGACGCGCGATTTCGTGCGCGCCTGCCAGACACCCATCCTGGTCCTGCCGGACGATGTCCCGGCGCACCCCTACGCCGTCGCCATGGAGTCCGTGATGCTCGCGCCGAACTCCGAAGTGAGCCTTTTCCCGTGGAAGGAGCCCAAAGACCGGATTCCTTTGGCAGTGCGCCAGATACGCTCCTTCCTGCGGGCGCATCGACCTGTAACAGCTGCTCGCTAAAGCCTCATCCATCCGACATGACGCTCAAACTCCTTGCTGCATGCTTTACCGTCGCGTTGACCTCGAGCTTCAAGCCGCAGTGATGTGTCTGAAGGGGACGCGCATATTTTCTTCCGGAAATTGACGTCCGGCCGCTGCCGGTCCGATCAAGTCTCGACGACTACGGCTGATTTTCGTTACCGCTTCGGAGCCGCCCACGCGTCTTCTTTCGAAACGCCGGGCGGTGGGGTGAAGAGGATCTGATCGGCGCCGAGCAGCTTGTCCGGGCCGCCCCAGAATTCCGCCATCTTGCGCTGATCGGCTTTGGCGCGGGCATCGGCTTCTTCCGGGTCGCAGATCGCGCGCAGCTTGATTTCGAGCAACGTCGCGCGGCCTCGATCGCGGCCTTCCTCGACGAGGTCGTGCGCTTCATGCGGATCGGCGGCAAGGTCGAACAGTTGCGCCGGCATGCCGACGTGATAAATGAGTTTCAAATCGCCGTCGCGCAGCATGAACTGGCCTGCTTTCGATGCCTGCGCGTGATATTCGGCGAAAGCGGACCGCTGCGATTCGTTACCGTTCACGGCGGGAAACAGGGAGATACCCGGCAGGTCGTGATCCTGCGCGGCGAGTGCTGCCCCCACGCATTCGACCATCGTCGGAAACAGATCGACGTGCGATACAAGCTGCTGCACCACGCGGTTCGCGGGCACGCCCGGGCCGGCGATCAATAGCGGGACGCCGACCGCACCTTCGTAGAGACTCTTCTTGCCGAACAAGCCCTGCCAGCCGAAAAGTTCGCCGTGATCGCTCGTGTAGACGATGCGCGTGTTGGCGAGCAGCCCGAGTTCCTCGACGACTTTCATCACCGCGCCGATCTGCTCGTCGAGATGCGTGATCAGCCCGAAGTACGCGGCGGCAACGCGCCTGAGCATGCGTTCATCGGTCATCTCGCGATAGCCGTCGATTTCACGCAGATGGCGCGTGGCCGGGTGCTCGGGGCGGTCGCCGGGCCGGTAGCGCACCGGCAGCGGCATCTTGTCCTCGGGGTACAAGTCGTAGAGCCGTTGCGGCACCGTGAAGGGCGGGTGCGGGCTGACGTAGCCGATTTTGAGCGCCCACGGCTTATCCCGGCGTGCGACGTTCGCGCGCAGCCACTCGATTGCCTTGGCGGTGATCTGGCGGTCGTAGTCCTGATAGTGCGTTTCGCCGACGCCTGAGCGCTGCGCATACAGCTTCCACTTGCTGTCATCCATCAGGCGCGGCTCCGCATCGTAGCCTCGCAGCAGGTTCTTGACCGCGCCTTTGCCCTCGTGCAGATGCATCGGCAGGATTTCCTGGGTAAAGCCGTTGTCGTCGTCGCTGCTTCGGTAATGAAGTTTCCCGATAGCGACCACGGTGTGCCCTTGTTCGCGCAGGCGGTGCATCCAGCTCCGTACCCGGCCATCGTAGGCGATCGCGTTGTCCCAGTAGCCGGTCTGATGCGCGTAACGGCCGGTCGCCATCGCCGCGCGCGCCGGGCAGCACAGCGGGCTCAGGCAATAGCTGTTGGCGAAGCGCACGCCGCGTGCAGCGAGCTTGTCGAGCGTCGGTGTCCTGACGATCGCGTGGCCATAGCAGCCGGTGACCTGCCGGTTGTGATTGTCGGACTGGATGAAGATCAGATTGGCGGGCGCCGTCATGGTTGCTCCTCAAGGGGTAAGATCAATCCGTCTTCCGCCTATAATAATCGAACATTCGATGCCGCTCGAACGCACGGCATGCGAACCCGCAGAGTAATCTTTTTCGCAGGAGCAGACATGGATTTTGAGTTCAATGGCCAGACGGCGCTCGTCACCGGCGCGAGTCAGGGAATAGGACGCGCGATTGCGCGCGGCCTGTCGATGCAGGGAGTCAAAGTGGCGGCGGCGGCGCGGCGCACGGACATTCTGCGCGAGCTCGCCGACGAAATCGCTGAGCGCGGCGGCGTGCGTCCGGTCATCGTCGAAGCCGATCTTTATGCCGAAAACGCGGCGGAAGCATTGGCGGCGCGGGCCACGGCCGCTTTGGGACGGGTGGATATCCTGATCAACGCCGCGGGCGGCAGCCGGCCGATCCCGTTCGAGGCGACCAAAGACGATTGGATGGAGGCGATGGTGCTCAACTTTTTCAGATTGAGGGAGCTCACGCACGCAGTGATTCCGGGGATGCGGGAGCGAAACTGGGGACGCATCGTCAACCTCACCGGGACCTCGGAACCACGGATGATCAATGCCGCGTTCTCTGCGAAGGCGGCGGTGCACGCGTGGGCGAAGGGGGTTTCACGCGAGATCGCAAAACACAACATCACGATCAATTCGATCCAGCCCGGCCGTATCCGCAGCGAACAAATCGGGAAGCTCTATCCGACGCTCGAGAGCGAGCAGGAATTTTCGCGGGCCGAAATACCGATGGGCCGGTTCGGCGCGCCGGAAGAACTGGCCAATCTCGCGATTTTTCTCGCCTCACCGCTTGCAAGCTACGTCACCGGCACGGTGATTCCCGTCGATGGCGGCATGTATCGTTTCGCTTTTTAGAGTCACCTGGCAATCGTGGCGCCGGTCGCTTGAGAGAGCCGCCGCTGGAGGGTCAATGTAAACGTCACGCCTCCCATCTCTGTTTCACTGCGCCGAGTTCTTCACTCATGCGGAGCAAGAGTATGATCACACTGTGCGTGTAGTTGAAGTCCGGCAGGCGTTTTCTTTCGTGAACGATGTTCATGGCAGCTTCGCAGGGAGGACGAGATGAAACGTATCAATTGGCTGGTAGAAGTGACGGTCGTCGCATCGGCTGTTGCAGCAAGTCCATCAGCATTGGCCGCTGCGGCGCAAAGTGAACCTTCCTACCCGACCCGGCCGATTCGTATGGTCGTATCTGCCGCCCCGGGCGGTGGCGCAGACGTTATGGCGCGCATGTTCGCGCCAAAGTTGAACGAGGCTTGGGGCCAGCCCATTGTGGTTGACAATCGCGCGGGGGCCGCGGGCAATCTCGCCACCGATCTCGTGGCAAAGGCGCCCCCTGACGGCTACACGCTGCTCGTGCGTTTTTCCAGTCTCACGACAACGCCGCCTTTCTACCCGAATCTTCCTTACGATCCGGTACGGGACTTTGCTCCCATCAGTTTGCTTGCCAGCAGCACGAACGTTCTTGTGGTACCGCCCAGCCTGGGCATCAAGACCGTGCAGGAGCTTATCCGGGTTGCGAAGGCCAACCCGGGCAAACTCAACTTCGCTTCCGTTGGCGCCGGCACGCTGCCGCATTTGATCGGCGAGCTTTTCAAGCTGCGGGCGGGCGTGAACATGACGCACATTCCATATAAGAGCGTTGCCCCGTCCCTCATGGCGCAGCTCGGCGGCGAAGTGCAGGTCAATTTTCCTGCGCTCGTCTCGAGCGCGACCCAGATCAGGGCGGGCCGCTTGTGGGCGCTGGCAGTGACCAGCCTGCAGCGGACGCCGACGTTGCTTGACGTGCCGACGCTCGACGAGTCGGGCTTGCCGGGCTTCGAGGCGATTGCCTGGTATGGATTGCTCGCCCCGGCGGGAACGCCGAGGTACATCGTGAATAAGGTGCAACGCGAAGTAGCGCGCGTGGTGGCCATGCCGGAATTCCGAGGAGCGCTCATTGCCCAGGGGAGCGATCCCGTCGGGAGCACGCCGGAAGAGTTCGCGAAGCGAATCCGCACCGAATTGGCCCAGTGGAGTGATTTGGTCAAGCAAGCCGGATTGAAACTCGCGGAATAGTTTTTCATAGGGAGAAGCGCATGAAGCTTGAAAGGCAACGCGATAACCAGAGTTGGATCTTCGACTGGATGGTCAAGGAGACCGGCCGCACGCATAACTTCGCTTACGGCCGCGAGCTTCCTCCGGAAGTGAAGTCCTACAAGATGATTCCGAGGATCGTGGAGCGCTATGGTCGGCATGCCGAGGAGTTGGCGGGGTCCGCCGAGAAGGCCGGACATCGCGAGACCGCGCTGGAACTCTACACGAAAGCCATGCACCCGTACCACATCGGGCAGCACTCGATCTACGAGGACGACAACCAGGAGAAGATCTATCTGCACAGCAGGCTGCTCGCCTGCTTTGAAGGTGTTATGCGCAACGCCGAGTACCCGATCGAGCGCGTGGAGATTCCCTTCGAGGGCTCGAGCATCCAGGCCAACTATCATATGGTCCCTGGCCAGCGGCGGGCGCCCGCGGTTCTTTACTGCCCCGGCATGGATGCCACCAAGGAGGGCTTTCCGAATCCCGCTCACAATTACTTCCTAAAGCGGGGAATGCACGTACTCTCTATCGATGGACCGGGGCAGGGCACCAGCAACATCCGCAAGCTACGTGTGACGCTCGACAACTATGAGCGGGCGGGCCAGGCCGCGATCACCTGGCTCTGTTCTCGACCCGAGGTGGATGCGGAGCGCATTGCGGTCTTCGGCTGCTCGATGGGCTCGCACTGGGGCACCCAAGTGGCCGCATTCGACCAAAGAGTCAAGGCCGTCGCGACCGCGTATGCGTGCTACACCAGTAAGCGGCTGCTGTTTGACGTGGACTCGCCGCGCTTCAAACGGATATTCATGTACATGACCGGAATCCACGACGAAGAGGCGTTCGACCAGTTCGCCGATCAGTATGTGCTCGACCCTTATTTCAAGCGTCTGAACTGCTACACGCTGATGGTCCACGGCGAGTACGACCCGCTCTCCGACCTGGACGAGGCTTTTGCGCTCTACCAGACGATCCCCGGGCCACGGGAACTCTGGATCGTCGAAAATAACTTCCATATGCCGGTAGCCCTGCCGCACCTCGCTGGACTCGATGTTCACCTTTGCGTTGCCGACTGGCTGGGTGAAGCGTTGAACGGTAAGAAACCGCGCGACCTCAAGCGAGAGGTAATCCTGCGCGAGAAAGTCGGCATCGGGCCATACGAAGAGCAGGTGGTCGACTACCGGCTACCGGGTCGCGTAGGCAAGAGCTGAACTAGTTCGCGGCTTGCAGCGAGACTGGGTGCAAGCTGCCGTTCGTTCCCGACCGTGTTTCCGGATTGCGGACATTCGCAATGTAACGGGACACCGAACTACTGCCGGTACACTGCTTCACACGGCCGGCCTTTACTTTAGAGTATGGATTGCCGACACCAGCGTATCTGCGGTGGAGCCCCTTATTTTTTAACGGAGAGTTTTCATGATTTTTCAGTCCTGGATTTCAAAATCGGCGGTTGCGGCAACCCTTGTTCTTCTCGCATTGAATGTGGCGCATGCGCAACCCCTCAAGAACGAAGCCGCTGCGGCATCGAACGAATTCACGCCCGAAGTCGGTCAAGCGGGTAAAGACGTGATATGGGTGCCCACGGCGCAAACGCTGGTGAACAAGCTGCTGGATATGGCCAAGGTTACGCCCAAGGATATCTTGTATGACCTCGGCTCTGGCGATGGCCGCACAGTGATTACCGCGGCCAAGCGTGGCGCACGCGCCTATGGCATCGAATACAACCCGGATATGGTCGAGCTTTCCAGGCGCAATGCCGCGAAAGAAGGCGTATCGGACAAGGCTACGTTTGAAAAAGCCGATATTTTCGAGAGCGATTTTTCCAATGCCACAGTGATCACGTTGTTTCTGCTGCCCTCGCTGAATGAGAAGCTGCGCCCCACGCTGCTGAATATGAAGCCGGGCACGCGCGTGGCGGCCAATTCGTTTGACATGGGTGAGTGGAAGCCCGATCAAACCGCGAGAGTCGAAGGTGATTGCCAGACGTGGTGCACCGCGTACCTGTGGATTGTGCCGGCGAAAGTGGAAGGCACCTGGAAAACCGCGAACGGCGAACTCACCCTGAAGCAGGAGTTTCAAGTGATTAGCGGCACACTGCGCACTGGCGACAAGAGCCTCGCCATTTCCAACGGCAAACTGGATGGTGAGCGCATTTCATTCGCCGTCGGCGTCGCGCATTACAGCGGACGTGTCAATGGTGACAGCATCGAAGGCATCAGCATCGCGGGCACCGCGAAAACACCGTGGAATGCGAAGCGCGGTAAGTAGCTGCGTTGCTGTCGTTGATCCATCAAGCTGCGACGGACCTTTAAATGTCGGTAGCGCGTGCCCGCCAGCGGCCGCTATCGAGAAAACTGGGGCCTCCCGGCAGCAGGCTCTTTCCGGACGGTGACCAGCCACTGACGCAGTAAAGCTGCTATGCCCGCAGCTGGCCGGGTGCGGAAGTCCAGCCAGCCAAGGCCAGCGGCCGGTTTCGCTGCGATGCTGTTATCAGCAATGAGATCGCGAGCGCCTCATCAGGCGCCAAAAGCGCGTGCCCCCCAATGCCTGGTTTCTGGAAGATTGAAAACCGGGCCTTTTCGAGGTGCGTCTTGATGCGACACCAATCGTTTGGTTAGGTCTGACCCGCGAAAGTAATTGTTCACCACAGCGATTAATGTACCATATGCGAAACCGGTCTTGGAGGGGGAACAAAAATGACTTCTTCTTGGCGCATTGCATTTGCATTGGGGGCCGTCATCGCGTCGATCGCCGGCCCGGTCTTCAGCAGCGACGACTATCCCACGAAAGTCATCCGCATCGTCACCTCCGAGCCAGGCAGCACCAACGATCTCGTATCACGCATGGTGGCACGCGGTCTGACCGCGAGCCTGGGGCAGACGATCGTCGAGAACCGCGGCGGCATATCGCCCGAGTACGTGGCGAAATCGGCAGTGCCCGACGGATACACCATCCTGTTCTTCGGTAACGCGGCGTGGCTCACGCCGTTGTTCAGAAAGATGCCGTACGATGCCGAGCGCGATCTGGCGCCGATTTCCACGGGCTGCTCGCAGCCGACGATACTTGCGGTGCATCCGTCGATGCCCGTGAAGTCCGTCAAAGAATTCATCGCGCTCGCGAATGCGAGACCCGGGGAGATCAACTACGGAACGGGAGCGGTCATCACGGGGCCGCTGCTTGCCGCGGAATTGTTCAAGCACCAGGCGAAGGTCAATATCGTACGGATCAACTACCGCGGGACGGGGCCGGCTGCGATGGCGCTCGTCGCTGGCGAAGTGCAGGTCATGTTCGTAGGCGCAGGCACGGCCATGCCGCACATGAGGGCAGGCAGGATCCGAGCGCTCGCTGTAACCACGTCCGAGCCGTCGCCCTTAGTTCCCGGCTTGCCGAGCGTGTCGGCTTCAGGCCTGCCCGGCTACGAATATACCTCGTTCATCGGCTTCCAGGCGCCGGGCAAAACGCCCCCGCCCATCGTGAATCGCTTGAGCCATGAGATCGTGCAGATTCTGAAGAGCGAAGACGTCCGCAGCAAGCTTCTTCAATCCGGCGTGGAAACGGGTGGAACGACGCCGGAAGTGTTCGCGGCAAAGATCAAGGCCGAGATCGAACAGTGGCGGCAGATCATCAAGGAGAGCGGGTTGCGGTTTGAGTGACAGGGGCTCTCAACGAGCGCCCGCCCGGATCGGCGCATAGGATTTTCAAAACACATTTTTCGCTAACAGGTAGCGTATCGACGGCTCGTTCGGCGGTCAATAGCTCGGCGCGCGGTGAAAATTTCGCTCGATCGATGTTGTTTTGATTCCTTCACCCGCCCAAAGCAGCCCACGTCAGGGCAGTTTGCGCATTTCGCGCAGTCGCGGGCCGAGCCGGGTTGCCGGCCTAGGTCGCAGAACCGTTGTGGCTCTTTCGGATCAGGCCGCCTCGATGAGTTCCGGTAGCCGCGCCGGGGCGCGCGGCGGCGCACGCGCGGGCAGACCCAGATGCGGGAGGGTCCTGATAGCCGCGCGAGTTTTTAGCGGCAACCAGGCGCGGGGTGTCGATCATTCGGCGAATTGGAGGGCGGTCCTGGATGAGCGGTTGTGGCCGGGTGCGGAAGTCCGTCCAGCCAGGGCCAGCGGCCGGTATCCGCTGCTTTGCCGCCGTTGGTTGGTCGCACGGCGGCTTCTGTTAAGGGTTGTGCGATGCCTGCCCCGGTGCGCAGGCCTGGCGGGACGTGACGGAGGTCGGCGGCCGGCTGCCGAAGTTGATACGCAATATTGCTTGGTGATGCGTCGAGCAGGAGCCGACGTTATCGCAGCGTAAGGCAAGACCGTCCGCTCTCGGCTCTGAAGGCTGCAGAGCAGACGGATGGTTGTGACCCTGAGAGGTATGCGCTTGTTGGAAACCTGCGAAACGCCGGCTTATCGGCTGGTGCTACGCCGCCGCCGCCCGGCTGCGGCCGGAGCGCGTGACATCGTCCTGGAGTTCGTGGACGGTTTCGCCGACCAAGTGCGCAAGCTCGTCCACTTCGGACGCAGTAATGCATAGCGGTGGCGCGAGCCGGAATACGCTGTCCTTGGCCGCCGCGATGTATCCTCTGTTCAACGCCCGGGTGTTGAGACTGGCGACGAGCTTATTGTCCAGCGGCTGGCCGCGTTGATCCGGATCGGCGAAGTCGAGGGCCAGCATCAGCCCGCGCGAGCGGACTTCGCCGACGATGGGGTAGTCGCGCACGCGGACTTCGATCGCCGCATGCAGCCGGGCGCCCATCGTCTCTGCATTTTTCACCAGGTTCTCGCGCTCGATGATGGCGAGGTTGGCGAGCGCCGCGGCACACGCCACGGGATGGCCGCAGTAGGTGTTCGGATGGACATTCTCCTCGAGGCTATTCTCGGGAAATGCGTCCGCGAGCTTCGCCCGCGCGATCGAAGCGGACAGCGGAATGTAGCCCGAGGTGATTCCTTTCGCGACTGACATCAAGTCGGGCACGACGTGCTCGTGCTCGACGCCGAACCACTTGCCGGTGCGGCCGAAACCGGTGATGACTTCGTCGGCGATCATGAGCACGTCGAGTTCGTCGCAGATATCGCGCACGCGCTCCAGCCACCCGAGCGGGGGAATGATGCAGCCCCCCGCGCTGAGACAGGGCTCGAGGATGACGGCTGCCACCGTTTCCGGGTCTTCCTCATGGATGGCATCGGCCAGACCGTTCGCGCAACGCCGCACCAGATCCTCGTCGGTGCCGGCGCCGCGTTCCCATAACGAATACGGGACCGCGACCTTCCGGAAGCCCTGCCAGGCAAACGGCTCATAAGCCCGCACCATATCGGGCTGGCCGCAGATGCCGAGCGTGCCGATCGTCGCGCCGTGGTAGCCGTGGGTGAGCGAGATCACCTTGTACTTGCGCGGGCGGCCCAACTTGAGCCAATACATGCGGGCGATCTGCATGGAGCGCTCGTTGGCTTCGGAGCCGCTCACTGCGAACAGCGTGTACTTGAGGTCGCCGGGCGTGAGCTCGGCGAGACGCGCCGCGAGCTGCGCCGCGGGCGGATTCGAGAACTGGCGGGTCGTCGGGTAATAGGCGAGCTTTGCGACCTGTTCGCGCACGGCATCGGCGATCTCGGTGCGGCCGTGGCCGACGTTCACCACGGCGAGTCCGGCATAGGCGTCGAACAGCCGGCGGCCCTTGCGGTTCCAGATGTAGACGCCCTCACCGCGTTCGATCATCAGGTCTTCATCGGACCAGGACGAATGATCCTGCGTCTTGTGGGTCCACAGGTGCTTGATCAGGTCGGCGTCGGTCATGGGGCTTCCCCTCGGGATGTCGCGGCAATCTAACGCAATTCCAGCCGATAGAATTTCAAACACCGTTTTTCACCGAAAGGCAGTCTATCGCCCGCGCGGTAAATGTTCAACCGCGCGAAGTTTCCCCATGCAAGCCGAGCCATCCCGCCGGCTCTGGCAAGAACCGGTAATTACCAAACACTCGTGCGATTGACTACCCGCTGGTCCGGGCATAGAGTTCCTGGCAGCCAAAAAACGAGGTTTGAATTTCCTATATTCGCGCATTTCCCCGCCTGCTGGCGGGGCGCTTGCCGTTTTTCTACGGCTGGGTGATCCTCGCCTGCCTGTGCTGCGTCGGGTTTGCGCGCCAGGGGCCGGCGGTCGCGACGTTGTCGATATTTGTCGAGCCGTTGACCCGCGAATTCGGCTGGTCGCGCACGGCCTTGTCCGGAGCGGTTTCGCTTGGTGGCGTGCTGGCCGCGATCTCGTCGCCATTGATCGGGCCATTGCTCGATCGCCACGGCTCGCGCTTCATCCTGTGCCTGGTGGTGTCGATCAACGGCATCTTGCTGTTATTGCTGTCCCTGACTAACTCGCTGCTGGTCTTCTACCTGCTGTTCTGCATCGCGAGAATGAATTGGGCCGGACCGTTCGATCTCGGCATCTACGGCGCGGTCAGCAATTGGTTCGTGACCCGCCGCGCCTTTGCCACCTCGGTCGCCACCCTGGCGCAGATGGCGGGACTGGTGGCAATGCCGCTGATCGCCCAGTTCGCGATTGTGCATGACGGTTGGCGTAGCGGCTGGCTGGCGCTCGGGATGCTGACCTTGCTGGTTGGCTTTGTTCCTTGCTGGCTTCTGATGGTGCGTCGGCCCGAGGATCTGGGCCTCGTGCCCGACCGAGCCGCGCCCGCCACCATCGGCGATGGGGCGGTGCCGACCCCCGCCCGCGAGCCAAGCTATTCGCGCCGCGAGGCGCTCGGCACCCCCGCATTCTGGCTCTTGTTGCTCTATACCATACTGGTCTACCCGGTGCAGGCCGGGGTCAGCCTGCACCAGGCGCCGCATCTGATCGAGCGCGGCATCGACCCGACCATCGCGGCGACGATCGTCAGCACGTTTTCATTGATGTCAGCGGCGGCCAGCATCGTCTGCGGATTGATGCCGCGACGCCTGCCGATCCGCTACCCGCTTGCCGTGATTGGCACGATCCTGGCTGCGGCAACTTTGTTGATGCTGGCGATCGCCACCCCATTGCAAGCCTTCATCGCCGCGGCATTGTTCGGGTTTGGCGTCGGCGGTATCCTGACCCTGTTGCCACTCGCCTGGGCCGATTATTTCGGCCGCGCCCATTTTAGCGCGATCCGCAGCATCGCTCTGTCGGCGCAGGTATTGGCCCAAGCCACGGGGCCGCTGTTGTCAGGCGTCTTGCGCGACTGGACCGGGAATTACGAGCGCTCGTTGGAATGCTTTGCTGTCCTTTCCTGCCTCAGCGTCGTGATCGCGTTGATAACGCGGCGCCCCGGTTGACTCTCAGACCGCGCATGTAGGACCCACAACGCGACTTAAATTCTTTCGCGTATTCTCATAGCCGAAAGAGTGCCTCGTTCCCTATAACAGCTGGAATTTCTTCGTCGTCGGCGGAAAATGAGTTTTTCACACACAATAGCTGCGAAGCCGTCATTCCCCAGAGAAGCTGCGAGCGTCTCGGCGCCGAATTGATCGACGCGGACTGGCCACTCACGCGGATAGCCGGAACATTCAAAGCGCGCCGCAAGATGTCATACGCGGACTGTTTCGCAGCGGCACTCGCGAAGGATCGCAAATCCGATCTTGTCACCGGGGACAAGGAATTCAGGCAGGTAGAGGAGGAAGTCAGTATCCACCGGCGTCGATAAGAATCAACTGCTGTCTCCCGCCGGGTCGCGTGGGCGGGCCGGCCCTTGGGCAGTGAGCCGCTATGCCTGCTTCAGACTGTTTCCGGTCATTCAGATTTCGCCGCTGGCTTGCCGGAGCGAACCCGAAGCTGCCGCTCGGGTATTCCGCATAGTGGCAATTCGCGATTTGTCGGAAAATTTTACACTTGCCAAGCCCATGGGGCTGCTAACGGCAGGTCAGAACCCTGACGTGTCTTCCAGGGTGCTCCGATCCGGTCATAGAAATCGATCGAAGCCGCCGTTCGAGTTGCGGCAGCGACGCACATCAAGGTTCTCAGATTGGATGCCTGCAAGAAAGGGCAAGAATCGCACCCGCCCCCGACCCGCCGCTGTGGGAGCCCGCCAGCGCCGAGCACGATCATCCGCCGATCCGCTGCTCTAGTCCGCCCCGGCCTTCGAGTTCGACCAGTACCTCACCTGGTAGCCATCGCTGCCGACGCTCGTCTCTGCACGTCACCGGGCTTGCTCGTGCCGGCGGCCGCCATACGCGGGGCACAGGCACGCCGGCGCGGCGCGTCACCCGCGCACCGCGGAAAAACGCCCCCACAGCGACGCCCAACCACTCGATCTCCCCGTCCGCTCGGTCGCGTCAACCCGTGAAAACCTGATCCGCTGACGCCTAGGGCTAGTTGAATTGGCTAGCCTTCGTAAATGCCGAGTCGGACGCCCTTCGAGTGCGCGTTGAGGCCGGCAAGTGCCTGGCCGAGGTTAAGCGCAGTGTCACGATCGTGGCCCAGACATTAGGCGACCAACCACCGCTGCCCAAAGCGCGAGCACGGGCGCGCGGTTGATTCGAATAGTTCGAGTTACATCCGCCATCGCGGGGTAACTGGAATCTTCAATTTCGGCGAAGTGCCTAGCCACCGTAATGATTGCGCCCGCCGCCCAGTGGGCAACCCGACGAAGGCGAATATCGCTGTCGAATAATTTTACATCGACAGATTGTGGTCTTTAGTAGGTCCATGAATTACTTTGAGAAATGCTGATGGCTCGATTTATGCATATCTTTAGTGATCGGCGAAAACACCCCGCAGCGCAATCGACGCAAGGAGTCAGTCATGTACCTGTCAACCCTATCGGCAAGACCCGTCATGCGCGTGCGTGCGCTTCTTGGCGTATTAGCAATTGCCGCGTCGATGAGCGTTTCCGCTGCGCTCATGTCGAAAAACAGCAGTTACGGGGCCGATACTCTTAC